>Ga0073934_10000194_pt1 | contig 181864 bp, 175 predicted proteins | sample LarsenN4metaG_FD_76834 | JGI IMG/M metagenome (GOLD analysis project Ga0073934, IMG submission 76834) | Hot spring sediment bacterial and archeal communities from British Columbia, Canada, to study Microbial Dark Matter (Phase II) - Larsen... ... | reverse complement strand
CGGGAGAGGGGTGTGGCCGGCCGCGCGCGAGCATGTGGGCCGGTGCGGTGCGCGGACCCTCACCCCCGTCCCCTCTCCCGCTTGCGGGAGAGGGGTGTGGCCGGCCGCGCGCGAGCATGTGGGTCGGTGCGGTGCGCGGACCCTCACCCCCGTCCCCTCTCCCGCTTGCGGGAGAGGGGTGTTCGAAGGCCGCTTCGCGAGCATGTGGGCCGGTGCGGTGCGCGGACCCTCACCCCCGTCCCCTCTCCCGCTTGCGGGAGAGGGGTATTCGAAGGCCGCTTCGCGAGCATGTGGGCCGGTGCGGTGCGCGGACCCTCACCCCCGTCCCCTCTCCCGCTTGCGGGAGAGGGGTGTTCGAAGGCCTGGCGACCGGGAAGGAGATGGGTGAGTGACGGTTGATGCGGCGACAGTCCGCGAGGGAGACCAGCTGCCTGTGTTGCACCTGCAGCCTTCGCTGGGCCAGGTGATCCGGTACTGCGCGTTGCAGTGGACGTTCCCGGCCTTCTTCTACGACCCGGAGGCGGCACGGGCAGCGGGGATGCCCGGGACGATCGTCCCGGGGCCGCTGAAAGTCGGGCTGCTGTATCGCGCGGTGGACGAGTGGCTCGGCGGCGCGGGGTGGATCCGCCAGGTGAGGGCGGCACACCGCCGCCCGGACCGGACCAACCGTCCGATCGACATCGCGGGGCGAGTGGCGCGAGTGTACGACGAAGGCGGCAAGCGGCGGGCCGACATCGAACTGGCGATAGTCAACGAGGAAGGCCAGCCCAGCGTCCGCGGGTTCGCGGTCGTGGAGTTCTGGTAGCCGCAGGCGTTCGCCGGCATCGTACCCCGCTTCGCCGACCGAGAGACGTCATTCCCAGGGACCTTCCGGTCGACAAGCCGCCGGTCCAAATCCAAAATTGAACCATGCCCATCTACGAATTTCGCTGCGCCGACTGCGGCAAGGTGACCAACTACTTCACGCGCAAGGTGGATACCGAGGTGAAGCCGCCGTGTGAGCACTGCGGCAGCGAGAAGACCTCCCGCATGATGTCGAAGTTCGGGCGGACGTACACACGCGCCGACATCCTCGAGAAGTACGGCGACCCCTCGGATTCCAACAACCCGGAGGCCTACCGCGACCCACGCCAGATCGGGACGTGGGTAGAGAAGAAGTTCGACGAGTACGGCATGGACCTTCCCGAGGGAGCACGCGAGATGATCGATGCCGCCCGGGAAGGCGAGTTCCCGGACCCGGTCAAGGACCTGTAGTCACTTGCACTGAGGCTTGAGCGCGCTTACTTCGCCGGGTCCATGAGTTCCTTGAACCCGTACTTCGCGTGTGGGCCCATCACGATGATCTCGAAGATGCCGATGCCCTTCTTGCGGCCGGCCGTGACCTGGCTGACTTGCTGCACGTGGAGGTTGGCCATCGGGTTTTCGGCGGAGAGGTCGTACATGCCACCGTCCACTTCGTCGGGGCCGACCCACATGCCATGGCCCCACTTTGGCTCGCCGTAGCCGATACCCTTCATCAGGAACGAGTACATCGGCTTGAACTCGATCGCCAGCTCCTTTCCCTTCGACGGCGTGAGGGTGACGGTGGCGCTTTCGAGCCAGCGGGTGCCTTTGGCGAAGCGGAGGTCATGGTCCACGGCCGCCTCCTGCTCGGACGCGTCCGGGTACGGCTTCAGGATCACGCCCGACTGGTGCCAGCGCGTGCCGTCGGCGTACTCCGAGGCCGTGTAGAGCGTGCACATGTCCTCGAAGTTCAGCGGCGCCCAGTTCCAGAAGAACTGCGGCATCTCGTTCAGAGGCGCCCCGCGCGGGTCCCGCCCACCGACGCCGCGGATGCCCCACGAGTGGTCGCGGCTGCCCCACCAGGTGTCCTGTCCGAGGTCGAACGACTGCCCATCGCAGGAGAGCTTCCCGCTCCAGCTCCCGTGCTGGGTCATGCGCGTGTAGTCCATGACCGGGACGTTGCGAGCCAGCCGGAAGAAATGGGGCTCTTCGTTCGGGAGCGAGCGGGCATCGAAAAGCAGGTCGGCGGCGATCCCCCACTTGTTCCTGGCCACGCGCACTCGCACCTTCCGCAGCGGCTCGACCACCTGGACCGAAATCGGGCCGACGCGAGTATCCATCCGGTCGCTGCCGAGCAGCCGTGAGGCGCGCACGAAGAATTGCGCTTTGCCCTTCAGGACCACGGAGAAGGCAGCGTCCATGATGCCCAGGTTCGGGTAGACACCCATCGCCAGGGCGAAGTAGACCTCGCCGTCGCGGCGGTAGCCGTTGAAGAAGTAGCGGTCGTAGAAGTTGCGGTCGCTCGTGGCCACACGGTCGAACGTGTAGGGCGTCTGGTGGATCAGGTACTCGTCGGCGGCGGTCAGGGCCATGGGGGGTGCGGGCTCCGGGAGGGTAGTGCCGGAAGCCTAAGGCGAGGTCGCGAGACGAGGCAAACCCAATGCCTCCCGGGGGCGGATCGACAATCGCAGAGCCACAATCGACAATCCGCGCGATGAGTGACACGACGCCGCTCGAAACCATCATCCCCCGCATCCTGGACCACTTCGCGGCGAAAAACGCCGCCCGCGAACAAGCGTTGTCGGCCAGCCGGACGATCATCCGCATGAGCGCGAACGCCATCCGCGCCGTCCACCGCGGCCAGTTCTCGCAGGCCGAAGGGCAGCTCGATGAGGCGCGGAAGGTGCGTGACGAAGCTGTCCGCGCGCTCGAAGGACATGCGGACGTGTACTACGCCGGGTTCCTGCACGACGCTCAGAAGGAGTACGCGGAAGCGCGGACGACGCTGGCGTTGCTCAGCGGCGGCAGCATCCCTTCGCCCGAAGAGCTGGGCGTGGAATACCCCGCCTACCTGAACGGCATCGCCGAAGCCGTCGGGGAAATGCGGCGGATGGTGCTCGACCGGTTGCGGGCGGGACGCTACGACGGCTGCGAGGAGATCCTGCAGGCGATGGACGACATTTACGCCGTGTTGATCACCATCGATTTTCCGGACGCGATGACCGGGGGACTGCGCCGCACCACCGACCAGACGCGCGGCATCCTCGAGAAGACGCGGGGCGACCTGACGATGGCGATGGTGCAGCGGGAAGTGATCGAGGCGCTCGGGGCGGGCTAGGAATCGAGGACGGCGAAGAGTTCCTCCAGCGGGGGGGAAAAGCCGGGCATGACCGGCGTTTCGAGCGCCCCACGGTCACGTGGCTCGCCGTCCCGGCCGCCTTCGAACACCTCCACCGAACGAGTCGTCGGGTCGATCAGCCAGCAAACGTCGACGCCGTTTTGGCGCAGGGAGCGGCACTTGCGGCGAAGTTCGACGAGGCTTTGGCCGGGGGACCTCACTTCGATGGCGACGGACGGCACGCTGTCGTCGCTGTCATCGCGGCCGGGCGCCCAGTATGCCGCGTCGGGGATCCGGTAGCCGGAACCGTCGGGAAGGCGCACGCGGCCTTCCGGGCCAGCAGAACCTCCATGTTCACGACGATAGCGCCCAATCCGGTAGACGAGTTCTTCAACCAGCTTCCGATGTTCTCGCGTTGGGATGGGTTTCTGGAGCACCACCCCATCGACGTATTCGAGGTATGGCTTTTCCTCCGGAAGGGAGAGAAACTCCGCTTCGCTCATGCGCCGCCCGTGATACTTCGAGACGGGGAATGCTTGCCGTGGGGCTTTCGGCTGCCGAATCGCCATGTCTCAAGTATACGGCGCGAGCATCCGGGGGTTTGGGATGGCAGAAGACTGGGCGCGACCCGTGGTCCACTGGGAAATCCAGGCGAGGGACATCGAACGCATCACGAAGTTCTACGGCGAGCTGTTCAACTGGACCGTTTCGGACGGGCCGCTGAGGAACTTTTCGCCGGGCATCGGGGCGCCGGACACGATCACGGGTCACGCGCGGCAGGCCAGCGAACCACGCGTGGTGCTCTACATCCAGGTGTTGAAGCTCGCTGACACCATCGCGAAGGCAGAGCAGCTCGGGGGCAAGCTCGTGCGGGCACCGTTCGACCCCGGCGGGCAGCCGCCGACGCTCGCCTGGATCGACGACCCGGAAGGCAACCGGATCGTGCTGGTCCAACAGTAGGACCCGGGGCCGCGGCGGGAACTCAACTGGCGGCAGGCGTTTCTGCGCGGCCGGCCGTTTCGTCCAGGTGGCGCGCCCAGGCGTCGCGCAGGAACTGGAAGTGTTCCTCTGCGAGCAGGCGGTGGCCGGTCGCGTTGGCGTGGGCGCCGTCTCCGGCAGTCGTGCCTTTAGGCTTCGGCTTGAGGGCCCAGTACGGCTGGTCGCTGCCGTAGTACGGCACGTGGAGCTGCTCGCAAAGACGCTTGAGGGCCTGGTGCACTTCCTGGCGGCGCTTCTCCTGGCGCTCGCGCTGGCGCCTCGTCCACTTCTTGCCGCGCGCGAGCGGCCCCTTCACGGCGACCACGGTCCCCTCACGCCGGAGGAGGACACGGATGACCTCCGAGTAGCGTTCGGCCGCTTCGGCGGGGGTGAAGTGGGTGTCGCCGCCGACCGTCGCCTGGGCCCATCGGCGCAGCGTGCGAAAGACGGCGTTGTGGGCCCAGCGTTTGCTCTCGGCCAGGCGGAACCCCGCATCGCCAAGCGGCTCGCCGACGCGGCCCAACAGGCGCTTCACGCGGAGCGGCGTGGACTCGTAACTGAACGGGAACGTCGTGATGTTCAGGAAGACGAGGTCCGGCTGGACCTCGTCCAGGCACTTCGCCACATAGCCGGCGACGCGTTCGTTTGGCCAACAGTTGCGGGCCGCCACTTCCACCGGGACGGCGAACTCTTCGGAGAGCATTCTCCCGATGGCGACGTGGCGCTTTTCCTCCTCGCCGACCCAGGCGCCGGTGTCGTTGCTGTTGCCGAGGAAAAGGACCTTCATCGGAGCAGGATAGCCCGCCGGGAGGCTCAAGGTCATCGGAGGATCGCAGCCTACTCGAACGTAAAGACGATGAGGACCTGCAGGCCGCCGACGAGGAGAACGGCCCCAAGGAAGGCGACGGCGGGTAGCGTCGCATCGCGGCGAGCCCTGTGGGCGGCGGCGAGCGCGGCCAGGCCCGCGAGAGAGCCTGCAGCGAGTGCCGCGACTCCGAGTTCGAGGTGCGTCACCACGGCGCCCGCGAAGAAGGCCAGTCCAGCGCCAAAGGCCGCCAGGCAATCAGCGGTCGTGCCGCGGGCGGGCACCAACGACGCCGCCACCACGAGGCCCGCCACAACGCCCGCGAACACCTGCGTGGCGTCGTAGGACTGGTCGAACACCACGGCGGCCACGGCCAGCGCTCCCAGCAGCCGGCCAAGCACGGAGCCGAGCGGGGCAGCCTGCGCCGGGACCGACCATGCCAGGCGCGAGAGGGGGTTCGCGGCTGTTGCTTCCATCTCAGCCTCCAAGTGTTGCCACGGCGAAGATGGTTGGGAACGACGCGCACCAGATGGTCACACTGCGGAAGCTCGCGAGGTCGGCATCGGCGGGGATGTCGTAGCTGAACGTGCCGTCGGTGGCCTTGAGTTTGCCGAGGTCGAGCCCGTCGCCTCCGCCGCCCGGCGTGGCGCCCAGGATGACGTGGAGGTCCGGGCCATTCGTCACGGAGAAGTCCGAGAGGACGAGTACGGCCCTACCCGCGGCATCGCGCCCGAGGGTGGCGGTGCCCGACCCGCGGTGACCGGGCTCCCCGTCGCGGAACATCCCCATCGCGACCACCAGCGGGCGGGCTGCGGCTTCCCCGGTTCCCGGCATGGGAGTGGCGGACGCGCCGTCCCTGGTGGGGACGGGACTGCCCGCGTTTGGCGCCGGCACGGGGGGAGTTGACGCTCCGGCCGCGAGCAGGGGGTTCGGCTCCTCCACGAATGTGCGCTTGAAGTAGTCCGCGCCGAGATAGTTCGCCACGAGCGCCGCGGCCAGGACTGCTCCGAGAAACAAGGGGGTGAATGCAAACCACGGGGCGCGTGCGAACGGGTTTCTCATGGCGCTCAGTGCGGCGCAGGCGGCGCTGCGTTACACGCAGCAGGAAAGGCCAGGTTCAGGCCTCGCGGCCCGCGTCCTCGAGCGCCCGTTCGGCCATTGCCTTCAGCACCGGCAGGACGAGGTTCGCGAAGTGGCGGTGCGCTTCCGGGTTGCGGTGTACACCATCGGGCAGGAACGAGCGTTCTCGCGCACCGGGGAGCAGCGCAGCCTCGGTGTCGAACCAGACGAAATGGTGTTCCTGGCAGAATGTCCGGGCCATGCGCCCGAGCTCCTCGACTCGCGGCGGGAGCGTGGGGTCTTCTTTTTGGAGCCAACTGCTGAGCCGGTTGCCACCCTGGACCATCACCTGCAACTGTTCCTCGCGCGCAAGCACGCGCAGCACCTCCAGGTGCGCCTCCAGGACGTCCGCGAAGCTCGCCTCCGGGGCTGTCCCCACGACGCGGCGGACCACCCTGCGCGTGCCGTGGTTCAACACCCTTCCGAAACGGCTGTTTCGCGTCCACCCATCGAGCTTGCGTTCCGCCCTCAAGTAGCGGTTGCTCACACGGTCTCCGAACCGCTGCCTGATCCGGTTGGCAACGGTCCCGACAGCGAAGCCGTAGGGGTTCGTGGCGAAGATCGCGATATCGGGAGGGAACTCCTGGAGTATGGTCTCGGCCCGGCGGCCGACGCCGGGCCGGATCGCGGCCAGCGGGCGCTGGTGCAACTCCACCGGCCGTCCGGCGAGCGCCGGCAACTCCCGGAGCACCACCTGCGGCCAGGAATCCGCCCGGTCGGAAAGCTGGACACCGAACGAATCGCTGTGGCCGAGCACGAGGAGGCGCAGCGGTGAGGGGCCGGCCATGTAGCCATGCTACGCCTGCGCGTAACGCAGCGTGGCGTAGGCCTATGCCACCGCCCGCGCGATGACGGCCCGCGTGAACTCCATGGTGTTGAGGGACCCGCCGAGGTCGCCGGTCTTTTCGCCGGCAGCGATGCACGCTTCGATTGCGGCCAGCAGCCTGGCACTCATCCCGTGCTGGCCACAGTAGTCGAGCAGGTAGGCGAAGGCCTCGATCGCGCCGGACGGGTTCGCGATGCCCTTGCCCGCGATGTCCGGGGCGGTGCCACCCGCAGGGTCGAAGATGCCGATGTTCGGCTGGTGGCTGGGGGTGAAGGCGTAAGAAGCGCTGGCCCCCAGACCGATCGACCCGATCAGGCCGTACACCATGTCGCTAAGGAAGTCCCCGTACTCGTTCGGGGTCACGATGATGTCGTAACGCTCGGGGTGGAGGATGAGTTTCGCCAGGAGCGAATCGAAGAGCTCCTTCGAGTGCGTGGTGTTCCGGTACTCGCGTGCGACCTCCGCCACGACCTCTTCGAAGAGGCCATCAGCGGCGCGCTGGATGGTGTACTTGCTGGTGGAAACGACCATGTGACGGCGGCGCTCGGCCAGCCTGAAGGCGAAGTGCGCGGCGTGCTCCACGGGCGTCCGTTCCATCACCCGGATGGAGACGGCCGAGTGGTAGCCGATGCGCATCCCCGCGTCTTCGTAGGTGCCGCCGGTGGCCACCCGGACGACGTGGAGGTCGATCTGCCCGGTGTAGTTCGTGCTCACGCCGGGGTAGCTCTTACACGGCCGGTGGATGACCGAAAGCCCCAGCCTGTCCCGCATCACCTGGTTGGGGCTGACGGTTTGCGTCACGGTCGGGTACTTCATCGCCGCTCCGAGTTCCCGGGTCGCCTCGATCCCTTCGTCGAGGGCGGCCTCCGAGGCTTCGCGCCGATCGAGCGACCAGTCGATCGGGCGGAAGCTCAGCGGCGAACCGAACGCCTCGTTGATCACGTGGACCGCGTCGCGCAGTTCGGCCGCGATGCCGTCTCCGTTCAGTTCCGCAACTTCGCGCATGGGTGGACTCGAATTTCAGATGTCAGGTCTCAGGCGACTGCAACGCGGAGGGTACACCGGCGGGGCTAATCGAGCCCTTCCGGGACTTCGAGCCCGCGGAAGTGCTCGACGTGGCGGGCGGTGCCGTCGCCATCCAGGTCAATCGCAACGAGATCGATGCGGGCGCGGTCGAGTGGGATGGCGTTCGCGTCGCAGTAGCCGGCGGCGAACTGCCACATCCTGCGGAGTTTCGCGGGGGTGACTGAGGCGGCCGCCCAGTCTTCGCGGCCCCTGCGGGTGCGCACTTCGACGAAGACGAGCGAGTCGCCGTCTTCGGCGATGAAGTCGACTTCGATGCGCCCGAAGCGCACGTTGCGGGCGACGACCCGCATGCCGGCCGCTTCGAGACGGTGGGCGGCCACCCGCTCGCCGAAATCTCCGAGGTCGCGCCGCGAAGTCACCATTCGAATGCGTACTGCGCCACTGCCCCCCAGCTCTTGCGGTGGATGGGGCTCGGGCCAAGCTCCCGCAGGAGCCGCTTGTGCTCCGGGGTGGAATAGCCCTTGTGCTGGCAGAACTTGTAGCCGGGGTACTGGTCGCAGAGCTCCGTCATGAGCCGGTCGCGCTCGACCTTGGCGACGATGGACGCCGCGGCCACCGCCACACTGAGGGCGTCGCCGTCGATGACAGGGCGTACGTTGGGCAAGGGGAGATCGAGAGCGTCGCTGATGACCGCATCCGGCTTCAGCCCGAGCGACTCGAAGGCGCGGAGCATGCAGAGGCGGCGGGCCGGGAGGATGCCGATGCGGTCGATCTCTTCGACGCTTGCCCAGCCTATGGCGAAGGGGACGTCTTTGCGGATGCGGGCGGAGAGTTCTTCGCGGGCGGCTTCGGTGAGCACCTTCGAGTCGCGGACCTCCCGGTACCAGCGAAAGCGCCGCCCGGCAGGCAGTGCGACGACGCCGGCGGCGACCGGACCGGCGAGCGGACCGCAGCCCACCTCATCGACGCCGGCAACCCACCTGGCGCCGGCGTTCCAGGCCTCGCGTTCGAAGCGGAGCGAGGGGATGGGGGTCTTCGGCACGGGGAGATGGTAGCGCCGCAGGTGGCCCGGCGACACGGTCTCGCAGCCAAATTCAGGGAGAGGCCGGACTTATGGCTTACGGCAGAGGGTGGCGTTTTCGCGCGTATCGAGTACGCTGGATCCAGGTTTCTTCGTTTCTGGTTCGCAGGGCCCCGGCCTTGCCTGGTCATCGACGAGCCGTTCTAGTTCTTGGAGGTCGTCGATGCCATACACCGACAAAACCCTGACCTGCTCCGATTGCGGGAGCGCATTCACCTTCACCGCCGGGGAGCAGGAGTTCCACCAGTCGAAGGGATTCACCAACGAGCCGCGCCGCTGCCCGAATTGCCGGGCCGTCCGCAAGGGCGATGGCGGCGGTGGGGGCGGCTATGGCGGAGGCGGCGGCTACGGCGCGCGCCGGGAGATGTTCACCGCCACCTGCGCGAACTGCGGCAAGGACGCCCAGGTGCCGTTCCAACCGCGTGGGGACCGGCCCGTCTACTGCTCGGACTGCTTCCAGCCGGCGCCACGTGGTGGCGGCGGGAGCCGCGGCGGCAGCGGTGGCGGCGGGCGCGGGGGGCGCTGGTAACCCGGCCCGTTACATCGCGTTCTCGTAGACGGAAGCCATACCCTCCAGGATCTGGTCCGCCAGCTGGAGGGTGTTTTCCACAGCCTCCACCGCCTCTTCGGTAGAGAGGCCGGCTTCCGTCGCGATCTGGCTGGCCGTCTCCTCGAGCGAACGGCGCATCGAATTGAACGTCGCCACCGCGGCCGTCAGGCCGACTTTCTCAGCCACGAGCGAGCGGCCGTACTCCCGGCCGATCGTGCGCGCGTCCTCGCTGAAGCGCTCCTTTTTGGAGTCTGAGGCGATGTAACGCGCGAACAGGTCCACCACCTGGCGGCCGAGCAGCCGCAGCCGGTCGATCGTCTCCGGGCTCATGGTCGCGAAGTGGTCGAGGCTGTGCTTCTGGCGGCCGCGGCTGATCCTGCGCTTCACGCGGGCGAGGGCAAGGTCCGAAATGCGGTCCGTGTCGCGCGGCGACGGCGTCGGCGCAGCGTTGGCGACGATCCCGCGAAGGTCTTCTTCGAGGACGCGGCGGTGGCCGCCGCGTGTGCGGTAGGAGCGGATTTCGCCCTCATCGGCCCAGCGCCGGATGGTGGTTTCACTCACGCCAAGCTGCTGGCTGGCCGCGCCAAGGGTGATCCACGTCTGGTTGGGTTGTTCTTCGGCCACAGTTGCCAAAGTTTAGCAAAGTTCCCGAACCGTTGCGCTGCCGCAGCGGTTAGTACCTCGTCATCGAAGACTTCGCAGCGGCCGTTTCGTTGTCCAGGGTGACGTTGTCCGTATCGTCCGCGGACGGTGCGATGGCGGGCGGCTTCGTGGGAGTCGCCGTCGGTGCCGCCGTAGGGGTGTTGACCGGTGTGGGCGACGGGGTTGGCGTCCGCGTGGCCGGCGGGTCGAGGCCTGCGGTGTTCGCGCCGGCGGTTGCAACGGCCGGCGAGGGGGTCCTGGGTGCGGGAGTGGGGTCGGGGCCCGGGGTGTCGGCCGGCGCGGGGCGGCTGACCGGCGCCTGCGCCGGGGCCTGGCCGTCGTCCGCGGGCCGCGCGGCGGAAGAAGGGGCCAGCGTTGGGATGACCTCGATTTTCTTCGCAGTAATCACGTCGGCGCCGGGGGCGCGCCCGGTAGTCACCCGCACCGTCGAACCCGCCTCGATGGCAGCGGCGGCGACGGGGGTACCCTGCGAGACCACGGCACGAGGCTCGCGCGGCGGCTCGACGGTGAGGGTCTGTTCGCCGACGCGGATGGCGAGGGTCTCGCCGCCGCTTCCCGAGGCGAGGACCTCGCCTTCGATCGAGACGGTCGCGGGTGGGGCCGACCAGTGTCCCGTCAGGCGCGGAAGCTCGCGGGCGGCATCGGCCACAAGTACCACCGGGTTGGAGCCGCTCGCGGCGCTGGCGACCACGAGGCCACCCCCGGCGACAGCGGCCACCGCCAGGCTGGCGCCGCGCAGGCGAGCGAACACTCCCGGCCGGCGGCGGGCCTCAGCTTCGGCCAGCACGGCCCGCCGGAGGGCGTCACGGGCGGCCGCCGTGGGAGCGGGAGCCGGGCGGTTCAGGCCCTCCTGGCGCAGTTCGCCGGCGAGCGCGACAAGGGGCTCAACTTCGGGAAGCGCCGGCTTCCCGCCCTCAAGACAGGCCTCCAGTTCGGCTGCAGTGGGATCTGTGCCGCGGCCCATCACTGCGCCTCCCCGAGGATGTCGCGCAGCCGTTCGAGCGCCCGGTGCTGGAGCGACTTGATGGCGCCGGCCTTCCTCCCGGTCGCCTCCGCGGTTTCCTGCAATGAGAGACCTTCGAAGAAGCGGAGGATGACCACCTGCTGCTGGTCGTCGGTCAGCTGTCCGACGGCGGCGCGGAGGTCGCGCTGGCGTTCGAGGGCGGGGACGAAGTCGCCGTCGGGGATGAGCGCGAGCGCCTGCTCGTCACACGTTTCGCGCTCCGCCCGGACTGCCGTGCGGCGGCGGAAGTCCGCGGTGAGGTTGTGGGCGATGCGGTAGAGCCAGGCGCGGAAGGCGACGCCGCGATAGCGGTAGTTCTTGATCCCGCGGACGGCCTCGAGGAAGACTTCGGCGGCGATGTCATCGGCAGCCGCAGCGTCGGCCACGCGGAAGCGCGCATAGCGATGGATCGCCCCGTAATGGAGTGTGTAGAGCTCGTCCCAGGCGGCCGGGTCCATGTCGCGGGCGCGATCGACCAGCGAGCGTTCGCGTACGGCAGTGAGCGCCTCGAAATGACCCACGCGCGGGTTCACAAGCGCCATCGGCATATCATCCATGGGCGGCCCATCGCCTGTATATCGCCCGCGCGCCGCCAAAAGTTACGCGGGGCCGCTACTCCTCGGGCGCCGGAGCGTCCTGGTCCGGCACACGTCTGGCTTCCGCGTGTTCTTCGACTGCGAACTTCGGAGCGCTGAACGGCGGGATGTAATCGCCGCCGCGGTGGCCGTACGGGTTGTCCTTCAGTTCGTTCGCACGCAGCACCGAAGCATCGCCGAATCTGCCCCGCAGCGTTTCGACCGTGTCCTGGAGGCGGTCTGCCTCGAGGGTTTCGCCCAGCCGCAACTGGCGCGCGCGTTCGACGATGTTGTGCACTCCAAGGCCGATAAGACGTACCGGGCGGCGCTCGTTTTCGTCCCAGGCCTTCTCGAACAGCGACACGCCGTGGGCATAAATCTCGTCAGCGAGGTCCACCGCTACACGCGGCGTGAACGAACGCGACAGCGTCTCGAACGGCGGGAACCGCAGCCGCAGGCTGACCGTGCGGGCTGCCTTGCCAGAAGTCGAAAGCTCGCGCGAGATGCGTTCAGCCTGCGAGCGGAGGACGGCGCGCAGGCGGTCGCCGTCGGGCTCGTCGTTGTCGAACGTGATGTCGCGGGAGATGGACTTCGCTTCGCCGCGAGACGAGACCACGGGCGCGTCGAAGATGCCGAGGGCGCGCGCGCGGAGTTCGGCACCGCCCTTTCCGAAGCGGGCGACAAGGGCGGACTCCGGCGTGCGCGCGATGTCGCCGATGGTGTGGATGCCCAGCGCGGTGAGCACTTCAGCCGTCTTGCGGCCCACCATCGGGAGCTCGCGGATGGGGCGTGGCGCGAAGAAGGCCGCTTCCGTCCCGGCGGGCACCACCACCAGACCATCCGGCTTGCCCGCGTCGCTCGCCACCTTGGAGACCAGCTTGTTGACGGAGACGCCGATGGAGGCGGTGATGCCAATCTCGTCCTTCACCCGCCGCTTGATGGTCCGGGCGACCTCTTCGGGAGGGCCGAAGAGGTGTTCGGTCCCGCGGAGGTCCAGGTAGGCCTCGTCGGCGCCGGCCGGCTCGACGAGCGGGGTGTAGTCGCGAAGGATGGCGTGGAACTGCTTCGAAGCCTTGCTGTAGTAGGCGTAGTCCGAGGCGAGGAAGGTGGCCTGCGGGCAGAGACGCCTCGCCTGGCTGACCGGCATGGCCGAGCGCACACCGAACTTGCGCGCCTCGTAGCTGGCGGTGTTCACGACACCGCGGTTGCCCAGCCCTCCCGCGACGACGACCGGTGTGCCGCGCAGTTCCGGGCGGCGCAGCAGCTCCATCGACACGTAGAACGCGTCGAGGTCCACGTGGAGGACCGTGGCCCGGTCGCTCATATGTTCGAAAGTGTACGGCAGTTGCCCCGCCAGGGCCGAGAGCCATGAGTCGTTAGCGGCGGCGACGTACGTTCTGAAGTCGCAGCAGGGTCAGGCGTTCGCCGTCGACACGGTAGAAGATACGGTACCCGGTTGTCCCGACGGGCACGGCGTACCGGCCCTTCGGGAGCTGCGTTCCGACACGAGGAAAGGCGAGGAGCGTTTCCACTCGGCGGTCGTGGTCCTCGGCGAAGCGCTCAGCCGCTCCCCGAGAAACCAGCCACAAGTTGTCGATGGCTGCCCGCAGGTCTGCCAGGTACCGCTCACTGAACCGAACGTCGAAGGCCATCGAGCCGCTCACGCATCGCCTGTCGCACCTCGGCCAGCGAGTAAGTCTTCATCTCTCCCCGCGCGATGCGGGCCTCGATCTCATCCAGTTCCGCATCCAGATCGGGATCGAAGCCGGGGTCGATTGCTCCGCTCTCAGCTTTGGCCCGAGCTTGAACGAGACGGGCAACGAGCTCCTCCTGCTCTTCGCGTGTGAGTTGTGAGGCTTCAGCGTAGAGACGGTCGACAGCGGTCACAGGGCGATCATACATCACGAATCCGGCCCCCATCCGGGCCCGCTCTGACAGCCCCACGCCTCCTTGTTATCCTGCTTCCGTGGACTTTCTCACCGTCGACACCCAGCCGGGGTTGAAGTCGCCCATCGCGATCTGCGCGTTCGCGGGCTGGAACGACGCTGCCTCGGCCGCCACCAACGCGGCCCGTTTCATCGTGCGCCGGCTCGGGGCGCGCCGCTTCGCTTCGATCGACGCCGAACCCTTCTTCGACTTCAAAGAGCAGCGCCCAACGGTCCGCATCACCGCCCGCGGAGACCGCGAACTGAACTGGCCGGCGAACGACTTCTTCTATGCGCGCAACCCCGCCGGCGAACACGACCTGGTGGTGTTCATTGGCACCGAACCGGGCCTGCGCTGGCGTACGTTCACGTCGGCGCACACGCGGCTGTTCAAGGAGGTTGGAGCGGACCTCGTCGTTTCGCTCGGCGCTCTGCTCGCCGATGTGCCCCACAGCCGGCCGGTGCGTGTCACCGGCAGCGCAATGGATCCCAACGTCTCGGGGAAGCTGGATCTGCAGCCGTCGCGCTACGAGGGGCCAACCGGGATCGTCGGCGTGCTGCATGATGCGCTGCGCCAGTCCGAAGTGCCCGGAGCCAGCCTCTGGGCAAACGTCCCGCACTACATCACGACCTCGCAGAACCCGCCGGCGACGGCCGCGTTGCTCCGCCGGCTCCAGACGATCGTCGGGATGGAGTGGGACCTCTCAGAGCTGGACGCTGCGGGAGAACGGTTCGTCGACGAAGTAAACACCGCCCTCAGCGGCAACCCGGAGATCCAGGACTACGTCCGCCAGCTGGAAGAGGCCATCGACGCCGGGATAGAGGCGGAACCACGCTCGGAGCTGCCGCGCGGCGAAGACCTCGTGACCGATGTGGAGGAGTTCCTCCGCGGACTCGGGGAGTCGCGCAGCGACGACGATTAGCCCGTCCGTGTTGACGGCCCGCCGGGTGCGGGCAAGACTCTGCGAGCCTTTCGCGTCTCGCGAACCACTTCACCGCCAGGATTGCCCCATGGCTGATGCCGCCCTCCAACAACTGATCGATGTCGCCGCCCTCGAGCGGTTCGTCCACAGCAACGTCCCCGGCGCGACGGCGCCGCTCGATGTCCAGAAGCACATTGCCGGGTTTTCGAACGAGACCTTCTACGTGACCTGCGGCGAGCAGCGCTGGGTGCTCCGGCGCCCGCCGCGCGGCCCGCTGCTTCCCACCGCCCACGATGTCGTCCGCGAGTACCGCTACCTCTCGGCGCTGCACGGGCGGGCCCGCGTGCCGCGGCCGGTGGCGGTCTGCGAGGACACCTCGGTCATCGGGGCGCCCTTCTACCTCATGGAGCGGGCGGAGGGCGTCGTCATCCGCCAGCAGATGCCATCCGCCTACGACACGCCGGCAGGCCGGCGCAAGGTCGCCGAGGAGATTGTCGACGCCCTCGTCGAACTGCACGCAGTCGACCACGAGGCGGCGGGCCTCGCGGGCAAGGGCGAAACGTACCTGCCCCGCCAGGTCGAACGCTGGAGCAAGCAGTGGGAGCTCACGCAGCCGCGCACCCGCCCTTTGCCCGGTCTCGATTCCGCGACCGCGTGGCTGAAGGCGCGCATCCCCGAAGCCGGCGGCGTCTCCGTCGTCCACGGCGACTACAAGCTCGACAACGTGATGTACGCCCACAGTGAGCCGAAGCTGATTGCGATCTTCGACTGGGAGATGGCGACGATCGGCGACCCCCTGGCCGACCTTGGCTGGCTGCTTTCGACGTGGGGAGACCCGGGGGACCCGCCGGGCACGCGCCGGCGCGCGGAGGGCGCCCCGCTGACCACCCTCGAAGGCTTCCCGTCCCAGGAGGAAATGGCCGACCTGTACGGCCAGAAGAGCGGCACCTCGATGAAGAACTTCGCGTTCTACCACGTGCTGGCGGTCTACAAGCTGGCCATCATCCTCGAGGGCCTGTACATGCACTACCTCGAAAAGACCGCCTCGAACCCCGCGAGCGCGGACTTCGAGTGGTACGTGCCTGTCCTCGTCGACCGCATGCACCGCCTGATGGGGGAATAGCCATGCGCAAGCGCCTTGCCCTGTCGGTGCCGCTCTTCGGTTACTCCCTGACCGACCATATCGCGATCGCGAAGGAGGCCGAGGAACTCGGCTACACCGACGCGTGGTCCTACGAAGTCGACGGCCAGGACTGCTTCACGCCCCTGGCGGTGTTCGCGATGCATTCGAACATGCGCCTGGGGACGGCGATCGCGAACGTGTACACGCGTGGGCCCGCGACGCTCGCCCAGAGCGCGGCCGCCCTTGCGGACCTGGCGCCCGGCCGGTTCGAACTCGGTATCGGCTCCGGCTCCCAGATCATCATCGAAAACTGGAACGGCGAGAGATTCCGCAAGCCGGCCACCCGCGTCCGCGAGATGGCCCAGGTTTTGCGGGCGGCGCTCGCTGGCGAACGGGTCACGTTCGAAGGCGAGACCATCCGCGTGAACGGATTCCGCCTCTCCACCCCGCCTGCCATCCCGCCGAAGCTTCACATTGCGGCGCTGCGCGAAAACATGCTCCGGATCGCGGGCGAGTACGGCGACGGGTGCATCATCAACTGGCTCTCGGCCGAGGACGTCAAGAAGTCGGTCCGCGTCGTCCGGGAGGCAGCCGAACGCGCGGGCAGGGACCCGATGGCGATCGAGATCACGGCCCGGCTGATGGTCAACATCGATCCCCCCAGCCCCGAGGCTGAGGTGCAACGCCGGCGCATGATCAACGCTTACCTGCACGTGCCGGTGTACCGCGCCTTCCACGAGTGGCTGGGCCGCACGGAACTCCTCGGCCCGATGTGGGACGCCTGGGCCGCCGGCGACCGCAAGGGGGCCGTCGCCAACACTCCGGAGCAGGTCGTCGATGACCTCATCGTCCACGGCACGGCGGAACAACGGAACGAGCACGTCCAGCGGTATCTCGAAGCCGGCGTCGATACGGCATTCCTCAGTTGGGCCACCTTCGAAACGGACCGCTCGAAAATGCGCGACCTCATCCACCAGGCGATGGTGGAGATGGCGCCCAAAGCAGTGGGGATGGCTGTCGCCTAGCCTTCGGCGTTTCCGGTGCGCAGCGGCGGCAACGCTTCCGACGGCTGCGGCCGGACAGCATCGACTTCGAGCTCGGACGTGTCCGGATGGGGCAGTCGCCCATCGGGCCGGTCGATCGACTCGATGGCACAGCGCGTGTGTTCGAACACGTTTTCCGGGCCGAGTTTCTCGATGATGCCGAACTTCTCCAGTACGGGGCGGAGCTCCGGCTGGATCGCGGTGAGGATTATCCGGCCGCCGTGGTGCTGCCGGTGCTCGATGATGCCTTCGAGGGTGAGCAACCCGGTGGCGTCGATGTGAAAGACATCCTTCATCCGCAGGATGAGCGGATTCCGGGTGCGGTCCGAGAGCTCGTACTCGAAGGTGGCCGCGCTGTAGAACGAGAGCAAGCCTTCCGCGTTGAAGAACGCGATATCTGGCCGCGATTTCATCAGCTCGGAAAGCTCCGGCGTCACCCTCCGGATGCGGCCACTCTCATCGGGGAGCAACTCTTGCGCCGCCGGGATACGCGACATCTGCCGGAGCAGCATCGCCATGGAGGCGAGCACGCCGAAAGCGATCGCGTAAGTGAGGTCGAAGAACAGGGTAATGCCGGCCGTGGCGAGGACGACGGCAGCGTCCCCGCGAGGTGCGCGGACGACGAGGCGGTAGACCTCGGGCACTTCGGCGATGTTCCAGGCGACGATCAACAGGATGGCCGCGAGCACGGTCATGGGGATGCTCCCGGCCAGGCCGCCGAAGAGCAGTGTTGCTGCCAGCACAACGATGCTGTGGGAGACGCCCGTTGCCCGGGAGCGCCCGCCGCTGCGGATCCCGGCGGCCGTGCGCGCGATGGCCGCTGTGGACGGGATGCCGCCGAAGAGGGCCGCGGCAATGCTGCCAAGGCCCTGCCCGCGGAGTTCCCGGTCCGAGTCGTGGCGGGGGCCCGCCGGGGCCATGCCATCGGCGACCACGGCGCTGAGCAGCGACTCGATCCCGGCCAGGATGGCAACGGAGAACGCGAGCGGGAGCAGTTCCACCGCGAGGCCGAGCTCGAACCACGAGAGCGTTGGCCGGGGGAATTCTCTCGGGATGGACCCGTAGTTGTCCTTCACGGTCGCTGCATCGAACCCGGCGAACGACGACAGCACGGTCCCCAGCGCGACCGCGGCGAGCGGCCCCGGGATAGCCCGCAGGCGGGGCAGCCGGGGCCACGCCACGAGCAGGCCGACCATGAGGAACCCGAGTGCCGGGGTTCGCCAGCCAACCGTATCGAGGTGACTTAGCGTATCCAGCAGGCGCTCGTGGAAGTGCTCTTTCGAGCCATCGATGCCGCGGACTTCGAGCAGGTTGTTCAACTGGCCGAAGGCCAGCGAGAGGGCGATGCCGGCAGTGAAGCCAACCACCACCGTGCCCGGGATGTAGCGCACGAGCCGGCCCGCCCGGAAGTAGCTGAACGCCAGGAGCAACAGCCCCGACATGAAGGCGAGGAGGGGAAGAGCTTCGGGGCCGTGGGTAAGGACCGCGTGCGAGAGCACGGGTACCAGCGCAGCCGTCGGACCGGTGATGTTGTACCTGGAGCCGCCGAAGGCCGCGGCGACGGCCCCCGCGAACACGGCCGTGTACAGCCCCCACACCGGCGGTACTCCCACCGCGACGGCAAGGGCGATCGAGAGGGGGAATGCGATGATGCCGACAACGAGCCCGGCCAGGATGTCCGACCGCAGTGCTGGGAGCCCGGGAATCGTGGCGCGCGCGAGCTTCACCGGGGCCGTGCACCTGCCATGTTTGCGTATATTCGAACGTTTGCATATTAGCGTCAAACGGGGTGTACACTGGGGTCGATGACGCAGACATGGCCGCTCCAGGAGTTCAAAGCGGACCTTTTCCGGACACTCGGCAACTCCGTCCGCATCCGCATCCTCGAAGCTCTACGCGAGGCGGGCGAGATGTCAGTCACGGAGATCCAGCAGGCGGTCGGCGTGGAGCCCTCGAACGCGTCGCAGCACCTCGCCATCCTGCGCGCCAGGGGTGTCGTCACCACCTCGCGGGAGGGCACCACGGTGCGCTATTCCATTGCCGACCCGGAGGTGTTCGCCCTGCTGGACACGGCGCGCAAGGTGTTCGAAAAGCGCCTGGCAGCGCAGCGGGAAGCGCTCGAAGCGGCGCCCTGACGGCGGTCAGGCAAGCTTCGTCACCGGCCGGAGCGTGAGGATGGCGATGACACCCAGTACGGTCGCCGCCGCAGCACTGACGATGACGGTGGTCTGCGGCCCCCAGAGCGCGACCTGCCCGGCCGCCATCGCATAGCCCAACGGCGTCGTCGCCTGGAACGAGAGGCCGTAGACGCTCATCACGCGGCCCATCATTGCCCGGTCCGAGTTCTCCTGGAGCAATGCCACCGCGAAGTTGATGAAGATCGCCGGGCCGAGGACACCGGCGATGAACACGCAGAGCAACGCCAGTTCCACGTTGGGCGCGAAGCCGTACAACGTCCAGAACGCCCCGCCTCCGATGAGCGAACCGCAAAGCAGCAACCCCCGGCGGCGGATGCGGACCACGCTGAGGATGAGCGACCCGGCGAGGATGCCCGCCCCCATCGCCCCGACGAGGAAGCCGACGTACTTGTCGGAGGCCTCGTACACGTCCTCCACGATGAGGACGAGGGTGACCATGAAGGGGCCCATCAGCAACAGGCCGGGGACCGTCCCGAGCGAGAGGATCCCGAGCAACGAGCGGTTGTCGCGGACGTAGCGCAGCCCTTCAGTCAGGTCCCGAAGCACGCTCTTGCCGGTGGGGACGGGGGCATCGGTGGCGATCGTCCAGAACAGCAGCGCTCCGAGCCCGAGGGCGGCCACTTCAACGGCGAACGCGGTCGTGAGGCCGGGGCCGTCGGCGAGCAGGCCGCCGAGCGCGGGGCCGCCGAACTGGAGCGTCGCCATGAACGCCATCGTCCCGAAGATGGCTCCGTTCTGGAGCTGCGACTGCGAGAGCAGCTGCGGCATCATGCTCTGGCGCGCGGGGTTCGTGAACGCCCCGGCGCTTCCGACGATGGCGGCGAGGATGAACACCGGCCAGATCACGGCCGCGTCCATCCCGGCGAGGGCCACGTAGACCAGAGAAACCCCCGCCGCCACGGCATACGTCCGCACCAGGATGCGGCGGCGTTCGACGCGGTCGGCGACCACTCCACCGAAGAGTGCGAGCACGGCGCCGGGAAGGGTCTGGCAGATGAGGGCGGCGGCGATGGCGACCGCTCGCTGGTCTTCGCTAACGCGGTCACGGATGTAGAGGGGGACGGTGACGGCCTGGATTCCCACGCCCGTGCCGGCCACAACCGAGGCCAGCCACCAGGTGCGGAAACCGGCGACCGAGAACGGGTTGCGCGAGCCTTCGGCCGCGCCGGGCGCCATCACGCGGGCATCGGGGGCAGCTTCGACCATGGAGGCGGAGTGTACGGGCTCGGCTCGCTCAGCGCTCCAGTGCGGGCGTCGCGCGGGGGCGGGGCGGCGCCGCCCGGCCTTCGTAACACGCATCCGCGAGGATGATGAGCCGGAGGTCCGCCGACCCTTCGGGGCTATCGAGGCATTCCCAGTCCTCGACGCGGGCGAGGCGGTTGGCCGCTGTCCGGTGGTCGATGACGAGGAGGTGGGCGCGGGCGCCGCGCACAATCCGCACTTCAGTCCCATCCTGCAACACAAGGAAGGGCTCGCCTGGAAAGTCCGGGACGAGTTCCCGCCGTACCCCCGTGAGCCGGAAGGCGAGCCGGCCGATCCGCGCAGTCCACTGCTCCATCGGGCGCACGATCGAGCGCTCCCGTTAACAACCGGTGATCGCCGGTTTGGTGAATCTTCTTCCGCCGCTTGCGGCGGGCGATGCCGTTAATCCGGCATTAAACGTGCGCAAGGAGGATGGGGCCGTGAGAGAACAGCACTCGATACCAGGGGGACTTGCGACGAAATGCAGTTGAATCGACACATGAAGTTCGGAATTCTCGTCGCATCGCTTGCCTTACTTGCCTCCGCGGCAGCGGTGGCATGCGGCGGCGATGATGACGACGACGACGACACAACCGAAACTCCCGGCGCGACCACGACGCAACAGACGGGGATAGACTACGCAAAGCTGAGCGGTGAGATATCGGTCGATGGTTCTTCGACCGTCTTCCCGATCTCGGAAGCGGTCGCGGAAGAGTTCAGCAAAGCTTCGAAGGTGCAGACGAAAGTCGCCCTTTCCGGCACCGGTGGTGGCTTCGAGAAGTTCTGCCGCAAGGAAATCCAGATTTCTGACGCCTCGCGCCCGATCAACCAGAAGGAAAAGGATGCCTGCGCAGCCGCCGGCATCAGCAACGACGACATCGTCGAGCTGCAGGTAGCGATCGACGCCCTCACGGTGGTGGTGAGCCCGCAGAACACCTGGGCGAAGTGCATGACCACGGCCCAGCTCACGAAGGCCTTCCAGAACGGCGGCGCCTCGAAGTGGAGCGACATCGACCCATCGTGGCCGGCCGAGCAAATCCAGTTCTTCTACCCGGGCGCCGATTCCGGCACGTTCGACTACTTCAAGGAAGCTCTCAAGCTCCGCGGGACGAGTGGCGAACCGTCCCACCGCTCCGACGGCACTTCCTCGGAGGATGACAACGTCCTCGTCCGCGGCATCGAAGGGAACAAGAACGCCATCGGCTACTTCGGGTTCGCCTACTACCTGGGCGAGGGCTCGAAGCTGAAGGCCCTCGAGATCGACGGCGGCAAGGGGTGCGTCAAGCCCACGTTCGAGGCGGCGCTGAAGGGTGAGTACACGCCGCTGAGCCGGCCGCTCTTCATCTACACCACGAAGACCCTCCTGCGGGAGCGGCCGGAGGTCCTCGGGTTCGTGGACTTCTACCTGAAGAACACCGTCGACCACTCGGAGGAAGTTGGCTACATCAGCCTCCCGGACGACCTCCTGAAGAAGCAGGAGGACAAGATCGCGGAGTTCCTGCCGAAGTAGCCGTCAACCCGGCCCCCTCCTCCCGCCCGCCGGCCTCGCCGGCGGGCGGTTTCCTTGTCTCGCCGGGCGAGGGCGTAGAATCCGCCCACTTCCGCATCGGGGGCTGGCATGTCCGCCTATGAGACCATCACCTACGAAACGAGCGACGGCGTCGGAACGATAGCGCTGAACCGGCCCGAACGGCTCAACGGCATCACCAACCAGATGATGCGCGACCTCTACGACGTCCTCACCAGGCTGCCCGCCGACCACCGCACGCGGGTGGTGGTCCTCACTGGCACGGGCAAAGGCTTTTGCCCGGGCGCCGACCTCCAGCACTACAGTTCGGGGGCCAGCGAAGAACCCCTGAGCCCGGAGACCTTCCAGCTCACCGCCATGCTCCACGAGCTTCCGCAGGTGACCGTGGCCGCGATCAACGGCGCCTGCGCGGGGGCGGGGCTCGGCTGGGCGGCCGCCTGCGACCTCCGCTACGCAGCCGAAAGCGCGAACTTCAACTCCGCCTTCCTCGGCGTCGGGATCTCGGGCGACATGGCGGGGCCGTGGCTGCTGCCGCGGATCGTGGGGGCGAGCCGTGCCCGGGAGATGATGTTCCTCCACGGCAAATTCGATTCGGCCGAGGCGGAGCGCATCGGCTTCATCTCGAAGCGCTTCCCCGACGCCACGTTCCGGGACGACGTCGGCGCGATCGTGACACGCCTGGCGAAGTCCGCCCCGCTCGCACTGCGGGCGATGAAGCAGAACTTCATCGCGGCTGAAAGCCTGGGTCTGCGCGAGTACATCCGGCTAGAGACGGAGAGGCATCAGCGCACTGGCGCTTCGGAAGATTCGCGCGCCGCATTCCGCGCCTTTGTCGAAAAGCGCGAGCCTGAATTCAAAGGGAGGTAGCGAGCAATGTGGCTGCGCTTGCGACAGATAGCGTTCATCGTGGAAGGCATCGAAAAGGTCGCCGCCGACTTGAACGCAGTGTTCGGGCTGGAAGTGGCGTACGTCGACGAGCACTTGCCGCCCGCCTTCGGGCTGCAGAACCGTCTCTTCCCGGTCGGTACCCAGTTCATCGAACTCTGCTCCCCGGTGCGGGAGAACACGGCCGGGGGCCGCTACCTCGAACGTCGCGGGGGCGACGGCGGCTACATGGTGATTTGCCAGGCTGATGACCACGCGCCGCGGAAGAAGCGTGTCGCCGAGCTGGGGATCCGCGTTGTGGCCCAGCGGGACAGCGACGAGGCGTGCCTCATGCAGTTGCACCCGCAGGACACGGGCGGCTCATTCCTCGAAATCGACTGGCACACCGGGGCTGACGACGAGTTCCCGGGATGGAGCCACGCGATCCGCGGGCCCTGGCCGGATTTCATCAGGACGCACCGGGTAAAGGCGATCACGGCCGCGGAAATCCAGTCCCCGGAGCCGGAGAGCGTCGCTGCCCGCTGGAGCGAGATCATCGAAGAACCGCTGAGCCGCGACGCTGCCGGCAACCTCTGCCTGCGGATCGACAACGCGACACTGCGGTTCGTCCCCAACCGGGACGGGCGGCCGGAGGGCCTCGGCGGCATCGACCTTGCGGCGACCGATGCAGCCGCCGCCCGCGAGGCGGCACGCGGGCGGGGCCTCGTGCGTGAGGACGGCACGATCATGGCCGGCGGCATGCGTATCCGGCTCGTGTAAGTCCGGGACACTGCGGCCCGTCCCTTACCGGACGCTTGCCGGCGGAAGGTACTGTGGAAGCATGGGCCAACTGCGGTGGGGGACGATTCGTGGGCAGGTGGCCCGTTGGGCGAGGTTGTGGGCGAACCTCTCCCGCGCGGACGTGCTCGCGGTGCTGGTCCTCCTCGCCGGGGTGAGTGTCCGGCTCGACTGGGTCCTGGATTCCCGTGTGACGCCGATCAACGACGCGGCGTACTACTACCGCCACGCGCAGGAGCTCGCAGCCGGCCACGGATACGTCCATCCACAAACTGGCGAGCCATCCGCTTTCCTTCCCCCGGGTTACCCCATCCTCCTTGCGGCGGTCTTCGCGTTCACCGGGCCTTCTGTCGTGGCAGCAGGGTTGCTCAACGTAGCCCTGGCGGCAGCCGGGCTGGTCCTGGTCTACCTGATCGCGCGGAGGATGTTCGGAGCGCCCGCGGGCGTCCTCGCGCTGGCGGCGATGGCATTCTTCCCGTCGCAGGTGGTGTACACCCCGGCGGTAATGCCGGACAGCCTGCTCACCACGCTCGTACTGGGCGCGCTTTACGCTGCGTTGGCCGGGCCACCCGGCCGGGTGAGCAGCGTGGCGGCCGGCCTCCTGCTGGGGGCTGCCGTCCTGACCGCGCCGAAGGCCATCCTCCTCCTGCCGGCGCTGCCGCTCGTCTGGCGCAGCGGCGTGCCCTGGCCCCGGTCGCTGCGGGCGACCGCACTCGCCGGCGCCGCGATGCTGCTCGTTGTCCTGCCATGGACGATCCGCAGCTCGGTCCAGCTGGGGGCGCCGGTCTTCGTTTCAACGAACTCCGGCGTGAACCTGTGGGCGGGGAACCACGAAGGCGCCTCGGGTGGCTGGGAGCCATGGGACGACTCCACCGGCGGATGGGTCGCCCCGCGGGACGAATCCACGACGGACTCCGAGTTCCTCCGCAGCGCGGCGGGCTACGCGGCTTCGCATCCGATGGAAACGATTGCGCTCTGGCCGGCAAAGCTGAGGGAAGCGTTCTCCCAGGATTTCTCGTACCTGGGCCATTTCAGCCTGGTGCCGCGGGACCGCCCGCTGGACGAGGAGCTCGACCGGGGCGAACTCGAGCAGCAGGTGCACCTCTACTACACGATGTTCATGGTCGCCGCCGTGTGCGGAGCGGTCGTCCTCTTCGCGGCGCGCCACGAGGGGCGCGTGCTCGCCTGGCCGATCGCGGCGCTCCTGCTGCCCATCCCGATCTTCTTCGGGCTGGACCGCTACCACGTCCCGCTGCTGCCCATCCTGGCAATCGTGCTCGCCGGCGGCATGGCTACCGCGGCAGGGACCGCGCGTGAGGCGCTCAACCGCTTCTCCCGCAGCGCGGGCGGCGCGCCCGAGCCTGCCGGCAGCGAAGCCGCCGGCAGGTAGCATGCTTCCCGAGGGCCTAGTCCCCCGGGAGGGGCGAGATCCACGCCAGGATCTGTTTGACCTGTGGCAGCACCCCCAGTGCGCGCGCCGGCGGGGGCCCGGCGGCCGGGGTGAACTGGCCGAAGTCGTGCGTCTGCTGGCGCGTGGGCACTGTCGCCGGAGGAGGCGGTGCGGTTGGCGCCGGCGAGGGCTGGGCCACCGGCGAAACCGCCACCACGGGTGCTTCGGCCGGTTTAGCGGCCGCGGCCGCCTTCGAAGCGCTGGCGTTCTGCGCAGCCCGCAGGGCCGCGGGGCAAACAACGTTCCCATCCCAGACGCCTTCCGGGTAGTACTGCGCGATCCAGATGATGCCGCCTGCGAAGGCGAGGTTCGTGTTGTTGTCGCACCGGCGCGCAGCCTCGTCCGCGGTCCGCGCACCGGCCACCCAGAGCGGGATCATCCCGGGCGCCTGGTACCCGCCGGTGATGAGGTTCCACTGGTAGCGCGTACCGTAGATCCCGACAGGGATGTTGAAGTCGAGCATGTAGTCCAGGGCGCCGCGGACCACCTGGGCGTTGTTCCGCGGCGAATCGGACCAGTGGTTGTCGACTTCAACGTCGAGCCAGACCATCTCCGGCTTGATGCTCCAGAGGCCGATCCTCCAGGCAGCATCTTTCGCCAGGTTGTAGCCCCAGTTGTAGCCGCGGCACCAGTCGTCGGCCTCCTGGCAGCGGCCGTAGGGGCCGTTGAGGGCCTCCACCCGCCCGGCGCGGGGAAAGTCGACGTTGATGTAGACGTCGGGGTGCTGCTCCGCTTTCCGCGCCCATTGGTATTGGGGCCAGAAGCAGGGGTTGTTCGTGAACGGCCGCCCGTTGTTCAAGCCGATAACGGCGAACTCGAAATCCCCGGGTGGCACGTTGTTCGGGCATTGTGGCCAGGAGATGTCGTACGCCGGGAGGCGCCCGTCATCCGCAAGGGCCGGGACTACCGATGAGAGAACTGAGACGACGCCGATAACCACCAGAAGCGCGAGGCGCTTCCCCCCACCAATCCGCAACCACCATCTCCTCGCTCAGGCTCGGTGGAGCGTACCAACGGGTTTAGCGGTGTTGCAAATCCATATAAAGACGGCTTGCCCGCATCGTAAACGTGTTACACGGAGACGGGATTCGCCTGGTTCGCGGCGGCGGCCGGCGCCTCCAGGGAAGGCGTTGCGACGGCGGCCCCTGCCGGCGCCGCTGCGGGCACCACCGGCGCGGCCTTCGGGATGCGCTCGCTGCAGTATGGGCACGCCCGCCAGCCAGCGGCCAGCGCGCGTGAACAACCGGTACAGGCGCTGCGGAGCGCGGTCTCGCAGTGGGGGCAGACCAGGTACTCCTCGCGCACGTGCCTGCGGCAGCGCGGGCAGCTTCCGTTCTGGCCGTATTCGGCAAAGAGCGCTTCGCGGAAGTGCTCTTCGGCCACTTCGGCAAGCGTCATCCGGGGGCGCAGGACCAGGTAGAGCCAGTACCCCGGCAGGAAGAAGAGGGTGGTAAGCAGGACGGAAGCGCCCTGGAGGACGACATCCCGGGTGCGCCTGCGGATATCGCGGAACGTCCAGTAGATGAGGGCAGCCCACATGATCGCGATGTAGGCGAATCCCAGCTTGGCTGCCAGGACCATGGCGGCAACGACACCGTCTCCGACGAGGTCATTCAACACGGGCTTACTCCTCAGGTGGTAGCGCTGATGCCAGTATCGGGAGGCGGCCGCCGATTTCTGCTAACGCCACCGGAACGGCGCGTAACGAATCTCTCTCGCTCAGGGCATCCCGCGCGGCGCCTCGATCAGCTGCGGGTCCGGGAGCCGCTGCAAGAGCTCTTCCGGTGTCGCCCGGCAGCCCGTCCGGAGCGAGATGATCTCGCCGCGGTCGTTGAGGACCGTGAGCACCGCGCTATCGGCCGAAACGCCGAGCGGCGGGATGGTGCGAAAGATGAGCGCGTAGGGGCCAAGCGGGAACGCGCCGGCGGAGCCGGGCCCGGTAACCTCCGCGGCGGCGAAGAGCGACGGCATCCGGCCGGCGATGACCTGCCGGATCACGACGCGAAGGTCGTCCGCGGTCAGGTACAGGGGTTCGCAGCCCACGAACGGCAGGCGCGGCGCCTTCGTCCCTTCCGGCTCGCCGGGCGCGCAGGCGGGCTGCGGCCAGGCGTTGCTTGCGCAAGGGATGCTTGCAGCGACAATTCGCTCCAGGATTTCGGCCTCCGACCCCGATTCAACGGCACGGATGGTGCGCGCCATCCCATCGACGATGGGCGGGAGCGCTGGTGAGGCGGGCTCGGGGGACGGGCTCGCAGGAACGGTGTCCGGCGGCAGGGTGATGGTGGGCGGTGGCCCGTCATCCTCCCCGCAGGCGAGGCATGCGATGCCTGCGCCCGCAACTACGGTCCGCAGGGCGCCAGCCAGGGTCATCAGTCGTTGTCCCGGTTGTCCTGGCCGTTCCCGTTGCCCTGGCCGTTGCCGTTCCCCTGGCCATTTCCGTTTCCGGGGCGGTTGTTGTTGCCGTTGCCGGGCGGGCTGCCGCCGTTGCCGGGGTTCCCCGGCGGGGGCGTCGCCTGCGGCGGCGGGGTCGATTGCCGCGGCGGGGTGCCGGGCTGTTGGCCACCGCCCTGCTGGTCCGGTTGCTGGGGCGTCGCTTCCGGCGTTGGAGCCAGGGTGATGCCGCACGCCGGGATCCTGCGCGAGTACGCCAGGCTCACGGCCAGCTCTCTCTTGAACGAAGGCAGCTCGAAGCACGCCTTGCTCTTGCAGTCGCCACCCTGGTAGTCCACATCTGTCCGCTGCCAGCCTTCGACCATGGAGCGGCAGCCGCCGCCGCGGCCGCGTTCTGTCGTCGCCGACTGGAAGGGTCCGTACTTCACGTTCTGCGGCTGCAGGCTCTCGAACCCGGCGGGGGACTCGAACATGCCCCGTTCCTTGAGCGTGGTGTGGAACGTCCCCATCCAGTTCTTGAACAGGCGGACTGTCGTGTTCGCGCTGGCGTAGCCCGCCTCGGGCCCGTCGCGGACCGGCGTCTTGTCGGCATTGCCGACCCAGACGGCGGTTGCCCCATAGCGCGTGTACCCGGTCATCCATGTCTCGAGCGTGTCTTTCGCAGTGACACCCTGCTGTGTCCCGGTCTTGACGCCGCCGGGGATCTTGACGCCGTCAGCGGTGAAGAAGTCCAGCGCGAGGTCGTTGTTGCTCGAGCCGCACTGCCAGATGATCCAGCGCGCGGTGCAGTCCGACATGATCGAGTGGAGCATCCAGACTGAGCCTGCGTTGACCACCGGCTTGCGCACCAGGTCGTCGCCGTGCTCGTAGACCACCTGCCCGTTGCCGTCTTCGACCTTCAGCACGACCACGGGGTCCAGCTCGCGGGTCCCCGGCAGGCGGAGGTATCCGTGGAGGAACGCCTCCTTTTGCTTCAGCGCCCGTTCCAGCACGTCCCCCTCGGCGCCTTCGATGGAGATCGCGTCTTTCGGGTCGAACGTCGCGGCGTAGGCGGGCACGCCGGCCATCACACCCATGTTGGCGATGGTGGCGTTCATATAGGCCATGTCGATCGCGCGGATGTTCGCGCCGCCGGTGGCGATGGCGGGGCCGTAGTACACCGACTGGTGGTTGCGGAAGGTCGGGTCGAAGAACTGTTCGAGCGTGGTGATGCCCATCGCTTTGGCCATGGCGATCACGTTGTCGACGCCCGCTTCCTGGGCGGCCCGGAAGGCGGGCACGTTCTGCGAACCTCCAAGGGCGGCCCTCGCGGTGATCAGGCCCTGCGTCGGGATACGCCCCGGGTTCACGATGGTGACCTCCTCGTCCGGGTGCGAAGGGCGGTCCACGAGCTTGAGCGGGCTGGTGTCCCAGATCGAGCTCATCGGCGTCTTCGCGAGGCCGTCCATCCAGGCCAGGTAGACAGCCGGCTTGAACGATGAGCCCGGCTGGTGGACGTCGGCCGCCTGGTCGATATTCCCTGCCACGCGCGGGTCCGAGACCCAGGTCGGGTCCAGGCTCGGGACGTAGACAACCACCTGGCCAGACGCGGGCTCGATGGTCACGATCGACCCGTTATGGCAATTGCAGCCGGCGGCGAGCCCAGAGCTGATGAACTGGTTGAGGAGCCCCGAAGCCTGCTGCGTCATCTGCCAGTCGAGCGTCGTGGTGACCTTGTAGCCAGCCTGGTGCACGCTCTCGACACAGTCGTCGGCGCCGTTGAGCCTCGGCAGCACGCCCGCCTGGCACATCCGCACGAGCCGAGGTTCGACCTGGTTGTCGATGAACGCCTGTGCCTTCGAATCGGCGGACCCGGGCGAGATGAGGACGGTCTCGGCCTTGGCCGCCGCCGCCTCCTCCGGCGTGAGCCGGCCATGCTGCACCATCAGGTCCAGGACGTACTCCTGGCGCGCCTTGGCGTCGCCCGCCAGGGTGGTGCGTCCCAGGTCATCGGTGATGCAGGCGCCGGTGGCGGAGTCGGCCTTGCAGTTCGTGCGGGGGTGGTAGCGCGTCGGCGCCGAGGGTATCCCCGCGAGCAGGGCCGCTTCGGCCAGGGTGAGTTCGGACGCCGGCTTCCCGAAGTACCCGCGCGCGGCCGACTCGACCCCCACGTAACGGCCCGAATACGAAATCGAGTTCAGGTACCAGGCAAGGATCTGATCCTTCGAGTACTGGCTCTCGGTACGGATGGAGAGCGCGAGCTCCTTGAGCTTCCGGTCGAGCGTGCGCGGCGCTGTGCAAGAGATGATGCCGTCCATCTCGTGACAGTCGGTTGTGAAGTAGGCGGTCTTGACGAGTTGCTGCGTGATCGTCGAGCCGCCAGTGGTCGCGTCGTCCTCAACGTAGTTGCTCCAGGCGGCGCGGAACAGGCCTTTGACGTCGAATCCCTTGTGTTCCCAGTAGTGGTCGTCCTCGGTCGAGATCGTGGCGGAGACGATGTGGGGCGAGATCTCGGAAAGCGATATCGGCGCTGCGATTGCGGAGTTCGGGTTGGTGAGCACGCCGAGCGGTTCGCCGCTCCGGTCGTAAATCGTCGTGATCCCGGTCCCGCGGAGCAAGATCTGCTCCCCAATGGGCACATAGCCCGCAGATGTCGTCTGGTAGAAGAACACCACCACCGCGACGGCAAAAGCGGCGAGGCTCGCGCCTGCCGCCCCGGTGGCCGCAACAGCGACCGCCACTCGCGCTCTCCAGGCCTGGCGGCGGCGCGGCGAGGGCCGCCGCGCGAGATACTCCCTCAGCATCGGGTCCATTACTGCTCCTCCCTCGGGGGACGCGCTGCGCCCTTCACAGCAGGGCGACGAGGGCGACCATCACGCCCGCAAGACCGCCACACATCAGCGGCACCCGGGCAACACGCACCTTCCGCCCGAAACTGCCTCGCCGCGGGCCCGCCGGCTGCCGGTAGCGGTCGACGACGCGGCTATCGATGTGCAGCGTCGCCTGGACGTCGCCCACGGTACGGACAAGCCCGCCGGGGAGCCAGTACGAACGCCGCCAGGGAGAGCGGACCAGCAAGCGTCCACCCTCGATCCGTTCGATCACGCCGAGGGTGCGGCGGTTGTAGGTCTGGACTCGCAGGCCGGGGCGCAGGCACGGATCGTCGTCAAGCATGGGTGGACCTCCTCCTTCGTCAATATCGGGGAGGTTCGCTTGCGCGGGATTCAGCGCGGGCGCATGAACTCTCTCGGAATCATCACAAGCGTGGTGGGAGGCTCGGCCTGCCGCGCGCGGCCCTGCTCAACCGGCAGGGGACGTATGGTTCGGGCAGAGATAGCGGCCGACGTCTTCGTTCGAGCACACGAGCGTGACCCGCCGCCGATCGACATTGAAGATGGAACCTGGCACGAGGCTGATCGCAAGGGCGTGGGACCGCGAAACTACGAAACAGCACGAATTCACACCCGAAACCTGCCCGAGCCGACGGTCGTCCACTCCGAACACAGCAAAGCCCGACTCCAGCCGGTCCATCGCGCCATTGTACAGATGCGAGCGAATTCGGGAAGTTCAACACGGACTGTGGTTGGCCTGCCGCGTTGGCGTTGGAACTGTAACGCGCGGCCTGCAGCGTGTTATCCGTGGCGAATGTTCACCGCACTAGCCTCAACGCATGAGCACTGAACAATTGACGAAGCACCGCCGCCACCAGTTGCGCACCACTTTCTGGGACTTCGTCCTTCGCGGAGAAGGCGACGAGGGCGCAGTGACGGAAGCACTCGAAGCGTGGCGGGCCTGTGGCGCCATTTCCGACGCTGAAGCCGATCGGTGGCTGGATGCCCTGCGCTGGCGGGAGTTGGGAGGCTTCCTTCCCGGCTGGGAACTGCCTCCGTCGCTCAAGGAAAAGCGCGGAGAGCCCGGCGAACCGGACCTCCGCACCTTCGAAGCGTGGCGGGCGGCCGGGCGCAACGTCCGGGCCGCCTAGCCTTTGCTAACCGCTGGTCGCGGCAGCGGACGGCGTGTGTACCAGGCAGGCGTAGCTGCGGGCGCTGGCCGCCATGCACACCAGCGTCACCCGTCCCACCGAGACGTTGTAGACAGCTTCGGGCGTGAGCCAGGCTGCGCCATCCGGCAGCTCGATCTCAAAGCAGCAGGAGCGCACCGCGCGGACGTTGCCCAGCGGCACCTCATCGATCCCATAGGCCACCAGGGGTGGCGAGCTTTTCGTACTCATCGGTCTTCCTCTTCCAGTTCAGAGGCCGCTGCGGGAGCGGCCTCCGGTGCGTGCTCCGGGCTTACCGGCGAAGCATCGACTCGCGCTCCTGCTCGGCGCGGGCCGCGCCGATGGCGGTTTTCACCTTCTTCTCTTCCTCCGGCGGAGGGATCACGGCCGGCATGCCGAGCGACTTGATCCACAGTTCCCGCGCCCAGCCCATGGTGTGGTAGAGGTGCTCGTCTTCCTCCTCCTCGACCTGCTCGTACGCTTCCTGGAGGGCGGCCTTCATCTCGCCTTTGGACTGCCCGGCGATGCGCCCGATGAGTTCCCAGTTCTGGTGGTCCTTCGTCTCCGCTTCGACGACGGATTCCGCGGCGCAGAGCTGCGCCGCTTCGCCGCCACCCTCGGCGAGGGCCATGCGCATCGCCTTCACCAGGCCTTCAGCCTTGGAGCGCACGACCTTCCGGCCGGGCGTCTCGACCTCCGGGTCGAGCCCGATCTTGCTGAAGGTCTCGCGCAGGACGCGCTCGTGGTTGGTGGTCTCCTCCAGATACTTCTGCCACTCTTCCTGGAGTTCTTTCTCCTGGGCGCACTCGATTGCCGCCTGGTAGACCTGCTGCCCGCCGATCTCCGTCTCGAGGGCCTGGTAGAGAAGTTCCTTCACCTGCTTGTCGTTCACTGATTGTCTGCTCCTTTGCAGCCCGAACCGGGCAGGAAGACCGTAGGCCCAGGGGCGTTGCAACCGAACCAATGGGGTGCGCGCAGCGCCCTAACGAAGTCATCCCAATATCGGCGGCTGCGGGAGTTGCAACACAGCAGATACGGCAGGCGGCTTGCCGTTGAGGGCGCCGCCGGCAGCAGCTACGGAAGCTGGACACGCAATGGGGAACGGGAAGGAACGTCGCGGCGGGCATCGCGTGTCCTGGGAAGCCGACGGCGGGCCGGGCATCCGGCGGCTACGGGCCGGCCGGGGCTTTCGCTACGCTTCGGAGACCGGCCGCGCCGTCTCCCCCGCGGACCGCGAGCGCATCCGCGGGCTGGTCATCCCTCCGGCATGGGCCGATGTCTGGATCTCGCCGAAAGCAAGCGCGCACATCCAGGCGACGGGCCGGGATGCGCGAGGCCGCAAGCAGTACATCTATCACCCTGCGTGGCGGGCCGAGCGGGATGCCAACAAGTTCGCCAGGATGCTCGAGTTCGGCCAGGCGCTCCCCCGCATCCGCGGGGCGGTCGACCGCGACCTGCGCTCGCCGGCGCTTTCGGTCCGGCGGGTGACCGCGGCTGCGGTCCGCCTGCTGGACCAGGTCCCCCTCCGGGTCGGAAACGAAGAGTACGCGCGCTCGAATGGCACGTACGGGCTGACCACCCTGCGCTCGGACCACGTGGAGGTGAATGGCGATCACCTCCGCATCCGGTTCATCGGCAAAGGCGGGAAGGAACACGAAGCGAGCATCCGGGACCCCCGCCTGGCGCGGGTCGTACGAGCGTGTGAAGAACTCCCCGGGCAGGCGCTGTTCCAGTACCGCAACGGCGGCGGGGCCGGCCAGGTCCACAGTGACGAGATCAACGCCTACCTGCGCGAAGTGTCGGGTGGGGACTTCACCGCCAAGGACTTCCGGACGTGGACGGCCTCGTCCCTGGCGGCGGGATGGCTCGCCGCCGCGGAGCCGGCAGACACAGCCGCCGCCCGGAAGCGGGTAGTGAATGCCGTCACACGGAAGGTCGCGGCGGTGCTCGGCAACACCGTTGCTGTTTGCCGGCAATGCTATATCCATCCAGATGTGTACGAGGCCTTCGAGAACGGCGCGCTCCAGCAGGCCTGGGACCGAAACGGGCCGCGCTGGCTCGCCGCCGGCCGCGAAGCTCACGAGTCCCTCCTCGTCTACCTGTTGAGGCCGGGCATTGCTTGACACCGTTGCGTACGCTGGATCGCGTGGGTGATGGGATTGGGGAAGCCGAGCCGCAAGTGCTTGGCGGCGATGCGTCCCTCGAACTCCTGGACCAGGTGGGGTGCGGGATCTGGGTCTACGACGGGAAAGACGTCCGTTACGTCAACAATGCGCTCGAAGAACTGACCGGCTACACGCGCGCGGAACTCCTCCAGCCCGACTTCTTCCGCCGGCTGATCCACGAAGGGGACCGTGGCTTCATCGTTGCACTCGGCCAGGCGCGCCTCCGTGGCGAACCTGTCCCCGAGAAATACGAGGTCCGCATCGTCCAGCGCGACGGGACCGTGCGGACGCTGGCGCTGCACGCCAAGCGGGTGTGCATGGCGGACGTCCCCGTGTCGGTTGTGTCGGCGACGGACGTGACTCCGCTACGGGAAGCGGAGCGCGCGATACGCGACGGCACGAACCAGATCATTGCCTTCCTCAATGCCGTCCCGGCCCACATCATCGCGACGAACCCACGGGGCAAGCCGACGTTCGTGAACCGCCACTGGCTCGAATTCACGGGGCAGCCGCTCGAGGAAGCGATGGCCCACGGGACGGCCCCGCTCATCCACCCCGACGACGTCGAGGAAGCCACGCGCCGCTGGGCGCAGGCACGTCGTGAGCGCGAGGCCTACGAGATCGAGTACCGGATCCGCGACCGCGCAGGCGAGTACCGCTGGCAGATGTTCCGCATCCAGCCGGTGATCACCGAGGCGGGCGACTTGCTCGGCTGGACCTCCGTCAGCATCGACGTGCACGAAACGCGCCAGCTCCGGGAGGAACTCCAGGACGCGGTGGAAAAGCTGGCCGACGCCATCGCGTCCAAGGATGAGGTGCTCGGGCTCATTTCCCACGAACTGCGCACGCCCTTGACGACGCTGATGGGGAACGCTTCGTACCTCCTGCGCCACGGAGAAGCCGCCGGGCCAGAGTCGCGCGCCGCGATCGCCACCGACATGGCGACCGATGCCCGCCGGCTCTACGCCGTGATCGAAAACATGCTCGTGCTCTCCCGCATGGAGACGGGGGCGCAATTGGAGACCGAGCCTGCCCGCCTTGAGCGCCTCGTCGAAAGTGTCGTCCAGGAATTCGAGCACCGCTCGCCCGACCGCGTTGTCCGGGTGGAGGCGCCCGATGGGTTGCCCCTCGTCCTTGTGAACCCCACCTACTACCGGCAGGTTGTCGGAAACCTCCTTTCCAACGCCGACAAGTACAGTCCGCGGGCGGCCCCGATCACCATCGGGCTCAACGTGGAAGAGGGGTTCGTTGTGACCACCGTGACGGACGGCGGCCCGGGCATCCCCGAGGACGAACTGGACCGCGTGTTCGCGCCCTTTTTCCGTTCGCCCGGCCACGCCCGGCTGTCCGGGACCGGGCTGGGCCTCACGGTCTGCCGGCGGCTGGTCGAACTCCACGGCGGCACGATTTCCGTGCGGAACCTGGAAGGCGGCGGTTGCTCGTTCGCTTTCACCACGCCGATCCCGGATTTCGGCGATACCGAGCAGGCGGGCCTGTGATGCAACCGTAACACGTTGGCGGCCCGCCTCCACTGTCCCGGCGGGTCCGGCTCTGCGAACGTAGCGGTGTGCTCCCACGAGACAGCCACACGGACCGCCTGGCGGCAGCCGTCCGGGATGCGATCGGCCGCTACGACGCCACCCTTTCCGCCCTCGAGTCCTGCACTGGCGGGCTGCTCGCCAGCATCCTCACCGACGTGCCGGGAGCGGGCTACTTCCTCGGCGGCGCCGTAGCCTACTTGCCCGAAGCGAAGGCGAAATTCGGCGTCCCCTGCGATCTCATGCGCCGCTGCGGCCTTGTCTCCCGCGAGGTCGCCCTGGCCATGGCCGAGGGCGCGGCCCGCTGGTTGGGAACCGACTTCGGGATCGGCGTGACGGGGGTCGCGGGGCCGGACGAAGAAGACGGCATCCCGCCGGGGGTGGCCTTCGCTGCCGTGTGGGGCCGCGGCCAGACCGCTGCCGTCGTCCCGATCGAGGTCTCGGCGGCGGACCGGAAGACGGCAAAGGCGCAGATCGCCGAGCTCACTCTCGGCCTGCTGCTCGATGAACTGGATCAGTTCCGGCGGCCAGCATCGCCGACCGTAGAGGCCTGGATCGGCCGGTAGGCGCGTCTGCCTCGAAACTCACGTCCAGTGAAAAGGTGGAGCAAGAGGCCACCTCAGCCCTGCGGGACCCGCGATTCGCCGGCCGCTTCATCGGCCGCGGCGTCGGCGGCCGACTCCAGGCCGCGCAGCAGCGAAGTGCGGACTTCCTCCCGCGTTGGGCGCTCGCCCGGGGAGAACACGGCAATCACCCGGGCAGACGCGCTCCGCTCCTCGAGGCCGCCCTGCATCGAGACCGCACCGTCGCTCCAGACGTAGATGTCCTTCTGCGTGTCGGGCGGCTTCGCTGCGAGCTGGGAGAGGACGGTGTTCACCGTCCCCTCTATGTCGTCCCGGTTCATGCCGGCCGCGCCGGGCGGGCGTCCTGGCATTCGGGATGGCCGCAGCTGCAGATGGCTTCGGCGAGGCTGCCCTGGGTAGCCGAATCGGCGCAGTAGTTGCTGCAGAACTGTTGGCCGGCGCGCTCGACCTGCCCGTGGTCGCATCTGCATCCAGAGTGGTAGCAGTTTTCCATGGTGGCCTCCTATCGTTGGGCCCCGGGCTGCGCGGGCGAGCCGTGGGTGAAGCCGCCGGGTGCGCTCGTGTTCGGCAGTGTTTCCCGGTATGCGCCCGTCTCCACCCCGCGCGACTCGATGAAGTCCCTGAACCGCTCCAGGTCTCCCTGCACCCGGCGCGAAACGAAGCCGAGGGCATCGCCGACGCCTTCGAGGAAGCCCTCTGGGCTGTAGCTCATCTCCAGGTGGACGCGCGCGGACTGCCCGTCCCCGGCTGGCTCGAACGTGACGACCCCGGCGTTGGTTTCGCCGTCGATGCTACGCCAGATGATGCGGGTGTCCGGGATCTGCTCCTGGATCTCCGCTTCCCACTCCTTCTCCCTGCCGCCAACTTCGGCCTTCCAGTACAGCCGGCGGTCGTCCAGCTGCCGGACCTCGTGCACGCCCTCCATGAACTTCGGGAACTCCTCGAACTGCGTCCACTGGTTGTAGGCCGTCGAGACGGGGACCTGGACGTCGATGGACTTTTGCACTCTCGCCATGATGACTCCCTTCGCCTGGGTGATTCCCGCCAGCGTACGCAGGCCCGGGCCAGCCCCGTCTCAAGGCGAGAGGGGAGCCGGTTGCAAGTTCGTATCGGGAGCGTCGCGGCGAACTGCGAGAGATTGGCAACGGACGCGCCGATCCCCGCCACCCGCGCTCAACTCGCTCGCGCCTACCTTCGTAGCAACACCCCAGGAGGATCGGCACCATGTGCGTCAGTTGTGGATGCGGAAGGTTCGAAGATGCCCACGGCGATGAGCGGAACATCTCGGTCTCGACACTTCAGCGTGCGGCCGCGGCTTCCAGCCTCACCCTCGACGAGGTCCTGGACCACCTCGTTGCCGGCTGCGAGGAGATGCGCCAATCCGGAGTTCCAGACCACCAGTCGAAGGGGCAGGCCATCGAATCCCGCCTGCACCCGGACTAGGAGCCGGCCAGCATGCAACCTGAAGACGAGGCCGCCCGGAGCGACCTGGAAGCCAGCCGCCTGGACCACGCGACTCCGGAGCGCCACGACATAGACGAGCTCGTTCCCGACGGCCTCGAAGACGAGGCGAACGTGACTCCCGACGGAGAACGGGCCGCGGAGGATGTCGCCGTGCGCATCGCGCGCGAGTCCGCTCCGGACGAGCGGGAGTAGCCGGGCATGTTCGAGATGACGGCGGACTGGTGGGAAGTCGTCGTCCGCGTCGCGGTGTTGTACGCGTTCCTCCTGGTCCTCCTCCGCATCTCCGGAAAACGCGAGATCGGGCAGCTCGGGCCGCTCGAGCTGCTCACCATGCTGTTGATCTCGGAAACGGTGAGCCCGGCGCTGACAGCCGAGGATGCCTCTGTGACGGCGGCGATGATCGCCGCGGGCACGCTCCTGGTCTTGAGCATCCTCGTCGCGGTCGCTACCTACGCAAGCCGCCCCGTCGAGCGCCTCATCGAGGGCCAGCCGCGGAGGCTGGTAAGCGGGGGTACGCTCGATCCGGCCGCCAGGCGCGCCGAACGGATTACCGATACCGACATTGCGGCCGCTCTCCGCAAGCAAGGCCTCCGTTCTCTCTCACAGGTCGAGGAGGCGACGGTCGAAGCGAATGGAGAGATCACGCTTATCGAGCGCGCGAAGCAGGCTCCTCACTAAGTGTCGAATCCCTCGGGACGCGTTTTGGCCGGGGCAAGGCCGCCCAGCTGGCGTTCGACTTCGGCCAATTCGCGGGCGAGCTGGTTCCGGTACGCGACGAGGAAGCTGCGTTCCTGCGCACGCACTTCGCGGGTGGCGTCTTCCTTGAGCATCATCTCCGCACTCCGGACCTTATGGGGTCCGGGCAGCGTAGCTTCCCGGTGCGTCGCGGCGGAATCACGCACCGGCGGGCGGGCATAACGTTTCCATTACAGCGGGACGCGGTGCGGCGCCCGGTGCAACGGCATCGCAACGGGAGCGCCCCCGCGCTGAGCCGGGTGCAATCGCCATCCCGGTACGGTGGAAGCGAGCCCGCATTCGGGCAGAAGGAGACCACACATGACTCAGCAGCAAGGCAATCCGGACCGCGAGGGCCAGGGCACGCAGCGTCCCGACCAGGGGCAGCAGTGGGACCCGAACAAGCAGGGCGGGAAGGGCCCGGGCCAGGAAAGCTATCCGAACCAGGAGAAGCAGCGGGATCCCGGGAAGCCCGGCATCCCCACCGGCGACTAATCCGCCGCAAAACGTACCTCTCCAGTTGCCGGGGGCCCGCAAGGGTCCCCGGCGTTCATTTCACGAGGGATGCATGAAGAAACTTGCCCAGATCCCGGCCGACCCGCGGCCACCCACACAAACACCACCGATGCCACCGACCGTGCCGGCGCCACCACCACCGACCCAGCCCGTCCCCAGCCCGCCGACGATCCCGGACCCGGAGCGGCCATCTATCGACCCGCCGGGGCCGCCGGTGATCGAACCGCCCGTCCCCCGGTTGGGCCGTCAGGGCGCGCACCCCGAGTTCGACTTCAGTAGAGGAACATCGGCTTGCCGAGGAGGTGGGAGACGCGCGGCCGGTAGGCCTCGACGTCGTAGAGCTCCGGGACGTCCACCCGCTTGGTCCCCAGGCCCGAGGTCTCGATCGGGACCGTCGTGTACACGCCGCTCTGGAGGGCGACCATGCGGCCAAAGTGGCGGTCTGCCGCGAGGCCGACGGCGAGGCGCCCGTACGACGTGGCCACCATCCGGTCGAGCGAGTCCGGCGCGCCCGCGCGCATCAGGTAGGCGATCTGCTGGTTCACGATGTCGATCCCGGTGATGCGATGAAGCGCCTCGCCGATGACCATGCCGATCCCGCCCAGCTTCTTGTGGCCGTAGGCGTCCTCCTGCCCGTACTCGACCACCTGGCCGCCGACCATGCTCGCGCCCTCAGAAACGGTCATGATCGCGTAGTTGCTGGGGTTCCGCCTGCGGTCTTCCACGAGGATGGCGGCGAGCCGCTCGATGTCGAACGGCACTTCGCTGATGACGGCGCGGTCGACGTCGGCGAGGTAGGCGGAGATGAGCGAGGTTTCGCCGCTGTTCCGCCCGAACAGCTCGACCACGGCGATGCGCTCGTGGCTCCCCGTGGGCGTCCGCAACGAGTTGATCAGGTCGACGCTGCGGGTGACGGCGGTGCTGAACCCGATGCAGTAGTCGGTCCCGTAGACGTCGTTGTCCATGGTTTTCGGGACGGCGATGACGTTGACCCCTTCCTTGTGAAGGCGCACCGCGTAGGAGAGGGTGTCGTCGCCGCCGATGGCGACGATGGCGTCCAGGCCCAGGTGGCCGATGACCTCCAGGACGTGGGCCGTGCAGTCGACCGGGGAACCGTCGTCGGGGATTGGGAAGCGTCCTTGCAGGAACGAGGGCAGATCCTTCGGGCGGACACGGCCCGGGTTCGTGCGCGAGGTGTGCAGATGCGTGCCGCCGTAGCGGTCGATGGTGCGGACCTGCTGCATGTCCAGCGGGGCTACCCAGTTGGGTGCGTCCGCAGGGTCGTGCGGGTTGTAGTGCAGCAATCCCGCCCAGCCCCGGCGGATGCCGAGAACGGTCCATCCGCGTTCGGAGGCGCCGGCCACGACCGCCTTGATACAGGGGTTGAGCCCGGGCACGTCGCCTCCACCAGTGAGGATCCCAATGCGCATGCTCTCCCTCCGGCGCGCGCGCCGCGCGCGCGAGTCTGGAGGAACCATGGTAGATCGGCGCGGCGGGACCGCGGTTATCGCGGGGATGTGATTGCCCCCGGCCACGATCACCGGCGACCATGGATCGATACCCCTTCGCCGTGCGGGGACTCCGCCGGCGGACCCGGGCCGCAGCCAGCGAAGGACCTGGACTATGACGAAAACGCAGCCCGGACAGTGGGCACTGCTCACGGCCGACGACCTGCACCTCTTCAACGAGGGCACCCACTCCCGCCTGTATCGCGTCCTCGGCTGCCACTTCGGGGTACACGATGGGACCGATGGCGCCTGGTTCGCCGTCTGGGCGCCGAACGCGAGGACCGTCAGCGTCGTCGGCGACGTGAACGGCTGGGCGCGCGGCAAGCACTGCCTTGCGCCGGTCGAATCGTCCGGTATCTGGGCGGGATTCGTGCCCGGCGTGACACCGGGCCAGCGCTACAAGTACGCCATCGACTCCAACGTGGGCGGCCAGCCGCTCACGCGCGCCGACCCCTTCGCCTTCGCCACCGAGCACCCCCCGGCGACGGCATCGGTCGCCTGGGACCTGTCCTACGAGTGGGGCGACGGCGAGTGGATGGCGAAGCGGGAAGGGAACTCGCTCCGGAGGCCAATGAGCACGTACGAGGTGCACCTCGGGTCGTGGATGCGCATCCCCGAAGAGGGCGGCCGATCGCTGACCTACCGGGAGCACGCAGAAAAGCTGGTGGACTACGTCGCGGAGATGGGCTTCACGCACGTAGAGCTGTTGCCGGTGATGGAGCACCCGTTCTACGGCTCGTGGGGCTACCAGGTGACCGGCTACTTCGCGCCGACGAGCCGCTACGGCGCGCCGCAGGACCTGATGTACCTGATCGACCGGTTCCACCAGCGCGGGATCGCGGTGATCCTGGACTGGGTGCCTTCGCACTTCCCTTCCGATGAGCACGGCCTCGGCCTGTACGACGGCTCGCACCTGTACGAACACGCCGACCCCCGGCGCGGCGTCCACGCCGATTGGGGGAGCCTGGTGTTCAACTATGGCCGGCATGAGGTGCGCAGCTTCCTCCTGAGCAGCGCCGTCTTCTGGCTGGACCTCTACCACGCCGACGGCCTCCGCGTGGATGCGGTCGCCTCGATGCTCTACCTGGACTATTCGCGCAAAGAGGGTGAGTGGGTGCCGAACCGTTACGGCGGGCGCGAAGACCTCGACGCGGTGGAGTTCCTGAAGCAGTTGAACGTTGCCGTCTACGCCTTCGACGAGCGCGTGGACACCATCGCGGAAGAGTCGACCGCCTGGCCGATGGTTTCGCGGCCGACGTACCTGGGTGGCCTGGGGTTCGGCTACAAGTGGGACATGGGCTAGATGCATGACACGCTCGACTACCTCGCGCGTGACCCCATCGTGCGCCGCTACCACCACAACCAGCTCACCTTCCGGGGGCTGTATGCCTTCACCGAGAACTACGTCCTCCCGCTCTCGCACGACGAAGTGGTGCACGGCAAGGGCTCGCTCCTGCGGCGGATGGCCGGCGACGAATGGCAGAAGTTCGCCAACCTGCGGGCGCTGTTCGCCTACATGTACACGCTCCCGGGGAAGAAGCTGCTCTTCATGGGTGGAGAGTTCGCCCAGTGGGACGAGTGGGACCACGAAGCGAGCCTTGCCTGGCACCTGGTTGGGGAGCCGCGCCACGACGGCGTCCGCCGGCTCACGGGAGACCTGAACGCGCTCTACCGGGCGACGCCGGCCCTGCACGAGACGGACGCCGTGCCGGAAGGGTTCGAGTGGATCGATGCGAACGACACCGAGCAGAGCACGCTTTCCTTCCTGCGCCGCTCGGGGGAGGACTTGCTGGCCGTGTTCTGCAATTTCACCCCAGTCCCGAGGCACAACTTCCGCGCGGGCGTGCCGCGGGCGGGCTACTGGGACGAGGTCCTGAACACCGATGCGACCATCTATGGTGGGAGTGGCATGGGCAACTTCGGCGGCGTTGAGGCGGGGGCAGTCCCGGCGCACGGGCGGGCCCACTCTCTCTTGCTCACCCTGCCGCCGCTTTCAGTCGTCGCGTTCCGCCGGCGTCCCGTCCCGGAGTCCGCGGCGAAGCCGCCTGCCCTCCCACTTTAGAGGGATTCGCCACCGGTTCTGGGAGCTTCCCTGCTGTAGGAAGTCGTGCCCACCGCCGACAGTGGTAGTGTGAGCGCGTTCTACAGCAGGCATTGCGGATGGTGGGATTGGCGGCTTTCGTCCCGCTTCCGGGCCGCTTCCCTGGGCAGCCTCTGGTTGCTGCTTGTAGCCTCCCCCGTCCTCGGGTGGTTCCTCATCCCGCTGGCGGCGCTGCGCTCCGTTGCGGGGCTGACCCAGCTCGTCCTCAACCACCAGCTCGGGCGGGTGACACCCCTCGGCCGGCGGGACCGGCTGGACTGGGCGCTGCTCGCGCTGACCCTGCTCGCTTCCTGCGGCGTGGCCCAGGTCTCAGCGATTACGGGGCGCGAAGCAACCTGGATGCTCATCCCCGTGGCGCTCCCCTTCTCCGCCCTCCAGCTGCGCACCTGCCTCCGCTCTGAGCGCGTGCATCGCGCAGCGGCGGCGAACCGGCGCACGCCCGCCGTCGTCCGCTTCCCCCTCGAAGGCCACCGCGAAGCAGCCTGAGGCGGACCGCGTACCGTACCGGGTACCGGGGCTTCGGTGACTGAGATGTTGGAAATCCGTTGGATCAAGTATGTCAATAGGTGAAAACCCCGTAACAAAACGGTGAACGCCCCGTCTTATCTACACGGAACGCCCTCAACGGCACGGCCGCAGGGTGTTTGAGGTGGGGTGTTACTCGGATGTCTACGCTCGCTGCGCAGCGCTCCCTGCAGGCGGCGCCACCGGCCGATGGGCCGGCGGAGCGCGTTGTCGCTCGCGACCACGAATGGTTCGAAGGCGTTTACGCCGTTACCTGCGAATCCGTGTACCGCTACGCCCACATGCTCGTCCGTGATCCGTTCCTGGCGGAGGACGTGACGGCGGAGACGTACCTCCGCGCATGGCGGGCACGGGATCGCTTCGCGCAGCGAAGCACGGTGACGTCCTGGTTGCTTTCGATTGCGAGGAACTGCGCCCTGGACGAGTTGCGAAAAAGGAGGGAGCAGGTCCAGTTGGATTCGACCGCTGATTTCGAGGATGTCTCTCAATCCCTCCGTATCGAACTCTCCGAAGCCGATTTGGCCGCAATTCACGAAGCCATCCGCCGGCTCACGCCGGAACAGCAGCAGGTGATCTTCCTGCGCTTCTACGAAGAACTCCCGCACGAATCGGTGGCGCTCCGGTTGGGGCGCACGCCGAACGCCGTGCGCGCCATCCAGTTCCGCGCCCTAGCGCGCATGCGCAAGCTGCTGGAGGCCGGCCATGCCGGGTGAGCGCGACTCCAGGGTGATGCTCGACGTCTGTGTGGACCGCGCCCTGCGAGGCGAGGAATGGCGCACCGTCCTTCGCCCGGGTGACCCGGACGAGGTGCGGAAGCTGATGGAAGTGGCGGAGATGCTCCTCGCCATGGCGAGGCGGAACCCGCCGATAGAGCCGCCGGCAAAGCGGCGGCTCTGGGACCGTTTGTTCAACCGGTTCTCGGAAGCGCGCCTCATCGGCGTGCTCCTGGGGCCGCGCGGCACCCGGGGGGCGATCCCGGGCGTGGGGGAGTGCTAGCACTCCCCGCAAAAGCACATGCGCTGCGAGAGCGCGGAACACACCGAGCGGCGGACGCCTGTGGTGCACCACGGGACGGACGGGAACCACCGGCCCCGACTTCGAGCGGGGAGCGAACCAGGGACCCCGAACGAGGCCCCACAAACTCAGAACACACTGAGGGGTGTGAAATGCTTCGAGCCTATGTGAAAGTCAAGGATCGCCTCGCCCACCTGAGGCGCGACGAGTCCGGCCAGGACGCCTTCGAGTACCTTCTCGTCATCGGCGCCATCATGGTGGCCGTGGTGGTCGCGGTCGCTGCCGGCGGCAGCGGTCCGGTCACTTCGGTTTGGAACGCCGTGTCTGCCCGCGTGGTTGATGCCACCAACGGCGTCATAGGCAGCTGACTTCGCCTTCACACTGGAGGTGGGGACCAAGCGCCCCGCCTCCAGGACGAGGTAAACAATGCATGTCGTTTCCCCGCGGCCTATCGCGCATCCGGCAACCAACTCGTGACGATCGCGGCCAGGACGCGTTCGAGTACATGCTCGCCGCGGGCACGCTGGTCGTCGTGCTGTTCCTGGGGCTGCTCGCCTTCCGGGAGCTGGCACCAATGGTTGTCGGCAACTCCTGCCCGGCGGTCGATACCGCGGCGGACCCGGGGGCGACCGAGGGCAGTTGCATCGATGAGAGCCCGTGACGGAGGAAGGAGGCCCAGCATGTTGAATCGATTGCACCGGCGCCTCCGCCGGCGGGAAGAGGGCCAGGCCGCACTCGAGCTGGTGCTCACGCTTCCCCTCTTCTTCACGTTCTTCCTCTTCCTCATCGACCTCGGGATCATGATGTACGGCTATGTGTCCATCGCGAACGCGGCGCGCGAAGGCGCCCGCTACGGGTCTGTTAACTGCGGCGCCATCGATTGCACGGCTGCCGTCATCCAGCAGCGCGCGGTCGACCGCTCGGGCAACTTCATCACCAACCTCGCCGACGTGACCGTCTCCTGGCCGGAGGGCGGGACCCGCGGCGCACCGGTCGTCGTCGAGATCGTCCACGACCACGACCTCATCTTCTTCCCCTTCGATATCGACATCCGGTCGTGCTCGGTGATGCGCCTGGAGCAGGGCGAGCCCTCGGTCTCGGCCAGCGGGGACGAGTGCTGAGATGAGCGCGCTGCGTCTGCTGCACGAGCGGGAAGAAGGCCAGTCGGCCTTCCTGGTGATCCTCTCGCTGCTCGTGGTGGTCGCGCTCTTCGCGCTCAGCCTCGATGCAGGGGTCTGGTACTTCGACCACCGCGAGGCCCAGAACGAGGCTGAAGCGGCAGCCCTGGCGGCGGTCCTCGAACTCCCCTCCGCCGATACGCAGGCTGCGATCGACGCCGCCGACGAGTACCTGGTCAAGAACGGGGCGTCGGCCACCACGCAGTCCTCGTGTCCGCTGAGCGGCACGGGCAGCGGCATCGAGTTCGCCGACTTGACCGGCGACGGGGAGATGGACTCGGTGACGGTTTGCATCCGCCGCAGTTCCGCCGTCATCTTCTCGGCGATGAGCGGCGTGACCGGGGTGCGCGTGAGCGCTTCGGCGACCGCGCGCATCGGGGCGGTCAACCACTCGAACATCATGCCCTGGGCCGTCGTCGCCCCGGACCCGACCTGCACCGAAGACGCGAACCGCAACTGCCTGTACGACGCGAAGGGCGACGGGGACTACACCGACCCCGGCGATTGCAACGACGTCTGGACCAAGTGCCCCTTTGGCGTGACCGAAGACCGCCTGTTCGCGTTCAAGCAGGGCACCGGCGGCAACACCGGCATCCTCCGCGTCTGCGGGCCCGGCGCCGACGACTACCGCGAATGCCTCTCCGGCGAGAACTCCAGCGGCATCTACGAGGAAGGCGACGACATCGTCACCGACCTCCAGGGCGGCACCATCGCCAACGCGACTGACGTCGGCCTGCAGAACCGGGCCCCCGGGGAGGCCTGGGACCTGCCGACGGGCGCCCAGTGCGACGTGCAGGCCACGCCGCTGGGGAATGACACGCAGAGCCCCGGCTACGACCCGGACGGCAAGGACCTCGCCTACCAGAAGTTCGTCAGCCCGGCCCCGATCCCGGAGTGCGCCTGGCGCCTGGTTCCGGTGCCGATCATCGACTACCTGCCGCCCAACGGCGGCGGGACGGTCACCCTGCTGGGGTTCGCGGTGTTCGGCGTGGCGAAGTGGAACAGCACCGCATCGCAGGACCGCTACATCGGCAACGGGACCCAGGCCTGCTTCGAGGGCCCGAACAACCCGAATCCCTCGTACTTCCGCTGCGGGATCGTGTGGGGCTACATCTTCAGCGGAGTTATGCCCCCGGACGCACTTCTCAGCCAGATCGGCAACTCGAACAACCCATTCGCGCCGCTCCTCATCGCGCTTGTGGACTAACCAGGACGGAGAACCATCATGACATCGATAGCTACCCCCGCAGCTCCTACTGCCAACCGCAAGGTCATCCTTGGCGCGCTCATCCTGGGCGCCATCGCCGCCGGCCTCATCGTCGCCTTCCTGGCCACCCAGAGTGAGACCTCCAAGCCGTCGCCCTCCGGGACCGACCTGATGGCGGTGGTCGTGGCCACCCGCGAAATCCCGGTTGGCACCGAGCTCGACGAGACAATGGTGCGCCTGAAGGAGATCCCGCGCTCCGCGGTGATCTCGGACCCCTTCACGGATACGAAAGAGGTGATCGGCGAGGTTACGCGGTTCCCGCTCCAGGCGAACGAACAGCTCGCCGTCGGCCGGCTGGTCCAGACGAACAGCAACGACGCCCTCTCGTTCACGATCCCCGAGGGGTTGCGCGGCTTCACCATCAAGGTCGACCAGGAGAAGAGCCCCGCCGGGCTCCTAGCGCCGGGCGACTTCGTCGATGTGCTCCTGGCAGCAGACGTCCGATACGTCGTCAGCCCGACCGGGCTGACCGCCATCCCCGGCGACAACAACGAACTGGACACGGTGATCACGCTCCTCCAGAACGTCCAGGTGCTCTCGGTCGAGCGGGATTACGTGAAGAACGCGGGCGTCTACGACGAGACCACGCGCGGCGCGCCGACCGGGACCGAGAACGTCAACTACATCACGATGGCCGTGACTCCCGAGCAGGCACAACTGCTCTGGCTGGCGGCCCAGAAGGGCAACCTCACGCTCACGCTGCGGCCGTTCGGCGATAACAACGTCCCCCAGCTGGCGCCGGTTTCGGAGCCGCTCCGCATCAACTAGCCCGCGGAGCCGGCAGACCGCACCGCACAACAGGAGGGACCACGTGACCAACGCTCTGCGCGTACTCATTGCCGATGAAGACCCCGATAGCCGCGTCAGCGCGCGCAAGGCGCTGCTGCGCGCAGAGCTTGCGGTTGCGGCCGAATCCGGCTTCGGCACCGATGCCGTTTCGCTGGCGCTGGAAACGCGGCCGGACGCCATCTTCATCGCAGTGGAAGAGCCGGTGGGCCGCCCCCTGGAGACCGCGGAAGCGCTTGCCAACGCCCTCCCCGATACGCCGATCCTGATTTACTCGTCGCTGCGCGACAGCGACGCGGTGCGGCGCGGGATGGTGTTCGGCGCGCGGGACTACCTGTTCAAGCCACTCGCGCCGCTCCAGGCCCGCGAGAGCATGTTCCGCGCGCTCGAACAGGAAGAACGCCGCCAGATGCGGCGTGCCGGCCAGCTCTCGGGCGCCGACGCTCGCGGCACCGTGGTCAGCGTTACCGGCGCGAAGGGCGGCATCGGCAAGAGCGTGCTGACGGTGAACCTCGCACTTGCCCTGCGCAAGCAAACCGGCAAACGCGTCGCCATCCTCGATGCTGACACGCAGTTCGGCGACGTGGCCACGATGCTTGACCTCGTCCCGACAACGACGGTGACGGACGTGCTCGCGAACTTGGAAACGCTCGACCGTCACACCGTCCGCGACTTCGTGCTGACGCACAGGGCGGGGCTGGACGTTATCGCCGCACCTGAAGAAGAGGAGACCTGGCCGCGGTTTGGGCCTTCCGGCACAAAGAAGATCATCGACCAGCTGGCGCTCGTCTACGAGTTCGTCGTCGTCGACACCTCCGGCGCGTTCGACGGTTTCGTGCGCGCCTGCATCGAGGCATCGACCGTGTCGTTGCTGGTCACGAGCGGGGACGTTTCCAGCGTCCGCGACGCCGCTGCGGCGGTGAAGCGCGCGGAACGCTGGGGCGTTGACCCGGCGAAGATCCGCCTCGTGCTGAACGAGAGCTCGCGAGACTCCACCGTGACCGCGGCCCAAGTCGCGGCAGCGGTGGGCCTGCCGGTGTTCTGGCGGCTGCCCTACGACAGGGCGGTTCCGCGCTCGGTGCAGCTCGGCCAGCCGCTCGCGGAATCCGCGGACCGTTCGCCGTTTGCGGCGAACGCCACCTCGCTCGCGCTGCTCATCGCCGGCAGCAAGACCCCGATCCGCGCGAACGAACCGAAGCCGCCGCTGTGGCGGCGGCTCATCCCGATGAGAGGAGGGAGCTATGAACCCGTGGGACCAGCAAAGGAACTCCCCGACACCCAACGGTAGGACGACGCTCCTCGAAGAGCCGGACTACGAACTGGAGGAGCAACTCCACCAGCGGCTCATCCGCGAACTGGACGACACCGCCATCCGCGGCCTGGACAAGGACCGCGCGCGCGAACTTGTCGAACGCGCCGCCCGCACGCTCGCCGCCCAGCTCTTCCCGGCCCTCGTCGGCGATGCGAAGGAGGAGATCGTCCACCGCGTCGCCAACGAAGTCGTCGGGCTTGGACCACTCGAAGGGCTATTGCGCGACGACTCGGTCTCTGAAGTGATGGTGAACGCCCCCGGCGAGGTCTACTTCGAGCGCGAGGGCATCATCTACGAATCGGACGTGACGTTCCGCGACGAGGCACACGTCCTCCGCATCATCGACCGGATTGTCGCCTCCATCGGCCGCCACGTGGACGAGGCCTCACCGATGGTGGACGCCCGCCTGGCCGACGGCTCACGCGTCAACATCATCATCCCGCCGCTCGTGCCCAAAAGCCCGACCATCACCATCCGCAAGTTCCGGTCCGACCGGTACACGATGGAGGACCTGGTGGCCAGCGGCACGCTCACGCCGGAAATGGCGAAGATGTTCGAAGCGTGCGTTGTCGCCAGGCTGAACGTCGTCGTCTCGGGAGGCACCGGCACCGGCAAGACGACGCTCCTGAACGCGCTTTCGGCGTTTCTCCCCGACCGTGAGCGGATCGTCACGATCGAGGACCCGCTCGAGTTGAAACTGCAGCAAAAGCACGTGATTTCGATGGAGGCCCGGCCGGCCTCGGCGGAAGGCCGGGGGGAGGTTACGCAGCGGGACCTGGTGCGCAACGCCCTCCGCATGCGCCCGGACCGCATCATCGTCGGCGAAGTGCGCGGGGCGGAGGCGTTCGACATGCTCCAGGCCATGAACACCGGCCACGAGGGGTCGCTTACGACGGTGCATGCGAACAGCCCACGCGACGCCCTCGGCCGCATCGAGAACATGGTGCTGATGGCCGGTTTCGACCTTCCGGTGACGGCCGTCCGCGAACAAATGGCCTCCGCGCTGGACGTGATCATCCAGATCGCGCGCCTCTCCGACGGCACACGGCGGATCGTCAGCGTCTCGGAGGTCGCCGGCATGGAAGGCCCGGTCGTAACGCTGCAGGACATCTTCCTGTTCCGCCAGACGGGCGTGGCGCCTGACGGCCGCGTACTGGGCGAATTGCGGGCAACCGGAATCCGGCCGAAGTTCGCCGACAAGTTCGAAGCGTTCGGCATCCACCTGGGCGAAGACATCTTCGGCACGCGGAGGTGGGGCTAGTGGACGCGATGCTCATCCTGATCGCGATCTCGGCGGGCGGCGCCGTCGCCCTGGCGAGCGCCTACGGGCTGCAACGCTACACGGCGCCGCGTGCGGCCATCGAAGCCCGCCTGCAACCGCGGACGCAGGCGACGGGCCTGCAGCCGCGTTCCGCCCTGCGCACGGCCTCGCGGAGCCGGCTGCCGCTCGTCGACCGGCTGCCGCTCTCCAACGAGGGCCGCGAGAAGATGCGCATCGAGCTCCAGCGGGCGGGTGACCCCTTGAGCGTCAACGAGTACCTGGGCCTGCGCGCCGCCGCGGCGACCGGCCTCGGCCTCCTTGGCGTCATCTTCTGCATGGCGTTCTCCGCGCCGCCGCTCCTGCTCGTGGTCATCCCTTTCGTGTTGCTCGTGCTTGGCTGGTTCGTGCCCCGTGTGTTCGTCTCACGGGTACGCCACCGGCGGGAGCTCCTCGTCGAACAGCAACTTCCCGATGCGTTGACGGCGATCGCGAAGTCGCTGCGGGCGGGCACCGGCATCCTCCAGGGGCTGGCCTTCGCAGCTTCCGAAACGCCCCCGCCGCTGGGCCCGGAGCTGGGCGAAGCTCTGCGCGACCTCCAGCTCGGCGCGGACCCGGAACTCACCTTCACCGCCCTTTCGGAACGCATGGGCAACAAAGACCTGGACATCGCGGTGACGGCCATCGTGATCCAGCGCACGGTCGGCGGGAACCTCTCGGAGATCCTCGCGAACGTCACGCGCACCATCCGCGACCGCCAGAAGGTTCAGGCGGAAATCCGCGTCCTCACAGCTCGCCAACGCCTCCAGGGCAACCTCGTAGCGGCGCTGCCGATCGTCGTGGCGGTGGTGTTCATCGGCCTCAACCCGGAGACGGGAAGGCTCCTTATCGACACGACGGTGGGGCGCATCTCGGCCGGAGTGGGCCTCGCCTTCGAGCTCCTGGGGCTCTGGCTCATCCGCCGCCTTGGCCAGGTGGACTACTAGGGGGAACGGATGCTCGGACTGATTTTCCTGACCACCTTCGGGGCGGTATCTCTCATGGCCTGGGCGTTGCTGCGCCCGAAGCCGGATGTCGTGGGGCAGCGCCTCGGCATCACGCCGCCAAGCACCCGGCGCGGCCCGCGCGAGAGCCTCCTCCGCAGGATCGGCAAGGGGGTGGGCGGCCGGCTGGGGCGGCTGGCCGCGCGCTTGCTGCCCCAGAACTTCGTCCGGGGGATTGAACAGAAGCTCATCCAGGCGAACGAGCCCTGGCCGCTTGCCGGCTTCCTCGGGGCCTGGGCCGCCTCGGCGCTGTTCGGGCTGCTCCTCGTGACCTGGATCGCGGTCAATGTCTCCGACATCACGCTCCTGCGGCTGTTCGCCATTTGCGTCGCCATCCTGCCGATGTTCGCGATGCTCCCGTACATGGTGCTCCGCCGGAAGGTCATCAACCGCCAGCGCGCGATCCTCAGGGCTCTCCCGGACGCGCTCGACCTGCTGGTCACCTGCGTCGAGGCAGGCATGGGCGTCGACTCGGCGTTTGTGACGGTCGTCGAAAAGAGCGAGGGGCCGCTGGCCGACACGTTCAGCCAGTACCTGCGCGAAGCCGGCCTCGGCATTTCGCGGCGGCAGGCGCTCATGCGCGTGTCGGAGCGCACGGGTGTCCCGCAGCTTATTGGGCTCGCCGCGGCGGTAAGCCAGGGAGAAGAGCTCGGCACCCCGATCAGCGACGTCCTCCGGGTCCAGGCGGATGAGCTCCGCCGCGACCGCCAGGAACGCGCGCAGACGGCCGCCCAGCGGGCGCCCGTGCTCATGACGATCCCGCTGGTCCTTTGCTTCATGCCGGCGATGGGCGCCGTCGTCGTCGTGCCCTCCGTCCTGAACCTCGTCCGGTTCGTCGGGTCGCTCGGAGATTGAATGGCTGAACTCACGCTCTCCCGGTCTGCCCGCTGGTACGAAATCCGGCCCTCGGATGCCGCGATGGCGGTCCTGTGCGCCGCTGCGGGGCTGGCGGTCCTGGCGAGCGGCAAGAGCCTCCCGGGGCAGGTGGTGCTCCTCGCGGAGTTTTCGGCGCTGGCAGGGATCGCCTGGTGGGATTCGCGCACCCTCCGCGCCCCGAATGTCGCGGTCCTGCCCGCGCTGGCCGCGACGCTGGCCCTCTCAGCGCTGTTCGGCGCGGACGCCGCGCTGTCGGCGTCCGGGGGAGCGCTCGTCGCCTTCGCGGCGATGGCCGTCCTGGCGGCGTTCGGCGGCGGCCGCCTCGGCGGAGGGGATGTCAAGTTCGGCGCGCTGTGCGGCGCCGTGTGCGGACTCGGCAGCACGCTGGCCCTGCTCGCCGCGGCCACCATCGCCGGCGGGGTCGTGGCGGCCCTTGTGCTCGCCCTCCGCCTGCGCAAGGGGTCTGACGTCATGGCGTTCACGCCGCTGCTCCTGTTCGGCGCCATCTTCGCCCTGGTGACTCAGGGGACGTACCACCAGCCATGATGCCCCGAGTCCTGCGCCTGGGAGCGTTCGCCGTGGCCCTGGCAGGCGCCATCGTCCTGCTCGCGTGGCCAGCCGCTGCCCAAACTCCCGATGGTGTCGTTGTCCGGATCGCCTCGGTGGACGATTCACAGTACCCGGCGGTGCGAGCGGTGTTCACGGCCGACGAAGATGGCCGGCCGATCGCGGACCTGCGGCCCGAGAACGTGACCATTACTGAATCCGGCGCGCCTGCCCGATCTCCGAAACTGGAGTCGGCCGCCGCCACCACCATGCCGCTGGCACTCGTAGTCACGTTCGATACCAGTGGCAGCATGGCCGGCGCGAACCTGGCGCAGTCGAAGGCCGCGGCGACGGCCCTCTTCCAGAGCCTCTCACCCACTGACATCGGCGCATTGATCACCTTCGCCGACGAGGTCCGCGTCGCGGTGCCGCTCCCCGGGAAGGCCGCGGACCTCGAGGCTGCGGTCGCACGCCTGCAGGCCGTCGGCAACACCGCCCTCTACGACGCGGTGGCGGAGTCCGGCAGGGTCGCGGCTGCCTCCGGTGTCGCGCGCCGTGCCGTCGTCCTCTTTTCGGACGGCGAGGACTCGGGCGGGCGATCCGGCATCACCCGCGAACAGTCGCTCCAGGAGGCGCAAAACGGCCAGGCGCTGTTCTACGTTATCGGCGTGGGCCAGCAGGTGGACCGGGCCTACCTCGAGGAGCTGGCGCGACGGTCGGGCGGGCGCTACTTCCAGGCGGCGAGCGCCGCCGAAGTGCCGGCGATTTACGGCACCATCGCCGCCTACCTCCGCAGCCAGTACGTGGTTACCTTCGAGTCCTCGGCGCCCGCCGCGACGCAAGATCGATCACTGCGCATCGAAGTGAAGACGGCCACCGGTTCCGGCGGCAGCGAACTCACCTACCGCAGCCAGCGCCAGCCACCCACACCGACAGCCGCCCCGCCAACCCCGGCGCCGACTGTCCCGGCAGCCACGACAGAACCGCAGGTGGAAGCGGGAGGCTCCGGCGGCGGCGCGCTGACCTGGCTGATCGCCGGGACAGTCGTCCTGGCGGCCGGCGGCGGCGGAGTCGTGTTCTGGCGGAGGCGACGCTCGCGGGCGGCCCCGAAAGAGGACGCCCCCGCCCGTCCAGCCCCGCTGCCTCGAGCCAGCCCGCTCGACGCTCCGACCCACAGGGGCACCCTCGCGGCCATCCGCGGCGGACAGCAGGAGCAGTCCTTTCCGGTCGATGGCCGGCCGGTAACCATCGGCGCGGGGACGGGTTGCGACATTAAGCTCGCCGACCCGCAAATCGAAGGCACCGAACTGCGCCTCTGGTGGCGCGACGGTTCGATGATGGCCCACGTGCTGAAGGACAGGGGCGCGGCGCCCCTGCTGAACGGGCTGCCCTTCCGCTGGGCGTCGCTCAAAGATGGAGACGAACTGCAGCTGGGCGCGTACTCGGTGCGGTACAGCCAGGAGCCGGGCAAGAATGGCCGGTGACGCACGGCCTCACTGGAGGATGAAGGGCGTCGGAGTCGCTGTCGCCGCAGGGCGGGTGGTTGGCGTGCGCGTCGGTGTCCGCGTCGGGGTTGGCGTGATCGTCGGCGTCGCAGTGGGTGGGCGGGGCGTCGGCGTCAGGGATGGCGTAGGGCTTGGCCCGGGTGTCGCCGCCCCCGGCGACGGCGGCGCAGCCGACCCGGCTGCGGCCGGGGTTGGCGTGCCTGCCGGGGTCACTGTACCCGTCGGTGTGCTCGAGGGCGTCGGCGTCGGCGTTGGATGCGGCGAATTGGGAAGGTCCAGTACGAGCTGTGGATCGACCGGAGTGCCGCGATACCTCAGTTCGAAATGGAAGTGCGTCGCGCTTGGGTCGGAGAGGCCAACCACCGTGACCGGCGTGACCCGCGCGCCAGCCTGCACGCGCAGCTCTCCGAGGAACCCAAGAACAACCGTCCAGTCCCCGCACTGGATGGAGACATACTGGCCGTACGCATCGTTGGAGCCGGCCGCATCGACCGTCCCGGTACAGACAGCGCGAAGGGACACGGGCGCGTTGCCTCCCAGGCGGATATCGACCCCGCCATGCACCAGCCCGTCGCGGCGCGGCGCCCCAAAGCGGTCGAGCGTGACCACCCAATCAGTCATCGGCAGGGCGAAGCCCGAAGGGCGAGGAGGCGCCTCCCGGACCCCCGGAGCAGCGACAGCGCCTTCGGTCGAATTCCAGGAACCGGGGAAGGTTTCGAGCGGCCCGGCATCGACGGCGCCACTGGAGACGGGGGTTGTCCTGCGTCCCGCCAGGGAGGTTGGCTCGTCCTGCGGATCGCCGCGTCCACCGTCTCCGCCCCCACCGCCGCAGGCGGCGGCGAAGACACCGGCCACGGCGAGAGCCAGCGACGCCAACCCGAGGACAGGCCGGGAAGAAGGGCTGCCTGGCACGTCTCCATCTTCCGCGAGTGCCGCTCAACCCGCTACGGGGCGAAATCGGAAGTGAGCCGGTGAGCGCGGACCCGCGTGGGGCGATCTCTGCCCAGCCCGGCGAGGACGCGTCGCGCGGGTGGGGGCGCCTGAAGTGTATGGACGAGCTTTGGGTGATGGCGACCGTGAACTCGGTGACGACGACCTTCGCGTACCGCGATCTACTACCTGGCCGACGGCCTCGGCTCCACGATGGCCGTGGTCGATAGTACTGGTGTGGTCCAGAAGTCCTACCAGTACGACGTGTACGGCGAGGTCACCGGCGGTTCCGGCACTCTGGCGAACGAGTTCGACTTCGCCGGCCAGCAGACGGATGGCACGGGCCTCCAGTACCTGCGGGCACGGTATTACGACCCGGAGACGGGGACATTCTTGAGTAGGGATCCGCTGGCCATTCTTCCCGGCTGGACGGGTCAACCACACGGATATTCAGCTTCGCCGGTAGTTGAAGTCGATCCTTCGGGAATGACTCCGGTAGACGGGACGGAGCCCACCGATTGGGCCTGGGTCGCCGATCTAGGGCGGGACGAGTTCCGCAGCGACTGGGTCGTCGGCCGTGGAGCGGGAGATGCCGCGCAGTTCAAGCACTGCTGGTTGCTAGTAAACGAAAAGGGCGACTACGAGTCTGGATGCGGCGATCCCATGAGCCGCCAAGAAGCCCTCGATTGGCTTGACTACCAAGTGCTTCTTGCCGCCGCCGTGCAATACAGCTGGTTGGTCGAGGTCTGGCTCGACGGATTGTTTGGGCACAAGCGCTACACACTCGACAACGGTCAGGACGTCACCATTCCGAAGGACTACGTGGCCCGCGTCGCAGACAACGGTCAAGGAATCGTGTTCCAGCGGCCTGGGGCCATCGGCAACGCTGACTCTATTCGGGTGACGGGGCCGAACGCGCGGTACCCGAACGGCTACGTTCGGATCTACAACTCCCAAGGACAACCGGTGGATCTGGCGGGAAAGCCCGGACCGCAGGGCTCCACGCACCATCCGCTAGGACCGTGAAGCCGCATGGCAAAGACCTTGTTCGCTGTCACTGACTGCTTCGGCGTCACGAACCTCCATCAATTCTCGGTGGAGATGGAACTTACGTGCCCGAGTCAGCCACCAGCCAAGCTGATGATCGAGTCGGAGACTGCGATCGCCGGCATCCTCGACTTCCTACCACTTGGACAAGCGGTCAGAATCGACCGCCTGGAGATCCTTTCCTCAGGGAGTCTTGTGCTGACCTTCGGCGAAAGGTCTGTGGCAATCGGGCCGGACAGAGACTACGAGGCGTGGACGCTCACGCTGGCTTCCGGCGAGCTGTTTGTGGCCAACCCCTCTGGGGGTGTGACTCATTTCGCGAAAGGTTAGCTCAACACGAACGGAGGTTCGGGCTCACCGACTGCGGTATCCTCGCGCCATGGCGAGCGCCCTTGCCGCAAGGCGCCTGGCCGACGGCCTCGGCTCGACGATGGCCGTGGTCGATACTACTGGTGTGGTCCAGAAGTCCTACCAGTACGACGTGTACGGCGAGGTCACCGGCGGCTCCGGCAGCCTGGCGAACGAGTTCGACTTCGCCGGCCAGCAGACCGACGGCACGGGGCTGCAGTACCTGCGGGCGCGGTACTACGACCCGGAGACGGGGGTGTTCTTGAGCCGGGAGCCGCTGACTGCCGCTGCCGGTTGGATGGGTAGCAATTCAGCATATGCTGACGGTTCTCCCGTCAACGCTTTGGACCCGACGGGTGAATCGAGCATTTGGCCTGGAGGCTCAGGAAAGGTGTGTCTGTTCGGGGTGGGCATTTGCAAGAACGGATCAGCTCCCCCAGACGTTGACGAGCAGTGCCTTGGTTGGAGCCCATACACGCCGCTGGCTGGACAGGAAAAGTGCGCTGACCAGTTGCACGACTTTGATGAATGGGCGACCGAGCAGTTCCTTGACGTTGCTGTCCTCGTAGGAGAGTACATCGCCTATGTGCCCGGTGGCCCAACAAAGGTTACGGGGTTCGCGGACAAACACGCGGTCAATCAGGCAATCGCCAGAAGGAATTACGACGACGCCGGCAACTTCCTCGGCTATGGGGTAAAAAACCAAAGCGATGCGAGACGCCCTGAAGAACCCAAGGGGGCGCGTTGAGCGCCAGGTGATTAATGGGGAAGTGAGGTTCGTGTTCCGGGGCAAGGATGCGACGGTGGTCATAAATGAGGCCGGCAAGATCATCACTTCCTGGGCGACCACTCGCGGCGGAACGAGATGGCGGTAACCCCGAAGCTGACGGCCGCAGCCGCTCAAGCCCTGTTGGCCGTCGTAAACCGAGATGTCCCGGACCTGCTGGGCCCCCTCCTCGCGCACGGCATCCGGGGAATCCACCCAAACCAGCGAGCCCGTCTACGCTCCGCGGTCGAAATGTCGTTGGTGCGCGACGGTTTCGAAGTGGGCGGGAAGCCGAATGCAATCGGCCTCGCTTTGGAGGACGCCCTAGATGCGATCGGTAGTCCGCCAGAGCGGGATGGCTGACAAGAGGATTTGGCGTCCGTCACGAGACGAGGACATGGGGCGAAGCAGGCGAACGAGTACGACGGGACGAGGCGAGAAATGGTCTCGAGCGTGAAAGGAACAGGGCTGGGACTGGATGTATCGCCAGATCAACATGGATCTCTTTAACAATGAAAGAGGGATCGCCTTCGCTGCCAGAGCCCTACGACGACATCGGCCGGTTGAAGACCGAGACCGACCCGCTCGCGAACGTCCGCACCTACAACTACGACATCGCCGGGCGGCTGACCTCGCGGGTGGACCCGAAGAGCCAGCAGATCGACTACACCTACAACGACCGCAACGAGCTGACCCGCATCGACTACCCGGGCACGGACTACGTGAGCTTCGCCTACAACGACGCCGGCGCGCGTACCCAGATGGTGGACTCGACCGGGACGACGACCTACGCCTACGACGACCTCTATCGCCTGACCAGCGTGACTTTCCCCGGCTCACGCACAGTCAGCTACGGCTACGACGACGTGGGCCGGCGCACGTCCATCACCTACCCGGGCGGTTCGAACCAGGTGACCTACGGCTACGACAACGCGAACAGACTCACGTCTGTCACCGACTGGAACTCGAACACCACCACCTATTCGTACGATGATGCGGGGAGGATGACGACGGCCACGCTTCCCTCGGGCACCGGCATCGTCTCGTCGTACACGTACGACAGCGCCGACCGGCTCACGGAGATCGAGCACGTCAAGAACGGCTCGACGACCGTGGCGAGCGTCGCCTACACCCTGGACGATGTGGGCAACCGCACCCAGCGGGTAGACCAGCAGGGCACCCACACCTACGCCTACGACGACCTCCATCGCCTCACCTCGGTCACCTATCCCGGGCCGAGCACGACCACCTACGAGTTCGATGCCTTCGGCAACCGCACGGAGATGGTGAACGGAACTGGAACAACGACGTTTGCGTACGACGACGCCGACCGGCTGACGACGGTGACCCCACCGAGCCCGGCGAGCGCTGTGAGCTACACCTGGGACAACAATGGCAACCTGACTGACCGCGGGAGCGATGAGTTCCTCTGGGACTATGAGGACCGGATGGTCGAGGCGACCGTGAACTCGGTCACAACGACCTTCGCCTACCGCGGCGACGGCCTCCGCGACTCGCGCACGGTCGGCATGACGACCACTACCTTCACCTGGGACATCGCCTCCGGCCTCCCGGTCGTCCTCGACGACGGGAACCAGTACGTCTACGGCGCCGGGCTCGTCTCGATGAAGCAGTCCGGGAATTGGTTTTACTACCTGGCCGACGGCCTCGGCTCGACGATGGCCGTGGTCGATAGTACTGGTGTGGTCCAGAAGTCCTACCAGTACGACGTGTACGGCGAGGTCATCGGCGGTTCCGGCACCCTGGCGAACGAGTTCGGCTTCGCCGGCCAGCAGACCGATGCCACGGGGCTGCAGTACCTGCGGGCGCGGTACTACGACCCGGCGACGGGGGTGTTCTTGAGCCGGGAGCCACTGGCGGCCATTCCTCGCTGGACTGGACATCCGTCTGCGTACGCGTCGGGAAATCCGAGTACGGCGTTGGACCCTTCGGGTCGCAAGACATGCTGGGGAGACGGGCCGGACGACTGCGAGGCCGAGCCCTCGCTGCCCAATGCCGCGCCTCCGTACTGCGGGCCGTGGGGATGTGTAGGGGCCACAGGCGCTGCGCCCGCTGGCACACCCACGCCAGGCGCGCCAGAAGGGCCCAGTGCGTGCACTCTCACGCCACCTATCAACTGTGCAACTCCCGGAGATGACTCGCACGCGCTCGGGGAGTGGGTCGCGTTCGCGTGGGGTAAACTCACTGGCGAGTACAGGAGCACGGCGCTGTCTGTCATCGACGTGTTCCCCCTCGCAGAGGCCTGTGGTCTTGCCCTCTTGGGCACGACAGGCCCCGGCGCAGTCGTGGGCATTCCGGCGTGCGCGGCCCTCGACGTGTACATCGGTGGACTCGCAGCGATCGAGTCAGGCAATGCCATCGAGGGAAGCAATTGCAGCAGGACGCGGAAGAACCTCGCCCACGCCGCGAACCTGTTCAATCTCTTGGCGGAACCTAGCACCGAAGCCGAACTGGCGGCGTTCGCATTTCAGACCGTCGCGATCACTGGTTGCTGAATGACTAGCGAACGCCACAAAGCACTGGCATCCGCACGTTCTGCTAGCCTCGTTCGAGGGACCGCCTACTACCTGCTCACCGGATTCGCCTGCCCAGGCGACCTCGAATTGACCGAGGTCCACCTCCGATTCATTGCGCACAAATCGACATGGCTGGTCGCGGGCGTTGGCGGCAAAAGAGACTTCAGTGTGCCGACGACATGCATCTTGGCTGTTGCGGCAACGTCGAGATGGCACGGTTGGCGCCGGGGCTGGCCCGGGCGCCTTCTCCGCATAAGACTCAAATCTGGGCGTGTCTTGCTCTTTGGCGTTTCCCGCCCCGACGAGTGGGCCTACACGATGCGGCAACCTACAGGGTCGGATCCGTGCGAATGGGCCGAACAACGCTTCCGCGCGGCGTCCAGGACGAGCGCCCTCGACGTCGCCACGACGTCGATTGGGGTTGCGGGTTGTATGTTCGTCGGCTGGCTCCTTGGTCCGGGCCCGTTCTTTCTAGCGCTAGGAGCCGTCGTACTCGGTCGCATGTTCGTCCGTGCACGATTGTGGTTGCGCCAGACCGGACCTAGCCGCGAGTGATTCGTCTGGCCCGAACCATACCACCCTTGCGGCGCCGTGCCCGGACACCAACGGAGGTTCGTGGTCACCGTCTGCGGTATCCTCGCGCCATGACGAGCGCCCTTGCCGCAAGCCGCCTGGCCGACGGCCTCGGCTCGACGATGGCCGTGGTCGATAGTACTGGTGTGGTCCAGAAGTCCTACCAGTACGACGTGTACGGCGAAGTCACCGGCGGTTCCGGCACTCTGGCGAACGAGTTCGGCTTCGCCGGCCAGCAGACCGACGCGACCGGGTTGCAGTACTTGCGGGCGCGGTATTACGACCCGGGGACGGGGGTGTTCTTGTCGCGGGATCCGCTGGCGGATCTGGCGGGTTGGTTCTAGCAGGGTGTCTCGTTAGCCGTCCTCGTAGGCGCGGAGGAGCAGCGGTTTCGCACGCTCCAGGTCGGCCTTGCTGCGAATCATGACTTCGAGGTCACCGGTGCCCCAGTGACCGATGGAGCGGACATCTCGCGTGAACCCGGCTTCGAGCGGGACCGCGTCCGGGTCGAGCCGGACGTGCAGGCGCAAGCTCTCCCTGCGGCGCTCGACACAGGCAAAGTTCCTCAACCGCTTGTAGGCGGTATACAGCTTCAGCTCCCGTTCCTGCACGTCATCCCCCAGGGCCAGGAGGAACGCGCGAAGTGCCTCGAACACGTCGAGCGTCTCGGCCGTGGGCTGAGGTCGAACCACCGTATTCGCGCCATCACCAGAAGTCCCGCGTTGCCGGCCAGTGTTCTCGGCGGTCACGGCATTCACGAGTTCGAGCGCGAGCAGGTCGGCGCCAAACCGCCGGTAGCGGATGAGTTCGATGTTGCGGTTGATTTGCTGGACCGCGTGGACGTCGTAGCGCGTGAAGTCGGGAGCGATGCAGAGCAGGCGTGGACCGGACCAGTCGATGCCATCGCTGGCGCCTTGCCCGAGCTTGCGAAGCACGAGCAGTTCGAACTCGGCACGGTGGTCGAGCAGCCAATCGAGATAGAAAAGGCCCTGGTTGATAACGTTCTCGTTGATGGCGCGCTTGTACTCGATGATGACCGGGCAGCCGTTCTCGTCGATGCCCAGCGTGTCGATCCGACCGCCATGCGTCTTCCCCGTGACATGCTCTGTGGCGAGGAAGCGGACTCCGAGGATGACCTCGAGGTTCGCCTCAATCAGTGTCTGCAGCGACTTTTCGAGGTCGGCCGCCCGGCTGCGTATCTCCAAAACACCACCGGGGGCCAGGCGAAACAGCTTCAGGTCGCTCACCGGCGCGGATCCTACAAGGCACAACCGTGCACAACAACGGTCCGGCCGCCGACCCCCTTGGCGGCCCGTCCGGATTCAAATCCTGGTAGGCCCGGAGAGATTCGAACTCTCGACCAATGGATTAAAAGTCCGTCCCAACCCCTGACGTCGCCTGACAAACCCTGCGTTTATGTCCGGCACAGATTCGCCTGTCCTGACACCTCCTGCCGCAGTCTCCGCCCGAAGCCGCCACCTGCCAACGCGTCCGTTGGCAAATCGTCGGTCTGCTGCCCCCAGACACTTCGTGCCCTCCGCTGCGCTCCGGTCACTCCGCGGTCCGCGGTGTGGTCACCCGGTCGCCCCGCCCGCTCCCCTCCGTCCCACCTCTCGCCCGCGTCACCACACCGCAGGGGAGGGCAGCAAGCACGGCTGCCGCTCCACTCCACGGCCCACGATGCACCTCCCCCATCCCCTGCTCCCCGCCGGGTGCATCGCCGGGCCGCTCCGTTCCGCTCTCGCCTCACCGTCCTGCCTCGAGCGACGCGGCGCAGCGCCGCAGGGACACTCCGGCTGCGCCTCCGAGGACGAAGAACTCCGGCCTCCGCGCTCCCTCCCCGGCCCTTCCGCGCTCCGGCCTCCGCTGTGCGTGGCCCGCCTCCAACCACCACCACCGGCGGGCCACCAGCCGGGCCGGACCTCCGGGTCGGGCGCGCCTGTGGCCCAGGCTGTTCTTAGTGCGCCCCTCCGGCCGGCCCGGAGATCTGCGACTTGCCCGATTCGTTTCCTCGCGCGCGATCCCTCCTCATCGAGGAAGACGCAGCCGCATTCGAGCCCGCTCAGATTCGCGAAGACGCACCCGTCCCGCTCGGCACGCGCCCGGAGTCCTGTTTTCGCCGATTCGTTTCCGGAAAACGCACGCGGAAATCGGACGCGAGTCCCCGCGCGCCGAGCCCTGCATGGCATACAGTCAAGTTTCAATCCGCTCCCACCCCGGAGGGTGGGAGATGCGAACAGGGGGTGCTGCTGTGAGGACAGCGGCTGCGTTTCAATCCGCTCCCACCCCGGAGGGTGGGAGATGCGCACCGGGTGCAGGGTGGGCACTACTGGCGCATCGTTTCAATCCGCTCCCACCCCGGAGGGTGGGAGATGCACCCGAGGCCGCGGCGCTTGGCCAGGCGGTGGACGTTTCAATCCGCTCCCACCCCGGAGGGTGGGAGATGCGGCCAACCTCAGCGGTGCCAACCTCCGTGAGGCCGTTTCAATCCGCTCCCACCCCGGAGGGTGGGAGATGCGTGCGTGGGCCGTGGCATGCGGTGGCTGTCGGGGAGTTTCAATCCGCTCCCACCCCGGAGGGTGGGAGATGCTGAGCTGCACGCGATGCTCGCGGGCCGGTTCGCGGCGTTTCAATCCGCTCCCACCCCGGAGGGTGGGAGATGCAGGTTCAACAGATCTTCCTCAACGGGCTGGCAGTTTCAATCCGCTCCCACCCCGGAGGGTGGGAGATGCCGCACCTCCGAACGTGCCATTCCCGGCGCAACGTTTCAATCCGCTCCCACCCCGGAGGGTGGGAGATGCGGCCATCCGTCGGCGGCTCCCCACGCCCACCGCCTGTTTCAATCCGCTCCCACCCCGGAGGGTGGGAGATGCGCGCTGGCGACGGCGGACGACGAGCTCTACGTGGTTTCAATCCGCTCCCACCCCGGAGGGTGGGAGATGCATGCGCCGAGATATCTAGGTGAAAGGGGTTCAGATGTTTCAATCCGCTCCCACCCCGGAGGGTGGGAGATGCGGAATCCACCCCCGGCCCTTTGCCGTGTTGGTGGGTTTCAATCCGCTCCCACCCCGGAGGGTGGGAGATGCCGGGAGCCTGGCGCAGGGGCGCACGCCGATCCTGGTTTCAATCCGCTCCCACCCCGGAGGGTGGGAGATGCAAGCTCGGCGGGCTGAAGAGCGCGTTCAGCGGGGTGGCGTTTCAATCCGCTCCCACCCCGGAGGGTGGGAGATGCGGTGAGCTGGGACGCGGCGACGAAGTACGACTCGTTTCAATCCGCTCCCACCCCGGAGGGTGGGAGATGCACTGCGAAGGGTGTGGGCACCCGCTGGCGTTCCATGTTTCAATCCGCTCCCACCCCGGAGGGTGGGAGATGCGCGGTACCCGCACAAGAAGCGCGCCATCGTTCACCTGTTTCAATCCGCTCCCACCCCGGAGGGTGGGAGATGCCTGCGGTGCAACGCGCGAGCGATTGGGGGTTCAGCCGGTTTCAATCCGCTCCCACCCCGGAGGGTGGGAGATGCAATAGAGCGGCAGAAGAGCGGGAAGTTCTCGCGTTTCAATCCGCTCCCACCCCGGAGGGTGGGAGATGCTACACGCACATCTACCCCGAGCCGCTGCCCGACGGGTTTCAATCCGCTCCCACCCCGGAGGGTGGGAGATGCGGCGTGGGAGCGGCGGCTGGAGCCGGGCGCGCCCGTTTCAATCCGCTCCCACCCCGGAGGGTGGGAGATGCCCGAAGGCGCGAGCAACCCAACACGGAGGTTCCAGTTTCAATCCGCTCCCACCCCGGAGGGTGGGAGATGCCACCCACCCCGCCGGCCGCAGCCCCGGGATCGAGTTTCAATCCGCTCCCACCCCGGAGGGTGGGAGATGCATGAGCCGTGCGCGACCGTTGAAGGGCTGTAGGAGTTTCAATCCGCTCCCACCCCGGAGGGTGGGAGATGCTCCGAGGATGGATGGGAGACGCTCCGGGAGGTGTTTCAATCCGCTCCCACCCCGGAGGTTGGGAGATGCGAGCGGCTCCGGAGCACGTTGCAGGCGCCGAAGCGGTTTCAATCCGCTCCCACCCCGGAGGGTGGGAGATGCGCAGGTGGACTGCGGACAGCAGCCAATAGTTCCAGGTTTCAATCCGCTCCCACCCCGGAGGGTGGGAGATGCCCTCGGCAGGGAGCCAAACGCGGCGGCGACAGGGTTTCAATCCGCTCCCACCCCGGAGGGTGGGAGATGCCCGGCAAGGGGTAAGCGGAAGCGGCACGAGGAGGTTTCAATCCGCTCCCACCCCGGAGGGTGGGAGATGCACCGCGCCGGCCTCCCTCCTTACCAACACCACCCGTTTCAATCCGCTCCCACCCCGGAGGGTGGGAGATGCTGGGCGACGGTTCGCAGATTCCCGGCTACCTGAGGTTTCAATCCGCTCCCACCCCGGAGGGTGGGAGATGCCACCGAGGCGTTGCCCATCGCTGGCAACGTGACGTTTCAATCCGCTCCCACCCCGGAGGGTGGGAGATGCCGAAGTGGGAACAGGCCAGGATGTCGATGGTCGATGTTTCAATCCGCTCCCACCCCGGAGGGTGGGAGATGCACTCGAGGGAGATCGTGTCGCCGGCGGTGACCGTGTTTCAATCCGCTCCCACCCCGGAGGGTGGGAGATGCCCGCAACTCCGCCTCCGTGAACAGCACGTCGCCCACGTTTCAATCCGCTCCCACCCCGGAGGGTGGGAGATGCTCGCGGGCAGCGCGCACGCTGCTCAGCGGATCCGCGTTTCAATCCGCTCCCACCCCGGAGGGTGGGAGATGCCATTGTGGTCTGTTCAGACCGCCACGTGGCCGGGTTTCAATCCGCTCCCACCCCGGAGGGTGGGAGATGCTCTAGTTTGCTTGCCTTTGGCAGGTTCGTAAAGCCCTCCCATCGGCGGGTTCCAGCCCCAGACCCTCCCTCCTGGCCCCAGTTCCTCCCGCTCAGGTTCGGCCGCGTTGTGGCCGAGGCGCGCGAACCCGAAGCTGTCCGGGAGCCCACGGCAGTTTCGCGCACCGCGCTCAGACGACCAATGGCCCTTCAAGATCCCACAATCTGGACTGCCCATACTGCTCGATCCTTGCTCGATCTGCCTCGTTGATGAAATACAGCCGCAGGCTGTCCGCCTGGGGCTCGATCGCTTCCAGCAACTTGCTTCGCATGGCGGCCAGCTCTCGTTGTCCTACGGTGCATTCAAACACCGACTTCTGCGCCCGCTGGCCGTAGCTCGTACAGATCTGCGCAACCTTCCGCAGCCGGCGCCGTCCCGCGGCCGTCTCTGTGCTCACGTCGTACGCAACGATGACCAACACGCCGTTACCGCAATACGCATGGTGGGTACGCAGCAAGCTCGCCCCGGAGGTGCCGCGCCATCAACCGCGCCTGGATGAACGGGAACTGGGCAAGCCGTGCCCTCTCCGAAAGGAGCGGATGCTTCACTTCCTCGTTGCAGCGGTCGTGGTATACCGAAATCAATGTCCGTCGTGCCGATGCCGTCAGCATCACACTCCCGCCCTCCTGGTGTTCGAAGTCGTCTACGGTTATCTGCCGCCGGTTGATGGCCGCCAGGGCGGTCCGATCGGCGAGCACCGGCCGGAACTCCTCCATGAGGTCGAGCGCCAATCCGGGCCTTCCCGGCCTGTTTGCGTGCAGGAACCCCACCGCCGGGTCCAGCCCGGCTGTCGCCAGCGCCGAAATGCAGTCGTTGAGCAGCAACGCGTAGAGGAAGGAAAGCATAGCGTTGACCGGGTCTCGTGGTGGCCGGCGGTTGCGGCCCTCCATTCGCATGGCGCTCACCCGGATGAGCTGTTTGAACGCGCCGAAGTAGCTACGCGTTCCGATCCCTTCCTGGCCCCGCAACTCGTCCAGCGTCGCCGCCCGGGCGGCTCCGGCGATAGCCTCCCGGATTCGCGCGGATGCTGTCCGGAGACTGAGCCGGCGGGCCCCCTCGATGCCATCATCGCGGCTCGCGTGCATCAGGATTGCCCGGCAATTGTTCAGCTTGCCCGCCACCACTGTCCGGGCTATCTCAAGAGCCCGGGCAGGATCCTCCGCCGCGCGGAACTGCTCCCGCCGGAGCAACACGTTGCCCGACACCGGAGCGTCAATTCGCGCGAGCAACTTGCCCGTCGGGCTGAGGAAGGTGACCGAGATACCGGCCTCTGCACACCGTTCAAGCACTGCTGTGCTCACTGTCGAACGCCCCAGTATCGCAACAGCGTGCAGGTGGTGGAGGGGCACCGCGATCCTCGCCGTCCCGTCGACAATCACCTGGAGCGACATGCCCCGAGTCCTCAGATAGGCCCCCTCCGCCGTCACGAACAGGGTGTTCGCCCGAACCTCAGCGGTCATGCTTCCTCCAGCGGCGCGAAAAGCTGCCGCATGTAGCGCGCAAACCCGGGCGCGTCATCTCGCTGTGCGGGGAGGCATTCGGGTTCGAACGAACATCCGTGGCAGCGTGGGCGATAAGCGGGTGGAGGGATCTCGCCCGATTCGAGCAGGAATCGAAGCTCGGAAATTGCTGCCCTCGTCCTGCTCCTGAGCTCGTCGTCGAAGGCGACCGGCGTCCTGCGGCGCGAACCTGCGTGATAGATGCTCCCCTGGCTGACGGTGGTCCCAAGCATCTCCTCGAGACACAGCGCCTGGGCGCACAGCTGGACGTGGTCGTTCTCCCAGCGCGAAGCCCGCCCGCGCTTGTAGTCCACGGGCCGCACGTCTTCGCCAACTCCGGCCGGCCAGAACTCCACCAGGTCGGCCCGCCCGGTCAGTCCCAGGCGGTCGCTGTGGAGCGGCATGGCTCGTACGGTTCGGCATCCCCGCCGCTCGCGATATCCCGGCTCGTCGACCTGTCCATGGACCAGGTCTCCCTCCACCGTGAACACGTTCCGGGGAAACAACCCCTCCGTATGGATGAGGGCGGCCCGCCTCGGACAGAAGAGGAAGTGGTTCAACGCAGAGATGGGGATGGTGAGGAGGTCCTCATCTCGACTACTCCCAACCCCTGGTGCCTCAGTCAGGACCGTACTCCGGCCGTGGCTGGATGATCGTGACACCGGTGGGCACGTCGCTGGCGATTTCCACGTCATAGTCCTGGTAGCGCCTGGCTACCTCCACTCCGGGCTTTCGACTGATCCGTACCCGATCGAAGAGTTCGTGCGCCGGCGCGTTACCAAGCGGAGAGTCGTGTTTGAACAGCACCAGTGCCCGTGTTGCCATGAACCCGCGCGCGGCCGAACGGTCGTCCTCGAACATCCGCAGCAGCGCCTGCCAGAACAGCGCAAGGTCATCGTCGGAGAACCCGGTCTGCGCGGCAAACGAGGGCGAAACGAAGCCGTGGGCCACGTAAAGCCCGTAGGGCACGATGTTCTTCCGGCCTATCTCCGTTGTACCTTCCTTCTCGGCCCGTGCTTCTGTGGTCTTCGCCACCCGGGTGATCGTGACCTCGGCCGGTGCCACAGGGTCGACTGATCGCGCAAAAGTGAGCTGCAACGGCCCCCGCACTTGCCCGGCGTTCGTCCCCGTTGTCATCACGGCGCCGAAGGCGCGCACGTCAAAGAAGTTCTCGCACATCCACTCCCGCGCGGCTTCTCGCTTATCGGCCGGTGGCGCCTTCCTTTCGGCCTTCGGAGTCCCGGCAGCATCGTGTGCGGCATCGTGGAGCGCGTTCAGGAATGTGCCCCCGCGGCTCTGGTGCTGCACATAGATCCGGTATGGCGGCTCGTTTCGTTTCAGGGCCTCAACGTAGTCCCTTACCTTGCGCTTCAGTGCCACATCCGTTACAAAACCATGCATGGTCTCCGGGTCTAGCCGTGGCATGTTCCCCGCGTCGGGATCGCCGTTCGGGTTCCCATCGGTGACGTCGAAGACGAGGACGAAGTCGTAGCGGTTCTTCACCGCCTTTTCCGAAAGTTTCTGCGCAGTCATCTCTTACTCCTGGTTGTTGGGGGCATCGTCGCCCGCGTTGTGAACGTCCCGCCGCTTCTTTATCTCGGCAAAACGGTGCGCCTTTTGGTGGTAGTAGCCCACGGCGAATCTCCCCTGCGACTCGAGGTCCAGTGTCTTCGGGAAGCTGGCCCCCAGCCGCGCGATGATCTCCGAAAGTTCTCGATCCAGGCTGATTCGCGTCCCGTCGTTGGCGATGGCTCCCAGATGGCTTTGTGCCAGCGTAAGCAGGGGTCCAAACACCAGTGCTGGGGCCGTCGAAGCCTTGCCGTAGTATCGATCCACGATCGTTGCGCCAACGGCGCCAACGCCGGCGTACTGGATCGCCTCCAGCGTCGCCAGCAGCCGCCCGCACAGGTACGCGGGGTGGTCGTTCTCTGGGTCTAGTCCGGCCATGAGTTCCCTTTCTCGTCGATTCCGGCGATTGAGCGTGCACCGGATCAGGCCGATGCGCGCGGGCGTAAAGAAATCGTCGAACCCATCCAGCGGCAGCCGCCGGATGCACGATTCCGCGACGAAGAGCGGCAGCCGTTCCCCCCGCAGCGCTGCCCGGAAGATCGCGGCCGGCGTACGAGGGGAAATCTCGTCCTCCGACCTCGCTGTCGCCCGGCAGAGCACCCAGAGACGGGGCGGCCGCGCGAGCTGACCCGTCTGCCGGTAGGTTGTGCCCTTTTCCCGCTCGTCTCTTGCCAGCCGGACTTCCAGGTCGCCAAACCACCGGGCCAGGTTCCGATAGGCGTCCGCGAGGCTCGTGTCGAACCAATCCGTCACCACCGCCCTTCCCCCGTTCCCCCGCAGGCCAAGAGCAAAAAGCCGGCGCTCTGGTGCTCCGGGAGGGAGCATGCCGGTCCGGACCGCCGTGAGAATCCGTTCGGCCTCTTCGGAGTCAGGAGCCTCGAACCAGTTCTCGACGAATTCGCCCGCGCTTCCTGAATCCAGCCAGAACTGGAAGGCTACACCTCCCTGGTCCACCCTCGTCCGCGGCGTGTTGCCCCGGTCCAGCAGGTGGTTGAGTCCCCGCGTGTAGGCGAAGCTGCAGTCCCCGCAAATCGGCGCGTTCTTGTTCTGGTCCCACCCCATCGACTGGAACGCATCTTTGTCGAATGAAACCAGTGCTGTGCCCGATGGTTGCCCGTCCGGGACACCCATGAGCTTTTCTGCCGTCAGCACCGGCGGCTTCATTTCGCCGCAGGCAAGGCATCGAGCGTCGGCTTGTCTCGGTTTGCCAGCTTCCTGTGCCTGGCGATAGTCGCGCCAGAAATCGCGCCCGGCAGCCGAATCAAACAGCGGCGTGTTCTGATCTGTCGCACTGGCAACGGCGATGCGATCGCTATCCTTTACTTGCTCGCTCGCGGCCGCGATGCGCGCTGCCTCGAGTTCCAGCGGATTCTCGTAGAAGGCAGAAGCGGCTTCGAAAGCTGCCTCCCCCGGGTGTTCCCGGGCCGCACGCGCAATCAGCGCGCCGAATGCGCCGAGGTCCCGCGCCAGCTTCTTATGGTCCGGGAGGCCCTCCATGTGCCCGAGTACGAACCTCGGATTGCCCACGCCGAATGTGGCAACCCCACCTGCATTTCCTCCGGCCTTCTTCGGCACGCTGTACGCCAGGCCTCTCTTGCCATCGCCCAGCTTGAGCAGCTGCACGAATCGCCCCCCCGGAGCGATCACCAGCAGCCAACGCACTGGCTTCGTTTCGAAGAACGGATCGGTATCCGCGAGTCCCTCGTTGCGCGCGAACTCCACCAATCGCGTGATCAGCATGTGAGGACCTGCAGCCGTTCGGATTCGTCCGGGATGGCCGTCTCCGGGTCTGTGAGGATCACGCCATCGTCGATCCGCGCGTGGAAGAAGACCGCCCGGTTGCCCTGTTTCCCCTCCCCCCCGAACACGATGTCATAGAGCGTCAGCCCCAGGTCCATCGTGTCATGCACCCGCTCTTCGGCCGCATCGACTCGGCGGAAGTCTGCCGCAAACTCTCTGCACCCGAGGTACGGCCGCGCGAAGCACTGTCCCCGCTCCACTCGCCGCTCGAACATGGCGGCATACTTCTCCGGCGTGTCGTCCACGCTGAGGTTCTCCCCGTCGACGGCGGCCCTGGCCGTGATGTTGTACGCCACATCCCGCAACGCGAGCGTGCCACGTTGTGTCGCGTTCTCGCCGTCTTCGCGCCCGCGTGAGTCCGCATAGAACGGTTTCTGGCTGGCTGGCTCCCGCATCCATGCGGCAACGTTGCCGGTCGGAATCTTCTTCTGGACTTCGTTCCGCGTAAGCGCCTGGTAGCGCACGGGCCTGAGCACCTCGATGCTCGTTACCACCCATCGGAACTGTGGCCGCCAGAAGATGGCCTCGAGCGCGCCCCGCGCTGCAGATGGTGTGATATATGGGTACGTAACCCGTTCGACTTTCATCTCTGGCCGTGTGAAGCAGGCCCATTCGCCGCTTAATCGCACGCGGACCGGTCGACTCATCATTGCCGGCATTCCCATACCTCCTCGGGTTGCCATCGGTGCCGTTTCTTACTTGCTGCTGTCGTCATCTGCTGTCGTGTTCGTCTTGCCCATCCTCCGTATCAGGACATGAGAGGATCGTCGCCCGGCAGCAGCAGCCCAACCGTGTCGCTGTAGTCGCCCGTTAGCACGTAGATCCCCGCGTCACCCTGCGCCCGCACGACGCCGGCATCAACCGCTCGACGCAGCTCCGGCTCGTAAAGCGCGACCATGAACCGCTGCATCTGCCGCGCCTGCGCTCGCCCCAGCGGCTCGCCAGATTGCAGGCGCTGAATCCAGCTAGCTCCATCCCCGTACGGGACGAGCACTCCGGTAGTTGCGTCATCGATCAGCTTGAATCGCTGCGCAACTTCCGGAAAATCCAGCGTGCTGCGCGCCTCCGCAACCCGCCTCCCGTCCAGGTCCGTAGAGTTGTACAGCCGGACAAAGAAGTCGGTGAACACCGCTGGGTCGTGGATATCGATGGCTCCCCTCGTCGCCAGCATCCCGTCCGTCACGTCTGCTCCTCTCCGGTACGCACCCCCGGGCATGCCCTCCTCGACCGGTCGAAACACCGTGACCTTGCCGAACCCCGCGAGCTGGCCCTCCCGGTTACATCGGCCGGCAGCCTGGGCGATGGAGTCTAGCGGGCCAAGCGCTCGCCACACTGCCGGGAAGTCGAGGTCCACGCCTGCCTCGACGAGCTGTGTTGACGCGACCAGGCAACGTTCGCCTGCGTTCAGCCGGCGCCGCACGGTCGCCAGCGTCTCCAGCCGGTGTGCCGCGCACATCCGCGTTGACAGGTGCAGAGGGTTTTGCTCCCGCCGGTTGAGCTCCCAGTAGAGACTACGTGCATCCCGCTTCGTGTTCAGCACGGCCAAGGCCTGTCCTTCCCTCGCCATCTCGTCAGCCAGCTCGCTCCACGAGGTCCTTTCACTCCCCGGCCATCGAACGGAAGTGCGCTTGAGGCGGGCGAACAATCGGGCCGGATCGGGCGCGATCTCTCGCACCGCGCCGTTTGGGAGCAACGGTTCCGGCCGGTCGCTCCCCCGAATGTCTTGGGTCAGCGCGGGCTGCGTCGCCGTGCAGAGGAGAGCGGTACAGCTGTACTCCGCGGTCAGTTGCTGCAGCATCACCGTCAGCGGTCGCATGACCTCCGGCGGGAACGCCTGAGCTTCGTCAAATACAATCACCGACCCGGCGATGTTATGGATCTTTCGCACGTCGGAGGGGCGGTTCGAGAAGAGACTCTCGAAAAACTGCACTGTAGTGGTGATAACCACTGGCGCATCCCAGTTCTCGGCGAGGAGCCGCTGCCGCACCTCGCGCAACTCTCCACCCTCCGGGTCGTTCGCGCTTGTGGTTCCGATGTTCGAATGATGCTCCAGGACTGCGCTCCCCCACTCGCGTTCTCCCACCGCTGCCCGAATCACAGCCGCGTTCTGTTCGATGATGCTGAGGAATGGCAACACGAAGATTATCCGCCGCAGGCGGTGTTGCTCCGCGTGGGAAAGGGCGAAAGCGAGGGATGCGAGTGTCTTCCCTCCGCCCGTCGGAACCGTGAGTGAGAAGAACCCGGGGCGCTCGTGGCTGGCACCAATCGCAGCACCTAAGACCTCGTCGCGGGCTCGGGTCACATCGGATTCGGTGCGCAGTCCCTTGAGGGTGTCGATATACGCGAGCACATTCTTCTTGCGGGCGCCGGCACTGAGCGGCTCCACCTCCGTTCGCAGTGCGGGGAGCCACCCGCTCATCCACGCCTCAGCATCGAGCCGGTCGGCGTCCACCAGGCATGACAGCAGCATCCGTGTGCGCAGCTCCATGGCAATGTCAGGGCTTGCCTGGGCCCCTGCGAGTGGGAGAACGTTGGGTGGCACGCCGTCCTCGCATGCGCGTCCCCAGACCATGTCCGCACGCTCGGCAACCCTGTCCGCCGGTTCCAGCCCCGCAGTACGCTCCGCCCGTGTGAAAAGGTCCCTTATGCCCGAACGGGCGCCCAACCCTCCATGGTGCCCGTAAACCGCAAACGCACACTCGATCGCATTCGCTCGGGCCGCAAGCAGCGCGCCATGTGCCGCGTGCTCCACGAACTCGCGGTCCTGCTGGTGGAGGTGCCGCTGGAACTCGTCCGTGTACTTCCCCACGTCGTGCAGCCAGCCTGCTTGCTCGCCAAGAGCCCGCGGCAGACCCGCCTCTGCAGCAAATTGTCCCGCCAGCCGGGCTACGTTGGCGAGGTGTGTGCGGAGCGGCTGCTTTTCCCCGGTGACCCCTCCGCTCCTTGCGTAGTACAACGCGGCTGCCCTCCTGGTTCAGGTGACGGGCAGTCTACGCTGTTCTTCCTCGTCGTCCCCGCGTTACGCGCCTCCCATTTTTGGCAACCGTAAACTCAGCCACCGCTCTTGCCGCACAGTCCGTGCACTTTCCATAGGTCTTGGGAATGGCCGCACCGCATCCCCCGGGGCATTCCTTCGTTGCATCACTGCCCCGGATACCAGGATCTTTAGGATCATCCCGGTAGTGGGGCGGCGAGTTGTCACAGCGCGGAAAAACGTGACGAATCACCTCGGCCGCGGTCAGCTGGCGTCGATCATCAGGTGGCCCAACGTACACCGAGCCCAGCCCTCTCAGTTCCCGCTCGATGTCCGCTCCTCGCCGTCGGGCGACTCGGAGCTCATCCATCAGATGCTGAAGGTTGAGGTAGTACCTCCGGCGCAGCTGGTAGGTTCCCTGCGCTCTGCTGGGCGCTCCACGTTCACGAGAACCACCGAACCGCGCTCGAAACGAGGCACGTTGCACCTCCGCCCTCACACTCCACTCGTTGGGCATTTGCGGCCCACGCCTTACTCCGTCGTCGACCACCGGGGCTCCCAGCGGAGAATGTCGTCCCAGATTGTGGGGTCGCGTTTCCACCTGCTAAGCGTCTTGCGGTCGACCCTCGCGAACCTCATCACGAAGTCGCGCGACAGATGCCGGCCGTCACCTGCCACCACAGCGGCAAGCAGAAACGCATTTCGCCGCCGGGGAAGGTCGAGAAGCGTGACTGGAAGCGACACAGCCAGGTCGTTGTCGGGCAGCTCGCATTCGAACGAGCCCAGCACCACTACCAGCCCCCGGATAACGAGGTATTGCCGGTCGACCACCCAGTACCGCTTTCCCTTGGGGTGATCCAGCCAGCGCGCGATGTGCCGCCCCCGGTAGATGCGCCGCAACTCGCGCGCCACATCAAGGATCAGCACTCGCCCCGCACCATCGGCGTCCAACGCACGCGCCACCGCGTAGACAAGCACAACGCCGTGCTCTCCGTTCTGCATCGCCCCGCTCGCCAGCCGCGCCGGCATGGTGATGATGAGCGCGCCGCCCGGATCCCTCCGTGGCCTGGCTAACCTCTTGCCCTTCACGCCGCAGGCCCCCAGGCCGGCCCTTCTACCGGTGTCGCCAGTACGGCCTCGAGCGCGGCCCGTGGAATGACCCATCGGTTGCCAATGCGAATCACGGCCGTGGGGAACTCTCCGCGCCGGATCGCCTCATAGGCCAGTGTCCGCCCGATCCCGAGCATCCGGGCAGCCTCCTCAACAGTTACCGTTTTTCGCTGCATTTCGTCCACCATCTGGTCCTCCTTGTGTCATTTGGGTATTGACGATCCGGATGGTCGCGGGGACTATCACGGTCGGCAACGAATAACACCTCAATCCCCTGAGCGAGATGCCACAACAACGCACTCGAATTGTTCACCCGGGTGATGAATCGAGAATCGCCGCCGAACTGCTGCCGCAGTTCCCGGTCCGGTGCGTCTATCGCCCTCAGTGGTTCTACAAAGTCCACGTCCGCCGCTCGCCGGGGGCCGATTTTCAGTACACCCTGCTGGCAGGAAAGCGGCCAGAAGCCTACCGGCCGTTCACGGTGGAGGACGTCGAGTACGTGTTCGCATACCTCGTCAGGGCAAGCTGGCTGGCCACCGCCGACCTTCTTGGCGCCCGGCGCGCCGCTGCCGTCCGCAGCACGATCGAGCTGTTGGACGCCGCCGGCGACCTGGGGTTCTTAGGCGTAACTCCCGACTTCACCGCCGGTAAGCCCCGGCCAATCCCGGTCGAGGAGTCGACCCTTCGGGTATTCCAGGACGTGCGGGCGCTGGGCACCGACCACTTCGCCCATCTCCTCGATGGCATGGAGGACAACCTCCACCGCGTGCCCTCCGGCCGGGCGTCACTCGCAGCGATCATCGACACCCTCGCCGAACTCCGCTGGGCGCTTCTCCTCGCCCAGGCCATTCGCCTCGAAGAACACCAGGCCCTCGCCCAATTCACCGCGCAGCTCAATCCCGGCCACTGGGAGCGGCTCGCCCCTTACGATCCGCGATTCACTCGCGCCCCTCGACGTGACATTGGTGCCGCGCGACTCTGGTTTTCGGCCAGGATGCTCTCCGAGAGCTTGACGCCGTACAAGGTGGACCGCTTCTCCGGCCCGTTTTACATCGAAGGCTCTCCCGCAACGCCACTTCAGTTCCTCTGGGTGACCTTGGCGGTCGCTGCGGGCGCCATCCTGCCGCCGGGGGGTGCGACCAACCTCCGCACCTGCGCCTACGAACCATGCCAGCTCACCCTTGTGGTCTCGCCCCAACGCGTCCGCGGCGAAGCCCGCTTTTGCGGCGATCGCTGCCGTCTGGCATTCAACGCGGCGCGGGCCACCCGCGAGAGCCGTCGCCGCTCAAAATCCCTCACTCCGGAGGCATAAGCCATGCAAGGTCATATCCGTGAACGTGGCAAGGACGCCTGGGAGGTGTCGTATGAACTCTCCTTCGACCCGAAGACAGGCCGGCGCCGCCGCCGGTCCGTCACGGTTCATGGGACACGCAAGGAGGCGCAACGAGCCCTTACGGCCGCGCTCCACCAGCGTGACACCGGCTTCGAAATCCTTCCTGGCCGCATGAACGTTTCCCAGTTCCTGCAACGCTGGCTGTCCGGCTACGCCGAAATCAACGTCGCCGCCTCCACCCTTGCCCGGTACCGCATCGCCGTGAACAAGCACCTGATCCCTCACATGGGCACCCTGCAGCTCACAGCGGTCCGACCCGTACACATTCAGCAGCTACAGTCTCTGTGCCTGAAGGAGGGCCTCTCGCCCCGTACTGTGGTCCAACACCACCGGATCATCGCCGAAGCCCTAAAGCACGCCGTCCGTTGGCAGTTGATACCCTCGAACCCGGCCGCGGCGATCAGCCCACCCAGGTTCGAAGCGCGGGACATGCAGTTCCTCTCCCAGGCGCAGCTCCACGAACTGCTCACCGCTGCCCAGGGCAGCTTCCTCCGGACGCTCATCTACCTCGCCGTTCACACCGGCGCACGCAGCGGCGAGCTGCTCGCCATCCGCTGGGCCGACGTGGACCTGCACACCGGGCGCCTTTCCATCGTCCGAACGGCACAGCGCATCCCCGGTGAAGGAATCGTGTTCTCGTCCCCCAAGACCCATCGCTCGCGCCGGCCGGTAACGCTCTCCGCCGAGGCCGTCGGGCTCCTCCGCGAACATCGCGCCATGCAGAACACCCACCGGCTCGCGCTGGGGCCTGCCTTCGAAGACCACGACCTGGTCTTCTGCCAGCCAACAGGCCGCCCCTACGAACCCGGCCAGATCTCCAGGGCATTCGGTCGGCTTATCCGCTCCACCCAGCTCCCCGAAGTCCGCTTTCACGACTTGCGCCACACCGCGGCCAGCTTGCTGCTGGCCGCCGGCGTCCACCCAAAAGTGGTCAGCGAACGGCTTGGCCACGCCTCAGTTCAGATCACGATGGATACCTACTCCCACATCCTCCCCAACCTGCAACGCGAGGCCGCCGATGCCATGGACCAGATCCTCGGATCCGGTCGCATCCACGCCGCCTCGACCTAACAGGTGCCGCAGAGTCCGTTGGCAGAATGTTGGCAATCGCCGCTCTTAACAATTGGTCGCCCTGGCTTATCGTCAACTGCCACATTCAAATCCTGGTAGGCCCGGAGAGATTCGAACTCTCGACCAATGGATTAAAAGTCCACTGCTCTACCGCTGAGCTACAGGCCCACAGACAGGATACCCAAGCACTTCCCCGGGCGCATGGCCACGGCCCTGCGGGCCCGCCGGGTGCTGTGCTAGGATTCCGGCCCCGCCTGCCGCGAGCTCCTGCGTGGCCGGCCGGAGTACCCGCACCGGAGGGCCTCTCGTGCCTGGACCGCTCGCTGGTCTCACCATCCTCGACCTTTCGGAGTACATCTGCGGCCCTTACGCCACGAAGCTCCTGGCCGACTTCGGCGCGGACGTCATCAAGGTCGAGCGGCCCGGCGGGGACCCGGCGCGCAGGCTTGGCCCTTTTCCCGGCGGCCTGGCGGACCCGGAGAAGAGCGGCACGTTCTTCTACTTCAACACGAACAAGCGCTCGATCGTCCTGGACCTGAAGGACGAAGCAGACCGCGAGACGTTCCTCCAGCTGGCGGACCGCGCCGACGCCGTCGTCGAGAGTTTCCGGCCGGGCGTGCTCGACCGGCTGGGCATCGGCTGGGACGTACTCCATGCAAGGCGCCCGGACCTCCCTCTCATCCAGATCTCGAACTTCGGCCAGGAAAGCCCCTACCGGGACTACCGCGGGACCGAGCTGACGCTGTTCGCACACGCCGGCGAGATGTACACGATGGGCGTGCTCGAACGGGAGCCGGTCACCATGTACGGGACGGCCTCGCTCGTCGAGTCCGGTTCCGCGGCGGCAACCGCGACCTTCGCGGCCATCCTGGCGAGCAAGCGCCAGGGGGTAGGCCAGCGGGTGGACTACAGCATCGCCGACAGCCACTTCCTAGGTGCGGACCGCCGCCACGTCGGTGCGATCGCGTTCGAATTCTCCGGCCGGCGCACGAAACGGACCTCCCGCCACGGCCGGGCCGCCCTCACCGGTGTCTATCCCTGCGCCGACGGCTGGGTCGAGTTCTCGGCCGCTTCCGGCCGGATGGACCGGTTCGCGAAGATGCTCGGCAACCCCGAGTGGCTGCAGGACCCGAAGTGGGGCCAGCGTGCCGCTCTCCTGGACCCGGAGAACGTTGCCGAACTCGAAGGGTACTTCTTCGCCTGGCTGAGCGAACACACGAAACGCGAAATCTGGGCCGCCGCCCGCGAGGCCCGCGTGCTCTGCGGCCCCCTCTTCGACGTCTCTGAAATCCACGAGGACGCGCACTTCCGCGACCGCGGCTTTTGGGCCACAGCCCACCACAAGGCCCTGGGCGAAGTGGTGTTCCCCGGGCGGCCGTTCCAGATGCCGAAGAGCCCCTGGGAACTGCGCCGGCCCGCCCCGCTTCTCGATGAGCATGGCGCGGAAATCCGCGCAGAAGTGGTGTCGCGGCCGAAAGTAACCCCTGCGCCGCGCGCGGCGCACCCGAAGCTTCCGCTGGACGGGATCCGTGTGCTCGACCTCTGCGTCGTGTGGGCCGGCCCGTTCGCGACGCTCCTCCTCGGCGACCTCGGCGCGGAAGTGCTCAAGGCGGAAAACCCGCACGTGATGCAGCCGATGACGCGTGGCACCCTCGCCCGCCCTTCGAAGGAACTTGCGGCGGCGTTGCCTGCCGCGGCGGGCGGCTACCCAAAGAACGACCCCGGCCCTCGGCCGTGGAACTACAACCCAACGTTCGTCCAGCTCTACCGCAACAAGAAGAGCTTCACCGTGGACCTGCGTACCAGCGAGGGCAAGGAAATCTTCGGGCGGCTGGTCGCCCTGAGCGACGCCGTCGTCGAAAACAACGCGACCGAGACCATGGAAGGGCTGGGCATCACCTACGAGTGGCTGAGGCAGTACAACCCGAAGATCGTCATGGTCCGGATCCCCGCCTATGGTTCGACCGGGCCATACAACCAGGCGCGGGCCCTGGGCGTGCACCTGGAGAGCGTGATGGGCCACACCCTGCTCCGCGGGTACCGCGACGCCGACCCTTCGGAGAACTCTCCGATCTTCTCCGGCGACTACCTGGCCGGGGCGCAGGCAGCCCTGGCGGTGATGATGGGCGTCTGGCACCGCGACCGCACGGGCGAGGGCCAGCTGATCGAGATCGGCCAGGCCGAAAACGCCTCGGCGATGCTGGCCCAGGCCTTCATGGAGTACGCCTTCAACAAGACCGTGCCAGGGCGGAACGGCAACCGCTCTGTCTACGGATTCGCCCCCACCGGTGTCTACCCGTGCAAACCCGTCGGCCCGGCCGAAGAATGCGGCGACCGCTGGATCGCGCTCTCCGTCGAATGCGACGAACAGTGGCACGCGCTCGTCCGGCTGCTCGGCGAACCGGCCTGGGCCTGCGACGAAGCCTTTGCCTCGAACGAGGGACGGCTGGCCGCGCACGACGAACTCGACGCGCGACTCGCTGAATGGACGGCAAACTTCGACGACTACGAGCTCTTTCGGCGGCTCCAGGCGGCGGGCATCCCGGCCGGGCCAGTCCTCGAAAGCTCCCGCATCTATGACGATGCGCATGTGCAGGCGCGGGGCCTGTACCAGCCGCAAACCCTGTTCGATGGCATCGGACCGTACCGGTTCACCACGCCGTTCATCCGGTTCTCCGAGACGAGGACGGGCGTGCGTCAGCCCCCGGTCGCGCTCGGCGAGCACAACGACTTCGTCTACCGGGAGCTGCTGGGAGTCGATGACGCGGAGTGGGAGCGGCTGGTCGCGGCGGGCCACATCGCCCAGGACTTCGATCCTTCCATCCCGTGAGCGCAGCTATCGCTGCTGCAGCTCGAGCGTAAAGGCCATCGGCGAACCATCCGGAGATTCGAGCAAGATCTCGTACTGGCCCGTGTGCTGAAGCTTGAGGTCTTCCAGGACGAAGTTGCCCGGCAGCCACTGCCGGTCCCGGACCACGTCGCCGTTCGGCGCCGTTACGGTTGCGAAGTACCCGTTCTCCCCGCGCGAACGGACGCCGATCGTCTGGCCGGCAGTCCCCTGGAAGGTGATGGTCGCCACTTGCCCGGGCAGGGAAGTACGCACGGTGATGCTCCCGCTGCCGACCGAGCCCGAGGCCGTCGGCCGCTCTGTCACGTCGTAAATGGCGATGGTCCCGCTGTCGAGCGATTCGTTCGGCGGATCAACGATGACGAGGTACTGCCCGGCGTCCGGCAACTTCGATACGAGAAGCGTCCCCGAAGGCGAAGGCGACCAGATGACCTTGAGGTCATCCGCCTCGCCGGCCCGGCGGAGGCGGAGGTTGCTCCCCTTCTGGACCTTCGCGGTCCGGATGGAGACCACCTGGTCGGCCTTGCCGGTGAAACCGAACCGCGCATTCTCACCGGGCACGCTTGTCTTGAACTCGGTGGGCGTGCCAAACGGCAGGGTGACGAGCTTCTCTTCTTTCAACTCGTTGACGCGGAGCTTTGCCTTCACGGTATCGGCGTGGACGGGGTCGGCGGTGAGGAGCAGTTTCCCGTCCTCCCGCACCTCGAAGGCATCGATGAAGCCCCCGTCCGGCGGGATCCAGATGGTGACCAGGGCGTCATCCGGGGCATCGCCCCTGGCAACGCTGAGGTTGAACGCCTTCGTCGTGGAGAGCACGCTGACGCTGAAGCGCTGCCCCGCCTTCACATCCACTGCCGCCCGGGCTGTCGCGCCGGGAACGTCGACGTGGAGCTCGAACTCCGAGCCCGGCTTCGCCGGGGTTTCGGCCGGCTTCGGAACTTCGTACATGACCACGCGGGCCGAGCCGGCCTGTTGCCCGGTGATCCGGAGCGCGTAGTCGCCTGCCTCGGGAAGCTCGACGGGTTCGACGAGCCCACCGTCCTCCGGCACCCAGGTCGAGATGCCAACGGAGTCATCCCGGTCATCGACCACGGTGTACGTCGCACCAACGCTCGAATCCTTCACGACGAAGCTGACCACGCCCGACGCCGGGGCGCGGAAGGTGAGCGATTTCGGGCTGTTCGCCCCCCAGTGCACTTCAACCTCCTGGCCGTCAGGCCGGATATCGCCGGGCGCCGCGAGTGCCTGGGGAGTCTCCTCCCGGGCATCGGTGCCCCCGTCGCCGCCGCCGGCCAGCGCGAAAGCGGCCCCCGCCGCGACCACCACGGCGGCCAGTACAGCGCCCGCGATGACGAGCGGGCGGCGAGAGCCGCTCGATGGCTGCGCTGCGGGCCGAGCGGCGGCGGCGGCGGGGGCCGCCTGGACCGGCGATGGGGTTGGGCGAGGCGCCGCAGGTACCGGTGTGGGCTGCACCACCGTCTCTTCCGTGGAAGGGTCCGCGGGCGCCGGCTCCGGCGCGGCCGCAACCAGCGTTGGCGAAACGGCCACGGCCGTTGCTGGCGCGGCTGACGGCTGACGCCCGGCCAGCACGTCGGCGAAAGCGGTCGCCGAGACAGGGCGCTCGTTGGGGTCCTTCGCCAGCGCCTGCGTCACCGCCGCCACGACCTGGTAGGGAAGGTCCGGGCGCACCGCGCCGAGGTCCGGCGGCGGCTTGTGCGCGACCGAGTACAGGACCTGCGCCGTGTCCCCTTCGTACGGCGGCTTCCCGGCCAGCAGCGTGTAGGTGGTCGCCGCAAGCTGGTACACGTCCGTCCCGGGGCCGACGAAGACGCTGCTATCGACCTGCTCCGGCGCGAGGAAGCCGGGAGTCCCGACCACCAGGCCGGTGGCGGTGACGCTGGTGGTCTCCATGTCCCGCGCGATCCCGAGGTCCAGCAGGACGGCGCGGCCACCGGGTTCGACAATGATGTTCGCCGGCTTGATGTCGCGATGGATGAGGCCGCTCGCGTGGACGGCGTCGATGGCCCCCGCCACCTGGGAGATGATCCGGGCCGTCTCCTCGAGCGGCATCTGGCGCCCGGCCGAAAGTGCGGCGAGGGAGCGCCCGTCCACGAACTCCATGGCGAGGAAGGTCTGGCCTTCCATCGTGCCGGCGTCGTAAATCTGGACCAGGTTCGGGTGGCGGATGCGGGCGAGCGCCCGCCCTTCGCGCACGAAGCGCTCGCCGACCTGGGCATCGCCCGCGAGATAGCCGTGCAGCACCTTGATCGCAACGTCCCGGTCGAGGACAGGGTCATGCGCCCGGTGGACGGTCGCAAAGCCGCCCTGTCCGAGGACGGAGATCAGTTCATATCGCCCGAATGCGGCCATGCGAAGACTCTCCAGCGGCCGCCCGGCACGCCTCCGGGCAGGGGCGAAGCTATTCTGTTTGCACCCTTCGAGGATGGCAAGGATCGGCTTTGCCGGTTCTTTGACGTGCCTCACACAGCGGGCTACCGTTCCCCCGCCGATGGCACGCGAACCCTCCGACGACGCGTTGGCGCAGGCCCGGGCAACGATTGCCGCGCAGGCCGAGGAAATCGCACGCCTGCGCGCCGCCGCGGCGGAGTTCGAGGGCCTCGCGAAGCTCCGGGCGGCAATCGAGCAGGCGGCCACCACGAACGCGCTCTCTCCCGGGGCAAGCCATCGCCGCCTGTTGCGCCTCATGGTCGAAACCGCTGCCAGCGTGCTGGACGCCGAGACCGCCTCCATCTTCCTTGTCGACCAGGAGACGGACGAGCTCGTTTTCGAGGTAGCGCTCGGCCAGGACGAGGAGGAGATCCGCAACTGGAGGCTGCCGGCGGGGACCGGCATCGTGGGCCTGGTTGCCGCCACCGGCCAGCCGATGGCCGTGACCGGTGTCCAGAACGACCCGCGCCATGCCGCCGACGTCGCGCAGCGGCTCGGGCGCAAGCCGCGAAGCCTCCTCTGCGTGCCACTCTTCCTCGAAGACGAAGTGATCGGCGTGCTGGAACTGATCGACAAGCGCGGGGCGGCAGGCTTCAGCCCGGCCGACATGGCCACCATCGGGCTCTTCGCGAACCAGGCTGCCGTGGCCATCACGCAGTCCCGCGCCCAGCGAACCGTCCAGGGGTTGCTCCGCGAAGCGGCGGGCGCGCCGGTCGCGGCCGATGCCGTCGCCGACACGCTTGGGGCTTCGCCGCAACTGCAGCGGTCGCTTGAGCTCGCCGGCATCGTCCGCGAGCTGGCGACAAAGGGAGAGGCCGAGGCGGAGCTGGCGGCCTCGCTCCTGCGGGCAATCTCCGACTACGCGAGGAAACGGCGATGAACGCCCGGCCCGCCTGGGGCCAGGCCTTCGAGCCCGGCGCACTCAAGCACCTCGAGCCAATCCCCGGCATCGAGGACCTGACCGAAGAGTGGGCATGGGGCGGCGCCACCGGCGCGGGCGTCCGCGTGGCCGTCATCGACAGCGGTGTCGACGCGCACCATCCCGGGCTCCCCCGGGGGGTGCAGGGCTACGTCGCCATCGAAGACGGCCCGGAAGGCGTTGTCCTCGCCGAAGGCGAGCACGCCGACGTTTTCGGGCACGGCACCGCCTGCGCCGGCATCATCCGCAGCCTCGCTCCCGAGTGCGACATCCTCAGCGTGCGCGTCCTGGGTCCGCGGCTCCGGGGACGGGGCGAGGTGTTCATCTCCGGGCTGCGCTGGGCCATCGAACACGGGGCGAATGTCTGCAACCTCAGCCTCGGCACAACGAAACGGGAGCACTCGGCCGAACTGCACGACATCGCGGACCTCGCCTACTTCAAAGGTGTGATCCTGGTAACCGCCGCGAACAACATGCCGGTGGAGAGCTACCCGTCGCTCTATTCCGCCGCGATTTCCGTCGCCGCCCACGGCGACGGGCCAGAGCGGGGGCATTACTACAATCCGAACCCGCCGGTGGAGTTCGGCGCGCCGGGCATCGAGATCCCGGTGCTCTGGCCGGGCGGCCAGATCTCTGCAACGGGAAACAGTTACGCCGCCCCGTACATCTCGGGGCTGGCGGCACTCCTGCTCTCAAAACACCCGGGCCTGACGGTGTTCCAGGTGAAGACGGTGCTCCGCGCGCTTGCGGCGAACGTACGGTCCGCGCGCTAACGTTCCGCCAGGTCACCCTTCAGGACGGGCTTGAGGTCGAGGATGGGCGTCCCATCCCACGCTTCGAGGCGCACCCGCAGCCGCGTCCCGACCACCTCGAGGATGGTCACGCGGTGCACTCCTATGGGGTTCGGGCGGTGCGGTGAGCGTGTCGAGAACACGCCGGTGAGCGGCCGCTGCGGCTCACCGCGGGGCCGCGCCGTCAGCCGGTTGCGGTCGGCCCGGTCCAGCCACGTCAAGAGGAGCATCTCATCGCCGGCCCGCACATCCTTCAATCCCTGGGCTACCGACGCGTCGAACACCAGCCACGCTTCGGGCGCCGACTCATCGGCCTGGCGCGGGGAATCGTCGCCCTCCCGCAGCGGCGACTCGACGAACCCGATCGGATGAACCTCGAATGGTGTCATGTGTGACTCCCGGTGTTGACTTCTCCGGTCCCGGTGCAATTATGCGAACTCACCCGCTGCCGCGCGGCTGGAGGTTCCCATGGACCGGAAGATCCCGCTCTACACCCTGGACGGCGTCACCGGCGCCGAGAAGACGACGCACTACTTCAGCACCGGAGACGGGCTGGGCCTGCAACTCCTGCGCTTCAAACGGGCGCCCTCCGGCGACGCCGTGCTCATCATCCACGGCCTGACCACCAGCACCGACATGTTCGTCATGCCCGAGCACTACAACCTCGTCCAGTACCTCCTCGACAACGGCTACGGCGACGTCTGGACGGTGGACTACCGGATGAGCAACCGCTGGAACTACAACCTCCAGCGCAACCACTACAACATGGACGACATCGCGTTGTACGACTTCCCGGCCGCCATCGCGAAGTTGCGCGAGCAGATCGGGCCCGAAGCGCGCATCCACGTCATCTGCCACTGCCTGGGGAGCGTGTCGTTCCTGATGAGCCTGTTCGCAAAGCAGGTCACCGGCATCACGAGCGTGATTGCGAACAGCGTGGCGCTGACTCCGCGGGTGCCGTTCTTCTCGCGCGTCAAAGGCTTCGTCGGGCCGACTCTCTTCGAGACGGTCCTGGGCTTCCCTTACGTGAGCCCGATGTGGTCCGAAGATGCCGGCCTCACGCGCGGCAAGATCGTCTCGAAAATCGTCTCGGCGGTGCACCGCGAATGCGACGTGCCGGCCTGCCACATGCTCAGCCTCATGTGGGGCAGCGGCTTCCCGGCGCTCTACCTTCACGAGAACCTGGACCCTGTCACCCACGAGCGCGGCGGCGACCTCTACGGCCCGGTGAACATCCACTACCACCGCCACGTCCTGAAAATGATCAGGTCGAAGAATACGGCGGTGAAGTTCGAGCCGGAGAACCCGAAGTACGACGCCCTGCCGAACAACTACTTCAAGTACGCCCGCCAGATCCAGACGCCGATCCTGCTCGTCACCGGCAACCAGAACCGCGTGTTCGCCGACTCGAACATCGAGTGCCATCGGCGCCTGGAGAAGATTGCGCCGGGCCGGCACCGGCTCCACATCTTCGAGGGGTACGGCCACCAGGATGTCTTCATGGGTAAGGACGTGGCGCGGGACATTTTCCCCACCTTCCTGGAGTACCTGCGCGAACACAGCGGGGCGCGAGCGCCACAGGCCGTTGCCAGCTAGCGATAGGGCCCGGCCAGAACGGCCTCTGCTACGATCGGGCGCGATGGCAGAGCAGTGCCCGGACTGTGGAGAAGACGGACGGCCGGTCCCCCTCGGCCTGGTGCGGCATCATCTGCGGCGCCCGTGGACGGCGGATATCGAGGGCCGCGCTTTCGCCTTCTGCGAGGCTCCGGGTTGCCCGGTCACGTACTTCGCCTCCGAGGGGCAGGTGTTCCGGGCAGAGCATCTGCGGCAGGCGCCGGCATACAAGACGGGCGACGGCAGCGACCTGCTCTGCTTCTGCTTCGATGTGACCGGACTCGACGTCCCGGGCGAGAGAGACCCTTCTGTCTACGTTCGTGAGCGCGTGCGCAAGGGCGAATGCGCGTGCGACGTCCTGAACCCCGCCGGGTCCTGCTGCCTGGGCTCAATCGGACACTGGAAGAAGGCACATCAACCTGCCGGGCGCTAGCGGCGCGCGGCAGGCCGGTTGGAGCACGCGCGCTTTCCCGAAGCCGCCCGCTATCCCATCCTTCGGCGCATGGCAACCTACGAACAAATCCAGCCCGGCGATTCCGCCTCCTTCACCAAGACGCTGAGCGAGACCGACATCTACCTCTTCGCCGGCATCACCGGAGACCTCAACCCGGCCCACGTGGACGCGGTCACCGCCGCGAACGGCATGTTCAAGCAACGAATCGCCCACGGCATGCTGACCGGTTCGTTCGTGTCGACGGTCCTGGCGATGCAGCTTCCCGGCCCCGGCACGATCTACGTCGGCCAGGAACTCTCGTTCCGCGGTCCGGTCTTCATCGGCGACACGATTACCGCGCGGGTCGAATGCAGCGAGAAACTCGAGCAGCGGAAGTGGCTGAAGTTCAAGACGACGGTGACGAACCAGGACGGCAAACTCGTCGTCGATGGTGTGGCGACGGTTATCCCGCCTTCGAGCTGACGCCCCGGATTTGAGCCTCGTCGCCCCGTCCCGGGGCCGGTGCCGCTTCGAGGTGCCTCCGCGCCGCCCCGGAAAGCCGCTGAACCGGGCGTCCGGCCAGCCATGAACGAGCATCGTCCACCCGGGTAAACACGCCAATTTCCCCGCCGGCCCCACGGACAAGCCTGCGCAGCAACCCGAGCTGCTCGTCTCTGCACAGCAGGGCCGCGCGGCGGCCAGGCTGGAGCGCGTCGCGGAGGGCAGCCTCGATCACCGGGAATGCGTCCCGCTCGGGACCCTGTTGGACGCCGCGGAGGTCGCAGAGCGCGCGGCCCAGCCCTCCAGCGCTCGCGAGTGCGCCGGCCTGGGAGATGGCCCGCAGCGCTTCGCCGGCCGGGACGCATCCTGTCAGGGTGACTTCGATTGCCGGGGCGTCCACGGGGACGCGAATCTGGTACACGGTTTGCCTCGTATGCAACGATGCGATGTCCCGGCACTGATGGCAGTAGGGGAACCACCCTATTCGCGCGCGTCAGCCTGTGGCTTCGAACCGCCGCGTCGCTCCTACGTCGGCAGGCCGGAGGACTCGAAACACGCAGCGGCCGTCGATCAGGATGCTCAGCCGCTCGGCCACCGCGGGGACGTGCTCCGGAGGCGTCCGGGGCACGACCAGCACCATCCCGTTGTGCGCCAGAACGTCGTCGTATCCCCGCGAAAACCGCTTGAGCAGCCACCCGAGCTCGAAGAACTCTGTCCCCGGAAGCGGCTCGCACTGGATCACCGGCCGGTCGATGCGGTCGACGCGGGCGATTGGCAGGCACGTCTCCTGGTCCCAGGCGCCGTAATCCCCGCGCGAGGCGCGGGAGATGGCGGCCGTCACCTGCTGCGGCGTGACGGGGACGGTTGTCCACGCCCGGGCGCCAGCCTCCAGGCCCTGGGCCAGGTCTCGCCGCGCGCGCAGGCCGGCGAGCACGACGACCGCGAGGTCGTGCGTCTTCCGTTCGCGGATGGCGCGGGCGGCGTGCCCTCCCTGGGTGGCTTGCGTCAGCAGGATGTCCGCGTCGTCCGGCTCCAGGACAAGGCCCATCGTCCGGCAGGCTTCGGCCACCAGCGAGCGCGTGCTGTGGTCTTCGATGTCGAGCCGCACGTGGAGGCCGCGCAGGTTCGGGTGGTGCCACTGGCCGTACGGCCCGTCGATGTCTCGGTCGCCGGCGCCACGCACGGTGCGGCCGTCGCTCGCGAGGGCGGTGAGCCAGGCTTCGCAGCCCGTGCAGGCGAACAGCTCCAGGCGCTGGCCCGAAGGCGAAACCCAGGCCAGCCGCGCAGCGCGGGTGCTGGGCATTTCGCAGCACACCTGGCACTGGTCCTCAAAGACCAGCTTGCGGCCGCCTGCGCTCGGGCCGCCCAGCACACGATGTGCCCCGTCAGGTTGCCGGGCGGCTGCGGCCAGACCGCCGAGCCACTCGGCGCAACCTTCGCACAGCGGGACGGTCGACCCGGGCCGGTGCGCATCCGGGCGCCACTGGCGGTACAGCCGCAATGGCCGGATATCGAACTCCCATTCGGCGGGGACGGTGCGCCCACAGCAAGGGCAGCCGGACTGTCTCACTGCGGGATCATCGGGAGTTACCCTTAGCGCCTGAAGGCGTGGCTATCCGACTTCGATATCGGCAACCAGCGCAAAGTGGTCGCTGGGGTAGAGCGTCGGGTCGTCCGGGGGGTGTGCGTCCGCGGCGACACTGGCGGCACGCACGCGGACCTGGCCCGTGAACCAGATATAGTCGAGGCAGTTCGGGTCGCCGTCCGTGTCCATCGTCGGAGCCTGGATACCGGACGGCCACGTCACGGCCGGCTCGGCGCCGTTCGCTTCCTTCATCGCGGATCGGTAACCGGCGCGGGTCATCACCTCGTACGCCGGTTCGGACGGGGGTGTGTTGAAGTCTCCAACCACGATTGCAGCGTCGGCCCGGGGAGCCGCTTCCATCCAGGCCACGATCGCCTCCGCCTGCTCCACCCGTATCGCCGGCTCCTCCGGCTTGTGGTGGAGGTGCGTGTTGGCGAACCAGAGCGTGCGCCCCTCGACCACCAGGAGCACGCGATGGGCCGAGCGGCCCTTGCTCAGTCGCAGCTCCTCGTGTGCCAGGATTTCTCCAGTCGAACAGAGGATGGCGTTGCACCAGTCGGGGTGGCGCTCGTGCCGGGAAACAAGGCTCTTGTAGTGCCGCGCGGGAAGCTGGCTGGAGAGAAAGTCGTCCTGGCGGGGTTCGCTGAGCATCACTTCCTGGAGCCCGACGATGTCCGCCGCGAGCGACGCAAAGGCAGCTCCAAGCAGCGGCTTCCGTTCCTCGTAGCGGTCGTTGATGTTGCGGATGTTGAAGGTAGCGACCCGGAGGAGCACGGCGACGGGAGTCTACTCGATCGCGCCGGCTGCCCGGAGGGCGGCGATGATCCGCGGCCCCGTCCCGGCCGGCGCATCGCCCTCGAACGTCATGATCGCGACGCCGTGGATGTACGGTGCTGCCACGAGGTCCGCCAGCGTCGCGGTGAACGCCGACCACGCCAGTTCCGGCTCACCCGAGGCGAGCATCTCGCGCAGAGCATCGGGCAGCCGGATGCCGAGGCGGGCCTCGATCCGCTGGCCAGCGTCCAGCGTGAGGAGTGGCATCGCCATGGCGATGATCCGCGTATCGGGCCGCTCGCGGTCGATGGCGATGGCGTACTTCTCGACCGACCGCGATTCGAACACTGGCTGGGTCTGGACGTAGGACGCGCCCGCGCGAAGCTTGGGCAGGAGGTTGCGCAACACTGCTTCAGTGTCGGGGCCGTACTGGTTCAGCGTGGCCCCGACGAACGCGCCGGGGATCTCATCACGGGCCATGGCGATGGCGTCGCGGATGGCGAGGCCTTCGCCTGCAACTGCCGCTGGATGGTCCCCGAGGATGCAGAGCACCTGGTCGATGCCGCCGGCCCGGGCGACGCCAAGGTCCGCAGCGACTTCTTCGCGGGCCCGGCCGCGGGTCACAAGGTGCCAGGCCGGCTCGAAACCGGCGGCACGGAGCGCCACGGATGCCTCCAGGCTCGACTGGCGCCCGGGCCGTTGGATGACGTTGATCGCCTCGGCGAACTCCTCCAGCAGCCGCGCCCGCCGCAGGAGGACCTTCGGCAACGGCTTTTGGGGCGGGAGGATCTCCAGGGCGAGCGCGAACTTCGCAGCTTCGAGCCGGCGTTGGAAACGCATTCGCTAAGGGTGCGGCGGAGGCGGCGCGGCGTCCAGCGTTGGCCCGGCGGGCCAGCTCCACCGTTCTGCGACTTTCCGTTTCGCCTACTCCAATCTGTTATGCTCCCGGCCCCGGGATTCTCCCGGCGAGGTACTTCGTGGGAGACGGACCACCATGACGTTGGACCTGGAGGCCGCCCGAAGGCGGCTGGCGGCTGGTGACATTGCCGGACTCTTCACCGAGGAGCTGGGGTGGTACCCGCCGCCGCGCGAAGTCCCGGCTGTGCAGCGTCCGCTGCTCACGCTGCGCTGTGTAGCCCAGTACAACGGCTTCCTCGTTTTCCACGCCCACCCCCGAGCACGAGGGTGTATTCCCCGCCTGCTGCAGCCGGCGATCCTCGCGCATGAGCCAGCGCGCTTCGGCTGCGACCATCTCGTTGTGCTCGCCGATCGGCGGGAGCCCGACTCCCTGTGGGTGACGGGGATCGACGCCAGCCTTCCGGCCTACCGCCTGGGCCACGAGCGGCTGAGCGGCCGGCTGTTGCGCATCCTCGACGGGCTGTGCTTCTGGGACCGGAACCCGCTCGAACTGGCGCGTCCGGTGGTTGCCGGGTTGGTGCACGAAGCCTTCGCGGAGACTCCCGTCGCACCATGGCGCCTGGAACGGCCCCGTGGCCCCTCCTGGCTTCGCCCGCTCTACGAGCACGGGAAATCGGCCTCGACAGCCGAACTGCGTTCCGCCGAAGCGATGGTCTCCGGCGTCCCGCCCGGCGCGCTGCCGGGACCCGTTCCGCTGGACACCGTCTATTCGCCAGCCAATCGGAACCTCCGCCGCTTCTCCCGGGGGATGATCCGCGCTGATCTCCTCGAGTCGGTGGGCGGCGCCGATATCGCGGACGTGGCGTTCGCAAACGGTTTGCGGGATTCCCTCGGGCAGGCATTGGACTCGCTCATGCCAAGGGAGCGGCTGGTCCTCGAACTGCGCTTCGGGATGGACGGCGCGGAGCAACATACGCTCGAACGCGTGGGCGCAGTCATCGGCACAACCCGCGAGCGCGTGCGCCAGATCGAAGCTCGTGCGCTCCGGAAGCTCCGCCACCCGAGCCACTCCCGCCGCCTCCAGGGCTACCTCCCAGATTCGCCGGCGTTCCGATCGCCGTGGCCCGAGTTCTGGAAGCTGGCGCGCGGCCACCGGTTCCGCGTCCCGGTAACGTACTCGGAAGAAGCCCTCGCCGAGCTGGAAGCCCGCCTGGCCGGCAGCGATGCCTGGGACGAAGAAGAACGCGCGCGTATCGAGGGACGCATCGAGAAACTCCGGGAACGTGTGCAGCACGAAGCCGAAGACGCCAGGGACCCCCGCCGCCTGACCACCGTCGACCTGCGAGCCCGCACGGGCACGATCCGCCTGACCGACGTCGCCGTGCGCGCGTGCCAGGACTTCCAGGGCGCCTGGCCGCGGCGCGTGCGCAGGGTCGAACCTCCCGAACCGCCCCCAGTGGACCGCCAGGCACTGCAGCGGGAGGCCATCCTCCATGTGGCCGGCGGACGGACGGAAGAGCTACCGCGCCCGGGCGCGCAAGCCGCGGTGTTCCGGGAGTTCGTCCGGCACGAACGTCGCCTGCAAGTCGCCTGCCAGGTGCTGCGAGAGAACGGATACAAGGTCGAGGACCGGCGGCTCGACGGGTTCGCATTGTGGGTGCACGACCCGTCCTTCGAGCTCCCGCTTAAAGCACTGTTACCCTTCGGCCTCGTGTTCCAGCGGGGCCTCTACCGCGGCAAGGGCGGCGAAGTGCGCGGCTGGTGGACACGGTGAGCCCGACTGCCGCCAGGCGCGGAGCAGGCTGCACCAGCGCGGTGGGCTCGCTCAGTCCAGCCGCTGGTAGACCGGGTTGTAGCAGGCTACCTCGTGCGTCGCGCCGGGCGGCTGCGTGAGCGCCGGCGGTGGCTCGTTCCGGCAGACGTTCATCACTTTCGAGCAGCGTGGGATGAACGGGCAGCGTTCGGCCGGTTCGAACATCTCCGGAGGGTGACCGGGGATCTGGCGCAGATGCTCGTGCGCCCCGTCGACGCGCGGGAGCGTCCCCAGCAGGGCATGGGTGTAGGGGTGCAACGGCGCCTTCAGCATCTCCCGCACGTCCCCCGATTCGACGACGCGGCCGCCGTACATCACCGCCACCCGGTCGGCCATTTGCGCCACTACGCCGAAGTCATGCGTGATGAGGAGAATGGCGGTGCCCCGTTGCTCGCGGAGTTGCCCGAGCTGGTGGAGGATCTGCGCCTGCACGGTGACGTCGAGGGCGCTCGTCGGTTCGTCGGCGACGATGACGGCCGGGTCCAGCGCCGTGGCGATGCCGATCATCACCCGCTGGCACATCCCCCCGGAAAGCTGGAACGGGTAGGACTTCGCGATGCGTTCGGGATCGGAGAGGCCGACCTCGCGCAGGATGTCGACCGCCCGCCGGCGCGCTTCCTTCTTGCTGATATCAAGGTGGCTCGTGAGCATTTCCGCCACCTGGCTGCCGACGTCGATAACGGGGTTCAGGCCGGCGACCGGGTCCTGGAAGATCATCGCGATCCGGCGGCCGCGCACTGGCCGGAGTTCCCGCTCGTCGAGCGCGAGCAGGTCGCGGCCCTCGAACATTACCGCCCCGGAGAGGACGTCCGCTTCGCCGGGCAGCAGGCGCAGGATCGACATGCCCGCCGTGGACTTCCCGGAGCCGCTCTCACCGACCAGGGTCAGGATCTCGCCCCGCCGAAGGTCGAAGGAAACGCGTTCCGTGGCATAGACGACCGAGTCGCGTGTCCGGTAACGGATGCTCAGGTCGCGGACGCTGACGATCGGGTCACTCATGAGCCAAACACCAAAGCGGGGCCGGACGAGGCCCCGCGGGACTGTAACGGCCAGGCGATCCTAGTCGCTCGGGCGGATCGACGAGATAAACCGTCCCTGGATCTCTACGTTCTCGGGCGACGTGTAGATCGGTTCCATCGTGCTGTTCGCCGGCTGGAGGCGCACGCGGTTCCCCTCATGGTAAATCCGCTTCAGGGTGACTTCGTGCCGGTCCTTGAGCCAGACGGCGACCTTGTCACCGTCGTTGGCGGCGCGCGTGGGTTCGAGGAACACGATGTCCCCGTCGTCGATGAGGTCTTCGATCATCGACTTGCCCTTCACCCGCAGGGCGAACACGTTGGTCCTGCCGCGCACCATGTCTTCGGTCACGGCAACCGTGTCCTCCGCCTCGTAGCCCCAGCGCTCCGCGGTGGGGACGGGGATGGGTTGCCCCGCAGCAATCGCGCCGAGCACCGGGATTTCGATGATTCGCGCCCGCCGGCCGCCCCGGGCGCCCAGGATCTCGATCCCGCGCGACACTTCGCGATCGCGCCGGATGAGGCCCTTCTCCTCCAGCTTCCGGAGGTTGTAGTCCACCACCGAGGTGCTGCTGATGCCGCAGCCTTCCTGGATGTCGCGGATGCTGGGCGGGTAATCCTTCTCTTCAATGAAGGACCGCAGGAATTCCAGGATCTGGTCTTGCTTGGACGAGAGCTCTTTCATCGGGGCCTGGCCTCTCGAACGCATGTTCGTGTCCGAACTTTAGCAACCGCCGAGGTTTATCGTCAAACGTGTTCCGAACACATCTTCCCGGACGTTCGACGGGAGCGGCAGGCGTCCGCGTCCGCTAGGATCGCCGGGTGGCTGAAACTGCGCTGGTGATTGCGGCCCACCCGGACGATGGGGAGTTCGGCGCCGCGGGGTATTCGATGATGCTGGCCGGGCGCGGCTGGGACGTGTACTTCCTCATCACCACGAATGGCGCCAAGGGCACCGAGGACCGCGAGATGCCCCGTGAACGGCTCATCGCCCTCCGCAAGGAAGAGCAGCGGGAAGCCTGCCGGCGCATGGGTGTCCGCGACGTTTTTTTCCTCGACGGCGAGGACGGCGAACTCGTGTACGACCGGGCGCTCCTGGAAAAGATCGTCCGCCACATCCGCACGCTCCGTCCAAACACCGTGCTCACTCACGACCCCACCGACATCATCATCCGCGACAGCTTCATCAACCACCCGGACCACCGGGCGACGGGCACGGCCGTGCTCGACGCGGTCTACCCGACGGCCCGGGATCACCTCAACTTCCCGGAACACCTGGCCGAGGGCCTGGAGCCGCACAAGGTGCGTGAAGTCCTGCTCTGGAACTCCAACCAGAGCAATTTCGATGTGGACATCGGGCCGTTTGTGGACCGCAAGATCCTGGCCCTCTCGGCCCATGTCACGCAGTTCGGGCAGCGCGAGGACTTCGCCGCCTTCTCCCGGGAGCGCTGGAAGTCCGAGGACGGCCGGTACCTGGAGCGCTTCCGCCGCCTGGAGCTCCAGTTTTGAAGCGTGTCCTCTGGCTCTCGAACAGCGAGGACGTGTCTCCCGACGTCCCGGAAGAAAAACGCTCCTGGCGCCTCGCAGCCGGCATGGTGCAGACAGTCACTGGCGAAGAAATCGAGGTCGTGCCCCGGGTCATCTGGCCGGACCCGAAGCTCCCCGAGATCATCGACGGCTGGATGGCGCGCTACGAGCCAGACCTGGTGCTCTTCAAAGTCAACGCCTACTGGTACCTCTACAGGTCGGTCCCGCTGCGCATCCGGCGGCGGTTCAAACGGCTGGGCGCACCGATCGCGGCCGGAGGCGAACGGGTGGGCCGGATCCCGTGGCTTACGAAAACGCGCGCCTTCCACTGGACCCGCGCCGCACTGTTGCGCACCATCGGCGGCGACACGCAGTTCCCGCCCGGCCATGTCGTCGCGCTCACCGAAGAATGCGTCAAGCGCATCCTCCGGGACGAGGGGCGCCGCGTGATCGTCAACACCACGCTCGACCACTGGACTTCGAACCCGGCGCCGCAGGCCGAGGTGCACCGGCGGCTCAAGGCATTCTGCGAGTCGGTCCATTGCGGGTACCTCGGCGCAGACATCGAGAACGACCCGCCGCCACCGGATCTGTACAGCAGCGGTGACCGCCTGCACACGGACGAAGCCGGGCATCGCTGGCAATCGGAGAAGCTGGCCGCCGCGATGATCCTTGAGTTCCAGCGCGGGGCGTAGTCAGTCCATCGTGAGCGCGAACCAGCCCGCCAGGTCGATGGTGCCGGCCGTCGCCCCGAGTTCCACCACCAGGAACGGCGGCTGGGAGGGCGCCTGGGCGCCGTCTTCGTCTTCGATCGTGAAAGCCATGGCGGCGAACCCGGCGACATCCCCGGGCGAATCCAGCCAAACGCCGTCCTCCGCGGAAGAGAACACCGTGGACGGGCGTGGCGCACCGCCTTCGATGAACCACGCCTGGTATGCCTTGCCGTCGGGCAGGGCGGGCATCCCCTGGAGCAGGGCGAACGCGGTGCGCTGGCCCGGAGCATAGACAACGTTCGCGCGCATCGCGCCGCTCTCGAACGTGTCCCGCCGCGCGTTGCCTTCTGCCACGGCGCGCACCAGGGCCCCCTGGCGCGCGTTCTCGGCTTCCAGCCCGGCATCCCCATCCCCAGCCAGGACTGCGCCGAGGACACCGCCGAGCACGATGAGAACTGCCGCCGCCGCCGCAATGGCGCCGAAGCGCTGCCACGCCGGCCGGAGCGCGCGCGGCCGCAGGACACGGGGCTCGTTCGCGATCCGCTCCATCAGCCCCGACTTCACGGACGGGGCCGGCTCGACATCCTCGACGGCGTACGGCAAGAGCCGCGCCGCCTCGGCCATGATGTTGTACTCGGCGCGGCAGGATGCGCACGTGTCGAGGTGGGCGCGGATGCCGGGGGCCTCCTCTTCGGCGAGGACGCCGAGGGCAAGCTCGGGCAGGAATTCGAGGGGGTGTTCTTGCTCAGTCAACGCTTACCAGCCCCCTTTCCTGCAGGACTCCGCCGAGTTTGAGCAGCCCCAGCCGCAGGCGGCTTCGCACGGTGGGCGCCGGGACCGCAAGGATGCGGCCCACTTCCTGGCTCGTCAGGCCATGAAAGTACACCAGTTCGATGGCACTGCGCTGCTCGCTCGTCAGGGTGCCAAGTGCCTGGCACACCTGCGCCCCCAGTATCGCCCGTTCGGCCTCCACGTCGGTGCGCTCGTGCGAGGCAACTTCCAGGGCGCCATCGATCGAAGGCAACTCGGGCACGCGCCGCCGTCGCCTCCGGATCTCGTCGATGCACAGGTTCCGCGTGATCGACAGGAGCCAGCTGGCCACTCCGGCCCGCTTGCTGTCGTACTGACCGGCGCCCCGCCAGACCCGGACGAACGTCTCCTGCACAGCTTCCTCCGCGTCCTGTTCTCCGCCAAGGATGCGGAGCGCGAAGGCGAAACACTGGCGGTGGTAGCGGTCGTAGAGCGCGCTCAGCGCCTGCTCCCGGCCGCCGGCGATGGAGGCGACCAGGTCGTGGTCTTCGGCAAGCGTCAGGTCGCTCACATCCGCAACATACGCTTGCCCGTCAGAGGGTGATCAACCGTAAAGGCTACCCGGCGATGAGCGCGCGCAAGTCTTCCCGGGCCCGCAACAATGTCTGTCCTTTGCGGGCGATCGGGCTCATCGTGGACTTGTCGCGCCCGCCGAGGATGACCCCGATCCGCGGGAGACTGAGCCCGCGCTCCTGCAAGGCGACCGTGGCAATCGCGCGCGCCTCGGCCGCGGTGCGGTCACGTCCACGGCCAGCCATCGCCTCGCGGGTGACGCCGAAGTGGCGGGCAATCCGTTCCAACAGTTCCGCTTCACCGAGTTCGCCCTGGGCCTCCGCCACCACGCGCGCGCCGGCGGCGGCGTCGAGCGCTGCCGGGGTCAGGGTGCCGTTCCGTTCCATGGCCATGGCCGTCATCACGGAGCCAAGCAGGAGGCGCGCCGAAGACACGCTCGACTGTGCGAGCCGCTCGATGGCCCACGACGGGAGGGCCACCCGATGCTTCCTCGCGACATGCTCCACGAAGGCCCGGCGCTCGGCGAGGTCGAACGCCTCGACGCGCGTGATGATGCCTTCCGAGAGCCGCGACTCAAGCCGCTCGGGCAGTCCCAGTTCGAACGGGTGGACTTCGCTGGCGACGACCACACAACCGCCCGCGTGCTTCACCTGCTCCATGGTCCAGACGAGTTCGTCCATGGTCTTCGCCTTCCCTGCGATTGCCTGGAGGTCGTCGATGACGAGCAGGTCGACCGTGCGAAGCTGTTCTTTGAACTCGTTCGCGCGGCCGGCGCGGATGGCGTTGAGGAACCGGTTTGCAAACTCCTCGGCACTGAGGCAGGCAACGCTTCGCCCGAGCTCAGCAGCGCGGCAAGCGACCGCGTGCAGCAGGTGCGTCTTGCCCAGCCCCGGGGAGCCATAGAGCACCACCGGGCTGATGACCAGGTCTGAGGGCTCGACGATGGCGCGGCACGAGTTCACAGCGAGCTCGTTGCCCCGGGTTGTCAGGTAATCCGCGAAGGTGAACGTGCAGTTCACCGTACCGATGGTCAAGGCGGGGCGGCGCGGCCCGGCTGGCTCATCCGCGCCGCCCGCCGCCGGGGCTTGCGGCGGCGGGAGCGCGGCATCCCCCGGCGCAGCGAAGAGTACTTCTACCGCCCCCTCGAACGCCTGCGCGGCAGCGCGCTCGATGACCACGCGCATGCGCCGCTCCAGCCAATCGCGGGCGATGATCGACTTCGCCTCGACGACGAGGGTGTGGCCGTCGAAGGAGCGCGCGCTCGTGCCGGCGACGCAGGCGTTGAAGTTGTGGGTGTTCAGTTCCAGCTGCAGGCGGCCGAGGACGGATTGCCAGCGGCGCGCGAGTTCTCGCGGGGTCGTCGCAGAAATCCGGTCCATCGAGGGCACACTCCTTCCTCCCGGGGCGCAACCGGGTATTTCAACCGCGCGTATACAGTGCAGAGATGAGCTGGCCTGGGAGGCCATCCGGGGGGCCGTCACGGTGGATCGCCCGGGGAAGCGTGGGCCGTAAGGTAGTCCCGCTGCCGGGGTCGTTCAACGCAGTTATGTCCTTATGCCGCCCGGTCGCGCGCAGTTTTCACGGGGCTTACAGCTTATGTGCCTTAGCAAATTCGGCCCCCTTCGCGCCCCTACGCGCAACCCCCAATCTCGTCCTGCCTTCCTCCACCTGCTGTCATCCTCCACCCGAACATTGACGTGCGCGTTAACGTTGCTAGACTAACTTCATCGACATGTCCGAGATAGCGACTCCCGAACGATTCCTCCAGATCGGCGAAGCGGCCGACCGCGCCAACCTCACCCAGCGGACGCTTCGCTACTACGAGGAAAAGGGGCTGCTCAGCCCGCCGACGCGCATGGACGGCGGCTTCCGGCTGTATTCGCCCGAAGACATGGAGCGCATCGACCGCATCCGGCAGCTCAAGGAACTTCTCGGGTTCTCCCTCGCCGAGATCAAAGAGATGCTCGAAGCCGAGGATGTCCGCCTCCAGATCAAGGCTGGCTGGCGCAAGGACGCCGACGCCGAGGAGAAGGCGGAAAAGGCCCGCCTGGCCCGTGAGGTCACCCTCCAGCAGATCACCCTGATCGACCAGAAGATGGAGAAGATGGCCTCGCTCCGCGAGCAACTGGCCGAGCGCGTCGCGAGGTACGACGAATTGCTCCAGCGCTTCTCCGAAGCTTCCGAGGCTGAACCCGCAACATCGCCCTCCTGACCGGCTACACTGGACGCATGGCGCTCCTCGATACGCTCCAGCGGCCCCTGCGCGACCTGCGCATTTCCGTCACCGACCGCTGCAACTTCCGCTGCACGTACTGCATGCCACGCGAGGTCTTCGGGCCCGGCTACCAGTTCCTCAACCGCACGGAACTGCTCAGCTACGAGGAAATCGCCCGGCTGGCGCGCATTTTCGTGGCCCATGGAGTCGAGAAGATCCGCATCACCGGTGGTGAGCCGCTCGTCCGGCGCGACCTGCACACGCTCATCGCCCAGCTGCGCCAGATCCCCGGCCTCAAGGACCTCACGCTCACGACGAACGGGTCACTCCTGCGCGCCCAGGCCCGGGGGCTGAAGGAGGCCGGCCTCGAGCGTGTGACCGTCTCCCTGGACTCGCTCGACGACGAGGTCTTCATGGCTATGAACGATGCGGGCGTGCCTGCCCGGGTCGTGCTCGATGGCATCGAAGCGGCGAAGGAGGCCGGTCTCGCCCCCATCAAGGTGAATGCGGTCGTCAAACGCGGCACGAACGATCACACCATCGTGGACCTGGCGCGCCACTTCAAGGGCACCGGGGTCATTGTCCGCTTCATCGAATTCATGGATGTGGGCGCCACCAACGGCTGGAAGCTCGAGCACGTCGTCACCGGGCGGGAAATCGTCGACCGCATCAACGCGGAAATGCCGATCGAACCGGCCGAAGCCAACTACCGGGGAGAAGTCGCCCAGCGCTGGCGCTACAAGGATGGCTCGGGCGAAATCGGCGTCATCACCTCGATCTCCCAGCCCTTCTGCGGCGATTGCACCCGCGCCCGGCTGTCGCCGGAGGGGGAGCTCTATACCTGCCTGTTCGGCGTCCGCGGCCATGACTTCCGCTCGCTCCTGCGCGCGGGCAAAAGCGACGACGAGATCGCCGCGTTCCTCGCCTCGGTGTGGCGCATCCGCGACGACCGGTACTCGGAGATCCGGACCGAGGAGACAGCCGCCCTGCCCAAGGTGGAAATGTCGCACATCGGCGGCTAAACGCAGGTGGCGGATGTTTCGCCCACCCGCTAGGCTTCCGGCATATATCCCGGCGAGGCCCCCAATGACATCCATTTCCGAACCTGGCATCACCATCGCTGACGGCGTGCTGAGCGGCCCGCTGCGCCGCTCCGTGAACAACTCGCGCAGCGCCAAAGGCAGCATCCACGACGATGCCACTGCTTCGAAGCTGGGTTTCCGCGGCGGCACGGTTGCCGGTTCGATCCATAACGAGCTGTTTGTTCCGCTGCTTCTGAAAGCGTTCGGCCCGCGCTGGTTCGAGCGTGGCACGCTCTCGATGTACTACATGAACGCCACGACGGACCGCGAAGCCGTCCGCGCGTTCATGAAACAGCCACCCGAAGGCGCCGAAAACGCCCAGGTCGAGGCCTGGGTCAACCGCGAAGACGGCATGCAGGTTGCCCAGGGCACCGCCTCCGTTGGCGACCCCGGCGTCCCGACGGCGCTGCAATCGCGGCCGCTGGACCGCTTCGAGGTCGGCGAACTGCGGCTCCTCAAGGGCGTCGCCCCTGGCCGGAGATTCGAACCGGTCCGCGTCTCCGTGAGCGCCGAGCAGCAGGCCGAGCGGATGAAGGTCACCACCGAGCCGATCGACTGGTTCGTCTCGGACTCGCCCTGGGGAGGCCCGATCGTCATGCTCGCACCGATGGTCCAGCTCCTCTATGCGAAGAGCGTGGCCACCCTGCGTGGAGGCATCGGCCAGGCCGTCGGGCTGTTCGGCGCAATCGAACTCCGCAACATCAATGGGCCCGTCTTCGTCGGCCAGGAGTACACCTGCACGGGCGAAGTCCTCGCTGTCGGCCAGAGCCCAAAGACCGAGTACATGTGGTTCGAAACGGGCCTGGACGACGACAGCGGCAAGCGCGTGGCTGAGATGCGCATGCTGCTGCGCTGGATGAAGGCTTCCAGCCCGCTTTATGCAAGCGACGGCGGCCGCTAAACCTCCCCGCTCGTGGAGTCGACGAATCGCTGCGCCCGTGAGCACACGGGCCGGCCGGTCTGCATGGTGAGCGGCCAGTGACGAGCGGGCGCGAGTTTCCCCGGCACGTCCTCCTCGTTCAGCCCTGGACACCGGCGCCTGAGACGTGGCGCAGCATGACGCGCTACTCCGAGCGGCTTGCCCGCCTGCTCGAACCGCGGACGACCGTCAGTTCGGCCCGGGCCAGCCACCTGAACATGCCCCGGCCCTTCCGGCAGCTCTTCCCGACCTACCGGCGCTTCGAGCCGTTGCCGGCGCGCTGGCCACACCCGCTGGACCTGGTGCACTTCACCGATGTCTACCTCGCTGGCCACGCGCGCCGGTTCGCCGCACCGCGCGTCACCACCCTCCACGACACGATGCCCCTCGACTACGCTACCTGGCGCACCTTGCAGGGCGCGCGCTGGCGGGTGGTCTACCTCCGCTCCATTGCCGCGCTCAAACAGTCCGACCTCGTCATCACCCCGTCGGAACACACAAAGAAACAGCTCCTGCGCGGGTCATCGCTCGATCCGGCCCGCGTGCGGCCCGTTCCCATACTGGTCGGGGACGAGTTCGGCCCGCCGCCTGCGGGCGCCAGGCGCGATCCGGCTACGATCCTCAGCATCGGGACGACGGCCGAGTACAAGAACCTGCCCGTCCTCCTCCACGCCCTCGCATGCCCGGAACTCCGGGGCGCCCGCCTCGTGCACGCCGGCAACCCGTTCGACGGCCAGCTGCCGACGCTCGTGCGCAGGCTCGGTCTCGAAGCCCGCGTCCAGGACCTCGGCCCGGTCAGCGACGAGCGCCTCATCGAACTGATGCAAACGGCGACGGTCCTCGCTCAGCCGAGCAAGGACGAAGGCTTCGGCATACCCGCCGCCGAGGCCATGGCCTGCGGTCTGCCCGTCGTCGCCAGCGACGGCGGCGCCCTCCCCGAGGTCGTCGGCCAGGGAGGGAGGATCGTGCCACTTCGCAAGCACGACCCCGGCCCACCGGACGTGGACGACGCGCGCGCCGTTGCACGGGCGCTGACCGAAGTCATCGCCAGCCCGGCGGAACAGGCTGCCCTCTGCGAGGCGGGCCTGCGCGAAGCCGCACGCTTCCGCGCCGGTCCCGTGCGTGAGCAGCTGCTCTCCGCCTACGAAACCGCGCGGGACTTCGCCAGGCTCCGTCCCCGCGCTTAGGCGGCCCTGCTCCCTGCCACTGGCGGGCCGTGGACCTGGTGAGCGCGCACATGTCGCGCGCGGCCGAGGCGTGGTACCACATGCCTGCAACCAGTTCGCGGAGGTAGATCGTGGCCGGACGCATCGTCGTCGGTAACCACACGCACGAAGAAATCCTCGACTCCCTGAACGCCATCGATGAGATGGCCGTCGGTACGAAAGCAGGCACGCGCCTGCGCAGCCGGATGATGCACTTCGCGGTCGACAACGACTTCCGTGTCTACGCTGCTTCGATGAAGGGCGACCCGAAGACGCTCCAGATCGTGAACGACCCCTCAATCTCGCTCCTGGTGCTCGACCGGCGGACCGAACAGTCGGGCTGGCGCGAAATCGAGATCACGGGGCGCGCCGCCATCGTCACGGACCCCGCGGAACGCGCGAGGGCACTCGAAATGGTGGCCGGCCCGTCTCCCATCGTCGCGCACCTCAAGGGCGCCGGCCAAACCGACATCCTCGACTTCATCCGCATCACGCCCATCGAAGTGAAGATGCGCGTGTTCGGCGAGATCGTCGCTGGAATGCCGCCGACGGTCGTCGAGTTCGAGGAGAACGCAAAGGCGGAGAGCGACCTCGCGCTCGTGCGAAAACGGATCGGCGCCTGGCGCGAGGCCATCCGCGAGCTTTCGCTGCTGGCCAGCGTCGTCCCGGTCGTGCTCGGTGTGACCATGGCCTGGAACGCCACCGGCGAGATCGCCTGGTGGCCGGCTGTGTTCACGCTCCTCGCGGCGCTGTCCGTCCAGGCGGGCACCAACGTCCTCAACGACTATTTCGACCACCGCAACGGCAACGACGAAGCCAACCGCGAGTTCGTGCGGCCCTTCTCCGGGGGCAGCCGCGTCATCCAACTCGGCCTGATGTCGCCCGTGGAGACACTCTTGCTCGGGGTGGGGCTCTGCGCCGCCGCGGCCGCGATCGGCATCGGCCTCGCGGTAACCGGAGCGCCGTGGGTGCTCGCCTTCGGGCTGGCGGGACTGGTGTCGGGCGTGTTCTATACCGCGAGACCGCTTTCCTGGGTGACGCGCGGCCTCGGCGAGGTCATGGTCGCGCTCAACTTCGGCGTGCTGATGGTCCTCGGCGCCTACTACGTCCAGACGGGCGAGGTCACCCGGGATGCAACCCTGGCGTCGCTCCCGATCGCGCTCCTTATCGCGCTCGTGCTTTACATCAACGAGTTCCCGGACTACCGCGCGGACGCAGCCACGAACAAGCGCACGCTCGTCGTCCGCCTGGGCCGTGAGCGGGCAGCCCGGCTCTACCTTGTGATCGGTGGGGTGGCGTTCGCAAGCGTGATCGCCCTCGTGGCCGGCAGCGTCGCCCCCGTGGCCTCGCTTGGGGCGCTCGCCGGGATACCGCTGTGGGTGAACGCCTCGCGCATCGTGCTGCAGCACCACGAGGAGCCGTTCGAGCTCGCGCCGGCCAACGCGCTCACCGCCATCGCCCACCTGGCCACGGGCCTGCTGTTCGCGCTCGGCTACGCGTGGGAGGAACTCGGCCGCGACGGCCTGCCGCTCGCCATCGGCCTGGCGGTGCTTGGCGTCGGGTACATCGCGTACATGTACCGCTCGGTGGAACGGCAGCGCCGCATCTTCGCCGGGGTGAAGACGGCGTTGCGGTAGGCGGTTTGCATACAGCGCAGGAAAACGGGCCTCCCTTGCGGGAGGCCCGTCGTTCTGTGTGCCGTCGAGGAGCCGCTACTCCTCGTCGTCGTCTCCACCGATGGTGAAGTCCTCGTCCTCATCCAGCGGCAGCGCGCCGATGTCGTCGTCATCGTCGTCGAGCACGCCGACCGCACCGGGGCGACGGTAGGCCGAAGCCTCCCGCTCCGCGAGCAGGCGCTCCAGGTCCTCCTCCTCTTCCAGGAGGAGCGACTCGGGCACGTCGAGCTCGGCATAGTGCTCGCGCTTCGGCACCTCGATATCGGCTCGCGCCGGGATGAGCTTGCCGATGATGACGTTCTCCTTGAGGCCAAGGAGCTTGTCGGTCGAGCCCTCGATGGCCGCATTCGTGAGCACGCGGGTGGTCTCCTGGAAGGAGGCGGCAGCGAGCCACGAATCCGTGTTCAGCGAGGCCTTCGTCACACCGAGGAGGACGGGCTGCGCCGTGGCCGGCTCGCCTCCTTCGGCGATGATCTTGTTGTTCAGTTCCTCGAATGCCCGCCGGTCTTCGAGGTCGCCGGGCAGGAGGCCGGTGTCACCCGGGTGGTCCACCTTCACGCGCCGCAACATCTGGCGGGTAATCACCTCGATGTGCTTGTCGTTGATGTTCACGCCCTGGGACTTATAGACCTTCTGGACTTCGTCCACCATGTACTTGCGGACGGCGTCGCGGCCCTGGATGTGGAGGATGTGCTGCGGGTTGCGAGCACCCTCGGTGAGCTGGTCGCCGGCGTACACCATCTGCCCGTTCTCCACGAGCAGGCGGGCCGCCGCCGGGATGGCGTACTCGCGCTCCTCGCGCTCTTCGTACACCACGGCGAGCTTGTTCTTCCCGGAAAGCCGGACGACGCCGGAGATGCGGGAGACAACCTGCTCGGCCACTTCGGTCGTGTCCTTCCCCTTCGCCTCGGGGCCCTGCGCGACCACCGCCCCGGCGAGGATCCGGTCGCCGTCCGAGACAAGCGCCTTGCCCTTCGCGGGGATCTCGTACTCTTCCACGAGCGTATCGACGTTGGTCACACGGACGATGCGGCGCTCGTTCTCCTGCACGATTTCCACCACGCCGTCGGTCTCGCTGATGATCGCTTCGCCCTTCGGCGCGCGCGCTTCGAACAGCTCCTCCACGCGCGGGAGACCGCTCGTGATGTCCGTCTGGGAAGCGACGCCACCGGTGTGGAACGTGCGCATGGTCAGCTGCGTGCCCGGCTCGCCGATCGACTGCGCGGCGATGATGCCCACCGCGGTGCGCTGCTTCACGAGCGTCCCGCGGGCCAGGTCCCGCCCGTAGCACGGTGCGCACAGGCCCCGCTCCGCTTCGCAGGACATGGGCGTGCGGACGTACACGCGCTGGATCTTGCGGGCGTCGATCTCATCGGCGACCTGCTCGTTGATCTCCTCGCCGCGGTCGCAGATCACCTCGCCGGTGGCCTCGTCGACGATCGGCATAGCGGCGTAGCGGCCCAAAATGCGGCCCCGAAGCGATTCGGTCGAATCGCCGCCATCTTCCCGCTCAATCCACAGCCCGCTCGTGGTGCCGCAGTCCTCTTCGAGGATGATCACATCCTGCGCGACGTCGATCAGGCGGCGCGTGAGGTAGCCGGAGTCGGCGGTGCGGAGGGCGGTGTCCGCCAGGCCCTTGCGGGCGCCGTGCGTCGAAATGAAGTACTCCAGCACCGTGAGCCCTTCGCGGAAGGAGCCACGGATGGGGAGCTCGATGACCTTACCGTTCGGGTCCGCCATCAGGCCGCGCATGCCCGCCATCTGGCGGATCTGCGTGATGTTGCCTTTGGTGCCCGAGCTGGCCATGTAGTTGAGCGAGCCGTACTCGGGCATGCGCTCCTTGATCGCCTTCTCGATCTTGGCGGTCGTCTCGGCCCAGATGTTGACCGTCTCCTGGTACCGCTCGTCGTCGGTGATCAGACCCATCTGATACTGCTCGCGCAGCTCGTCGACCCGCGCATCAGCTTCCGCCAGCAGTTCCTGCTTGTTCTTCGGCACCTGGATCTCGTGGATCGCGATGGTGATGCCGGAACGGGTGGCGTAGTGGAACCCGGTCGCCTTAATCCGGTCGACCACCTCGCCCGTCTCTTCGCTCCCCATGGTGCGGTAGCAGATTGCTACCACCTTGCGCAGGTTCGGGCGGTCCATGATCAGGTTCTGGAAGGGGATGCTTTCCGGCAGGACCTCGTTGAAGATGATCCGGCCCACCGTCGTCTCGATGAACCGGGGCTTCGGGTTGCCGTTCCCATCCAGCTCGGGCTCTTCGGTGATGCCACCGTCGCCAGTGACGGCCCGTTCCGTCCGCACCCGGATCGGGGCCCGAAGTTCGAGCAACCCGAGGTCGAACGCGAGCTTCGCTTCTTCGAACGAGCCGTAGACGCCTTCGGCGGCGCGGCCATTCGCCTCGCGGTAGCGGCCCTTCGCCGTCGCATCGACGTCCGTCATGTAGTAGCAGCCCAGGACCATGTCCAGCGACGGCGCCACGATCGGGTCGCCGCTCGCCGGCGAAAGCAGGTTGCGGCTGGACATGAGGATCTGCTTCGCCTCCGCCACAGCCTCGCGGCTCAGCGGGACGTGAACCGCCATCTGGTCGCCGTCGAAGTCGGCGTTGAACGCCGAACAGACGAGCGGGTGCAACTGGATGGCCGAACCCTCGATGAGAACAGGCTGGAAGGCCTGGATGCCGAGGCGGTGCAGCGTCGGCGCCCGGTTAAGGAGCACCGGCCGGTCGTGGATGACCTCGTCGAGGACGTCCCACACCTCGGGACGGGCCCGTTCGACGATGCGCTTCGCGCTCTTGATGTTGTGGGCCAATCCCTTGGCCACCAGCGAGTGCATCACGAACGGCTTGAACAGCTCGAGCGCCATGCGCTTCGGCAGGCCGCACTGGTGCAGCTTGAGCTCCGGGCCGACCACGATGACCGAACGGCCCGAGTAGTCGACGCGCTTGCCGAGCAGGTTCTGGCGGAACCGCCCCTGCTTGCCCTTGAGCATGTCGGAGAGGCTCTTGAGCTTGTGGTTCCCGCTCCCCGAAACAGCCCGCCCGCGGCGGCCGTTGTCGATCAGGCTGTCGACGGCCTCCTGCAGCATGCGCTTTTCGTTCCGGATGATGATCTCCGGCGCCCCCAGGTCGAGGAGGCGCTTCAAGCGGTTGTTGCGGTTGATCACACGGCGGTAGAGGTCGTTCAGGTCGCTCGTGGCGAACCGGCCGCCGTCCAGCTGGACCATCGGCCGAAGGTCCGGCGGCAGCACGGGCAGCACCTGGAACACCATCCACTCCGGCTTGTTCCCGGAGTTCTTGAGCGCTTCGACCACGTTGAGGCGCTTGGTCGCCTTCTTCCGGCGCATGCCGGAGGCTGTGATGATCTCCTGCTTCAGGCGTGCCCGCATCTCGTCGAGGTCCACGCGCTTGAGCACTTCGAGCACCGCCTCCGCGCCCATCCCCGCCCGGAACACATGCCCGAAGAGGTCTGAGAGCTCGCGGTAGCGCGTTTCGGTGAGAAGCACGACCTGGTCGTCGCGGATGGGGTCCCGGAGGCCTTCCAGGTCCTTCAGCCGTTCGCTGTACTGCTCTTCGACTTCGTCGCGAAGGGCCTTCTCCCGCTGCTGGAGCGGGTGGAGCTCGTCGAACAGCGCCTGCTTGGCGTCAGCGAGGGCGCTATCGGCGACGTCGCTTTCGGCGTCCTGGAGCTTCGCCGTCTCCTTGTCGAAGTTGGCGAGCTTCTTGTCGCCCTCGCGCTGGACGCGGGTGACCATCGCCGCCGTCACCTTCGTGCCGGCTTCCAGGATCACATCCCCGAGCAGCGAAATCTCGCTTTCCAGGACGTTCCCTTTCGTGGCTTCCGCTGTTTCGACGGCGCGCTGCACGGACGCTGCAAGCGCGTCCCGCGAGATCTGGCGCTCCGCCGCGATCTGCTGGCGGCGGGCGGCGACCTGCGCCTGCAGCTGGTCGTTGGCCTCGTCGAGCTGCTTCTCAAGGGCCTCGCGCTTCGGGCGGATGTCGGCGACGCGCTCTTCCACCACATTGAGCATCTCGGCCCGGAGGTGCTCCAGCTCCCGCTGGCGCGCCTCTTCGTTGACTTCGATGATCATGTACTGGGCGAAGTAGAGGACCCGCTCCAGGTTGCGCGGCGAGATGTCGAGCAGCAGGCCGAGCTTGCTCGGCGTGCCCTTCACGAACCAGATGTGGCTGACCGCGCTCGCCAGTTCGATGTGGCCCATTCGCTCGCGGCGGACCTTGGCGCGCGCGACTTCGACGCCGCACTTATCGCAGATGATGCCCTTGTAGCGGACGCGCTTGTACTTGCCGCAATAGCACTCGAAGTCCTTCGTCGGCCCGAAGATCTTCTCGCAGAAGAGCCCGTCTTTCTCCGGCTTCAGCGTGCGGTAGTTGATCGTTTCAGGCTTCGTGACTTCGCCATAGCTCCAGGAGCGGATCTGCTCCGGGCTCGCGAGAGCGATGCGGACCTGGTTGAAGTCATTCACTTCGAGCATTAAAGAAGTCCTCCTCGCGTTCGAAGCCGGAGAGGTTCAGCCCAAGCTCCGGTAGGTCGTTGGCGGTCTCGTCGATGAACGACACGTTGCCGCCTTCGTCGTTGGAGACCTCGACCGAGAGGCCGAGGCTCTGGAGTTCCTTCACCAGCACTTTGAAGGACTCCGGCACGCCCGGTTCGAGCACGTCCTCGCCCTTCACGATGGCTTCGTACGTCTTCACCCGGCCGACCACGTCGTCGGACTTCACGGTGAGCAGTTCCTGCAGGATGTGCGCCGCGCCGTAGGCTTCGAGGGCCCACACTTCCATTTCGCCGAAGCGCTGGCCACCGAACTGCGCCTTGCCGCCGAGCGGCTGCTGCGTGATCAGGCTGTAGGGGCCGGTGCTGCGCGCATGGATCTTGTCTTCCACCAGGTGGATGAGCTTGAGCATGTAGATGTAGCCGACCGTCAGGGGCTGGTCGAACGGCTCGCCGGTGCGCCCGTCGAAGAGCTTCATCTTGCCGAAGAGCGGCGGCGGCACATTCGTCTCCTTGTAGACGGCCTGCGCCATCGCCTCGAGCTCCTCCTTGCCCAGCTTGCCCTTTTCGAGGGGCTTCTGGCCGTCCGCCGCCCGCTTCTCGTTCAGCCAGATCTCGAGGCAGGCGCGGCTGGCCGCGCCGGGCTCGGGGTTGGTCAGGATGCCTTCCGCCCGGTAGCCCTTCTCGCTGAGCCACTTTGCGGCCACCTCGGGGTCGTACCCGCGGTCTCGCGGGTCCACGAAGTACACCGCGCCCGATTCCTGGGCGATCCAGGCCCGGGCCAGTGCGTCGTCGATCTGGACGTCGTTTGCACCGTCGAAGACGGGGGTCACCGCGCGGAACCCGAGCGCGTTTGCCGCCCAGCCAAGGTGCGTTTCCAGCACCTGGCCGATGTTCATGCGGCTCGGCACGCCGATCGGGTTCAGGATGATGTCGATGGGTGTGCCATCTTCCAGGTAGGGCATGTCTTCGCGCGGCAGGATCCGGCTGATGACGCCCTTGTTCCCGTGGCGCCCCGCCATCTTGTCGCCCTCGGAAAGCTTCCGCTTCTGGGCGATGCTCACGCGCACCAGCTTGTTCACGCCGGCGGGCAGGCCCTCGTGGTTCGAGCGGTCGAACACCTTCACCTCGATGACCTTGCCCTTCTCGCCGTGCGGGACGCGGAGGCTCGTATCCTTCACCTCGCGCGCCTTCTCGCCGAAGATGGCGCGCAGCAGCTTCTCTTCCGCCGTGAGCTCGGTCTCGCCCTTGGGCGTGATCTTGCCGACGAGGATGTCGCCTTCGCGCACTTCCGCGCCGATGCGGATGATCCCGTCCTCATCCAGCTGGCTCAGGCTTTCTTCGCCGACGTTCGGGATGTCCCGGGTGATCTCTTCGTCGCCCAGCTTGGTCTGGCGCGCTTCGACTTCGTGCTTCTCGATGTGGATCGAGGTGAACTTGTCTTCGCGCACCATGTTCTGGGAGATGATGATCGCGTCTTCGAAGTTGTAGCCCTCCCAGCTCATGAAGGCGCACAGCACGTTCTGCCCCAACGCCAGGTCGCCGCCCTGGGTGCTGGAGCTGTCGACGATGGGTTCGTCCTTCGTCACTCGCTGGCCCCGGAACACGATCGGCCGGTGGTTCAGGCAGGTGCCCTGGTTCGAACGCGAGAACTTCGTCAGCGGGTAGGTGACCGTGCCCAGCTCGCTGTCGTCGTAGCGGATCACAATGCGTTCGCCGCTCGCTTCGATGACTTCCCCGTCACCCTCGGCCGTCTTCACGTGGCCGCTGTCCACGGCGATGCGGCGCTCCATGCCGGTGCCGACGAGGGGCACTTCCGGCCGCACGAGGGGCACGGCCTGCTTCTGCATGTTCGCGCCCATGAGGGCGCGGTTGGCGTCGTCGTGCTCCAGGAACGGGATGAGGGCGGTGGCCACCGACACCATCTGCTTCGGCGAGACGTCGATGTAGTCGACCTCGGTCACGTCGACCGCTTCGTAGTTCTCGAACTGCCGGATTTCTACCCGGTCTTCGAGGAAGTGGCCCTCCGCGTCGAGCAGGGTGTTGGCCTGGCCGACCTTGTACTTGTCTTCCTGGTCTGCCGTCAGGTAGACGATGTCGTTCGTCACCCACGGGCGGATGACCACGGTGCGGCCTGCTGCCGCGAGCTGCTTCGCCATCTCGGCGTCGATCCGGTCCCCGGCTTTGCCGATGACCTTGCCCTTGTCGTCCAGCGCGTCCTCGCGAAGGATGCGCCCCACCAGGTTCGGGTCGTCCGACACGAGTTCCCGGACGACGCGCCGGTAGGGCGTCTCGATGAAGCCGAACTCGTTCAGGCGGGCGTAGGTCGCGAGCGAGCCGATGAGGCCGATGTTCGGGCCCTCCGGCGTCTCGATCGGGCAGATGCGGCCGTAGTGGCTGTGGTGGACGTCGCGCACGTCGAACCCCGCCCGGTCACGCGAAAGGCCGCCAGGCCCGAGGGCGCTCAGCCGGCGCTTGTGGTTCAGTTCCGAGAGCGGGTTCGTCTGGTCCATGAACTGGGAGAGCTGGCTGCCGCCGAAGAACTCCTTCATGGCAGCGACGACCGGCCGGATGTTGATCAGCGCGCTGGGCGTCGCCTCCTCCGGGTCGGTGATCGTCATGCGTTCGCGCACGACCCGCTCCATGCGGAGCAGGCCCACCCGGAACTGCTGCTGGATCAGCTCGCCCACCGCGCGCACCCGGCGGTTGCCCAGGTGGTCGATGTCGTCGTGATGGCCGCGGCCATTGTTGATGTTGATCTGCTCGCGCACGATGGCGACCAGGTCGTACGGGCGCAGCCAGCGCTGGTTCGTGGGTTCTTCCAGCTCGAGGCGGGCGTTCACCTTGTGCCGGCCGACGCGGCCGAGGTCGTAGCGGCGCGGCTCGAAGAAGAGCGTCTTCAACAGGTTGCGCGCGTTGTCATGCGTCGGCGGGTCGCCCGGCCGGATCTTCCGGTAGAACTCGAGCAGCGCGCCGTGCTTGTCCTCCACCAGGGGCTCGCGGGGCTCCTTGCTGATCGTCGTCAGGATGAACTGGTGGATGTCGCTCGTGTCGACGTCCTCGAACATGCGCACGAGGCGCTCGTTCGTGCCGAGGTGCTCACGCTCGAGTTCGCGCAGGGCCTGTTCGCGCTGCTTGTCCTCGGTCGCGTTGAAGTACTTCGCGAAGCGCGGGTCGTCCTTGTCGCCGGGGAGCAGCCCCGGGACGTCGATCGCGCGGATGAGCGTCGTTACCGGGATCTTCCGCTTGCGGTCCACCTTCACGTAGAGGACGTCGCGGTTGGAGGTCTCGAACTCCAGCCAGGCGCCGCGGTTCGGGATGAGCTTCGCGCCGACGAGCCGCTTGCCCGTCGCCTGGTCCGTGTCGATGGTGTAGTAGACGCCGGGCGAGCGGACGAGCTGGGACACCACGACGCGCTCGGCGCCGTTGACGATGAAGGTGCCCTTGTCCGTCATCAGCGGGAAGTCGCCGAAGAAGAGGCGCTGCTCCTTGATTTCGCCCGATTCTTTGATGCGCAGCTCGACATCGACGAACAACGGCGCGGCGTAGGTCATGTCGCGCTCGCGGCATTCGTTCATCGAGGCCTTGGGCTCGCGGAATTCGTAGTCGCCGAAGATGAGGTCCATCTTCGAGCCGGTGAAGTCCTGGATGGGGGAGATCTCGGTCAGCAGTTCGCGAAGGCCTTCGCGCTTGAACCACTCGAAGCTGTCGAGCTGGATCTTGATCAGGTGGGGGAGGTCGAGGACGTTTGGGATCTGACCGTAGGTTTGGACTTCGAGGGGTGCAAAAGCACCACTGCGCACCACGTCACGCGTAGTGGTCATCCTGTGGCAACTCCTTCAGGACTTACTGGGCGGCGGACACAATGAGATAGGGTTTGGGCCAACGATGCTCTGGGAAGACGATGGGCATGGCAAGCCAAGTACGAATGGTAAGCAAAGGCGGCGGCCCCGTCAATCGCCCATCCTTAACCGGGGCCAACGGCCCCTACCCCGGCGGGCCGGGGTCGCGATGAAAACGTGGAAGGACTATACCACAGGATTCGGCTTTCGCATGCGCTTCCTTAACGAGAGATCACGAGATTCTGTCGCCAGAAAGCGAGGGGCTCGACCTTCGCCGAGCCCCTCGCCTTTATGTACCCGGGCCGGGGTTCAGCCCACCGCCGCCGGTTCCCGGATGGGTTCGATTTTCAGCCCGCCGTCTTCGGCATCCACCTTCACGGTGTCGCCGCTGGCGAACTGGCCGGAGAGCAACATCTCGCTGAGCTTGTCCTCGATGTTGTCCTGGATGACGCGGCGCAGCGGCCTGGCGCCGAAGACGGGGTCGTAGCCCTTCTCTCCGAGCCAATCCTTCGCCTGGTCCGTCACTTCCATCCGGACTCCCTTCATCATCAGCTGCTTTTCGACCTTCCGCAGCTCGTTGTCCACGATCTTGCGGATATCCTCGCGGCTGAGCGAGCGGAAGACGACCGTGCTGTCGATGCGGTTCAGGAACTCCGGCTTGAAGACGTTCTTCAGCTCAGTGAGGACCTTGTCCTTCATCCGCGCGTAGCGGTCCTCGCCCGACTTGACCTCGTCCTGGGCGGTCGCGAAGCCGAGACCCGAGTCCTTCTTGATCAAGTCCGAGCCCACGTTCGAAGTCATAATGATGATCGTGTTGCGGAAGTCGACCTTCCGGCCCTTCGCGTCAGCCAGGCGGCCCTCGTCGAAGATCTGGAGGAGGAGGTTGAACACTTCCGGGTGCGCCTTCTCGATTTCGTCGAGCAGGATGAGGCAGTAGCTCTTGCGGCGGACGGTGTCGGTCAGCTGGCCGCCATCGTCGTAGCCCACGTACCCTGGAGGCGCCCCCACGAGCCGCGAGACCGTGTGCTTCTCGCTGAACTCGCTCATGTCGAGCTTAATCATGTTGTCCTGCGAGTCGAACATGAACTCGGCCAGCGCGCGCGCCAGCTCCGTCTTGCCAACGCCGGTGGGGCCACAGAACAGGAAGACCCCGATCGGGCGGCGCGGGTCTTTCAGGCCCGCCCGGGCACGGCGCACGGCGCGGGCGATCGTCTCGATCGCTTCGTCCTGGCCGATGACCCTGCTCCGGAGCTGTTCCTCCATCTTCAGCAGGCGGGCGCTCTCCTCGCTCGCGATGCGCGCGACCGGGATGCCCGTCCACATCGAGACGACCTCGGAGATGTCTTCTTCGGTGACGACGGGCGTGGCGATGCCTTCTTCACCTTCTTCCCACTCGCCCATCTCCTTGATCTTGTCCTGGAGCTTGAGCTCGCGGTCGCGCAGTTCGGCGGCGTACTCGTATTGCTGCGAGGCGATCGCCTGCTCCTTTTCACGCCGCAAGGACTCGAGGCCTTTCATCGCTTCCTTCAGCGAAGGCGGCGTGGCCGCCCGCCGGATGCGCACGCGGCTCGACGCCTCGTCGATCAGGTCGATCGCCTTGTCCGGCAGGAAGCGGTCGCTCACGTAGCGAGAAGAGAGTTCCGCCGCGGCGACGAGGGCCGCATCGCTGATCTTCAGCTTGTGGTGCTCCTCGTAGCGCGGCCGGATGCCCTTCAGGATCTCGATCGTCTCCTCGACCGACGGCTGCTCCACCATGACCGGCTGGAAGCGGCGTTCGAGGGCGGCGTCCCGCTCGATGTGCTTGCGGAACTCGTCCAGGGTCGTCGCACCGATGCACTGCAACTCGCCGCGCGCCAGCGACGGCTTCAGGATGTTGGCGGCATCGACCGCCCCTTCCGCCGCGCCCGCCCCGACGAGCATGTGCAACTCGTCGATGAAGAGGATGCAGTTGCCCGCGCCCTTGATCTCCTCGACGACCTTCTTCAGGCGCTCTTCGAACTCGCCGCGGTACTTTGTCCCGGCCACGAGCGAGCCGATGTCCAGGGTCAGCAGCCGCTTCCCCTGCAACGTCTCGGGCACGTCGCCGCTGACGATGCGCTGGGCGAGCAACTCGGCAATCGCCGTCTTGCCCACGCCGGGCTCACCAATGAGCACGGGATTGTTCTTGGTGCGCCGCGAAAGGATCTGGACGACGCGCTCGAGCTCGTTCGAACGGCCGATGACGGGGTCCAGCTGGTTGTTGCGCGCGGCCTGGGTGAGGTCGATGCCGAGCTGGTCGACGGTGGGTGTGCGCGTCGCCTGGCGGGCGCCCGCCCCCGCCCCTGCCGCCGCCGACTGGGGGGCCGACTGGCTGAGGATGCGCGTGGTCTCGGCGCGCACGCGCTCCAGGTTCACGCCAAGGCTTTCGAGCACCCCGGCGGCGATGCCTTCGCCTTCGCGGACGAGCCCGAGGAGGAGGTGCTCCGTCCCGATGTAGCTGTGCGTGAGGCGGCGCGCCTCGTCGACTGCCAGCTCGATGACCTTCTTGGCGCGCGGCGTCAGCCCGATTTCGCCCAGTACCGTGCGGTCGCCGCGGCCAATGATGAATTCCACCGCCGAGCGGACTTTGTTCAGCTCCACGCCCAGGTTGGCGAGCACTTTCGCGGCCACGCCGTCGCCTTCGCGCACGAGGCCGAGCAGGATGTGCTCGGTGCCGATGTAGTTGTGGTTGAAGCGGTGCGCTTCTTCCTGGGCGAGCGTCAACACACGCCTCGCTCGTTCGGTGAACTTATCGAACCTATCGGCCATGTGTTACTCCCACCTCACTGGTTACGCCCAGCGAACGACTACGAGCCGTCAGCAGGTTCCTCCCCATCAGAAGGTGCTGCAGCGTCAGCTTCGGAGCCCTCGGCTCCAGTATCGGGCGCGGCTGCTTCCGCCGTCGCCCCGGCAGAATCCTGAGATTCAGCTTCGGCATCCCCCGCATCGGCGGCGGGCGCCTCCGCTTCAGCCACCGGAGCTTCCGCTTCAGCTACCGGAGCCTGCGCGGCAGGCGCTTCGGCCACGGGCTCCGCCGCAGGCGCTTCGGCTACCGGCTCGGCCGCAGGCGTCGCCTCGGCGGCCGGGGCCGGAGCGGGCGTCGCCTCGGCGACGGTCGCCGCCACCGCGCTGCCGGCTTCGGCATTTTCGAGCGCCTGGGCGAACGCGTGGGCGAAAGCCGAGATCGGCTCCGCATCTCGCGACACGGCCTGTTCGATCGCCTCCTGCGCCGTCTTCGGCTGGCGCCGCGCCGGCGCCGAAGCATCCCGCGGCGGCAACCCGAACTGCTCCCGCACGTCGTCCGGGTAGTCGATCACCGAGCCGTTTGCGTCGAACTGGAAGCCCATGGCTTCGGCGTCGTTCCGCGCCTGGCGGAGGCTCAGGCCAAGGCGGTGCCGGTCCTTCTCGATGCGCACCAGCTTCACCGGTACGACATCGCCTTCCTTCACCACATCCTTCGGGTGCTGGATGCGCCGGTTCGAAAGCTCCGAGATGTGGATGAGGCCCTCCACCGGCCCATCGAGCCGGACGAACGCCCCGAACGCCATCAGTTTCGTCACCCGGCCGATCAGGATCTGGCCGATGACGAAGCGGTTCACCGTCGTGTCCCACTTCTCCGGCTGTGCCCGCTTCAGCGAGAGCGAGATCTTCTTGGTGTCGCGGTCGATCTTGAGGATGTAGGCCTGCACTTCGTCACCGACGTTGTACAGGTCCTTCGCCTTCTTGCCACGCTCCCAGGTGAGCTCGGTCATGTGCGCCAGGCCGTCGGCGCCGCCAAGGTCGACGAAGACGCCGAAATCGGTGATCGACGACACCTTGCCGGTGCGGATCTGCCCTTCCTGGAGCTCTTCGAGGACCTTGTCCTTCTGTTCCTTGCGCACTTCGGCCATGGCCGCGCGCTCCGAGAGGATGACGCGGTTCCGCTTGCGGTTGAGTTCGATGACCTTCAGGCGGATGGACTGGCCGACGAGGTTCGCGAGCTGGTTCGCCGCGTCCGGATCGTCCCGGCGGACGCTGTCGATCTGGGAGAGCGGCACGAACGCGTTCACGCCATCGACGTTGACGAGGATGCCGCCGCGGTTGTGGCCGGTCACCTGGGCGTCGAAGATCTCGCCCGATTCGTGACGGGCGGCCAGCGTGTCCCAGCCCTCTTCGCCGCGCGCGCGGTCCAGCGAGACGATAGCGTGGCCTTCCGCCGAAGACGGCTGGAGGACCATCACCTTCACGGTGTCTCCGGCCTTGAGCTTCGCGGCGCCATCAACACCGAGGGAGAGCATCTCTCCCTGCGGGATAACGGCTTCGGTCTTCGTCCCGACATCGACGATGAGGCCATCGGGTGAAGCGCCCATGACCATGCCCTCGACGATTTCGCCGCGGCGGAGCTGGCCGGGTTGAGCCGCCTCCATGTCGAGGAGCGCCCCCATATCCATTTCCATTTCGGCTGCGGGGGTTTCTGGCTGGGCGGTATCTGCTGACAAGTTGGGGCTCCGATTGGTGGGCCGGAAGGCCTTTTTGCAAAGGCGGCACGGCCAGGGTGGGAATTGGGATCTCGGATTCGATTGTAGCAGCGGCGGATCCTTGCGGGAAATTGCGCAGGGAGGCGTCGCGAACCCGGCAGGGCGCAATCCGAAGGCGCCCTGTCACTCTGTTGGAAACGCTGAGAGGGGGTGCTCAGTTACCTTAGCGTGCCCGCACAGACCAAAAAACCGCCTGTTCGGGCGGTTCTTTTGTTTGACCGGCGGCGGCCTATTTTCCCACCTGGTTGCCCGGGCAGTATCGTCAGCGCTGAGGCGTTTCACTAACCGTGTTCGGGATGGGAACGGGTGGGACCACCTCGCTCTAGCCACCAGAGCTTTCAGTATTGCAACAATCGGCCCGGCGCGCAACACCCCGGCCCGCAACCCGGTTGCCGCAACCATCCCTCGTGCCGCATGGTAACCCCCCTATGAGGACCATCCTCGCCCTCCTCCTCGGCGGCGTCTGCGGCGTCGTCGGCACGGTCCTGCTTTTCACTGTCGACCCCGACTTCGACGGGACCCAGGCCGACGGCGCCGGCGGAGGCAACCTCACGCTCATCCTCTCCGAAGAGGCCCTCAGCAAGATCGTCACCGACGAACTCGCCGGGCTGCCCGCCTTTGGCGAACAGACCGTCGCCGCCGTGACCGTCGGTTCGAACGGGATCATGGTCATCGACATCACGATCGGCGGGCTCGGCGTGGGCCTGCGCACCTCCCTCACCGTGAACCCGGAGATCGTCGATGACCGCCTCAGGCTCGAAGTGGTCGAAGCGCGGCTCGGGGAGCTTGCCGTCCCCCAGGAGCTCGCCGGCCTCCTCGAAGGCCCCATCCAGGCCCGCCTCGATTCCCTCGCCGGCGACCTCGACTACCGCGTGACCGCCATCCGCACGACGGAGCACCGCCTCGCGATCGAAATCGCCATCTGACCTCCTCCCTTCTCCCTCCTCCCTCCTCCCTTAGATCCCGGTGCCCGCCCCAATCAGCCCGCCCACCGCGAACGACACAAGCGCGCCGGCCGCGCCGAAGAGCGTCATCCGTGTGCCGGAGAAGATGACGCTCCTCCCGGTGAACAACGTCGTGATCGCGCCGGTTGTGAAGAGGCCTATCGCGCTCAGGGCCGCGCTGAGCGTCACAGCCGTCGCGCCGCCGACGAGCAACCACGGCAGCAGCGGGATCACTGCCCCAACCGCGAACGTGACGAAGGAGGTGGACGCGGCCACCCAGGGGTTCCCCGCCTCGTCCTCCGACATCCCGAGCTCTTCACGGACCAGCGTGTCCAGCGCGGCAGGAGGGTTCGCGATGATGCGGTTGGCCATGGCCCGCGCTTCGTCTTCGCCGAAGCCCTTCGCCCGGTAGATAAGGAAGAGTTCCTCCGCCTCTTCTTCCGGCATCATCTCCAGTTCGTCGCGCTCGATGGCGACCTGCCGCTCGAACGCTTCGGCCGAGCTGCGCACGCTCACCCATTCGCCGAGCGCCATGCTGATCGAACCCGCCAGCAGCCCGCCGACGCCCGCCAGCAACACGAAGTCCTGCCCGGGGCTCGCGCCCGCCACGCCCATCACCAGGAGGAGGTTCGAAACCAACCCGTCGTTCGCCCCCAGCACCGCCGCGCGGATCGCGTTGCCGCTCGCCGCCCGGTGCCGGCCCTCCACGCGGGCGATGTCGACCTGGTAGCGGCTGCCCGCCCGGCTGATCTCCCGGAACAGTCGGGCGTGCGAGCGTTCGTCCGCCGGCAGGTTGGCCTCGACTGCCTCCGCCTGGTCGTCGTACATCGTCGTCGCGGCCATTTCCATGCGGTTTACGATCGGGCTCACGCTGGCCGTCCCGAACCGGCGGGCGAGCCAGCCGAGCAGCTTCACCCGGAAGGACGGGCGGAAGTCCGGGACTTCCGCCCCGGCCGCCTGCAGGCGCTCGCGCCAGAGCGCAAGGTGGCGATCCTCGCTGGCCGCCAGCCGCTGATAGACCTCTTTCAGGTGCGGGTCCTTCTCGGCGTCCGCGAGAAGGCGGTAGAGCGCGGCCCCGTCGACCTCGTCTTTGAGGTTTGCGCGGTAGCGCCGTATGTCTGCTTCGGTGATCCCGGAACTGGTCATGTGCAGAGGGTAACGCAGCCGCCCCGCTTGCTGCCGCAAGGGGACGGACCCACGGCCTCCCCGCGGGACCGGTCTTCAGTCCGGCTTGAGGAACGCCACCCCGTCGCACTCTTCGACGTCCCGCGCAGCCGAGCGGAGGCGCGCCTTGGCCTCCGCGGGAGGATCGGGCACGGGGCTGTCGCCGAACCCTTCGAGTGCAGCGAGAGACTTCTCGTCTTTGAAGTGTTCCACCGCCTCCTCCAGCTCACGGCCGGCGTCGCGGTGCCATTCCTCCAGGTCCTCCGGGGGGTCCGCCTCGCGGAACGCGTCGACGAACTCCTCGAGCGGCCCAACCAGCGCCTCCAGCGCGCGGGCGGGGTCGGTCTCCTCAGAAGCCGCAGCGATCGCCGGAGCCAGGCGTTCCTCGAGCGTTCGGGTAGCGGCACAGAGCTCGGCAACGAAGTCTCGGTCGGTCGCCGGTTCGTCATCTCCACAAGCTGCGCCTCCGGCGAGGGCGAGCGCGATAAGAGCAACGCAGGCGATCGTTCGCACGGTGACCTCCCGGACTCCCTGGTCCGCAGGGAAAAGTTCGGCCGCTTCTGCCGGGGCCAAAGGGAGGGCCGGATGGCCCTCCCTCGCGAAGGCCTACTGTCCGCGGCGCGTGCGCCGTCCCGCCGCGATGACCGCCATCCCTCCCGCGACGGCCGCGAGGCCGAAGACGACGAGCAGCAGGTTCGTCCCGCCCACGCTCCCGCCGAAGAGCCCCTCGCCAGTGCTCGGTGCGATCGGGGTAGGCGCGCCAGGGCCGGGCGTACGCTCGCCCGCGGTCGTGCTCACCGGCGTCGGTGTGTTCGTCGGCGGCGTCCCGGGCGTGCTCGTTGGTGTGGGCGTGTGCGTCGCCGTGGGGGTCGCCGTCGGAGTTGGCGTGGGCTGCTGCACGCAATTCTGACACGGCGGGTCCTGGGTCGAACGCCGGTTGGTGAAGGTGATCGCCGCCGGCGCGCCCATCCCCGGCGTCACGTTCGAGACGCTGGTGGGCCCGGCCGGCACGAAGCCCGGCGAGCCCGCGTTCACGGGGTTCTCGCTCACCACGTAGTCGCTGCACAGGGGCAGCCCGCTGAAGGTGGCGACGCCGCTCGCGTTTGTCGCCAACACCTGGTTCACGCCGCACGACGCCGAACTGACCGTGATCACCCAGCCGTCGTCGTCCTCACTGGCGACCACGTCCGGCCCGCTGTTGTGGCTCGTCACGGCCTGTTTCGTCACCACGATGGAGCCCCGCGGCTGGTTGTAGAACGTGACTTCGATGCTCTCCTCGAAGGCCAGGTCGAACGAGGTGGTGTTGGAGACCGAGAACACCGGGCCACCTTCATCCTTCACGACGCCGACCGTTGCGTAACCGGGGCGCGAACCCTCCGTGACCGTATAGGCGCCGCTGAAGATCCCGAAGAGCGCAATCTTGCCGCTGCCGTCGGTGAACAGCGTCTGCCCACCGGGGAATTGCGGCCCGGAAATGGTCACCGGCCAGTTCGCGAGCGCGTGCTCGCCGGCGTCCTGGACGTGGTTCCCGTTGATGTCCTCCACCTTGTGGATCACCAGGTTACCGGCGTTCGCGACGATGCCGCACCCGGTATTCGTGAAGGTGAACGTGGCATTCAGGTTCTGCCCATTGATCACTTGGGCGCCCTGCGGCGAGACCGTCGTCCGGTACGTCAGGGCATCGTTGGGCCGCGGGCAGGCACCCGGGATCGCTTCGGTTTCGGCCGCCGTATAGCTGCCGAACGGCACCTTCTCCACGAGGATCGAGCCCCCGCCCAGCGCGATGTCGCTGTCCGGCAAGGCGAACGGCTGCCCGTCGCGCTGGACGGTGAAGTCCCAGTCGCCATCGGCCGGCGCGCCGCCAGCCACCTGGTCGACCTTGATGATCTGGAGCGTGCCGCAGCGCACTTCAACCGTCGCCCCGGCAGCGTTGGCGCCGGGGGTCTCGCCGGGTTCGTTGTCCGCGGTTGCCGTCACGCGGTTCACGATCGGCTCGCAGGTCGCGGGCGTCGTCGAGCTCTCGATCACGATGGTCTTCGCGTTCGCGTCACCGGGAAGGACTTCGGCGTACGTGCAGACGATGGTGCTGTTGGCCACCGCGCAGCCGTCCGACGTGCTCGCCCAGGCGATACCGTCCGGCAGGTCCTCGGTGACCACGACGTTCTTCGCCACGCCCTGGCCGATGTTCTTGACGGTGATGGTGAAGCTCACCGGGGCGCCGTAATCCACCGCCTCGGGGCCGGTCTTCGCAATCTCGATGTCGGGGCAAAGCACCGTCACCTGCCCGCTGTCCGAGTTGTTCTCGCTGGCAGTGCCCGTGTCCGCCTCGTTGGCCGCGCCGACCACCGCGGTATTCGGGATCGCTTCGCACTGGGCCGGCGTGGTCGGCGCCGTCAGCGTCACCGTCACGGACTCGCCGGCAGGGATCTGCTTCCAGGCGCACTCGAGCGTCCCGCCAGTCACCTCGCACGACGGGGAGCCCGGGTTGGGTGTCCAGGTGAAGCCATCGGGAAGGTCGTCGCTCAGCGTCACGCCGTAGGCGTCGCCCTGGCCGGCGTTCCCCACCACGATGGTGAAGACGACGGGGTCACCCGCGTTCACCGTGCCGCTGTCCGGCGTCTTCGAGACGGTAACGTCCGGGCATTCGACGTCGACGGTAACGACGAGGCTGGTGTTGTCGGCCTGGTCCAGCTCGCGCTCATTGGTCGCAGCGGCCGAAGCCTGGTTGTTCAGAGGCCCGCATTGCGCCGCCGAGGTCTGGCCCGTCACGTTCACGACGAACGATTCGTCCGGGTCGAGGTCGCCCACGGCGCACGTCATGAGGGCATTGCCGTCGACCGTGCATTCCGCCTTGTCCGGCACCCAGGTGATGCCGTTGTTGGGCAGCTGGTCGGTGATGACGACGCCCTTGGCGACGCCCGTTCCTTCATCCTCGTCGTTCCGCACGGTGATCGTGAAGGACGCCGGGTCGCCCGCGTTGATGGGCGAGGTGCCGGCCGTCTTCTGCACGAAGATGTCTGGGCACTCGACCGTCACGAACACCAACTCCGACTCGATCGAGCCGGGGTTCCCGTCGTTCTCCACCTCGGCGACTGCCCGGTTGTTCAGCGTCGTGCAGTGCGCCGCGCTGGTTGTCGCGGTCAGGATCACTTCAATCGTGCTCCCCGCAGCCGGTGCAGGCGGGATCGAAGCGAACGCCCCACCCTCACACGTCAGGTCGTCGCCCGAGACCGTGCAGTCCGGGTGGTCCTCCGTCCAGGTGAGCCCATCGGGGAGGTCGTCAGTCACCTTCACGCCTGTGGCCGTGCCGGCGCCGTTGTTGGTCACCGTAATCTTCCACTGCGCGTCCTCACCGGCGTTGATCGTGCCTTTCAGCGGGACCTTCGCGATGCTGACCGCGGGACAGTCCACGCCAACCGAAGCGCCCGACTCGTTGTCCGGGCCGTGCGTTTCGTTGCCAGCTGAAACGCGCACCCGGTTCTGCAGCGGCCCGCAGGTCACGCCGCCGGCCGCGCCGATCGCCTTCCCGCTGATCGTCAGGGTGTAGGTCGTCCCGGCCGCGAGGTCTCCGAAGCTGCACATGAGGTTCAGCAGGACCACACTGCAGGATTGCGGCGGGTTCACCAGCGCCGGCGTCACGCTCACCACCGACCACGCCGAAGAGTTTTGCGGGAGCAGGTCGTTCAGCATCACGTTGTAGGCCGTGCCCGGCCCCTGCTGCGTCACCACAATCTGGAACGAGATGGTCTCGCCCGCGCTGACCGGGTTTGCCTGGCCCTGCGGCACGCTCTTGACCACCGTCACATTCGGGCAGTTCACCTGGATGGTCGAAGGGCTCTGCGGCGAACCGTCGTTCGTCGTCGTCGCAGTCGCCAGATTCTCAACCGGGCCGCAGGTCTGCTTCGTCGTCGGCGAAGTGATGTGGACCGACTTGCTTTCGCCCTTCGCGAGGTCGCCCCAGTTGCAGGTCAGCGTGCCGTTCGAAATCGAGCATCCCGAATCCGAATTCGCTGCGTCGACGACCCAGGCAAGGCCGGGGTTGTCCGGAAGGTGGTCGCTGACCGTCACGTTGCGCGCGACACCGTCGCCGTTGTTCGTGGCGGTAATCGTGTAGCCAACCTGGTCGGTCGCGTTCACGGTCGCGGCGTCGTACGTCTTCAGGAGCCCGAGGTCGGCGCAGTTGACCGCGATTTTGGAGTTCGAGCTGTTCTGGTCGCTCGCGGCAGAATCCGGCTCGTTCGTCGCGGTGATGGTCACCGTGTTGTCGAGGATCCCGCACACGCCGCCCGGTGTCGTCCCGCTCAGGCCGATCACGATCGGCGGGTCTGAGGGCGCGATGCTCGTGAACGTGCACGAAAGCGTCTGCGGCCCTGGCAGCGCGCTCACCGAACAGCCCGCCACGGGCGCGGTGAGCGCCCAGGCGGCGTTCGCCGGCAACGGGTCGCTCAGGGCGACGCCGGTGGCCGTGCCCGCCCCGATGTTGTCCACCGTGATCGAGTAACTCACCGGGTCGCCCGCGCTGACCGTCCCGGTGGTCGTCGACTTCACGACGGTCACATTCGGGCAGTTCACGGTCGTCGTCGCCTGCGCCGGGTTCACCGTGCCCGGGCTGTTCGTCACTGTGATGCGGGCTATGTTGGTGGCCTCGCCGCACGAGGTCTTATCCGTCGGCGAGACGACGGTGACCACCAGCGGCGCCTGGCCTGTCGGCGCGAGGTCCACCGTCCCGGAGGCCGGGCATTTCAGTGTTTCGCTGCCGGGACTCCCGTCGATGACGCACGTCACCGGACCGCTCTGGCTGTCGATGCTCCAGTCCTTGCCGGCGGCCGGGAGCGGGTCCGCGAGCGAGAAGCCCTTGGCCACGCCAGGGCCCGCGTTGGCCACGGTGATCGTGAACTTCAGTTGCTCGCCGGCGTTGACCGTCGCCTTCGCGGCCGTCTTTTCGAGCGTGACGCTCGGGCAGTTCACCACGATCGTCGCCGATGCCTGGTTCGATGCCGCCGAGGTATCGATGTCGGCTGAGCCCTGAGCGGGCTCGATCGTCGCCGTGTTCGTCAGGCCATTCGGCCCGCAGACCGCCGTCGTCGACTTCGCCGTCAGCGTGACGACTTTTGCCGGCGCGTTCCCGGAAGCGAACGCGAACGTGCACGACCATTGCTGTCCGCCCGGGACGGTCGCGCCGTCAGGGTTGCAATCGGTGTCGTTGTAGGCGCCGCCCACCGTCCAGGTGAAGCCGGCCGGGGGCGTGTCCTTCAGGACCACGCTCTGCGACCCCGTCCCGCCCGGCGTCACGGTGATGGTGTACACCATGTCGCCCAGCGCGTTGACCGGCCCGTTGCCGGACTTCGAAACCGTTGGGTTCGGGCAGTTCACCGTCACCGAGGCTTCGAGCGAGGTGTTGTTGCCGGTGTTCCTGTCGTTGCCGGCCGAGACCGACGCCGAGTTGGCGAACCCACTGCAACTCGCCGGGCTCACCGTCGCTGCCGTCAGCGCGATCTGCGTTTGTCCGGGCGCCAGGGTCGCGAACGTGCACGTCAGCGATTCGTTGACGAACGCCGTCCCCGCGATGACGCAGCCCGCGGTGGCCGTTGACCAGTCGGCCTTCGGCGAGAGGTTGTCCGTCACCACAACGTCGTAGGCGGTGCCCGGGCCGGCATTGGTCACGGTGATCTGGAAGGCCGCGTCCTCGCCTGCGTTGAAGGTCGCCGGTCCGCTCACGCTCTTCGAAACCGTCACATCCGGGCAGATCACGGTCGCGCCGTTGGAAGCAGGACTGCCCGTGACCTGGCCAACGCCGGCGAAGGTCGCCGTCGCCTGGTTCGTGTACTGGGTGCACTCGCCGGCCGTCTCGGCCACGGGCGCCTGCACCGGGACTTTCACGATGTACGTGCCGTTGCCCGCCGTGCTCGCGAGCGTGCAGATGAACCCGTTTCCGTTTTGCGAGCAGGTGAACGTGCCCGTCCCGGTCCCATCGTCCGAGTCGATCGGGCCGACGAAGAGGAAGCCCGCAGGGAAGGTATCGCTGATCGTCGCGGCCGAAGCGGTCGGGCCGTCGGTCACTGTCGCCGTGACGACCCACGTGAAGCTTTGGCCCTGCCCGATGTTCCCGCCCTGCGTCCCTTCGCTGGTCTTCGCCAGCGCCAGCTTCGGCAGCCGGCAATTCTGGAGCGAGATGTTGTCCGTCGCCGTCGCCGGACCCAGCAGGGTGCTGCCCTGGCCAGCAAGTGTCGCACTGTTGGAGTGCGGCGCTTCGCAGTTCGCGAGGTTGGTCGCCGGCGGCGCGGTCACCGGGATGGTGATGGTGTACTGGCCGGGAGGCGTGCCCGCCGGCAGGATGCACCCGGAGCCGCCGCCGATGGCAGTCCCGCCGACGTTCGGGTCGCACTGCTGGAAAGCCGGCGCGGTAACGCCGGGGGCGCGGATCACCCAGCCCGCGGGCAGCGTGTCGGTCACCGTGTAGGCGGCGGTCGTCGGGTTGCCGCCGACGGTCACCGTCACCGTCCAGGTGGCCTGCCCGCCCGCGTCGATAAGGTCCGCGTCACTCGACTTCGCGATCGAGATCGTCCCAGGGCAGCCCGCATTCTTGAAGTACACCTCCAGGGTTTGCCCGGCGACGACGTTGAGGCTGCCGCGCACGGTGCCGGGGTCGGTCGGGTCCGTTGCGAGCCCGTTCGTCGTCAGGAAGCCGCTCCCGGAGCACACGCTCTGCGCGCTCCCATTCGTCTCCGTCACGCTGTACGTGCCGGGCGCGAGCGCCGTCCAGGTGACGTTACCGGAATTCTGGATCGCGAGCGGGTCCTTCGCCGTCGGGCCGCTCAGGCTGAAGTTCCAGGTGTTGTCCTGGCCCGAATCCGCCAGGTAACCCGCCTCTTCCTTGTAGACCTTGATTGCGCCGAGGCAATCCGGGTGCTGCGGATCAGGGAAGATGGTGAATTCCGCGACGTTGCTCTGCGCGGCGATCTGGCCCGTCAGCACAGCCTGGTTCGTCCCGCTCGTCCCCTGGCAAGCGTTGTAGGCCGCGAGCGTCGTCCGCACCGTCAACTCGAGCTGACCGTTCGTCCCACCGGCCTTCGCGGGGACGGTGCAGTCCCATGGCCCTGGCCCGCTCGCCGGCGTGCACGAACCGCCTGTGCCGATTTGGGCCACGGAGATCAGGTTGTTCGCGTTCGCGTCCGTCACCGTCGTGGTCTTCGCGGAGGCCGATGTGTTCTGGATCGTGATCTTCCAGTCCACGTACTCGAAAGCGCCGCCGGGCGTGCTGTGCCCGGGCACGCCGTTCGCCTTCACCACGGTCGGGTCGCACCCTGCGGACTGCAGGAGGTTGTTCGCAATCTGCGTCCAGTCACCGGTCAGGAAGGTCCCGCCGCCGAGCCGCTCGAGCACCGCGTTCGCGAACGCGATCCGCTCACTCGTGTCCCAGCTGTCGGGCATGCTGGTGTCGGGGTCGCCGGCGTAGACCGCGCGCACGACGAAGCCGGCCGTCCGGGCGGCGTTCGCCGCCGTGATTGCGTCGTTCGCCGCGTTCACCCAGCTCATCTCTTCACCGAGTTCCTGCGATTGGTTGGCCTCGGTGCTGTTCGGCCCGCCGTCCGTCACGATGAACATCATGTCCGGGTTGGCGGTGCCATTGGCGGTGTTTGTCGTCCCCAACTGAATGCCGCCTTCGGTCCACGTGCGGCCGCCGCTCGAAATCGCGTTCACCGCCGCGTTGAACGTTGTCGCGTCGACATAGCCGCTCGTGATCGTCGTCGCAGTCCCGGAGAACGACGTGCCCGCGAACTTGCTCCCGCCTCCCATGAGGCTGGCGAAGTTCGTGATCCCTGCCTTCAGCAGCGGCAGCTCCGTCGCCGGGTCGATCGAGCCCGAGCGGTCGATGATGAAGTTCGCGTCGATCCCGCCGCAGGTGTTGGGCGGGTTGGACTGGGGCCCGTTGTGGTTCAGCAGGAGGGCGATGCAGGCGTTGGCGTCGCCGCCCTCGCAGGCGCTCTGCGTGGAGACCGGCGTGTTGCGGAAGCACACCAGGTAGTCGTTCGCGTCGTTCCCGAACGAGCTCGTGGTCGCCCCGCTGGTGTAGCCGGTGTCGCCGCAGGTGGCGTTGCCCGCGTTGTTGTTCACGACCTTGTACTCGGTCGAACCCCAACCCGCAGCGTTCGTCTCCTGCACGGTCAGGTTGTCGTTTTCGGGCACGAGGATGACCGAGCTGTCGGCAGAGGCAGCGCCGCTCGCCAGGGTGATGGAGCGGTTCGCGGGGCCGCCGGCGTAGTTCGCGGCCTGGAACTGGAAGGTCGCGCCGGTGTGGTTGGTGTTGGCCGCCACCTTGCGGATGGTGATTTCGCGGGTGGCCGCGGGGTTCACGGTGACGGTGTTCGAGCAGGAGTTGTTGTTCTCGTTGGACTCGTTGGCGATGGCATTGTCGGGGTCCACGGCACAGTTGGCGGAGGTGTTCTCAAGACTGCCCGTGGCCGACGGCGTGACGGTGACGGAGACGACAACGGTCTCACCCGGGCTGAAAGTGAAGTCCTGGTTGTTGTCGATATCGCAGACAACGACCCCACTATTCAACGCGCAGTCGAAATCACTGTTTCCGTTCTCGGTCAGACCCGTGTAGGCGGCGCCCGAAGGTAGCGTGTCGGTGAAGACCACCTGGTTCTCATCGAAGAAGGCGTCGTCCGTCCCGTCGTTCTTAATCGTCCACTCCCAAACGAACGGCCCCGGGTACGTCACCGCGCTGATCGGGTTGCCACCCACCTTCGCGACCTTCGTCACAGTCATGTCCGGTGCCGGCTCGGGGTTGACTGTTACTGTGTTCGAGCACGTGTTGTTGTTCTCGTCGGACTCGCTCACCAAGTTGGAGTTGTCGGCCTTACAGATCCCGGAGGGGTTCGTGAGCGTCCCGGTTGAGGCGGGATCGACTGAGATGGTCACAAACAGCGACTTGTTCGCGACGAGTGTCCGCGACGCGGCGTCGCCACCTTCGGTGGTGCAAGTGATCGTGTTCGAAGCAACGGTGCAAGCGTCGAGAGACCCGGGCACACCCGAGGGGCTGGCGGTGACCGTGACGGTCCCGCCGTACGTAGGGCCAGGAGGGAGGTTGTCGAGAAGCCAGACAGAACCGGCCGGGAACTCTGCCGCTGCGTTGCCGGCATTCTTCACTTCGATCCGCCAGTTGAAGCTGTCAGTCGGTTGCGTGACGCTCGACACCTCGTTCGCGCCCACGCGGGCCGTCTTCGTCGCGATGATGTCGGGAGCTTGCAGCTCATGCTGCACTACCGCCCAGATCGCATACACCCGCACGGTCGAGCCGCCCGTCGACTCAACTCCGATCTCCAGGTCGGTCCCGGAACTCTTCGTGTGGTTAATCGCGATTTGCTGCGTTGTGGATGTCGGGGTCGTGGAACCGCCAAAGGAGAACGTACTCCCGCTTGTGTCCGTGTTAGCGACCCTTACATACGGCGTTATCCGCTCGTCGTCGTTGCTTCCTCCCCCCGAGTTGTTGTCGCTGTAGCAGACGGTCACATCGACGCGCGTGATGACGTGGCCATCGGGGATCGTGGACTCGTCCAAATCGAAAGAGCTCCGGACGCCTCCACTACCAAAGATGTAGTCGGAGTCCGCCGCGCAGCTACCTTCGGTTAAGTCTTGCCAATCATCTCCGTCTGAGGGCGCATCGGACCATGAGTTGTTGAAACCGTCCGCGATGGGTACCAACGTTCCCGTCGAGGCCGCCTCCGCCTCGTCTTCGCCCTGCCAGCCCACCCCGCCGATGGTGGCGGCCAACACCGAAACCAGGGCCAGCCAAACCAGCGTCCACTGCCGGCGCCGTGTCTTCCCGTAAAGCGCGAGTGTCATCCCAGGTCCGTCCTGCCGGTCCGGCGCCGGGCCTGCCGCCTTGTCCTCCCCAGGACCGGCTGGCCCGCTTCCCGCGCCTGTGCGGCTCCCTCTCTCCCAACCCGCGACGGCGAGGAAACGCCGCGGATCCCGCACATCCACGGTGCGGCCCGTGCCCTGCTCGAACCTGGGCGGGGGGCGGGGCGACCCCCTCTGGGCTGCGCGCGCTTCCCTCGCGCGCGAGTCACTCCTTCGCTACTTGCAGTGCGCGAAGGTGACGTTGGGGTGACACATTAGGGAAATCCCTGACACCAGACAACAATTGGGAAAGATTATGTCGTTGGAGTCCCGTTAGAACTCCCGGTTCACTGTTCCCCTGCCCCGGCCGGCTCATAGAGCCGCCCCCCGAAGCGCAAGAACCGCACCGCCCCGTCCGCCTTGCGCACGAAGTCGAACCGGGAGCCCTCCAGCTCTGTGCCGGTGATCACGAACTCGGCCTCGCCGATGGGAGTCGCATGGCGGGTGGGCGCCTGGTACTCCGCGCCGGTCAGGGGGTTGCGCGCGAACATCTCCAGCGTCAGCCCGCCGGCGCTGGCGTTGACGGTCACATCGCCGCCAGGGCTGTGGTAGCGGCCGGCGAACCGCTGCAGCGCTGTCCGGTCCAGGGCGACAGGCTCGGGATCCACCCGCGGCGCGCCGGCCTGCTCGAGCAGGTGTCGCTCCACCAGCCGGTAGACCGCCGACCCGTTGCTGCCGTTCGTCAGCATGGCGCAGGCGAACCGCTTGCCAGGCACGATGGTCAGGTTGGCCCGCTGGCCATTCGTCGAGCCGCCGTGCCCGAAGAACTTCTCGCCGCCCTCTTCCTGCACCCACCAGCCGAGCCCCCAGTACGGAGCCATGTTCGCGGCGGTCACCTGGACCCGTTGCATCTCGGCCAGCGCCCCCGGCGAAAGCACGCGCTTGTCGCCCGCCTTCCCGTCGCCGAGGTGAAACTCCGCGAACTTCAGCAGGTCGCCAACGGTCCCGATGATTGTGCCCGCCGCCGCCATGGCCCGCGTAATCGCGTACGGCCGCGCCACCTCCGGCTCCTCCGTCGTGACCGTGTTGTAGCCCACGGCCAGGGGATGGAGGACCGCCTCGTCGACCCGGAACGTGCTCCGTTCGAGCCCGATCGCGTTGATCACCCGCTCGCGGATGACTTCTTCGACGGGCTTGCCCGCGAACTTCTCCAGGATCGCACCGAGCACCTGGTACCCGGCGTTGCAGTACGACCACAGTTCGCCCGGCGCGGTGAGCTGGCGGATCCCCGCCAGCCGCGCCACTGCCCTGGAAAGCGCGTCGTCGCCTTCGCCCTGCGGCGTGAAATCGTCGCCCCAGAAGCCGGTGTGGTGGGTCAGCAAGTGCCGCACCGTCAATGCCTCCGTCGCTTCGGCGGTGCTCAGCCGGAACTCCGGGAGATAGCGCGTCACCGGCGCGTCGAGGTCGACCCTCCAGCCATCGACCAGTTGCATGACCGCGGTGGCTGTGAACACCTTCGTGATCGAGCCGACCTGGAAGAGCGTGCCCGGTGTCACCGGCTGCTGCGTCTCAAGGTTGGCCACTCCGAAGGCGGCGTCTCGAACCTCGCCGTCCTGCCAGGTGGCGATGGCGATGCCGGGCACCTTCCACTTCTCGAGCAACGATGTCACGAGGTCGTGCAACCCGGACTGGAGCGAACGCTCGGCGATAGCAGTCATGCGGCACCTCCGTGGGCGCCGCAGTATAGCCCGCGCAGGGCCTGCCTTGCCGTTTCCGCGTCCCCGCTCCACGCTTCACCGACCACCTTCTCGGGAGCTCTCATGGGATACCGTGCCATCGTTGTCGATAAGCAGGGCGACGACTTCTCCGTCGCTGTGAAAGAACTGAGCGAAAGCGACCTCCCGCCCGGCGACGTCACCATCAAAGTCGAGTGGAGCTCGATCAACTACAAGGATGGCCTCGCCCTCAGCCCCAACGGGCGCGTGCTCCGCTCGTACCCCATGGTCCCGGGCGTAGACCTCGCCGGGACCGTCCTGGAATCCGCCGACAGCCGCTTTTCGCCGGGTAGCCACGTTGTAGTCACAGGCTACGACGTGGGGGTCTCCCACCCGGGCGGGTTCGCCGAGCTGGCCCGCATCCCTGCGGACTGGGTGATGCCGCTCCCCGAAGGCTTAACCACAAAGGAAGCCATGGCCCTCGGCACCGCCGGCATGACGGCAGCGATGTCGATCGAAGCCCTGGAGCACAACGGGCTGCGCAAGGAGAACGGCACTGTCATCGTCACGGGCGCGACGGGCGGGGTTGGCAGCACATCGGTGAGCATGCTCGCCCAGCTCGGTTACACCGTCGCGGCCAGCACGGGGAAGGCCAGCGAGCACGACTTCCTGCGCTCCCTCGGCGCAACCGAAATCCTCTCCCGCGAAGAAGTTAGCGCCGAAAGCAGCCGGCCCATGGAGAGCGAGCGCTGGGCGGGCGCGGTGGACCCGGTTGGCGGCACGACCACGGCCTACCTGATCCGCACGATGAAGTACGGGGCCAGCATCGCGCTCAACGGACTCACCGGCGGCAACGTGCTGGCGACAACGGTCTTCCCTTTCATCCTGCGCGGCGTCAGCCTCCTGGGGATCGACTCCGTGATGTGCCCAATGCCCCGCCGCCGGGCGGTCTGGGCGCGCATGGGCCGGGACCTCAAGCCACGCGGACTGCTCGATTCCATCGCCGTCGAAACAGACCTCGACGGCGTGCCCGCGGTCTGCGCCGACATCCTCGCGGGGAAGGTCCGCGGCCGCACCCTCGTGCGCCTGCAGGGCTAAGGCACCCGGGCTCCTGACACGATGCTGTCAGGAGTTGTCTAGAACGGGCGTTCTGGCAGTGATAGCCTGACAGCCTTGCCGCCGGTTCCGGGCTACACTGGATCGCCCGAGCCATCGGCCCACGACATCTCTTTCCGGGACGGACTGTCCGTGCCTCTCGACCACATCCTTGTCCGCGGCGCACGCGAGCACAACCTGAAGAACATCGATGTCCGCATCCCGCGGGATCAGCTGGTCGTGATCACGGGCCTTTCCGGCTCCGGCAAGTCCTCCCTCGCCTTCGACACCATCTACGCCGAGGGCCAGCGGCGCTACGTGGAATCGCTCTCGGCGTACGCGCGGCAGTTCCTCGGGCTCATGGAAAAACCGGACGTCGACCACATCGACGGCCTCTCCCCGGCGATCTCGATCGACCAGAAATCCACCTCGAACAACCCGCGCTCCACCGTCGGCACGGTCACCGAAATCTACGACTACATGCGCCTCCTCTGGGCGCGCGCGGGGAGGCCCCACTGCCCGCAGTGCGGGCGCCCTATCGAACGCCAGACCGTCCAGCAAATCGTCGACGCGACGCTCAGCTACCCGCCCGGTTCGCGCCTCCTGCTGCTCGCCCCGGTCGCCCGCGCGAAGAAGGGCGAGCACGCCGGCATCTTCGAAGAAGCCCGCCGCGCGGGTTTCGTGCGCGTCCGCATCAACGGCGAAGTCCGCGACCTCGACGAGGAGATCGCGCTCGACAAGAAAAAGCGCCACGACATCGATGTCGTAGTCGACCGCCTCGTCGTCCCGGAGCCCGGCAGCGACCAGTCCGCCACGAGCCGCATCGCCGACTCGGTCGAGCAGGCGCTGAAAGTCGGCCAGGGCGTGATGATCGTCGCCCACGCATCCGGCGATGGGCCGGAGCGCATCTTCTCCGAGCACTTCTCGTGCCCCTACGACGGCACGTCCATCGGGGAAATCGAGCCGCGCACCTTCTCGTTCAACAGCCCTCACGGCGCCTGCCCCAGGTGCACCGGCCTCGGCGTCGAGATGCAGATCGACCCCGCGCTCATCATCCCCGACCGTTCGAAGTCGCTCGCCGGCGGCGCCATCGAACCGTGGTCGAAATCGCCGAGTGTCGCCGGCTGGTACATGCGCCAGCTCGAAGCCGTCGCCGAGGACCAGGGCTTCCGCACCGACCAGCCCGTGTCCGAGCTCGACGAGAAGCAGCTCCACGCCCTCATGTACGGCACCGGCGACAAGCTCCTGCGGCTGCGGTTCACCAACCAGTACGGCCGCACCCAGACCTACGACACGAAGTTCGAGGGCGTCGTCACGAACCTCCAGCGCCGCTACAAGGAGACGGACTCCGAGTACATCCGGCAGGAGATCGAGAAGTACATGGGGGCGGTACCCTGCCCCGAGTGCAAGGGCCGCCGCCTTCGCCCGGAAGCCCTCGGCGTGCTCATCGACGGAAAGCCGATCGTCGATGTCACCAACCTGAGCATCACCAAGGCGAAAGCCTGGTTCGACCGCCTGGCCGGGCCCGACACTCCGCTCAACCAGCGCGAACAGACGATCGCGGTCCAGATCCTGAAGGAGATCCGGGGCCGGCTCGAGTTCCTCGTCGACGTCGGACTCGAGTACCTCATGCTGGACCGCGTGAGCGGCACGCTCTCCGGTGGCGAGTCGCAGCGCATCCGCCTGGCCACCCAGATCGGCAGCGCCCTGATGGGGGTCCTCTACATCTGCGACGAGCCTTCGATCGGACTCCACCCGGTGGACGGCGACCGCCTGATCAAGACGCTCGAACGCCTCCGCGACCTCGGCAACACCGTCCTCATCGTCGAACACGACGAAGCGATGATGCGCGCCGCGAACTGGATCATCGACATGGGCCCCGGCGCCGGCGTCCACGGCGGCCACGTCGTCGCGGAAGGGGACATCGAAGCGATCAAGGCCTGCCCGGAAAGCCTGACCGGGGCCTATCTCGCCGGCCGCCGCGAGATCCCCGTGCCGAAGCAGCGGAGGCCCGGCAACGGGAAGTACATCCGCGTGCGCGGGGCCCGGGAAAACAACCTCCGCGACCTGACCGTGGAGTTCCCCCTCGGCAAGTTCATCGCCGTCACCGGGGTTTCCGGGTCCGGCAAGTCCTCGCTGATCAACGAGATCCTCGTGAAGCGCGCACTCAATGTCCTCCATGGCGCACGGCAGCGCCCGGGCGCCCACGACGCCGTCGAAGGGCTCGAACACGTCGACAAAATCGTCGACATCGACCAGTCCCCCATCGGGCGCACCCCGCGTTCGAACCCGGCCACCTACACCGGGGCCTTCGGCATCATCCGCGACATGTTCGCCTCGGTGCCCGAGGCGAAGGCCCGCGGCTACGGGCCGGGCCGCTTCAGTTTCAACGTGAAGGGCGGGCGCTGCGAGGAGTGCGCCGGCGATGGCTACAAAGTCGTCGAGATGCAGTTCCTCCCGGACGTGACCGTCCCCTGCGAGGTTTGCCACGGCAAGCGCTACAACCGCGAAGCCCTGGAAATCCTCTTCCGCGGCAAGAACATCGCGGAAGTGCTGGACATGACCGTCTCGGAGGCCGCCGAGTTCTTCGAACGCTTCCCGCGCGTCAAGCGGATCCTCGACACGCTCGAAGCGACGGGCCTTGGGTATATCCACATCGGCCAGCCCGCCACCACCCTCTCCGGCGGCGAAGCCCAGCGCATCAAGCTCGCGAGCGAGCTCTCCCGCCGCTCCACCGGCCGCACCCTCTACGTCCTCGACGAACCGACGACCGGCCTGAGCTTCCAGGACGTTGCCCATCTCCTCGACGTCCTCCAGCGCCTCGCCGATGCCGGCAACACTGTCCTCGTCATCGAGCACCACCTGGACGTGATCAAGACGGCCGACTACATCATCGATTTGGGCCCCTACGGCGGAGACCGCGGCGGCGAGCTGATCGCCACGGGTACGCCGGAGGAAGTCGCATGCGTCGAGAAGAGCTTCACCGGCCAATACCTGCGGCCCATCCTGGAGGCCGCCGGCACGCTCAGCGCCGCGACGAAGCCTCGCCCTTCGCGCAACGGTAAAGCCGGGGAGGCGGCCACGGCTCGCGTCACCCGCAACGGCGCCGCCGGGAACGAAGCGGCTGCTGCCGCCGCTGCCGCGGCCATGGGCGCCCGCATCACCCGTGAGTCTGCCGCCGCGCCGGAACGCCCGAAAACGAAGGCCGCCGAAAAGCGCGAACGGCAGGCCGCCCGGCCTCGCAAAGAGACCGCAAGCGAGCGCGACCTCCGCGAGACCCGGGAGCGCGGGCGGGCCTGAGGCTGGCTCTCCTTCATCGCCAGGCCCGGTAACCGCAGGATCGCCATTGTTGCGCGCCCGTAGTCGTGTGCCCGTGCCGGCGTAAAAAGGCCATCTACAACTCGCCGATTTACACAGAATTCACGCTGGCTTGGTCTGCGTTACGCAGGAGTACGTTGTCGTCGAAAGCAGCCCCATCGAACGGAGGTGTGCTATCGACAAGTGCTCCCATTCAGTGTCCTGTTCATGGTTGAGACATTTCCATTCAGGACTTTGAAGTGGGCCATCTGCACGAGTGGACGGCGTGCATTCAGCAATCAGATGAGTCGTCACCGACTTATGCGGATGGCGTTCAACCGCACCAAATGAAAGGCCTTCCGAGGAACCAATGACCATACTCACCCCGAAAGCATCACCCCGAAGCCGGCTGCTTGTCGGCTTCATCGCGGTGTTCGCGGTGCTCACTGCCGCTCTCATCGGCGCCAGCCAGTTCACCGGGGACACCGCCCGCGCGCAGCAGAACCTCACGCTCCATCAGCCGGGTTCCGTGCATCCGGGCGCTGCCGCCACCGGCACGTGTCCCACCCCGCCCGCCGGCCAGGAGGACTGGTTCGGCTGGCATTTCGTCGCCCCCTCGAACGAGAACTTCACCAGCCTCAGCGTCGCATTCGCAGGCGCCGGGACGTTCTCCGCGTCACCTTTCCCGGGGACGACGTTTGTTTCCCATCCTGACGCCAGCCATGCGTACATTTGGACGCCGACGGCCGACACCCTCGTGTCCGGTTCGGCAACCATCGCCGGCGAAGCGAACCAGGACTTCTTCAACCTCAGCAGCACCTGCGCACCGGCCCAGGCTCCTGAGGAAACAGGCCAGATCACCATCGTGAAGCAGGGCCTCCTCGCCGGCGCCACGGCGAATTTCAGTCACGACATCACCGCCGGCGGATCCTTCACCGCGACCATGGACGACACGACCGAGGTCTTCACGGACGTCCCCGCCGGTGATTACTCCGTCACCGAGGCCCCGCTCGAGGGCTACACCCTCGTGAGCGTCGGCTGCTCGCTCGACCTCGGCCGCTCGGCCGTGCAGGAGAGCGTTGAAGGCAACACCCTCGGCATCGTCCTCGAAGCCGGGATGAGCCTCACCTGCACCTTCGTCAACGCACCGGCCCAGACCAGCCAGCACGTGGTGACCGTCACCAAGTACGTCGATGACGCCCTCGCGACGGAAGGCGACTTCTCCCTGACCTCCACCCGGACCGCGGCCAACCTGAACGGCGGCGTCGAGACGTCCGGGAACTTCAACCTCAACCCCGGCAACAGTTGGCAGGCAGTAACTTCCGCGATGGACGCTGGCGCCGACTACAGCGTCGTCGAGAACTCCATCGACGGCGACTGCGATGACGAGGGCGACGTGTACCGTCTCGCCGGCTACGGCATCGGGGCGACGCTCGAAGCAGCAGCCGCCGCCACGCCCGCCGGCACCGCCGCCATCACGGACCTCCAGGCCGACATGCACATCGTTGTCTTCAACGAGACGTGCGACACCCCCGGCACATCGTCTGTCACCATCGTGAAAGAGTGGCAGGACGCCGAGGGCAACCCGATCGACGCGCCAGCCACGGACTTCACGTCCGACATCCCGGCCGACGGAGCCGACGCCTTCACGCTCGACGGCGAAGAGGACAGCATCACCTTCGACGGGCTGGATGCCGCGACCTACGTCGTCACCGAGACCCCGCCCGCCGGCTGGCACCTCGAATCGCGCGGCTGCGAGCTGACGCCCGAAGAGGGCCTGACGCCGCAAGCGCTCCCGAGCAACAGCCTGACGATCGTCCTCGGCGAGGACATGGACCTCACGTGCACCTTCGTGAACGTGCCAGATTCTCAAACCGTCACCGTCCAGAAGTTCATCAACGGCTCCGCGGCCGCCGAGACTTCAGATACGTTCGAAGTGACCAGCTCCGCCGGGGACGCGACCCTGGAAACCGCCAATAGCTTCACCGCCGAACTCCAGGCGAGCATGGCTTCGAATTTCACCCTCAGCGAGACCGGCATTGACGGTACCTGCGACGAGGGCGACACCTACCGCCTCGCCGGCTTCGGGATCGGCGCCACCGCCGAGGAAGCGGCCGCCGCCAGCCTCGTCGACACCGTCGACGTCACCCTCGAAGGCGCCATCTACGTCATCGTCCACAACCAGCTGTGCGAGGGCCTCGGCTCGATCACCATCGAGAAGGACTTCAACCCCGACAGCGCCAGCGAAGTCGACTTCACCGCCGAAGGTTTCGGCACCGCCGACTTCAGCATCACCGAGGCTGAAGGCCACACCTTCGCGAACCTCAGCGCCGGCAGCTACACCTTCACCGAGGTCGACACTCCCCAGTGGATGGTCTCGGGCATCAACTGCTCCGGCGACTCGAACATCACCGTCGACCTGGGCGCAGGCGCGGTCACCGTCGACCTCGTCGCGGGCGCGGACGTGACCTGCACCTTCACGAACGTCCCCGATACGGACGCTCCGGAAGGCAGCATCACGTTGACCAAGGTCTGGGAAGATGAGGCCGGCGACCCGGCGACGCCCGTCGACGCCACCTTCGCCACCAGCCCCAACCTCAACGTCCCTGGCGACGAGCTTGTCCTCACGGGCAGCGGCGCCTCCGAGACCTTCTCCAACCTCGCGGCAGACAGCTTCTCGTTCGACGAAGCCGCCCTCGAAGGCTGGACGGTCACCGACATCACCTGCTCGGGCAGTGTCCCGGAGAACTTCGCGATTAACCTCGGCCAGGGTTCCGTGACCATCAACCTCCAGGAAGATGAAAGCGTGACCTGCACCGTGACCAACACCTTCACCGGCGTCGTTGCCGGCACGGGCAGCCTGGAGATCAAGAAGCTCTGGTCCGGCGGTGACCCGGTCGCCACGACGTTCACCACCAGCGACAACCTCGGTGGCGGTACGTTCGAGCTCAGCGACACGACCGAGTCCGAGCTCTTCGACGGCCTCGGCGAAGGCAACTACGTCATCACCGAGACCATCCCTGACGGATGGGACGTGACCAGCATCGTTTGCACCGGCCACACCAACACCCTCTGGGACACCGACTTCCCGACGGGCGTCCTCAGCGTCGACCTCGTGGATGACGACGACCTCGTTTGCACCTTCACGAACACGCTCGAGGGCACCACGCCTCCGCCAAGCGGAGACGGCACGCTCACCATCACCAAGGTCTGGGTCGGCGGTGACCCCGCCACCACGAGCTTTACCACCACCGGCCTCGGTGGCGCGACATTCGAGCTCACGGGCCCTTCGGACTCGGAAGTCTTCGAGGATCTCGCGGAGGGCAACTACGTCGTCACCGAGACCATCCCTGACGGATGGGACGTGACCAGCATCGTCTGCACCGGCCACACCAACACCGTCTGGGACACCGACTTCCCGACAGGCGTGCTCAGCGTCGACCTCGTGGACGACGAAGACCTGACCTGTACATTCACCAACACGGCCGAGACCACGACACCGCCAGGCGATGGCAGCCTGACCATCACCAAGGTCTGGTCGGGCGGCACGGGCACGGCCAACTTCACGGCCACCGGCAGCGGCCTGTCCAACTTCTCGCTCAACGGCGCCACGACCATCATGGACTTCACCGGCCTGGCCAACGGGTCCTATAGCGTGGTCGAAGACGCCCTCGCAGGTTGGACGCTGACCGTGTCCTGCTCTGGCAACACGGCCTCGACCGTCGATACGACGACGAACCCGCGCGGCGTGAGCCTCACGCTGGCCAACGGCGAGGACATCGACTGCACGTTCACGAATACCGCTGTCAATAGCAGCATCCAGAACCCGGTCACCAACAACCCGGGCATCGTCAGCCCGAACATCCCCGGGGTTGTGAGCCCCTCCAACCCTGAGACCCCCGGGGTCGTCAGCCCGACGACCCCGAACATGCCCAACGTGCCGAACCAGCCTGGTCCGGTCGAGAACATCCCGCCGGCCTCGCAGCCGGGGATCGTCTCGAATGAATTCCCGACGAGCGTGGGCTCCTTCCAGCAGCCCCCGCTGCCGCCGGAAACCGGCAACAGCCCGGAAGGCAACGCGAACACCAGTGTGGCGCTCGCGGCGGGCCTTGCCGCCATCCTGGGCGTGGCAGCCGCCACCGCCTACGGCCTGCGCCGCCGCTAACGCGCGGTCCCGCACCATCTCCCACGGGCCCCGGCGATGCCGGGGCCCGTCCGCGTCTCGCTACGGCCGGCGCTTCACCCGATAGCGGCAGTAGACCTCGCCGGTGGCCGCATTCGGGACCGCCCACACGAGCTCCAGCTGCGGGAGCCTCGCTTTGGGAAACGGCGCACCACCTTCAACCGCTGTCAACGTCTGCTCGCCGCCGACAATCACCGGGCCCACAGTCACGAAGTATTCGTCCACGAATCCCAGGCGGAACATCTCGGCGTTCGTCGTTGGTCCGCCTTCGAGGAGGAGCACTTCGGCGCCGAGACCCTTGCGCATGTGTTCGAGCATCGCCGCGATCCCGCCGCGCGCGGGGATGGGCACGACCACCCGGCCCGTCGCTTCGATCGCCTTCCGCCGTTGAGCCGGCACCGACCGCGAGAGGTACACGACCGCGTCGAAGTCTCGCGCCGTGAAGAACACGCGATCGAGGGGCAGGTCGCCGCTCGCCGAGATCGTCGCCGCGATCGGGAAGCGGGGCTTTCCCCGGGAGATCCGGAGCTGCTCGAGCACCGGGTCGCCCAGCCGCGACGACGTCCCGCTCGCACGCAGCGTGCTTGCCCCGTTGAGGACCACGTCCGCATTCACCCGAAGTTCGCGCATCAGCCGCTGGTCCACTTTCGAGCCGATGCCCTGCTCCGTCCCCTCCACCACGACCTTGCCGTCCGCCGACATGACCATGTTCACGAGCACATAGGGACGGTCCGGCGGTGCGGGCGGCAGTTCGAGCGAGGTGTAGTCCGGCTTCGCCATCAGGATTCACGATTCACGGTTCGCCGGGCGGCGGCAAGGCCGGCGAATTCGGCGGCCCACAGGCGCTGCTCGATCGTGTCGGGCACCTGGCGGCCACGGGCCACCTCGATCCGGGCCCAGGCCTCCGCGGCATCGACACCGGCCGAGACAAGCAACGCCGCCGCCAGCGACGGGCTCCGCCCCACGCTCGCCCAGCAATGGGCGGCGATCCCCTCGCCATCCGCGAGGCGCGCGTTCCAGGTCTCGAGATGCGGCCGCAGACGACCCGCGGGGATGACCTGGAGGTTCCCAATCGGGACGTTCTCGAAGTCGAGCCCCGCCTTTGCGCAGGCATCCGCCACCCGCTCGAGTTCCGCCTTCACCGCTTCTTCGGGCGTCAGCGCGGAGATCAGGAGGTGGAAGCCCGCCCTCCGCAGCGCCCGGATGTCGTCGTCCAGGAACCAGCCGGCGCGCGGGCGGCTGCAGACTGCGAGCCGTCCCGGCCACGGCCCCTCGACTGGCCAGATCTCCACTCAGCGCTCCTCGATGTCGGTCTCCGGGTCCAGTTCCCGGTAGTAGCAGGTCGTGTTTCCCGTATGGCAGGTGGGCCCCTCCGGGCGCGCGCGCACGAGCAGGGAGTTCGCCTCGCAGTTTTTCGCGATGCTCACCAGGCGCAGGCGGTTGCCGCTGGTTGCGCCCTTCTCCCACAGCTCGGCCCGGCTCCGGCTCCAGAACGTCACCAGGCCGGACTCGCGGGTCCGTGCGAGGGACTCGCGGCTCATCCAGCCGAGCATCAGCACAGCGCCTGTGTCGGCGTCCTGCACCACAGCCGGGATAAGACCGTCCGCATCGAACGTCAGCACGGAAGCTTCGGTCATGCCACCAGTCTGCCAAATCCCGGCGTTCTCTGCCGGGCGCCGTGTACAATCCCGCCGGGAGAGCGAAGCCGATGTTCTGTTCCCACTGCGGCGCCGAGGCAGCGGAGGGCGCGGGCTTTTGCAGCAACTGCGGCCGCGGACTCGCTTCGGCAGTCGCCACCCTGCCCGCGCCGGAATCCCCCAGCCCCCAGGTGTCCCCCACGGACGCGGCGGCCACCCTGGCCGCTGCCAAGGCTGAGAGCTGGAACCAGCCGGAGGGCAAGCCGTTCCTCCACGGCGGGTCCTGGTACGCCCGCCAGGGCCACACGCTCCTGCAGTGGGACACGGCCGCCGGCGCCTGGAGCGAAGCGCGCGTGGCCACGGCTGCGGACCCCAGGCCGGAGTTCACCCCGCTCACGACCCCCGCCGTCTTCCTCTACGTCATCCTCGGCCTCTTCGCCCTCGTCTCAGCCATCGCCGTGGGCATCGATATCGACGCGTACGCGACCTTCGACGACCTTGCGGAGGGCCGCCGCAGCACCCGCGGCGTCGACAGGGACGCCCTTCTCGAGAATGTGTTCGCCGTCAAGGGCTTCCAGGTCATCCTCTACCTTAGTTGCGTGCCCTTCTTCCTGTGGTGGGTGCGCCGGGCGACCTGCAATGTGAAGGCGCTCGGTGCGTCCGACCCGGAATTCAGCCCCGGGTGGGCGATCGGCTGGTGGTTCATCCCGTTCGCGAACTGGGTGCAACCGCTGCGCGTGCTGAACCAGGCGTGGCGGGCCAGCAACCCCTCCCTCCCCACCACACCCGGGGATGACTGGCGGCGAACTCCACTTACTCCTCTGCTTCCGATCTGGTGGATTGCGTGGCTGGTGGGTTTCGGCGCCTGGAGCGGCGTCTGGTCGAGTATCGACGACGCGAGCATGAGCCACGACACCACGTCCGCCATCCTCGCGGCTATGGCCGTGCTCGACACCGCGGTCATCGCGATCACCGGCCTCACCATCTGGGTCGTCGTCGCGCTCACGGCCCGCCAGGGCCGGGCCAACGCGCGGTTCGACGCGACCGGCTAAGGCGCCTGCACGGGCCGGATCGGGAGCCCCGCCGCAGCGAGGTACTCCTTCACCTGCCGGATCGAGTACGTCCCGAAGTGGAAGATGCTCGCGGCCAGCACCGCGTCGGCCTTGCCGACCGTGAGCGCCTCCACCATGTGCTGCGGCCCACCGGCCCCCCCGGAGGCGATGACCGGCACAGGCACCGCCTCGCTGATCGCCCGGAGCATCGCGTTGTCGTACCCCGTCTGGTGGCCGTCCGTGTCCATGCTCGTGACCAGCAGTTCGCCCGCGCCCCGGGAAGTTGCCTCCACCGCCCACTCCACAGCATCGAGACCGGTTGGGTTCCGGCCGCCGTGGGTGAACACTTCCCACTTTCCCCGCTCCCCCGGGACACGGCGCGCATCGATCGCTACCACCACCGCCTGGCTGCCGAACCGGTACGCCCCTTCGTTGATCAGGTCGGGTTGCTGGATCGCGGAGGTGTTGATGCTGACCTTCTCCGCCCCCAGCTCCAGCATCACCTTCATGTCGACAACCGAGCGGATGCCGCCACCGACCGTGAACGGGATGAACACCTGGTCAGCAGTCCGCGCCACCATGTCGTAGGTCGTCGCGCGGTTGTCCGAAGAGGCCGTGATGTCGAGGAAGACGAGCTCGTCCGCCCCTTCCTCTTCGTACAGGCGTGCCAGTTCCACAGGGTCACCGGCGTCGCGCAGTTCGACGAACGACACGCCTTTCACGACGCGGCCGTTGTCCACGTCGAAGCAGGGGATGATGCGGCGCGTCAGCATGTGAACAGTGTACGGGAGGCCTGCCTTCGGGGGTTACCGGCGCACAGTGGCTACACGGTAGCCACAGCGGCGATCGCCGCTTCCAGGGTGAACGCGCCCTCGTACAGCGCTTTCCCCACCACCGCGCCTTCGCACCCGAGTTCCGCCAGCCGGACCAGGTGTTCGAGCTTCGACACGCCGCCCGAGGCCACCACGGGGCAGGGAAGGGCCGCTACCAGCTCCGCGTAGGCCGCGTAGTTCGGCTCTGTCAGCATCCCGTCGCGGCCGATATCCGTGAACATGATCCGCGGTACCCCGGCGGCCACCATCTCCCGGCCCAGGTCCAGCGCCCGCACCGAACTCGCTTCGAGCCAACCGTCTGTCTGCACGAGCCCGTCGCGGGCGTCGATCGAGACCACGACCGCTCCCGGGAACCGCTGTACCGCCTCCCGGACGAGCGCCGGGTCCTTCACGGCCACGCTGCCGAGTTGAACGCGCGCTGCGCCATAGGCGAGCGCGGCCTCGATATCCGCGAGCCGCCGCATGCCGCCGGAAACCTCCACGGGGACGTCCACGGCGGCGCAGATGGCAGCCATCACGCCGCTTTGCGCCGGCACGCCACCCCTGGCCCCGTCGAGGTCCACCACGTGGATCAGCGGCGCGCCGGCCGCCTGCCAGCGCCGCGCCACCGTGAGCGGGTCGTCGGCGTAGGCGGTCTCCCGGGCGAAATCGCCCTGCAGCAGCCGCACGCAGCGCCCGCCGCGGAGGTCGATCGCCGGGATCACCTGGAAGGTCATAGCGAGGCGGCGGTCTCGGGTTCCGGCGCCGGCTCACCGGAGCGTGCCCAGTCCACGAAGTTCCGGTACAGGCGCAGGCCGTCGCGGCCGCTCTTTTCCGGGTGGCACTGTGTGGCCACAACGTAGCCACGCGCCATCACGCTCGGAAACCGCACGCCGTACTCCGTCTCGCCCAGCACGAGGGCCTGGTCATCGGCCGTCGGGTAGTAGCTGTGCACAAAGTAGAAGTAGGTCCCCGAGGGGATGCCCGCGGTCACCGGGTGCTCCCGTACCCATTCGACCGTATTCCAGCCCATGTGCGGCACCTTCAGGCCGCCTTCGCGAGGGAACAGCTTGACTTCGCCGGGAAGGATGCCGAGGCAGGCGGTATCGCCCTCTTCGGAGCGCCGCAGAAGCGCCTGGAGGCCCATGCACACTCCGAGAAACGGCCGCCCCTGCGCGATGTAATCCGTCACCGGCTCGATCAACCGGCGCTCCGCCAGCTTGAACATCGTGTCCGCGGCCGCGCCAACGCCGGGCAAGACCACCGCCCCGGCGTTCAGGATGTCGTCCGGGTCCGCGCTGACCATCGGCTCCGCGCCGACGTGTTCAAGGGCGCGCGCAACGCTGCGGAGGTTGCCGGCGTCATAATCGATCACCACCACGGGGCCCGTCGTCATCCTCCGATTGTCGAATCCCGGCCGGGGATTGTCGACTGCGGTGCCAGCAGCGAATCGGAGCCGGCCGCCACCGGCGCTATACTCTCAGGCCATGGCTCAAGCCGCGCCGCCGCTCACGCAGTACGAAGCCCGCCTTCGCAGCGAAGAGCTCCGCTCGCTGATCAACTACCACAACCGTCTCTACTACGAGCTCGACGCGCCGGAGATCCCGGACGCCGTCTACGACGAACTGATGAACGAGCTCAGGGCAATCGAGCGGCAGTACCCCGAGCTCATCACCCCCGATTCACCGACGCAGCGCACGGGCGCCGCCCCTCTCCCGACCTTCGACGTCGTCGTCCATCGCGTGCCCCTCCTGAGCCTCTCGAACTGCTTCTCCAGGGAAGAGCTCGCCGCCTGGCACCGCAGGGCGGCCGAACGCATTGGCCGCACTGAATTCGCCGTCACCAGCGAGCCCAAAATCGATGGCCTGGCCATCTCGCTCATCTACGAAGGCGGCCGCTTCACCGTCGGCGCTACCCGGGGCGACGGCCGCCAGGGCGAGAACGTCACGGAAAACCTGCGCACCATCTCCACTATTCCCAAACAGCTCAAGGGAGACTACCCGCCCCAGTTCGAGGTGCGGGGCGAGGTCTACATGCCCAGGAGCGGTTTCGAACGCCTGAACGAGAGCATCGGCGAGGAGAACCTGGAACGCGAAAAGGCCGGCCGCAAGCCGCTCCCCCTCTACGCGAACCCGAGAAACGCCGCCGCCGGTTCCGTGCGCCAGAAGGACCCGTCGATCACCGCTTCGCGCCCGCTGTCGATCTTCATCTACCAGCTCGGGTGGTGCGAAGGCCCCCGCCCGCTGAGCCACCACGAAACCCTCGCCTGGCTCCGCGACATGGGCTTTACGGTAAACCCGGAAGAGCGCCTCCACCCCAACATCGACCATGCCTACCCGCGCATCGACTGGTGGGAAAAGCAGCGCGAACGCCTCGACTACGATATCGACGGCGTCGTCCTCAAAGTCGACGACACCCGGGAATGGGACCGCCTCGGGTACGTCGGCCGGGAGCCGCGCTGGGCGACCGCCTTCAAGTTCCCGCCCCAGCAGCGCACCACCAAACTCCGCAGCATCGAGGTCAACGTCGGCCGCACGGGTGTGCTCACGCCCTTCGCCGTGCTCGAACCGGTGGTCGTCGGCGGCGCAACCGTCCAGCTCGCGACCCTGCACAACGAGGGCGACATCCGCCGGAAAGACATCCGCATCGGCGACACGGTCATCGTCCAGCGCGCCGGCGAAGTCATTCCCCAGGTCGTCGGGCCCGTCGTCAGCCTCCGCACCGGCGAAGAGCGGGAATTCGCCATGCCCGGGCAATGCCCCGCATGCGGCACGCCGGTCTTCAAGGACCCCGGCGAGGCCGCGTACTACTGCACGAACGCCGATTGCCCGGCCCAGGCGACGCGGATGATCGAGCACTTCGCCAGCCGCGGCGCGATGGACATCGAAGGCCTGGGCGAACGCATGGCCCACACCCTTTACCAGCGAGGCCTCGTGCGCGACATCGCCGACGTCTACGACCTCACCGTCGAGAAGCTGATGACCCTCCCCGGCATCAAGGAGAAGAGCGCCAGCAACCTGATGCGCGGCATCGAAGCGAGCAAGCAACGCCCGCTCGTGAACGTCCTCCTCGCGCTTGGGATCCGCCACGTCGGCAGCGAGACGGCGCGCCTCCTCGCCGAACACATCCGCACCCTGGACGGCCTCCTCACCGTCACTCCCGAGAGCCTCGAGACGATTGAGGGCATCGGACCGGTGGTGGCCAGCAGCATCGTCGCCTGGACGCAACGAGAGCAGAACCGGGAGATCGTCCGGCGTCTCATCGCCCACGGCATCAACCCGGTGCATGAGTCGGGGGCGGCGGATGGAGGCCCGCTCGAAGGGCTCACCATCGTCGTCACCGGCCACCTCGAGAGCATGTCCCGGAGCGAGGCGGAGGAGCGCATCCGCACGCTCGGCGGGAAGGTCGGCTCCTCGATCACGAAGGCGACGGACTTCCTCGTGGTCGGCTCCGACGCCGGCAGCAAGCTGCAGAAGGCCGAGAAGCTCGGCACCCGGCTGCTCACCGAAGAGGAGTTCCTGAAGCTGCTCGAAGGTGGTCCAGGGGCCGTCTCCGCGAACTGAAGAGCGCACACGTCCCCCGTTCGGTACGACAGGCCGGAGGCCCGGGCAGCGCAGGCAGCGCCGGCCCGCTGTTCGAATCTGCCTCAGCGGCTTAGAAAAAGGTGAGATCCAAACTCCAACCACGAATTTGCGCAGGCTCGCCCGCCGGGGTTATGGCGCGTATACTTGGGAGGCCGCCGGCGGAAACGTCTGCGGCCTCCCTACACGGCAGGTTTCCGCCCTTGGCGTTCTTCAATCCGCTGAATGGCCTTTTTGGCTTTCTGTCGCACGACATCGCGATCGACCTCGGCACCGCAAACACCCTTGTCATGGTCAAGGGCCGCGGCATCGTGATCGACGAGCCGTCGGTCGTCGCGATTGACCGCACCACCAAGAAGATCCTCGCCATCGGGGCCGAAGCCAAGCGCATGGTCGGCCGCACGCCCGCGAACATCATCGCCGTCCGCCCCCTCCGGGACTGCGTCATCTCGGACTTCGAAGTCACCGAGAAAATGCTCAGCTACTTCATCCGCGCGGTCCACGACCGGAGCTTCCTCGCCCAGCCGCGCGTCGTCGTCGGCATCCCCAGCGGCGTCACCGAAGTGGAGAAGCGCGCCGTGCACGATGCCGCGCTCAACGCCGGCGCGCGCAGTTGCTACCTGATCGAAGAGCCCATGGCCGCCGCCATCGGCGCGGGCCTCCCCGTTATGGAAGCCGCGGGCTGCATGATCGTGGACATCGGCGGCGGGACCACCGAGGTCGCCGTCATCTCCCTCGGCGGCATGGTCGTCAGCACCTCCATCCGCGTCGCGGGCGACGAGATGGACCAGGACATCATCGCCTACGCCCGCCAGGTCCATAACCTCCTCATCGGCGAGCGCACCGCCGAAGAAATCAAGAAGGTCGCCGGCTCGGCCGCCCCCCTCGAACCAGAGGAAACCATCGACATCCGCGGACGCGACCTCGCTACAGGCCTGCCCAAGGCCGTCGAAGTCAGCACCGTCGAAATCCGCGACGCCCTCGCGGGCTCCATCAGCGCCATCGTCGAAGCTGTCCGTTCGTCCATCGAAGTGACCCCGCCGGAACTGGTGAGCGACCTGATGGCCCATGGCATCGCCCTCGCCGGCGGCGGGGCCATGCTCCGCGGCCTCGACCGGCGCCTCAGCCAGGAAACGCGCTTTCCCGTCTACGTGGCCGAAGACCCGCTCCTCTGCGTCGTCCGCGGCGCGGGCGAGGTCCTCGAGGAAACCGAGCTTTTGAACAAGGTGCAATCGCAACTGGCTTCGCGCCGCCCGGGGCGATAGCATCGGGAGGCGCCCCGGGGTGGTTGGATGCTGATCTTCCAGCGGTACCAGTGGTGGGTTGCCACGATGATCGGCCTCGCGCTCTTCCTTGCGCTCGCGGGCCAGGTCGGTGTGCTCAACCCTTTCCAGGGCGTCTTCCTCCGCGTCACCTCCCCCGTCGAATCGCTCCTCAACACCGTCTTCCGGCCTGTCGCCGGCCTCCTCTCCGACGCCGGTGAGATCGGCGACCTGCGCGATGAGAACAACCGCCTCCGCCTCGAAAACGAAGAGCTCCGCAACCAGGTCGCACAGCTCCAGCAGAACGGCGAGCAGATCCAGGAGCTCCAGGAAGCCCTCAACCTGCAGCAGGGCGATACGAGCGTCACCCGCCTGGCCGCCAACATCGTCCACCGCGACGCCTCGCCCTTCACCGACGTCGTCACCATCGACCGCGGCAGCAACGACGGCATCCAGGAGGGCATGGTCGTCGTCTCCACCCGCGGCACGCTCATGGGCAAGGTCACCGAAGTGACGGCCAGGAACTCGTTCGTGCGCCTGATTACCGATACCCAGAGCACCGTCAGCGCCGAAGTCCTCGGCACCGGGGCCGACGGCAGCGTCAAGGGCACACCGAACCGCGGCCTCGAATTCGCGCTCGCCCAGGGCGAAATCAAGGTCGGCGACACCATCGTCACCGCCGGCCTCGGCGGCGGCTACCCGCGCGGCCTGCCCATCGGCCGCGTTTCCGAAGTCTCCGGCACCAACCAGGACCTCTATAAGAAGGTCATCGTCGAACCGGGTGTCCGCATCGGCACCGCCCAGACCCTGCTCGTGATCACGAGCTTCATCCCCGAAACCCTGGACCTCGACTGATGAAAGGCGTGGCCGCCGTTTTCGGGACCGTGTTCGCGGCCATCTGCCAGGTGACCGTGGCGCCGCTGTTCCCCGTGGCGAACCTCACCTTCGATTTCGTCCTGCTCGCGCTTATCCTTATCGCCGCGTTCGGCACGCCCCAGCGGGCGATGCTCTGCGTCCCGGTCGCCGCCCTCGCCTACGGGTTCCTCTCCAGCCGGGAGCCGGGGCTCCTCATCCTCTGTTACCTCCCGCTCTTGCCGCTCGGCCTCTACCTCGAAGAGGCCCGCGTGCCGCTCAACCACTATGCACGCACCCTCGGCGCGTTCGTCCTCACGGGCGCCTGGGTGCGCCTCCTGCTGGTCCTCGGCGCGGTCGTCGGCGGCGCCGATGGCAGCGCGCGAGCAGTCCTGTTCGACGTCATCCTGCCCGGGGTGTTCCTTGACTTTGCTTTACTGAGCGTGGTGTACGTACCGCTGCGTCTCCTAGGATGGAGCGGCCAGGGCATGTCGCTCTCACGCGGCAGCTATTACTCGAGCCTATGAGCATTCTGGACGAAGGATTCCGAGCACCCGGCGGGACGAGCCGCAACAGGCCGCACGGCAACCTGCGGGTCCTGCGCTACGCGGTCCTCGCCATGTTCCTCATCCTCGGCGCCCGCCTCGCCCAGATGCAGCTGGTCGATGGCGCCGAATACGCCCGCCGCGCCGAAGCCAACCACATTGTCCAGAAGAACATCCTCCCGACCCGCGGCCTCATCCTGGACCGCAACGGCGAGCCCCTTGTCCAGAACGTCGGCGTGTACTCCGCCACCATCCTCCCCGAGGCGCTCCCGAACGACACACAGTTCGATGACTGGAAGGAGCGCCGCTACAAGCTCTACCTGAAGCTGCAAGAGATCACCGGCACCTCGGCGCTCGAAATCCAGACGCGCGTCGAGGACGCGGAGAAGGCCGGCCTGGGCTACATCGCCATCAAAGTCGCCGACAACCTCACCAAGCAGCAGGCACTCGAGCTCGACGAAGTGGCCGTCGACATGCCGGGCGTTTCCCTCACGGTCACGCCCGGGCGCAATTACAACGCCGGCCCGGAGTTCAGCCACATCCTCGGCTACATCGGCCCCCAGTTCGCCGAAGACGCGGCGAAGCTCAAGGGCCAGAGCTACGAGTTCAACGAGCCCATCGGCAAGGACGGCCTCGAAGCGCGCTACGAGTCCGACCTCCGCGGCATCGTCGGGTACAGCGCCGTGGAACAGGACGCCTATGGCCGCCAGATTTCCGCGCTCCAGACGAAAGACCCCGTCCCCGGCAACAGCCTGAAGCTCGCCCTCGATGCCGGCCTCCAGCGCTACACCGCGGAGTTGCTGCAGAACGCCCTTCCCAATTCCGAGTGGGGCCAGGCCCGGGTCGCCGCCGCCGTCGTGATGAACCCCCACACCGGCGAGGTCTACGCGCTGGTCTCGATCCCCACGTTCGATAACAACATCTTCGCTGAAAGCAAAATCCGCGGGCAGGAGCTCGCGCAACTGGCAAGCGATGACGAGACGTACACGCTGCTGAACAAGGCCATGTCGGCTGCCGCGCCCGGCTCCACCTTCAAGCTCATCACCGCCTCCGCCGGGCTGGAAGAGGGCAGCATTACTCCGAACACGAGCCGGTACGTCGGCTGCGAACTGCTGATCAAGGGCGAAAACGACGTCGAATACGACTACCCGGACTGGCGCTGTCACAACATGACCATGAACGTCCAGACGGCCATCGCCTGGTCGTCCAACGTCTTCATGTACCTCACCGCCGGCGGCGACCTCGAAACCACGCGGGGCCTCGGCCAGGACGTCGATAGCTCGGGGGCCATCCTCGCCACATGGGCGCGCCGCTTCGGCCTCGCCGCCCCCACCGGGATCGACCTCTATGGCGAAGGCGCCGGCCGCATCCCCGACCCCCAGTGGAAAGAGCGCACGAAGGTCGGTGAAGGGTTCGCCCCCGGCGAGAACGACTGGTTCATCGGCGACACCTACAACACGGCCGTCGGCCAGGGCGACGTGCTCGCCACCCCGCTCCAGATCGCGCGCATGACCGCAGCTTTCGCGAACGGCGGGAAGCTCGTGACGCCCCACCTCGTAAACCAGGTCATCTCGCCCGACGGCAAGGTCGTCCGCACCATCGAACCCGAATTCAAAGACGTGGGCATCTCGCAGAGTACCATCGACGTCGTGAAGGGCGGGATGCTCGCTTCCGTCCAGTACGGCGCGGGCGTGCTCGCGCAGATCCCCAACGCCAGCGTTGCCGGCAAGACCGGGACCGCCGAGTTCTACGACCAGGAAACGCGAAGCTGGTCCCAGCACGCCTGGTTCACCGGCTTCGCCCCCTACAACGACCCGGAAATCGTCGTCACGGTCTATTTCGATAAGGGCACCGGCGGCACCCACGCCGCGCCCGTGGCGGCAAAGATCCTCCAGTACTACTTCGAGCACATGCGCCAGTGAGCACCGTCACCTACGGCTACGGCGCGCGCGCCCGAACGACCGCCAGCGTCTGGCGCGGCTGGGACCGTTTCGATTACCTCATGGCCCTTACCGCCGTGGCCCTCGTCGGCATCGGCCTGGTCCTCATCTACAGCGGTTCGCTTTCCATCTACGATGGGCCGCTCACCAGCTTCTCGAGTCCCGTGTTCAAACAGCTGATCTTCGCCTGCATCGGCTTCGCAGCCATGCTGGTTGTCTCCAAGGTCGACTACCACTACCTGACGCATTACGCCTGGGGCTTCTATGCCCTCGGCATCGTCTCGCTGGTCGGGATTCTCCTCGTCGGCGATGCCGCCTTCGGCTCGCGCCGGTGGTTCGCGCTGGGCCCACTCCAGGTCCAGCCCTCCGAGTTCGCGAAGCTCGCCACCATCCTCGCCCTCGCCCGCTACTTCAGCGAACACGGCGGCGACGCCCGCGACCTTCGCTCTCTGCTTACCTCGCTCGCCATCGTCGCCCCGATGTCCGGCCTGGTGTTCGTCCAGCCAGACCTCGGCACAAGTATCGTCTTCATCGCCATCTGGGCCGGCGTCGTCATCGTCGCCGGGGTGAACCGGAGCCACCTCGTGGTGATGGGCGCGATGTTCGTGGCGATCTTCCCGTTCCTCTGGACCTTCGCGATCGCCGAGTACCAGGTCGACCGTGTGGCCGTGCTCGTCGACTCCCAGGAGGACCCGCTGGGCAGCGGCTACAACGTGAACCAGTCGAAAATCGCGGTCGGCTCGGGCCAGGCGTTCGGCAAGGGGTTCACGGAAGGCGACCAGACCCAGCTCGGCTACCTCAAGGTCGCCACCAAGGACTTCATCTTCAGCCTCCTCGCCGAGGAGTGGGGCTTCGCGGGCTGCATGGTCGTCTTCGCGCTCTTCATCCTCCTCCTCATGCGAGGTGTGCGGGCCGCACAGATCGCCGGCGACCCGGCGGGCCAGCTTGTCGCTGTCGGTATCGTTATGTTGATTTTGATGCAGACCTTCATCAACGTCGCCGTCAACCTCAGCCTTTTCCCGGTCACCGGCATCCCGCTGCCATTCATCAGCCAGGGTGGCTCCTCGCTCGTCAGCATCTTCATCTCCCTCGGCATCCTTCAGAGCGTCGTCATGCGCCACCGCGCCTACCGCCAGACCTGACCGCCGGCCCCGACCAGCCCGCTTAGGCCCGGGCATCCCGTAGAATGCCGCCACTTCCCCGGGGGTTTCTCGCATGGATTACCAGGCGATCCTGTACGACGTCGCCGACGGCGTCGCGACCATTACGCTGAACAAGCCGGAGCGTCTCAACGCCTTCGACGACGAGATGCTGACGGAGTGGGCCGACGCCCTGCGCCGCGCCGACCAGGACCGTGCCGTGGGCGCGATCATCATCACGGGTGCGGGCCGCGGCTTCTGCAGCGGCATGAACGTGGCCGCGGAGGCCGGCGGCTCGGGCGTCCTCCGCACCGAATCCAGCGTCGCCGACCGGCGCCACAGCCTCCGTGACCGCGTCCACCCCATCCCTCGGGCCCTCATCCAGCTCGAGAAGCCGTACATCGCCGCGATCAACGGCGCCGCCGCCGGGGCCGGCATGGACATGGCCACCATGGCCGACATCCGTTTCATGAGCAGCACCGCCCGCGTCGGCATGACCTATGTCCGCATGGGCCTCATCCCGGGCGATGGCGGGACGTACACCCTGCCCCGCGTCGTCGGCGTCCAGCGCGCCCTCGACATGATCTGGACGGGCAAGATGATCACGGCCCAGGAGGCCCTCGAGATCGGCTACTGCCTGGCCGTCTACGAACCGGACGAGCTCATGCCCCGCGTCACCGAGTACGCCCGCCAGATCGCCAAGGGCCCCGGCGTGGCGGTCCAGCTCTCGAAGAAACTCGTCTACCGCTCGGCCAACATCCCCTTCGACGAGCACCTCGACATGGCCCAGATGGCGATGTTCATCGCCCAGTCCACCGAGGATGCCCGCGAGGGCCCGCGCGCCTTCGTCGAGAAGCGCGAACCCCAGTTCAAGGGCCGGTAGGCGCGGGTCGAGTGTCCCCTGTTACTGCTCCAGCACGAACTGCGTCTGCGTGATCAGCGCGAGCAGCTTGCCCTCCGGGTTCCGGATGGTCGTCTGCCACGTCTGCGTGCGCCGCCCGCGGTTGATCGGGACACACTCCGCCTTCAGCGTGGTGCCCGCCAGGCCCGGCGCGAAGAAGTTCGTCTTGGACTCGATCGTCGTCGTCCCGGCGCCCGGCGGCAGGTTCAGCACAGTCCCGACCGCCCCGAGCGTGTCCGCGAACGCCATCAGTGCCCCACCGTGGCAAATCCCGGGCACGGTGCACAGGTCATCGCGCACGTCGAGCTCTGCGGTCACGCGGTCGGGCTGCGCGGACGTCACGCGTACCCCCAGCGACTCGGGGAAGAACCCCGCAAGGCGTTTCTGGATGCTTTCGGCCTGGTCTTCCACCTGGACCCTCCTGCTGCGGCTCGATGCATAGTCGCACTACGCGTCCTCGCACGGAAGGGCCAATCTCCTGCGAATGCGAAGTCCACCGCTCGTTGGTAGGCTTGTCTCACATGACGCTCCCATCCTTCACCCGCGCCCAGCTTGCCGCCGGCGCCCCCGGCCCCGAGACGGCGCTCACGATCGGGGTGCTCGACGGCGTCCACCTCGGGCACCAGGCGCTCCTCCGCCGCCTCAGCGACGAGGCGAAGAAACGCGCCCTCTCGCCCGGCGTCGTCACCCTCCACCCGCACCCCATCACCGTCCTCCGCCCGGAAATCGCGCCGAGCTACCTCACTTCCCTCGAAGACCGCATGGAGCTGATGCGCGACGCCGGCGCGGACTGGGTCATCCCTCTCACCTTCACCAGCGAGGTCTCCGAGATTGAGGCCGAGGAGCTGGCGCTCTCCTTCGTCGAAGTCCTGCGCATGCGGCTGATGGTCCTCGGCCCCGATGCCGCCTTCGGCCGCGGAGCGCCGAAGGACACCGCGGAACGGATGCGCCGCCTCGGCGCCGAGCGCGGCTTCGAAGTCGTGCAGATTGAGCCGCTGATGCACGACCACGAACGCTACAGCTCCACCGCCGTCCGCAAGGCCCTCGCCGAAGGCGACATGGCCCGCGTCACATCGCTCCTGGGGCGGCCGTACCGCCTGGCGGGGCCGGTGATCCACGGCTTCGAGCGCGGACGCACGATCGGCTTCCCGACGGCGAACATCTCCGTGGCCGCCGACCGCGCCCTCCCCGGCCTCGGGGTGTACGCCACCCGGGCCCGCGTCGCCGGCCACGTCCTCACCGGCGCCACCAACATCGGCCGGCGCCCCACCTTCGATGAAGGCCATGTCTCGATCGAAACCTACCTCCTGGACTTCGAGGGCGACGTCTACGGCGAGCGCATGGACCTCGAAATCCTGGCCCGCATCCGCGGCGAGGTGAAGTTCGAAAGCGTCGACGCGCTGAAGGCCCAGATCGCGAAGGATGCTGAGACCGCCCGGAAGCTCGTCAGCTAGTTTGCCGCTTGCGCCAGCCCGCATAACGATGGGGACGCCACGAGGACCTATGACCAGGAACATGCCGCCCGTAGACGAACAGATTGCCGTGCTCATGAGCGGCGTCGACTACGGTGATGCCCTCCTCCGCAAGCAGATGGAGCGCGAGCTGCGCGCCCTCCTCGAAGAGGACCGCCCCCTCCGCGTCTACCTCGGCATCGACCCGACCGCGACGTCGCTGACTCTCGGCCACACGGTGCCGCTACGAAAGCTGCGCCAGTTCCAGCAGTTCGGCCACCACGCCATCTTCCTCATCGGCGACTACACCGCCCTCATCGGCGACCCGAGCGACAAGAACAAGCTCCGGCCGATGCTCTCGCCCGAGGACATCCGTCACAACGAGGCCACCTACTTCGAACAGGCCGCGCGCATCCTCGACCCGGAGAAGACCGAGCTGCGGCACAACTCCGAGTGGCTCGGCAAGCTCACCTTCCCCGACATCATCTCGCTGATGTCCAAGTTCACCGTTGCGGAGATGCTGCGGCGCGACAACTTCCGCCACCGCTTCCAGGATGGCGACCCCGTCTACCTCCACGAGTTCCTCTACGCCCTCATGCAGGGCTACGACGCCTACGCCCTCGCCTGCGATGCCCAGGTCGGCGGCACCGAGCAGCTGTTCAACCTGATGGCCGGGAGGAAGATCCAGGAGGAGGCGGGGCAGCGGCCGCATGTGCCCATCACCATGCCGATCCTCGTCGGCCTCGACGGCAAAGAGCGCATGTCCAAGTCGAAAGGCAACCACATCGGCGTGAACGACCCGCCCGAAGAGCAGTTCGGCAAGGCCATGTCCATCCCCGACGAAGTCGTCGAAGACTTCTTCGTGCTCGCCACCAACCTCCACCCCGACGAGGTGAAGCGCATCATGCGCGAGTTCCGCAGCGGCGAACGCAGCGCCATCGAGACAAAGAAGATGCTCGCGAGGACGATCGTCACCGAGTTCTGGGGCGAAGCCGCTGCGCAGGCCGCGCAGGAGCACTTCGAGCGCACCGTCCAGCGCAAGGAAGCCCCCGACGAGATGCCCGAATACCGCGTCGCAAACGGGGACCTGCTCCTGGACGTCGTCGTCAGCAGCGGCGCCGCCCCTTCGAAGCGCGAAGCCCGCCGCCTCTTCGAGCAGCGCGCCGTAACGATGGACGGGAACGTGGTCGAGCCGTCCACCCCCGCCCGCCGCGGCGCGATCGTCCAGGTCGGGAAGCGGCGCTGGATCCGTCTCGTGTAACCTCGGCACGCGGACCGGGAGCTCACTGGCAACTTCCGAGCCGCCGCCGCAGGAACCGCTGTTCCGAAGGGTTCGTCGCCAGCGACAACGCCCGCTCGTACGACGCACGCGCCTCCTCCAACCGCCCCAGGCGCCGCAGCAGGTCTGCCCGCGCCGAGTGGTACAGGTGGTACCCCTCCAGACCTCCGACCCGGTCCATCAGCGCGAGGCCCTGTTCCAGTCCTTCCGAGAACGCCACGGCAACCGCGTGGTTCAGCGTGACCACCGGCGAAGGCAGATCGTCGCTCAACGCCTGGTACAGCGTCGCAATCCGGTCCCAGCGGGTGGCGGCGGCCGTGGCTGCGCGCGCGTGCTCGGCGGCTATCGCCGCCTGGAGGACGTACGGCCCGGCCGGGACGAACCGCAGCGCGCGTTCCACCAGAGCCAGCCCTTCCGTGATCTCCTCGTGGTCCCAGCGGGAGCGGTCCTGGGCCTCGAGCAACACGACGTCGCCATCGGCGTCGGTGCGCGTCTCCCGCCGCGAATCGTGCAGCAGCATGAGCGCCAGCAGGCCCTGGACCTCGGGCTCATCCGGCATCAGCGCGTGGAGTATCCGCGCCAGCCGGATGGCTTCGGCGCACAGTTCCCTGCGCACCAGCGACTCGCCCGTAGTGGCCGCGTACCCCTCGTTGAAGACCAGGTAGAGCACGGCCAGCACCGCCGGCAGGCGCGCCGGCAGTTCCGCCGGTCCGGGGATGCGGTAGGGGATGTTCGCGTCCCGGATCTTGCGCTTCGCCCGTACCAGCCGCTGCGCCACCGTGCTCTCGTCGACGATGAAGGCGCGCGCGATCTCGCCGGTCGTGAGGCCGCCGAGGGTGCGAAGGGTCAGCGCGACCCGCGCCTCCATCGTCAGCGCGGGATGGCAGCACGTGAAAATGAGCCGCAGCCGGTCGTCGCCGATGGCCGGCGCATCTTCCCAATCGGGTCCGGGTTCCGAATAGCGGGGCATTTCGCGCGCAACCTCCGCAAGCTTCCGCGCGCCCGAGGCCTCTCGCCGAAGGCGGTCGATGGCCTTGCGCCGGGCCGTGGTGACAAGCCACGCAGGCGGGTTCGCGGGCGTCCCACGCTGCCAGGCCTCCGCGGCAGAGATCCAGGCCTCCTGCAGCGCGTCCTCCGCGAGGTCGAAGTCGCCAAGCACGCGGATGAGCGTGGCCAGCGCCCGGGCGTTGTGCGCGCGGAAAAGCGCCCCCAGCGCTTCCGGCGTCACGCGTCCTCCGGGCCGTCGAGAATGCGCCGGACCTCCACGCGTCCCTCGCGCAGGGCCGGGATCTTGCGCGCCCACCCGACCGCCTCGGCGAAGCCGGCACAGCTGACGAGGTAGTACCCCGTCAGCTGCAACTCCGCCGTATGGGCCGGCCCCGGTGTCTCCACCGTCCTGCTTCCGTCCCGGGAAAGCGTCACAGCGGTCGCCGCCGGCGCGAAGGGCTGCGAGTCGAGCAGCACGCCCGCCGCCCGTGCTTCCTCATCCAGACGCACGTAGGCATCCCAGAGTTCCTGCCATTCCGGGGAAGGCGGATGCGGCGTGGCTCGCTCGTCTTCGTAGATCAGCAGGATGAACTTTGGCACGGCTAAACCTCTTGCAGCGGCCGGATCTCCAGGCATCCGTCCTCGCCCATGGGGAACTTCCGGGCGAGGTCCAACAGGTAGTCCAGGTCCCGCACGTTGAGGATGTAGAACCCGCCCAGCTGTTCCCGGGTCTCGGCGAACGGCCCATCGGTGCGCAACGCCCGGCCTTCGCGCACACGCACCGTAACGGCGGTATCGGCCCTGGCCAGCGCGTCTCCAGCCACGAACTCCCCCCGCTCGATCAGCCAGTTCGTGAACCGCTGGTGGCCCTTGATGCCCTCGACGACGGCCGGGTGGTCCTCGGGCAACCACTTCGATTGGTCGCCATAGATCAGGAGCATGTAGCGCGTCTGCCGGGGTGGGTCCACCACGCGCGTATCGTGTCCTGCCATCTTGCGCACCTCGATCGCGCCGTGCTTCGCCGACGGGATCATCGCTGCCAGTTCGAGCGCTTCCGCCTGGTCCTTGCAGTCCAGGATGTAGTAGCCGCCCAGCTGTTCGCGCGTTTCCGCGAAGGGGCCATCCAGCGTTACGAGCCTGCCATCCTTCAGCCGCAGCGTCGTCGCGGTTTCCGTCGGCTGCAGAGGATCGCCCGCGACCATCGCGTTGCGCCGTCGCGCCTCCGCTCCGAACGCGCGGTACTCGACCATCAGCTGTTCCCACTCGGGCGTCCCGAACGGGATGTCGCGCGACTCGTCGGTGTAGATGAGGGCCATGTAGCGCACGGCGTCACATCTCCCAGATCGGGCGGAGCTCGACCGAGCCGTGCTGAGCGGCCGGGATCATCGCCGCCAATTCGATCGCCTCCCGCTCGTCCTTGCAGTCCAGGAGGTAGAAGCCGCCGAGCTGTTCGCGCGTTTCCGCGAATGGCCCGTCCACGGCCACCGTCTTTCCGCCCTGCACGCGGACGGTCTTCGCTTCGTTCGACGGCCGGAGCCGTTCGCCGCCCTGGAGCGCGCCACGCTCCCCGGCAACCTGGCCGAAGCGGGCGTACCCGGCCAGCATGTCTTTCTCGTCTCCCGACCCTTCGGCGGGGTCGGCCGTCTCGCTGGAGTAGATGAGCGCGATGTAGCGGGCCATGTTCCTGTGCCTTCCCTGGAGGCCGGTATGGTAGCGCCTCCACTGCAGAGACGAACGGCGTCGCCCGTGATCGACACCCACTCGTTTGCGGCGTTAACCGGGCCCCCGGTATCCTTCGCCCCACTTCCCGAACGGAGAACTCGCAGCCATGGCAGAACTGAAGGACACCCTTACCCGCCACGCCCAGGATGTCGTGAGCGGCAACGTCGCCAACCTCATGGGCGATTTCACGCCCGAAGCGATGCCGAAGGTGATGGCGCTCGCCGCGAACCCGATCACCGCCACCTCGTTCGAAGTCAAGGAGCTCGGGAACAACGAGGCCGAGATCAGCTACATCGGCTCGACCACCCGCCGCGTGTGGAGCAAGTGGGCCGATACCGGTGGCAAGTACCAGATCGTCGATGTGAAGGAACTCTGATCCGGTGACACAGCCCGGCTCCGCCCACGAAGCGGCCGAGCGCAACGCCCAGGCGATCATGTCGGGGAACCTGGCCCAGATCATGGCCGACATCACCCCCGAGGCCCTCGCCCAGGTGATGGCCCTCGGGTCCCAGGCCGGCGCCCTCACCCCGACGCAAATGCCGAACATTGAGCGCTACGAGTTGCTCGATTTCGGCCCGGACGGCGACGTCCACCTCTTCCACGTGAAGTTCATTTCCGATGCGGGCACCGCCACCATCGCCGCTTCCTGGAAGCTCATCATGGGCCAGTGGAAAATTGTCGCCGTCAGCCTTGTCTCCGCCGAGCCCGCCGCCCAGGGGTGAACGATGCAACTCTGCCTCGTCCGCCACGCCATCGCAGTGGAGCGGGGGACCGCAGGTTACGTCGATGACCGCGCCCGCCCGCTCACGCCCGAGGGCCGGAAACGGATGAAGGAGGCGGCCTCCGGCCTGAAGCAGATCTTCCGGCCGGAGGCCATCCTCTCCTCCCCGATCCTCCGCGCGAAGCAGACCGCGGACATCCTCGCCGACGTGCTCGATGCGCCGATTACGATCGCGGACGCGCTCGGCAACGGCGACCACCACGCGCTCCTTGCCGCCTGCGGGGCCTCCGGCCGGGAGTCCCTCGCCCTCGTCGGCCACGAACCCTGGATGAGCGAACTGCTCTCGACGTTGCTCGCGGGCGAACCGCACCTCGTCTCGACCGTGTTCCGCAAGGGCGCCGCCGCCCTCGTTTCGACCTACGGCCCGCCCGCGCCGGCCAACGGGAGCCTGGAATGGCTGCTCCAGCCCGGCATGCTCAGGCGCCTCGCCCGGGCGACGTCTCAACGTCCAGGCTGACCTTCAGCACGGTTTCGAACCGGCGCTGCTGCCGCTCCAGTTCGTACATCTCCGCTGCCAGGTCCGCCCGCGCCGTGAGCTGAAGGCGCAACGCCGACTTCTTCAGGGTCGCGCTCATCCCCAGCACCGGCGAAGGGATCCGCCGCCGGATTGCCCGCGCGACCCCGAGGAGCGCCGCCAGTTCGGCCACGCGGCGCGTGTCCTCCGGGTCGACGATGGCCCTGTACTGCGAGAGGTCCGGCGTCCCGCTATCGGCCCACCGGACGAGCGCAGCGAGCAGCACGATCTCCCGATGGGTAAAGCCGTGGAGGTCGCCGCTGTGCACCAGGTACTCCGCGTGGCGGTCCCGGTTGTAGTAGTCGATGTGCATCCCGATCCCGGCCAGCCGCGCCGCATGGAGGAGAAGCTCAAGGTCTTCGTCCCCGCGGCCGTGCGCCCCCTTCGTCGCGTCGAAGAGTTCCGCCGCCACGCTCACGACGGGTTCGGCCGCCAGTTCGTCGACGCCGTTCGCCCGCGCAAGCCCGAGCACCGAAGCCGCCCGCACGTCGGGCAGCAGTGGGGACTCGTCCCGCAGCTCCTGCCAGAGGATGCCCTCCCGCAGCCCCTGGCCGGCGACGGTCAGGCTTTCGGCGCCGAGGAGGTCCATCACCTCGTCGATGACGATCGCGGCAGCGTGGATGATGTCGGCCCGGTTCGAGCCGACGCCCGGCATCCGCCGTCGCTCATCGGTGGAGACGGCGGCCAACCGGTTTGCCAGGCGCCGCATCTCCCGCCGGCTGACTGCGTAACCATGCAACCGGCGCAATGGATAGGCGTTCCGCAGGCGCGCGATGCGGGCCAGGTTCCGGACGGCGCCGCCAGAGGCGAACAACACCGGGTGGCTGTCTTCCACGGCCAGCTGGCTCCGCACCGCTTTGCGCAGCGCCCGCACCTCGCGCGGCGCCGGGGGATCCGAGCGCAGGTAGCGCTCCCGGGAGTAAATCGCCCCGAGCGGCGCGGACTGCACGTGTGTCAGCGCTCGCCCGGCGACTCGCATGAGTTCGAGCGACCCACCTCCGATGTCGAGCAGGTAACCGTCCCGGAGCGCGGTGCTGTTCGCCACTCCCAGGAAGCCGCAGTACGCCTCCTCGTAGCCGGAGAGGACGCGCACCTGCAGGCCGGTGATCTCGGCTGCCCGTTCGATGAAGTCGCTCGAGTTCGCCGCGCGGCGCAGGGCCTCCGTGCCGACCGCGCGGATCACGGCCGGCTGATGCGACCGCGCCAGCTCCGCCATGATGGAAAGGGCCCGCAGGCCCCGCGCCATGCCGTCCTTCGTCAGCTCGCCGAAGTCCTGGCCTTCGCCGAGGCGGGCGTCGAAGCGCTCCTCGTCGATCACCTCGAAGGCCGACGGGGAAAGCGCCCGGGCGACCAGCAACCGGATCGAGTTCGAACCCACGTCGATGACCGCGAGGATTTCGCCTCTTTCCAATCCCTGTCTCCCAGGGTGTGCATTATGGCCGCGCCGGCCGGGTCAGGCGACGCCAGACCCGCGGGGCGCCCCCTCGCATCCACGGCTTGACACATGTCGTATAGAATGTGAAGGAGCTACGAAGGGGGTCTCAGGGGCCGATGGGACGAAAAACGCTCGCAGCACTACTCCTGCCTTTGCCATTCGCGGCGTTGCCGATCGCCGTGGTTGCCATCGGGGCCGTCTTCGGTCCCGGCGAGAGCGACGAGTTCGTGATCAAGGAAGACGCTTCGCCCGTTGAGCAGATGGTCTCCAGCGAGGCCCCGGCGCTCGGAACAACAAGCCTGGCCAGCGTGCCCGAGGCTCTGCAGTTCGACCCCTGTTCCGACTACGACCTCCGCAGCGAATCGTAGGGTCCCTTCCGCGCTGTGTTAGCATGGACGGCAGAGTCGCTCGGCGCTCTGCCGTTTTCGTTGGGCGCCGCGCCACCCGCGGAGGTTGACCTTGGCGGCCACCCGGACTTCGAGACCTGCCCGTTCCCAGAAGCCCATCGATGAGTACCTGCTGAGCGAACAGCAGCTTGAGGACATGTACTACTACATGCTCCTCGCCCGGAAACTGAACGAGCGCATGCTCGCGCTGAACCGCCAGGGGCGGGCCCCCTTCGTGATTGCCGGGGCCGGCCAGGAAGCCGCCCAGGTGGGCGCCGCCATGGCCCTCAAGAAAGGCACCGACTACTTGGCCCCGTATTACCGGGACCTTGGCATGAACCTCGTCTTCGGGATGGACGCCCGCGAAGCCATGCTCAACCTCCTGGCAAAGCGCGACGACCCGAACAGCTACGGGCGCCAGATGCCCTCCCACTGGGGAAACACCGGGCGCAAGATCGTCACCCAGTCCAGCGTTGTCGCCACCCAGTTTCTCCATGCAGCCGGCATCGCCCTGGCGGCGAAACTCCGGAACGACCCGATCGTGGTGATGGCCTGCTGTGGCGAAGGCTCCACCAGCCGTGGCGACTTCCACGAAGCGCTGAACTTCGCCGCCATCCACAAGCTGCCCGTCATCTTCTTCGTGGAGAACAACGGCTACGCCATCTCCGAGCGCACGGACAAGTCCATGCCCGTGCCCCACGTCGCCGACCGCAAGCGCGCCTACAACATGCAGGGGGCAGTGGTAGACGGGATGGACGGGATTGCCGTCTATCAGACCGTCCGCCCGGCCGTCGACCAGGCGCGCAACGGCGGCGGCCCCTTCCTCATCGAAGCCAAGTGCTACCGCCTCTGGGCTCACTCCAGCGACGACGACGACTCCCGCTACCGCCCGAGGAAGGAACTCGAGGAGTGGGCGAAGAAGGACCCCCTGAAGCTCTTCCGCCAGCGCGTCGAAAACGACCGCATCTTCCCACCGGAAGACCTCGACGAGATCGAGGCCCGCGTCGAGGAGGAGATCCGCGAGGCAGCGCAGTGGGCCCTGATGCAACCGGACCCGGCCCCCGAGGATGCGCTGGGCTACGTGTACAAGGAGCTCTGAGATGCCGGCGATCACCGTGATCGAAGCCGTCCGCTCCGCCCTCGACGAGGCGCTGGACGCCGACGACCGGGTCTTCGTCCTCGGGGAGGACGTCGAGGCCGGAGGCGTCTTCCGCGCGACGGAGGGGCTGAAAGCAAAATACGGCGAGCGCATCATCGATTCGCCCCTCGCCGAATCGAGCATCATCGGCCTGAGCATCGGCGCCGCCCACTACGGCCTCCGCCCCGTCGCCGAGATCCAGTTCGCCGACTTCATCCACGCCGGGTTCGACCAGCTCTGCAGCGAGGCTTCCCGCTGGAGCTACCGGACGAAGGGCACCGCCTACCTGCCGATGGTCGTCCGTACCCCTTGGGGCGGCGGAGTCCACGGCGGGCAGCACCACAGCCAGAGCATCGAGGCCTACTACGCCCACATGCCCGGCATCAAAGTGGTAGCCCCCACGTTCCCCGCCGACTACCGCAGCCTCCTGCACGCCGCGATCGCCGACCCGAACCCCGTCCTCTTCCTCGAACACAAGCGTACGTACCGCCTGTTCCGCCAGGAAATCGAGGGAGCCCCGGCTGAGACACAGATCGGCCGAGCGCGCATTACCCGCCAGGGGCAGGACCTCACCATCTTCGCCTACGGCTTCATGCTCCTCGAGTCGCTCGAGGCCGCGAAAACCCTGGCCACCGAGGGCATCGAATGCACGGTCGTCGACATGCTGACCCTCAATCCGATCGACCGCGAGACCATCCTCGAAACCGCGAAAGCCACCGGCAAGGTGCTCATCGTGCACGAGGACGTGCTCACCGGCGGCCTCGGCGGCGAGATCGCCGCTATCATCGCCGAGCACGCCTTCGAATACCTCGACGCCCCAATCCGGCGGGTGGCCGGGCCAGACATCCCCGCCATGCCCTATCACCACGCCATGGAAGACTTCTTCATGCCGAACCGCGAGAAGATCGCAGCCGCCGCGCGCGAACTGGCGGCCTACTGATGGCTGCCAGACACAGGGCAGGGGCGCCGGGACGAGCCGGTTTCGGAGCTCACGATCCGGGGGCCTCGCTTCAGCCCTGCGTTTCACCTTCGTCGGGAGCGCCGCAATGACCGTCGTGAAGATGCCCCAACTCGGTGAAAGCGTGACGGAAGGCACGATCACGCAGTGGTTCAAGCAACCCGGTGACCCGGTCAAGCTCGACGACCCGCTCTGCGAGATCGAGACCGAAAAGGTCACCGCGGAGCTGCCTTCCGAATTCGAAGGCAGGATGGGCAAAATCCTCGTCCCCCAGGGGGAAACGGTCGACGTCGGCACGCCCCTCTGCGAGATCGAAGTTGCCGGCGAACCCGCGGAACCCGCGCCCGCCGGCAACGGCCGCTGGTCCGGCGGCCCCATGGCCATCCCCCCGGACGAGCAGCCCGTCGTCCTGGCGCCGCGGCGCGACGCCGGGGGGGCAGCCTCGCCGGCGGCGCCGGTAGCCGTCGCCGCACCGCCACCTCCCGAACGCGCCGCGAGGACCAACCCGGAAGACCGTTCACGCTACTACTCGCCCGCCGTCATGCGCCTCGCGTCCGAACACGGCGTCGACCTTTCCCGGCTGAGCGGGACGGGAATCGGCGGCCGCATCACCCGCAAGGACGTCGAGGCCTTCATCGCCGCTGGCCCCGCCGCCGCACCGCCGCCGCCAGCCGAACTGCCCCGGCCCGCGGCCACGCCCGCGGCCTCCACCTCCGGCGCACCCTACGAAGTCGTTGTCCTCTCCCCGACGCGCAAGACGATCGCGGAACACCTCACGCGCTCCAACGTCGAGGCCCCGCAGGCCTGGACCATGGTCGAAGTCGACGTCACCGCCCTCGCCGCCCTCCGCAACCGGGAAAAAGGGCGCTTTGCCCGCGAAGAAGGACTCGACCTGACGCTCCTGCCGTACTTCACCGAGGCGGTCTGCGCCACGCTGCGAGAGTTCCCGATGCTCAACGCCCGCTGGGAGCAGGGCGAGCTGCGCCGCTATCGCGCGCAGAACATCTCCATCGCCGTCGCCACCGACCACGGCCTCGTCACCCCCGTCATCCACGACGCAGGCGACCTGAACGTCGTTGGACTCGCCAGACGCATCGCCGACCTCGTCCAGCGGGCCCACGCCCGCAAACTGCGGGTCGAAGACATCGAGGGCGGGACCTTCACGGTGAACAACACCGGTTCGTTCGGGTCCATCGCCTCCAAGCCCATCGTGAACACCCCCCAGGTCGGCATCGTCACGATGGAGCGGGTGGTGAAGCGCCCGGTGGTGCTCGAAAACGATGCCATCGCCATCCGCTCGATGATGAACGTCTGCCTCAGCTTCGACCACCGCGCCCTGGACGGGCTCGAGGCGGGCGGGTTCCTGGCGGCGCTGAAGGCGCGGCTGGAGGGGATCGGCTAGCCCGCGGGAGCGGCGCGGCCATCGTCAGCGTTCGGGGCGCCGGGTTTGCTGTCCGCTCGCCTCAGGGGCGCAGGATGGCACAGGTGCTCGAGGCCAACGCGTACAACTTGCCGGCCGCATCGACGAGGCGGGCCTCGACCACGGCCTGCGACCGCCCGGGGTGCACGACGGAGCCTTCAGCGTAGACCTCGCCCGTGCCCTGGAGGACGGGCCGCACGAAGTTCACCTTGTATTCGAGCGTCGTGAATCCGGTGCCCGCGGGCAGCGTGCTCTGCAGGGCCATCCCCATCGCGGAGTCGAGGAGCGTGCCGATGACGCCGCCGTGAAGCGTGCCCATCGGGTTCTCCCAGAGTTCGCCGGGGGTGAAGGCGAAGGTTGTGCGGCCCGGTTCCGCGAACGGGATGCTCAGACCCAGCAGTCGCGCGAACGGCGCCGGTTCGAGCTCTCCGGCCTGGATCGCGCGGATGTAGGCCATGCCGTCGAGGGACTGCATCGCCCGCCGGTGCGGTGCCGGGTCGGACCAGGCAAGCGAAAACGAGCGGCTGATGGTGGGAGCAGTTAGTTGCATCATGCAACTGACGGTAGCGGGAAGAACACGCCGCCCGCAACGCGGCCGTGTGACGTGGGTCACGCGGGGCGCTCCCGCGTACCCGCGCCACTCCGCGTAGTACTGCGCCCGGGCGCGTAGTACAATCCCCGGGATGGTAGTACGCGGCAGGAGCAAAATCACCCGGAAGGGCCAGATCACGATCCCGGCCGCAATCCGCCACGCCGGCGGCTTTGATGAGGGCGACGAGGTCGAACTGTCCTACGACGAAGAAACCGGGCAGGTGACGATGGAGGAACCCCGATCCGTCGCGCGGCGCACGGCCGGTATCCTGTGGCGCCCGGATTTGCCCGTCTTGTCGGACGAGCAACTGAAACGGGCCATCGAAGAGGCCGCGCAGGCGGCTGCCATAGAACGAGACGAACGTTCGAAACGTGCCTGACGCCGTCATCGACACCAACGTGGTCCTCCGCCACCTCCTCCACGACGACCCCGGGCTGTCGCAGGCTGCCACCGCACTGCTGTTGAGAATCGAGGCCGGTGAGGTCAACGGCCGGCTGGGCGCGATCGCGATCGCAGAAGCGGTCTGGGTCCTGGGGGGACGTATCTACTCATTTCGCGCGGAGGAGATTCGGGATGCGCTCGTAGATGTCCTTCGCATGCCAAATCTGGTTGTCCTGGAAAGAGAGCGGCTCATCAAAGCGCTGGACCTGTTCGCCGCGTTCAAGTTGGATTTCGCGGACGCCTACCACGCCGCGCTCGCACTGGAACAGGGCGGAAGCGTCTACAGTTTCGACCGCGACTTCGACCGCATCCCCGGCGTCACACGCGTCGAGCCCCCCGCGTCGCGAGGCTAACCCCGCTTCGGCAGCGCCTCCAGCGCGCGCCCGATGACGAGACGCTGGATCTCGTTGGTGCCTTCGAAGATCTGGAAGATCTTCGCGTCGCGCACCCACTTTTCCACCGGGTGGTCGCGCATGTAGCCCTGGCCACCGAGTACTTGCACCGCGTCGACCGTGACCTTCATGGCCATGTCGCTGGCGAAGCACTTCGCCATGGAGCCTTCAGCCTGCAGGTATGGCGCATTGGCGCCGGCCATCCATGCAGCCCGGTAGACCATCAGCCGCGCCGAATCGACCGCCATGGCCATGTCGGCGAGCATGAAGCTGACGCCCTGGTTCTTCATGATCGACCGCCCGAACTGGACCCGCTCTTTCGCATAGTCCAGCGCGTATTCGTAGGCCGCACGGCCGATGCCGAGCGCATATGCGCCGACGACCGGCCGCGTGCGCTCCAGCGTCATCAGCGCGCCGAGCGCGCCTGGCCCTGCAGACCCGCCCGCCTTCGAAGGCGCCCCGAGCTTGTTCTCGGCCGGGATGCGGCAGTCGTTGAACACGACGTTCGCGGTGTGGCTGGCGCGGATGCCCATCTTCTTCCAGGTGGTGCCTTCCTCCAGCCCCGGCGTGCCTTTCGGGACCACGTAGGCGCCGATGCCGCCCCAGCCCTTCGACTTGTCTTCGGTGGCGAAGACGACGTGCACGTCGGCGATGTTGCCGTTCGTGATGAACTGTTTCTCGCCGTTCAGGATGTAGTCGTCGCCGTCGCGCGTCGCCGTCGTCGAAATGTTAGCGACGTCCGAGCCGGCGTCCGGCTCGGTCAGGCACATCGCGCCCAGGTGCACCTCATGCTCGTCCGAGGAGATCGCCGCCATCCACTTCTCGCGCTGCTCGGGGCTGCCGGTCGCCATGATTGCCGCGCCGGCGAGCCCGCTCGAGTTGATCGCGAGCGCGATGCCCGCGCAACCCCACGAAAGCTCTTCGCTCACGATCACCGGCAAAAGCGCCGAGGACGTCCCGCCCTCGACGATCCCGCCATGCCGGGAGACGCCGAACCCGACGCCCGCTGCTTTCTTGATGATGTCGTAGGGCACTTCCTCGCGCTCGTCGTAGTACGCCGCGACGGGCCGGATCTCCTTCTTCGCGAAGTCGTGGGCGAGTTGCTGGACCATCTTCTCTTCGTCTGAGAGTTCGAAGGAAACCATCGCGTGCCTCCGGCGGGGACTGAGTGCGCCGAGTTTACCACCCGGTAATCCAGGACCGCCGCGACCGAACGGCCCGCACTCTCCGGCCAGGGGGCCATTCCGCCGGCTCCCCCTGGCGGAGGACAGTAGACGTGTGACGACCGCCGCACCGTCCCTCGCGAGAGTCCTCAGTCCCGTCCAGGTGACCGCCGGTGGCGTCGGCATCATCATCGGCGCCGGCATTTATGTCCTCATCGGTGAGGCCACCGCCGAAGCTGGCGGCGCCGTCTGGGCCTCCTTTCTGCTGGCGGCCGTCCTTTGCGGCCTCACCGGCCTGAGCTACTGCGAGCTCGCGGCCGCCTATCCCACCGCCGCCGCGGAATACGAATACAGCCGCCGCGCCTTCCCGGAAGTCGTCGCCTTCCTCGTCGGCTGGCTGATGATGACCGCCCTTGTCGTTGCCGCGGCCACCGTCTCCCTCGGGTTCGGCCGCTACGTTGGCCACTTTTTCGATGTCGAACCGCGAGTGGCCGCGCTCGGCCTGCTCGCCGCGCTCTTCCTCCTCAGCGCCTCGGGGATCCGCCAGGCGGGCGCGGTCATGCTCCTCCTCAGCCTCATCCAGGTTGGCGGGCTCGCCCTCGTCATCGCGATCGGCCTGCCATCGCTCGGCGACCACTCGCTCACGCAATCGACGGGCCCAGCCGGCATCGTTGGCGGGGCTGCACTCGTGTTCTTCGCCTTCATCGGGTTCGACGAGGTCATCACTCTCGGCGAGGAGACCGCCGACCCCGTCCGCACCGTCCCGCGGGCCCTCCTCACGGCGCTCGCGATCTCCACGGTGCTCTACATGCTCACCGCCGTGGCAGCCGTCAGCGCCATCGGCGCGGACGCACTGGGAAGCTCGGAGCGGCCGCTTGCCGATGTCGTTGCGAAAGTCGCCGGCGGCGCCAGCAGCGACGTCGTCGCAGCGGCAGCACTCATTTCCACCACCAACACCACCCTCCTCGCGCTGACGGCGGGTTCGCGCATGCTCTATGCCATGGCGGCGCGCGGCGCTGTGCCCCGTTGGCTCAGCAGCGTGACCCGGCGGACGAAAGTGCCGCTGGCCAGCATCACGGTCGTCACCGCCATCGCCGCCCTCTCAGTCGTGGCAGCCGACCTCTCCATCCTCGCCCAGGTGACGGACCTCGCCATCTACGTGGTCTTCACGTCGGTCAACGTGGCGGTCATCGTGTTGCGGTACCGGGAACCAGAGACGCCCCGCCCGTTCCGGGCGCCGGGCGCGGTCGGCCGGCTTCCGATCCTCCCCGTCCTCGCGCTGCTTGCGGCCATCGTCATGTTCAGCGGGGTCGACCTGGAGGCGGCGGTTGCGTGCGCGGGTATCTCGGTGGTGGGGCTGGCGGCGGGGCTCCTCCTGGATGTGCGTTCGCCGTTGCGACGGCGCCTGGGCGGGGCTGGCGGCTAACGCCCGATCGCCTACCATGCGCGTTATGACGCGTCTCGCGCCGTTTCGTCGGGGCTGTGTCGCATACGGTCTAGTAATATTGTGCAGGGATGTTTCAACCGCTCGGATCTTCACAAATATCCGTGGACATCCCGCAAACTGGCTGCCTATGATGCGGGCGCCCCGGGTACCAACCAACGTTACGTTAACGAGGTAAGCGACGTTATGGACGAGCGCATAGGTCAGTTTTTGAATTTCCTGGCCGTCGAAAAGAACGCGTCGGGCAACACCATCGCCGCCTACCGGAACGACCTCTCACAGTTCCTCGGCTTCGTCGCCGAAAGGGCTCCAGGCCGCCCCATCGAGGCCATCACGCACGACCTGATCGTCGGCTACGTCGAACACCTCCGGAACGGCGCCCATTACAAAGACGCAACTGTCGCCCGCAAGGTCGCCGCCGTAAAGTCCTTCTACGGCTTCCTCACCGCCGAGGGCATGGTCGACGGCGACCCGACGGAACAGCTCAAGTCCCCCCAGGTCGGCAAGACCCTCCCGCGCGCCCTGACGGTCCAGGAAGTGGATGAACTCCTCGAGCAGCCGGCCCGCCGCAACACCCCCGAAGCCCGGCGCGACAAGGCCATGCTCGAACTGCTCTATGCCACCGGCCTCCGCGTCACGGAGCTCGTCTCGCTCGATGTGACCGACATCGCCCTCGAGAGCGACCCCGTCACCGTCCGCTGCCTCGGCAAGGGTGAGCGCGAGCGCGTCCTTCCGCTCCACCAGCGGCCCGTCGACGAGCTCCGCCAGTACATCTTCCACGTCCGCCCTCGCCTCGTCCGGAACCGCCGCGAGACCGCACTCTTCGTGAACCGCCGGGGCGAGCGGCTCACCCGCCAGGGCTTCTGGCTCATCCTGAAGAACTACGCCCGCGAAGCCAACCTCGATAAAGCGATCACGCCCCACACCCTCCGCCACACCTACGCCACCCACATGCTTTCCGGCGGCATGCCGTTGCGCAACGTCCAGGACGCCCTCGGTCACGCCAGCATCTCGACGACCCAGATCTATACCCACCTCACCGGCGAACAGAAACGCCGCGAATACGACAAGGCGCATCCCCGAGCCTGACGCATCCGGGCGCTCTCTCCTGTACAGGCACGCCTCAGCGCGTGCCTGTACGCTTTTGGGAGTGACCCCTCCCGCCCGGCTCCTCGAAGCCCTCGCCGCCCCCGCCGGCCACGCCGCGCTCCGTGAGCTCGATCAGGAGGGAGGCCTCTCGGCCATCATCCCCGAGCTCGAGGAGGGCCGCCGCTTCCAGCAACCCGACCTCCACTACTACGACGTCCTCGACCATCAGCTCGCGGCCGTCGCCGCCCTCGACTCCGCCCTCGGTGGAGGCGCTGATGCCGCCGAACTGCGCGAGGCCATCGCCTGGATCGACCTCGATGCGTCGCTGGACCGGGAAATCGAGGGCCTCCCGCTTGCCGCGCTGATCCGCCTCGCCGCGCTCCTCCACGACGTCGCCAAACCCGCGACTGCCACATTCGAAGACGGCCGCCTGCGCTTCCCCCGCCACGGGCCCCGCGGCGCGGAAATGATGCGCGCCCGCCTCCCGGCCCTCGGCTTCGGGCCGCTAGCAACCGACTTCGTCGCCCGCATGATCCGCTACCACCTCCGCCCCGGGGAGCTCATCAGGAATTGGCCAGTCTCCGACCGGGCCGTCCGCAAGTTCGTCAGCGACCTCGACGGACACGTCCTGCCGCTCATGCTCGTCAACCTCGCGGATGGGATGGCCACCCGGGGCCCGGCCTACACCCGCGAGAACTACCGCCGCCACATCTCGTTCGTGAACTACGTGACCGCCCGCGCCTGGGCCGCCAGCGAAGACGGCGAGCCTCCGCTGGTGACCGGTGACGACCTTATCCGCGAGCTTGACCTTCCCGGTGGACGCTTGTTGGGGGCTGTCCTAACATCGGTTCGCCGAGCCCAACTCGAAGGGGCCGTTTCGTCGAAGCCCGAAGCGCTCGCGCTCGCTCGCTCGGTCCTCGAAGCCCTCAAGGCCGCGGAATGAGCCGGTCCGGGCGCCCGAGCAGGAGTTCCCGCCCATGACTGCAATGTGGCAGGTGATCTTTTACACCGGGTTCGCGGTGATCGCCTTCTACTTCTTTCTCCTTCGCCCGGTCCTCCAGGACCAAAAGGAGCGCCGCAAGGCCGTCCGCCAGCTCCAGGTCGGTGACGAAATCGTCACCACCGGCGGGATCATCGGCGAGGTGAAGGATGTCGTCGTGCCTGTCGATGGCCCCACCGAGCTGATCCTGGAGATCGCGCCCGGGGTACGCGTCCGCGCGCTCACCGATTCAGTCCTCCGCAGGCTCAGTACGCTGGAGCCCGCCGCAGAACCATCCTCATCCCCATCCCCGGCCGAGGCGCCGCCCGGCGAGGTTTCCCACACCCGTGCGTAGTACTTCCACCGTCCTCATCTTCCTCTTCGTCGCCGCCCTTACCACCTTCAGCGTGATCGTGGTCTGGCCGAACACGCCCCAGCGCTACATGCCCTACCTCCCCGGCGACTTTTGGCCCGCCGGCCAGGGCCTGAAGATCCGCGATTGGGAGCGCGAGACCATGCGCCTCGGCCTCGACCTCCGCGGCGGCGCCTACCTCGTCCTCCAGGCCGACCCTCCGCCCGACTACGAAGGCGACGTGGGCCAGGCCCTCGATGGCGCGAAGGACGTCGTCGAGCGCCGCGTCAACGAATTCGGCGTCAGCGAAGCCGAGATCAACAAGACCAGCGGCAACCGCATCAGCGTCCAGGTCCCCGGCCTTTCGCTGGAAGAAGCGCGCGACCTCATCGGCAAGACTGCCTCGCTCGAATTCTTCACGTACGACGAAAACGGCAACCGCATCCCCGCCACCGGTGTCATCGACGGCCAGACCGTGCAGATGACTGGCCGCGACATCAAGAACAACACCTATCCGCAGCGCCAGGGCACGACTTTCGCCGTCGTCTTCGAGACCACGAGCCGCGGCGCGAAGCTCATGGAACAGATCACTTCCCGCGCCATCCAGTACCCCGCGAGCGACTCCCGGAACTACCTCGTCGTCATGCTCGACAACGAGGTCCTCTCGGAAGCCGCCGTCAACGGCGTCATCTCCGATACCGGCGTCATCACCGGGCAGCCGAGCTTCACGGCAGCGAACAACCTCTCCCGCCAGCTGAACGCCGGCGCCCTCCCCATCCCGCTGAAGATCATCCAGTCCGACGAGGTGAGCGCGACCCTCGGCGAGGACTCCGTCATCGAGTCCGTAGAAGCGGGCCAGGTCGGCCTGCTCGCGGTCATGCTCTTCATGATCCTGTACTACCGCCTCCCGGGCCTTCTCGCCTCGGGCGCGCTCCTCGTGTACTCCGCCGTCACGCTCATGATTTTCAAGCTCGTGCCGGTCACCCTGACGCTCTCCGGGATCGCGGCGTTCGTGCTCTCCATCGGCATCGCCGTCGATGCGAACATCCTCATCTTCGAGCGCATGAAGGAAGAGTTGCGCCGCGGCCGCACGCTCAACGCCGCCATCGACATCGGCTTCCGCCGGGCGTGGACTTCCATCCGCGACTCGAACGTCTCGACGCTGATCACCTGCGTCATCCTCTATTACTTCGGCGCCAACTTCGGCGCGGCCGTGGTCCAGGGCTTCGCCCTGACGCTCGCCATCGGCGTCCTGGTCAGCATGTTCTCCGCGATTACCGTGACGCGGACGTTCCTGAAAATGATCTTGGGCACGCCGCTCGCCCGGAACCACTGGTTGTTCAACGCCTCCGAAGTGAGGCGCCGGCCGGCGGCCGCCCGCACCGCCCAGCTCGCCGCGGAGGAACAGACCAATGCTTGATTTCGCGGGGAAGCGCTGGTGGTACCTTGGCGTCTCGTTCGTCCTCTTTGTCATTGCCGCGGTGGCGCTCGCCCTCTGGCAGCTCCGCCCCGGCATCGAATTCACGTCCGGCTCCACCTTCACTATTGAGTTCACCGAACGTGAGGTGTCCCAGGGCGAAGTCCGCGATGCCCTGCACGAACTCGGGCACGAAGAAGCCCGCGTCCAGGGCGCCGGTTCGAATAAGTACCTGATCCGCACGGAAGAGCTCGAGAACGCCCCGGCGCTCGATTCCGCCGAGGGGCCCGAACTCCCCGGCGAGATCGACCAGATCGAGTCTGCCCTGCGCGACCGCTTCGGCGCCCTGACGCGCAGCAACTTCTCCACCGTCTCCGAGACGGTCTCCACCGAGATCGCCCGGAACGCCACCCTGGCCGTCGTGGTCGCCTCGGCCGCCATCCTCGTTTATATCTGGATCTCGTTCCGCTCACTGCCGCGGTCGTTCCGCTACGGCACCGCCGCGATCATCGCCGTCCTCCACGATGCCTTCATCGTGCTCGGACTGTTTGCCGTCCTCGGTGAGTTTCGCGGCACCGAAGTCGACCTCGCCTTCGTCACGGCTATCCTGACCGTCATCGGTTTCTCCGTCCACGACACCATCGTCGTGTTCGACCGCATCCGCGAGAACCTCAACACGGACCCCTACATCCCCTTCGACGAGGCGGTGAACGCGAGCATGACGGAGACCCTCGCCCGCTCGATCAACACCTCGCTGGTCGTGGTCTTCCCGGTGATCGCCATGATGCTCATCGGCGGCGACACGATCCGGAACTTCCTCCTCGTCCTCCTCGTCGGCATTATCGCGGGCACGTATTCGAGCATCTGCGTCGCATCGCAGCTCCTCGTCGTCTGGGAAAAGGGCGACCTTGGGAAGTTCTTCCGCCGCCTGCGCGGCAAGGAAGAGCTGGCGGCCGAACCAGCCTAGGCGGGCGCTCGAAAGGCGACGTGCGCAAGGAATCGCGCGGCGACCTCGCCGTGCAGCAGCCGGCCCCGCCGCGTGAGCCGGACGCGGGGCGAGAGCTCCAGCACGCCCGCGCCTGCGCACTCGGCCAGCACGGGCCCCGCCGCCGCTTCCAGCGTCACCCCGAAGCGCCGGGCGAACTCGGCCGGGTCGAACCCCTCCAGCAGCCGCGTCCGGGCCGCGAACCAGTCGCTCATGGCCGTGGCCCCGCCGGGCGTGTACCGCGATGCCACCGCCGGGCATTGCCCGGTCCCCGCTTCGACCGCCTCGATGTAGGCGCGCGGGTGCGCGATGTTCTCGTACCGTTCGCCCGCCAGGTAGCCGTGCGCGCCGGCCCCGAAGGCAAGGTACTCCCCGTCCGTCCAGTAGGTGCGGTTGTGCCGCGATTGGTGCCCCGGGCGTGCCCAGTTCGAAATCTCGTACTGGTCGAACCCGGCCGCCCCGAGCACATCGCTGGCGAGTTCGTAGAGGTCGGCGACCAGGTCCGGCTCCGGCATGGTCACGTCCCCGGCTTCGACGCGCCGCGCCAACGCGGTGCCATCTTCCACGGTCAGCGCGTAACACGAGAGGTGGTCCACCGGCAGGGCCAGGGCCGCTTCGAGCGTGCGCTGCCAGCCGTCCACTGTTTGTCCCGGCAACCCGTAGATCAGGTCGAGGCCCACGCTCGGCATACCCGCCCGCCGGGCCAGATCCACGGCGGCAGCGGTCGCCTCCGGCGAGTGGATCCGGTCCAGGAAGCGAAGCTCATCGGCTTCGAACGACTGCGCCCCGAACGAAACGCGGTTCACCCCCGCCGCCCGCAGCGCCGCGAGCGCCTCGCCCCCGGTCGTGCCCGGGTTCGCCTCCAGCGAAACCTCCGTGTCGCCGCGTACCGGCGCCACGGAGCGCACGGCTTCGATGATCGCCCGGAGGGCCTCGGGCGCCATCTCTCCCGGCGTGCCGCCCCCGAATGCGATCGACGCGACCTCACGCCCTTCGAACAGCTCCGCCGAGAGGCGGACCTCCCGCACCACCGCCGCCGCGTACCGGAACTTGAGGGAATCCATCCCGGCGTAAGCGTTGAAGTCGCAGTAGCCGCATTTGATCGTGCAGAACGGGATGTGGACATACACCGCGATGGGCCGGCTCACTGGACGAACTCCGCGCGCATCCGCTCGACGTTGTGGGTGGTCAGGCCGTCCACACCCCACGACACCAGCTGCCTCGCCTGCTCGACCTCATCCACGGTCCAGGCCACCACGAGCAGGCCCCGTTCGTGCAGTTGCCGCACCGTGCGTTCGTTCAGCAGCCCGTGCTTGCAGGAGACGCCCCGCGGCCGCGTGTCGCGCTCCACCACGGAAAGGAAGAGGTCCAGCTTCGCGCGCACGTCGATCGAATAGAAGGCGTCAACCTCCGGGCTCAGCTCCTGGATCGCCCGGAGCGTCCGCCACTGCTGGGAGGAAGCCACGATGCGCTTCGGTTTCGGCCGGGAGGCGAGCGTTCGCCGCAGGAGGATTGCCGCCTCCCGGCCGCCGTTCTTCAGGTCCAGGAAGATGCCGATATCGTGATGGGCCGTCGCTTCCAGCAGTTCCTCGAGTCCGTGGTGGGCCGAAGGCACGCGGCGCAGGTACCACTTCTCGAACAGCAGCGGCAGCCAGCGTGTGCGCCGCTCGTGGCGCGCCTCGAAGCGCCCGCGGTGCAGCCACAGGTCCACTTCCAGGTAGTCGGCCCCGGCCTCGATGAACTCGTGTGCGCGGAGGATCGCGTTGCCGCCGCCGTGGGCGATGATGGCGGGCCCGGCCCGCCCGGGGACCAGGTCCATCCGTTGCCCGCCAGCACCCGCCATCAGGGGGCCATGGTGCTCGGCTGTGGGGATACCGGGTGGCGCGGCGAGACCGGGATGTCGCCGTTCGCGATGTCGTCCAGCAGATCTTCGTCGACGATCCGGTACCCGTCGCCAATCGGCTGGATCGCCCCGAGGGTGACGAAGCGGCTCAACAGCGCAGTCACCGTTTCCCGGCTGGTCCCGATTGTCTGTGCCAGTTCCTGGTGGGTCAGCCCCAGGTGGACGACACCGTCTTCCTGGCGGTTCAACAGGGTATCGGCGAGCCGCGCCGAAACGGGCTTCGAGACCAGGTTCATGAACGTCCGCTGCATGCCCATTAGCCGGCGGGCCATGAGTTCCATCATCGCGAAGCCCAGCCGGGGCGACTGCTGCATCAGGTGCGAAAAGTCCTCCCACGAGATGCTGACGGCGACCGTCTCGTCGATGGCTGCGGCACAGGCGATCCGCTCGCCGTCTTCCACGATCGCCATATCGCCGACGACGCCGCCCTTGCCGACCACGTCGAGGATGATCTCCTTCCCGTTCTCTGCGACCTGGTAAATCTTCACGCGCCCCTTCAAGAGCAGGTACACGCGCTCCGCAGGGTCCCCGGCCTGGAAGATCACCTGTCGCGGCCGGAACTTGCGCTCCGTCAACAACGGGATGAGCCGCTCGAGTTCTTCGTCGGTGAGCACGCTCATCACTTTGCTCAGCTGGCGAAGGTACCAGGCGATCGATCGCTGGAGGGCGGCGCGTCCCCGGGCGGGGGCTTCTCGGGCAGGGCTCATTGTGGTCATCGAGGTTCCCCAGGGCCTCCATAGCGGAGGCGTAGTTCATCGAGGAGGCGGATGGCGCCGGGGTTTGTCATGGGCGCGTCTCCAGCGGAAACATAGCGTTCCAGGTCCCGCAATGCACCCTCAACATCGCCCGCCCGGTAAAGCAGCATGCCCCGCTCGCCGACGAGCAACGCGTTCCACGGCTCCAGCCGCAATTGCAGTTCCACCACTCCGAGCCAGCGCTCCAGGTCGCGCCGTTCCCGGAAGGTGATGTGCAGGTTGTTCAACATTCGCTGCAGGATCTGGCGGCGGGTGACAGCCGCCAGCAACGACTCCGGGCTTACTCGCCCCAGCGGCTGGCCGCGCAGGCTGGCGAGCAACTCCTCCCGGTCCAGCCGCACACCCTGCTGGAACGGGTCCACGAACACGGGCGCGTCTTCCGGGCCGTACCGCACGATAAAGTGCCCGGGATAGCCGATGCCCTCGCACTGGAGGCCGACACGCTGGGCCACTTCCATGTACACGAGCGAGAGCGTGATCGGGATGCCCAGGCGCCGCACGACGACCTGATCCAGGTAGCTGTTGCGCGGGTCGCCGTAATCCTCGCTGTTCCCACGGAACCCGCAGACGCTGAACAGCTGGTAGTCGATGGCGTGCGCCAGCGCATCGGCCGTCGCATGCTCGCCGGCGTACTCCCGCGCTTCCTCTGCGATGATGTCCAGCCGGGCGGCAGTCGCGTGCGGGTCGGCGGCCTCGTCGCCGAGGCGCGCGATGATCATGGCCGCGCCGAACAGGTCCACCTCGTGGTCTGCCCCGGCGATCGCGGCCGAAAACGCAGCCAGGTCCTCAGGTCTCACTCCCACCAGTATACCGGGAGGAATGTGAAATCCGTCACTGACGCCGGGTTAAGATACCGTCCTCGCACTCAGGCCGTTGGCCCGCCGATCCAGCGGAAGTACGGGTCCAGGTCCGGCAGGACGCCGCCGCTGTTCGCCAGGTAGAGGATGCCGAGGCCGAGGCTGAACACCGCTGCCACCCCGCCGAACACCACGTAGATGAGCTGCCGCCTGCTGGCCGATACGAAGCCCGCCGCGGTGAGGACAGTGATGAGCGAGTTCGAGAGCAGCAGCCCGAACACGAACACGAACAGCGACGCCACCGACATGCCGGTGCTGGCGGCCCCGACAGCCGTCGCGATGATGAGCACCTGCGTACCCGTCTCCGCGCCGATGCCATGGATCAGGCCAATGCCATACGACGTCGCCACGCCATACTGGGGGTCTTCGCCCGGGTGTGGATGCGGGTGGTCATGGCCCGGGACGATCCCGGCCTTCGCCCGCCGCCACAGCCGGCGGACTCCGCCGAACAGCAGCATCCAGCGGCTGCGGATCCGGAACTCGCCGCCGTGGCGGAAGTACCGGTAAAGCGAAAACACGAGGTACAGCCCCAGGAAGACCAGCGTCGCACCGACCACGCGCTCCATGATCGGGTCCAGCCACCCGGGAAGGATCTCTGAGAACAGGATCGCCAGCAGGCCCAGGAACACCACCATGGTGCCGTGGCCAAGCGCGTACACCGTGCCGAGCAGCAGCGGCCGCCGCTGCGTCTCGACGAACCGGCTCACCCGCCCGGGCTCTCCCCCGGACGGCATCGGGGCGGGCGCGTAGTACTGCGATGTGGCACCCGAGGCTCCGACGGCCACCGCGGCCAGCATGTGCGCTTCCCGGGGATGTTCGGCTGCCTCCAGCCTCCGTTCGCCCACCACCGGGCCCGTCACCGCGGTCGAACTGGTGATGTCGGTGATCGCGGCGATGTGGTCCCAGTCCATCCCGTGCCGGATCCCGAGCGCAAGCGCCCCGCCAAGCACGCCGATCGTTGTTGCGCCCCCTCCCAGCAGGAACCAGGGCGTCAGCGCAGCCCAGAGATCGACGGCAGCAGTCACGGGCATCGAAGCCTCCTGAGGTGCGAGAGAATACCGGCCATGAGGCGCAATTGCAATCAGTTGCAACGCCGCACGGTGGCGCCTTTGCGGCTGCGAAGCGGACTTCGTATGTTCGTCCTGTGTACCCGCCCGCCCGTTACACCGTCGGAAAGCTCGATGTCGCCGTCATCTGTGACGGTTACATTAAACTCGATGCCGGCGCGGTGATGGGACTGATCCCGCGCGTCATGTGGGAACCAATCATCGGACCCCAGAACATCGACGCCGAGCACCGCATGCGCCTCTCCCTGAACTGCATGGTCGTGAGGAGCGGCGACGACATCCTTCTGGTCGACACGGGCATCGGGGACAAGCTCACCGGGGCCGTCCGCGAGCGCGCGTTCCCCGGCGAGTACGGCCTCCTCCTCGATGGTCTCGCCTCCCTCGGACTCACCCCGGCCGACATTACGGTCGTCGCGAACACCCACCTCCACGCCGACCACTGCGGCTGGAACACCACCCGCGACCCGGACGGCACACTCCGGCCGACCTTCCCGAACGCCCGCTACTTCATCCAGGCCGGCGAGTACGAGGCGGCGATGCACCCGAACGAGCGTACCCGCGGCACCTACTTCGCCGAGAACTTCGAGCCGCTCGCAAGCTCCGGCCAGCTCGAACTGGTCGAAGGCGAGGTCGAGCTCATGCCCGGCGCGCGATTCTGGGCAACCCCCGGCCACACCCAGGACCACGCCTCCATCGCCCTCAGCTCCGGCGGCGAGACCGCCATTTACACCGGCGACCTCGTCCACCACGCCGTCCAGGTTGAGCGCCCCGCCTGGATCGCCGCATTCGATATCCTCCCGCTCCAGTCGTTGGAGTCGAAGAAAAAGCTGGCCGAACGCGCGCTCCGCGAAAACGCCCTGCTGATCTGCGTCCACAACCCCTTCCCCGGCACGGGACGGCTGACCGAATCCGCCGGGCGCCGCACCTTCGTCGAAGCATGACGACGCCCGCGCCGGTCTACCAGCTCGCCCTGCGCGACCTCTACGCCAGCCTCGGAGCGCAGTTCGGGGCCTATGCCGGCTGGGCCCTCCCCCTCGCCTACGGCGGCGTCGTGCCCGAGTACGAAGCCCTGCGCACGCGCGCAGCTTTGTTCGAGCGCTCGCACCGCAGCCGGTTCCTTGTCACCGGCACCGACGCCCTGGAAGTGCTGCGGGCGGCATTCGCCGGCCACGTCGACCAGCTCGAAGAGGGCCACGCCCTGCGCTCCGTGTCCCTCGACGAAGCGGGCAACATCGACGACCTCGTACTCATCGCTCGCACCGGCGGGATCGCGTGGCTCGTCAGCGGGGAACCCGGCCGCCGCGCGGCCACCCTCGCGCGACTCCAGCGCGCCGTCCTGCCGGACTTCGATGTGCGCATCGACGACCGCACGGAGACCACCTGTCTCCTCGGCCTGGCGGGGCCCGCCGCAGCCGAGCTGACGCGCGAGCACCTCTCCGAAGTGCTCCCCTTACGCGCGGACCCGCTCGGCTGTATCGCCTTCCAGTTCCATGGCTTCCGGGGGCTCGCCATCCGCACCAGCGACGTGGGCGAGGACGGCTTCGAGTTCATGCTCGCGCCCGCTGTCGCTCAGCACCTGGCCGAAACGCTCCACGGGGCCGGGGCCCCCTTCGCCGGCCTGCAGGCCCTCGAAATCGCGCGCGTCGAAGCTGCCATCCCCGCCTTCGAACCGGACCTCTCGCCCGGACTCTCCCCCGCCGAAGCCGACCTCGACGTCCTGCTGGACGTGCCCGGAGGCCGCGACGGGCGCATCCTCGCGGGCCTCCTCTTCGACCGCCCCGGCGCACGCACCGGCGACCCACTCACGGTCGATGGCGCGCCTGCCGGCGAAGTCCGCTCCTGCCTCCAGTCCCCGGCGTTGAACGCGGCCATCGGCCTTGGCATCATCGAATCCCGCCACGCGCTGCCCGGCCGCACCGTCCAGGCTGGCGATGTCGCCGCCACCGTGGTGGCCAAACCCTTCTACCGACGGAGAGCATCTTCCAATGGTTGATTTCCCTGGTGTGGGCGTTTACGAGCCTCGCTGGCCCGGGGTCAAAGAACTGAACCTGGCCGACCAGTGGCGCGCGCGCTGGGTGAACGAACAGGAACTTCCCGAGCACGCACCCGTCCATTACGTGTACGCACTGTTGCTCATGGGCGACAAGGGTTACGCCGTGCGCGAGGCGGGCAGCAACCGCTGGGGCATGGTGGAAGGCCTCGTGGGCACGCAGTCCGCAGAGGAATTCCTCGCGAGCGCCATGATGGAACAGGCCGGCGCAACGATCGCCCGTGCCGAACTCGCTGGCTTCCTCGAGTGCCGCCCGACCCGGTTCAACACCGAGTTCTCGAAAGACCAGCTCACGGTCCGGCCCATCTACGTCGTCGCCGCGAAGTCCATCGCCGACTTGCCGTCCGGCTCGCGCTTCGAACGGCGCCGCTTCCCGCTGAACGAGTACGTCGTGGCCATGCGCGCCCGCTATCCCGAGTTCCTGGACCAGCTCACCCAGGCCTTCAGCCACTACGCCGTCATGCAGGCGAAGGCTCAGTCGCGGTAAACACTGTCGACCAGCATGTAGGTCTGCGGGTCGTAGTTCCAGAGCCAGTCCCGGTCCCTCCGCCCCTCCAGGTCCGTATGGAGGAAGTACGCCTGTGTGGCTTCGGCGAAGTACTCGTTCGCATTCGTCGCCGCGTAGTCGTCCCGGTACTTTCCCGCCGCCAGCGCGTCCTGGTAGTACTGGCGCACATCGAAGTACTCGGCCGGCGGCAATGTCCAGCCCTGCACCAGGTGCCCGAGCTCGTGGTACAGGATGTTCAGGCCGTTGCAGGGGCCGTGCCTGTCGCCCAGCAGGTCCAGCTCGTTGACCGTCACCACCGGGTAGTCCGCCCGGTCCGCCACCCCGCACACGTGGTCGAAGAAGTCCTGGTTGCGTTCGCTGTCCAGGCAGCGGAACTCGGGCAGGTCGAGCACGCCCTGGTCTTCGTCCGCGACGATGACGTAGGCGCCCTCGGCCACCAGCCCCTCCTCCAGGTCGTTGTTTGCAAACACCCGCTGAACCGTCTCCGCCGCGATGTCCAGGGCCTCGGGGTCCACATCGGCGTTGGCCACAATGACGAAGCCGGCCGCCTCGCGGCGTTGCGTGTATTCGGCGGGGAACGAACGCGGCGTACCCGCCTCGGGAACGTGCAGGATCCCCTGGCAAACGTTCGCCTCAGGCCTCAGGCGGGGCGACGATGCCGCAGTCTCATCCTCGCGCGCCGCGTCCGTCGCGGCCTGCCCGTCGCCCCGGAGGACCAGCACCGTCGCGGCCGCCACAGCGACGATGCCGGCAGCCGAAAGCGGAAGCAGGAGCGCGAGGAAAAGCCGCTTCATCCGTCACTAGCTTCCCTGCCGCCGTGGCCTGCCGTAAAGCCCGGGGTTAACCGCACCGTTTCGCGATTTCATCGCAAAGCACGAAGGTCGCCCTTTCGAAACCAGGCCCGTGCCAGCGACCGTCCCGCCTTACCGCCGTACCCGCCGCGTGACCTCGAGGCCTCCCAGCACCGCAACCGCCGCCACGGCAACGAGCCCAAGCCCGAACAGCAGCACAGATACGCTGTCCTCGTCTTCTTGCTCCACCAGCGCCTCGGGCGCCGGCCCTATCCCTACGCCGGAAGTCGCGCCGTCGTCGTCCTGTGCTGCCGGCACGGGCTGGGTGTCCTGGCCGGGTGGCGCATTCGAAGAACGCGTCGCCCCGTTGTCCGCGAGCGGCGCAACCGGCGTCTCGACGCTGCTTCCCGCTGCCCCGCCCGTCGCCGCGGGGGCAAGCTGGGGCGTGCCCGTCGCTGCCGAGTCGTAGGCGGCATCCTTCGGCCCCGACGTCACGGGCGCCTCCGCCGCAGAAAGGGAGATCTCGGCGGCGCCGCCCGCCGCCTCGTCGGAGTCGCCGTCTTCGCCGCCCAGTGCCGAGAAGGCAAGCGCGCCCGCGAACGCCACCACCGCCAGCCCCGCCGCCATGCGCGCGACGGACAGGTAGACCGGCGTGGAGCGTGGTTTCGCAACGGCTCTTTCTGCACCGCGTTCCGCCATCGCCCGGGTGAGCTGGAACGAACGCGGCGCCGCCGCCTCCGGCAGCCGGCCGATGGCGGCCTTGAGTTGCCGCGCCCCGGCCACGCGCGCTGCGCACGTCGCGCACGCCGCCAGGTGGGCCTCGAAGCGTTCGCGCTCGTGCCCGCGCAGTTCGCCATCGGCGTAGGCATCAGCCTGCGCCGCGAACCGGGGATGCCGTCTGAATACGCTGAGGATTGGCATGGGCGTTGCTCTACTCCTCCAAACGCCGGGCCCGCCCGAAAAGTTCCGGCTGCTCCAGCAACATGGCCCGCAGCCGTTCGCGGCCGCGGTGGATCCGCGACTTCACGGTACCGACGTTGGAGCCCGTCATCCGCGCGATCTCCTCGTAGTGGTAGCCGTGCAGGTCTGAAAGCAGCACCGCCTGGCGCTGGTCGAAGGGCAGGGCGAGCAGCGCCCCCTGGATGCCGTCGGCGACGGCCCTGCGCTCGGCCTGCTCGGGGGCCGTCTCGCCCGTATCCGGCAGGTCGAACGCGACGTCGTCCTCGCCGGGCGCCTGCAGCGAAACGGCCGGCCTCCGCCCGCGGCGCCTGAGTTCGTCTTTCGATTCGTTCGCTGCGATCCGGAAGATCCAGCTCCGGAAGCTGCCCCCTTCGAACCGCTCGATCGAACGGAACGCGGAGAGAAACGCCTCCTGTGTGGCGTCCTCCGCCGCCCCTCGCTCCCCGATTAACCGCAAACAAAGGTTGTAGACAGCACCCTGGTATCGCTCGACCAGACTGTTGAATGCGTCGAGGTTGCCGTCCTTTGATAAAGAGACCAGGTGCTCGTCCGCGGGTTCGAGCGCGTCGGTCATGCCGGCCGAGGGTAGGTCAATCGGCTGTAAAGGGCGACCGCCTTTGAATCCCGCGGGCCGCCGGGGAGGCTGTGGTACTCTGATGACGATGGACAATGGCGAGGGACGCCCGCTCGACGAAGACGAGACGGGCAACGAAGACCCCCAGGGTTGGTACTTCGATCTGCCCGGTGGCGCGTGGGAGCGGCAGGAAGAAAAGAACCGCATGCTCCGCCAGCGCGTGCTCGGAAACATCGAAGAAGACGCCGAAAAAGCCAAAGGCGACCCCTTCAGCAAGAAGTTCGAACTCCGTCCACAGCAGGAGCCGAAATTCGAGTTGCGCCGCCCGGAACCAGAGCAGCCGAAAAAGCGCGGCCTCTTTGGCTTCGGCAAGAAAAAGTCCGAGGACCCGGTCACTCCGGAACCGCCGCGCGGCCTCGAACTCCATGAGACCGACGAAGACTGGAACACCGAGCCGCCACTGAAGCTTTCGCCCTTCCCGCGGCCGGCAGCGGAATCCGCCCGGGCACCGTGGGCCGAATCCGGAGGCGGTTGGGACCTCGGCGAAGGACGCGAAGCAACCCCGCCCGAAGAAGACGAGGCGAGCACGCCGGAGGACTTTGCCTCCGGTATCCGCGCCTGGGCGCACGGCGAAGCCCCCGCGGCGCCGGCCCACGAAGCGCCCACCGAGGTCACCCGCGACGACGACGGCGACTTCGCCTCCGG
>Ga0073934_10000193_pt1 | contig 181973 bp, 151 predicted proteins | sample LarsenN4metaG_FD_76834 | JGI IMG/M metagenome (GOLD analysis project Ga0073934, IMG submission 76834) | Hot spring sediment bacterial and archeal communities from British Columbia, Canada, to study Microbial Dark Matter (Phase II) - Larsen... ... | reverse complement strand
GCGAAGGGCGTCAGACGGGCGTTAGGATGCAGTGTCACCTGGGGATCCTCCTCGGGAGAGGGTTGGAGTTGTGCTGAACCCCATTCTCTCCAGAGGACTCCCCGGGTGAACAACCTTCCTGGAGCTGACAGCTAGACCGGCCACTCGACCGAGCGCAGCCGGGGTCAGGACGCCGCGAGGCAGGACTCGTCGAAGCCGCGCTCGATCGTCACGGCCTCACCCTTGTCGAGCGCGTCCTTCGTCTTGAGCATGAAGATGCCCGTCTCCCAGATGTAGGCGACGTCGGCCCCCGGGTTGTTGCCCGGCCGCACCATTTCGTAGCTCTCCGTCATGTTGGCGGAATGACCGTGGTCGCGGAAGAACGGCGTGATCACCCGCTTCTTGGGGCCGTTCTCGATCACCAGCCGATGGAAATCGTCCAGCGCGATCAGGCAATCGTTTCGGTGCGCCGAGAAACGCTCCTTGTCGCCTTCGAACGGCTCTCCCTTCGTGGAGAACGTAATGGCGCCCATGCTTCCGTCCCCGAAGACGAACGTCACCGCGACGTTCTCGTCGGGCCGGTCGTACTTCGTGGGCTGGATCAGGATGGGAAAGCGCCTTTCCGGCGGCGCCATCTGGAAGATGAAGTCGATGTAATGGCAGAGGTTCCCTACGACGCGTCCGCCTTCCTGCGGGTGGTAGTACCAATGGTCCGGCGGCAGAGGCGCGCCCGCCACGGCCCAGTTCATCATGGCGGGGCCGGTCTGCGCGTGAAGGTGCTCCCGGATCGTCCGTCCGAGCGGGCTGCGCGGGCGGTTGTAGCCGAGCCGCACCTTGCCTCCCGTCCGCACCATCGCGGCGCACAGTCGGCGCAGCTGAGACTCCGTGACGACGTGCGGCTTCTCGATGTGCACCGCCTTCCCGTTCTCCAGCGCCTGGATGGCGTACTCCGCGTGCGAGAGGTGGTTGGAGGCGATGTAGACCAGATCGATCGAGGGATCGGTAAGGAGGCGCTCGGGTTCGGTCGTGTAGTAGTCGAGGCCGTAACGCTGATAGAACGACGCCGCGCGATTCAAATTGGTGTCGAGGACGCCGCGAATCACGCGACCGTGGTTCTTCTCCAGGAAGTAGCCGATGACGCCGAACCCGAAGATTCCGCAGCCGATCACGCCGACGTGCTTCTCGCTGGAAGCGCTGGCACGGACAGCAGGCGGCGTGGCGTACGTGCGCTTCATGTTGTACTGGCCGCGGATGATGCTCAGCGTCCGGCGGGCCCCGTACATCCGCGTGTAGCGCAGCGCCTTCTTGATCTTGAAGGACAGGGGACGTTGGGTGTAGTCGGGCATCGGGTCCTCTATTCATCTTGCGCAGGCTCGAAGCGTTCGACACGATCGACTGCGAAGCGTGATGGAAGCGTGGTGGAAACGAAGCCTCGGCGGCGGAATGGCGGTGTCGACCGCTTCCTTGCGCTGAAAAGGGCTGGGCATCATACCACACGCGGGCGGGGCTTCTCGGCGGTCCGCTCGCTTCGCGCGACGAGCGCGCGCGGCCGGGTCCGGCGCCGGATCGACCGCGCTTTCGGAAACTGTCGGCGGCGCTACGTTGCGGCGTGCGCCGACGCCAGGTTTTGATCAACGCCCTCTCGCTCACGGCGGGTGGAGGCGGCCGCAGTTATCTCCTGAACGTGCTCCGCGAGCTCGACCGGGACTCGCGCGGTCTCGAGTTCACCGTGCTCGGGGACCCAGGCGAGCTCAGCGCGATGCCCTGTGGGCACCTCGCGGTGGCGAGCGTGCGCCTGCCCGCGGCCGCCCCGGGGGGGCGCGTGCCGATCCGCGTGGCGTACGAGGAATCGATCCTGCCCTTGCGCGCGAGGCGCTTCGACCTGCTCTACTGCGTGGCGGATCTCGCGCCCGCCCTGGCGTCGACGCCCACGGTCGTGGCGCTGCGCAACCTACACATCTACGACCGCAGCTACTACGACACGTTGCGTCTGCACGTGCTCGAGCGGTTGGTGCGGGCCGGCGTGCGGCGAGCCCGCCGCGTCCTCCTTCCCACCCGGGCGGCCGCCGATTGGATCACGCGGCGGATTCCGATTCCGGCCGAGCGGATCGCGATCGTCCCCCACGGTATCGCCCAGGAAGCCTTCGAAGGCGATCGCGTGGAGTCGTCGTCCGCCGGCAAGCCATACGTCTTCCTACCTGCATCGCTGGAGCGTCACAAGCGGATCGACGTTCTGATCCGGAGCCTCCAGTACGTCTCGGATCCCGAGCTCGAGGTATGGATCGCCGGAACCGACGAGATCGACCCGGCGCACGCCGCCGACCTCCGCCGGCTCGCCGAGCAGCTGGGACTGGCCTCGCGTGTGCGCTTCCTCGGCGTCGTCCCGTATCGGAAGATCTTGCAGTACTACTACGGAGCGGTTGCGCTCGCGTTCCCGTCGCTCCTCGAGACGTTCGGCCATCCGATGGTCGAGGCCATGCTGGCGGGAACGCCGATCGTCGCGGCGGACATGCCGTCGTTCCGGGAGATCGCCGGCGACATCGCGCTCTATTTCGCGCCCGATGATCCGATTCAGCTGGCGCGCGCCGTCGACGAGGTCCGCCGCCATCCCGACGCAACGCGCGCTCGAGTGGCGCGCGGCTGCACGCGCGCGATCGAATTCTCGTGGAAGCGTTCCGTGGACCGACTGTGCGAGATCTTCGAGGACGTGCTGCGAGAGAGCGGACACGGCGGCGACCGATGAGCCCCGAGCGCGGCTCGCTCGACCCCGCGCGCCACCACACGAGGAGCCTCCGGGCATGCGGTACACCTATCAACAGCTGATCTACTGGTCCACGGTCGGCTACGACGTGCTCCTGAACGGCGCGAGCAGGAGCTATTACGTGACGGGATACGCCAAGAGCGGGACGAACTGGCTGTGTCGGCTGATGTCCGACTACACGGGACTACCCGTGTTCGAGGCGTGGAAGCACAGCGTTCCGCCGCTGCGTCCGCAGATCTTCCACGTGATGCGGCTGCTCCCGTTCGAGACCGTGCGCAAGCGCACCGTTTACGTCATGCGCGATGGGCGCGACGCGATCGTGTCCCGCTACTACGAGACGCTCCACCGGGAGCCGCGCCACCGAAGGGACGTCGAGCGGTTCCTCGGCAGCCCGATGACCGATGACAACATCCGCGCGAACCTTCCTCGGTTCATCCAGTTCATGTCCACGTACCAAGGCGGCTGCGCCGACTACAAGACGCACCTCACGTACTGGCTCGAGCACCACTACGTCACCCTGAAGTACGAGGACCTGCTCCGGGATACGGCGGGCGCGCTGCGTCGAGCCCTGAGCGAACTCACCGGACGAGAGCCGGACATGAGCCGGGTGGAGTCGGCCGTCAAGAAGAACTCGTTCGAGGCGGCGACCAAGCGGGCCCGCGGCGAGGAGAGCAAGAGCGCGTTCCTGCGCAAAGGGATTTCCGGCGACTGGAAGAACTACTTCACGCCCGAAGCCGCGCGCGTATTCGACGCGTACGCGGGTGATCTCTTGATCCGGCTCGGCTACGAAAACGACCGCGACTGGGTGAGGCAGGTGCCGGGCGCTTGACGGCGTCCCGTCCGGCCGCGTGGCCCCGTGCCTCGCTCGCCGGGGGACGCCGGCGTCCTCGCGGCGCGGCGCGCGGCGGTCAGCGCTGCACGCGCCCCGGGGCGCCAGGCGCCGTCGCCGAGGACACGAGCGCGTCGATCTGTGGCTTGTAGCGAGACAGATCGCTCGCGAAGGTCTGCGCGCCGAAGAGCACGACGTCGGGCGGCTGGCCGGCGGCGCCCGCCGCGGCGTGAGCCAGCCCCGCCAGCTCCCACGTCAGGCCCGTCCGCACGAACACCGGACCGCCGGAATCGCCCGGCGCGGCCTGCGCCTCGTGCGCGGTCGCCCCGGCCTCGCTGAAGGTCGTGAGAAAGCCGCGGGTGTGCGTGCCCGGGCCGGGCACGGTGACCCCGGTGCGCTCCACGACGTTCGTGCCCCAGCGCAGGTAGCCGGCCGTGCCGAGCTGGAAGCCGCGTAGACCCCGCCACGTCGTGGGCGCCGTGCGCTGGCGACCGCGGCCGAGGAGGAGAACGGGATCGCCGGGGACGGGCGGCGTGGCGCGGATGGGGAGCGCGGAAAGCGGGAGCTCCTCGCGCAGCCGGAAGAGCACGAGGTCGGCCGGGCTTCCATCCTCGTTCCCCAGCCGCTGCGCCGAGCCCGGGCGCCACGCGCGGGTGGCGCCGTCGAGCACGACGTCCCCCGGCCCGATGTGCCGCGCCGTGAGGACCCAGCCCGCGCCGAGATACACGACCGACTGCTTGTTGCCATCGGCTCGGTGTCCGACGTGCCGCCAGCCGGGATCTTCGGGCGGCGCCGTCGTGTTGCCGGCGCCGTCTCCCGAGAGGATCACGAGCGCCGTGGCCGGCGCCGCGGTCCACCCGGCCAGCGCGACGCCTGCGAAGCCGGCGAGCCAGCGGCGCATCGGCGGCCTTCCCGGCACGAGCGCGGCCCCGGCGCTAGAGCCCGAGCCAGCGCGCGATGATGTTTCGCTGCATCTCCGACGTCCCGGAGTAGAGCGTGCTCCCGACCGCGTCGCGCAGGTAGCGCTCTGCGTCGTACTCGGTGGTGAAGCCGTAGCCGCCGAAGATCTGCAACGTGTCGAGCGCGCTCCTCACCAGCGACTCCGAGACGAAGACTTTCGTGATCGCCGCGTCGAGCGAGGCGCTCTTCGCGTGGTCGAGCCGCCAGGCGGAGCGGTAGACGAGGAGCCGTGCCGCCTCCAGCATCACCTTCATGTCGGCGATCTTGTGAGAGACGGCCTGGAACTTCCCGATCGTCTGGCCGAACTGCGTGCGCTGGCGGGCGTAGCGGGTGGAGGTCTCGAGCAGCCGCTCCATCTGGCCCACGTGGCTCGCGAAGAGGCAGATCCGCTCCCAGTCCATCGCCTTCGTGAACATGGCCGAGCCCGCGCCGACGCCGCCGAGCACCGCGTCGCGAGGCACGTAGACGTCGTCGAACGCGAGCTCGCCGAAGGGCGACGTGCGCAGGCCGAGCTTCTCGATCTTCTTGCTCGCCTGGAAGCCCGGGGTCCCGCGCTCCACGAGGAAGCCGGTGACGCCGCCGTGGTAGCCCTTCTCGGGGTCCGTCATCGCGAACACGATCACGACGTCCGCGACGGGCCCGTTCGAGATGAAGATCTTGGTGCCGCGGATGCGCCAGCCGTCCCCGTCGGGGACGGCGCGCGTCCGGAGCGCGAACGCGTCGGAGCCCGAGTTCGGCTCGGTCATCGCGTGGACGCCGATCAGCGTCCCGTCGCAGAGCCCGGGCAGATAGCGCCGCTTCTGCTCCTCGCTCCCGTGCTTCCAGATCGGCACGACGCAGCTCAGGAGGTGCGCGCAGATCGAGAACACGAGCCCCGCGTCCTCACAGCCGTAGCCGAGCGCCTCGAGCGCGATCGCGGTCGAGAGCGCGTCGAGTCCGCTGCCGCCGTACGCCTCGGGCACGGGCAGGCCCTGCAGCCCCATCCCGCCGCACTGGAGCCACAGCTCGCGCGGGAAGACCTGCTCGCGGTCGCGTTCGGCGACGCCCTTGTTCAGCTCCTGCCGGGCGAAGCGGACGATCTGGTCGTGGAGGATCTTCTGGTCCTCGCTCAGCGCGAAGTCCATCAGGCGAGCTCCTTGAGCCGCTGGTAGTCGACCTTGTCGGTCGAGGTCTTCGGCAGCGACGGCTGGAAGGAGAAGGCGTCGGGCACCATGTAGAGGGGAAGGTGCTCCGAGCAGAAGCGCTTCAGCTCGATCAGCGACGGACGCTTTCCTTCGCGGCAGGCGAGAAAGGCCTTGATCCGCACGCCGTCCTCGTGGGGCAGCGCGATCGCCGCCGCCTCGGCCACGGCCGGGTGGCGGTAGAGACACGCCTCGATCTCGCCGAGCTCCACGCGGTAGCCGCGCCGCTTCACCATGCGGTCGCGGCGTCCGACGTAGGTGTACACCCCGTCGGCGTCCTCGGTGACGACGTCGCCCGTCCGGTACCAGCGCTCGCCCGAGGCCTCGGCGAGGAAGGCGCGGGCGCTCTGCTCGGGCAGGTTCCAGTAGCCCTTCATGACGTTGTCGCCCGCGATGCAGAGCTCGCCCTCCTGGCCGCGCGGGACGTCGCGGCCCGCCTCGTCGACGACCCGCGCGCGCAGGTGCGCGCAGACCTTCCCGATCGGATACGGCTGCGTGCGGTCGTCGGGCACGTGGGCCGGGATGGGGTGCCAGGTGCACACGTTCGTCTCGGTGGGGCCGTACAGGTTGTAGTAGGCCGGGTGCGGCAGCAGGCGCTGGAGCGCCCGCAGGTGCTTCACCGGGAAGACCTCGCCCGCGAAGAGCACGATCCGGAGCGCGCCGTAGTCCCGCGACGCGAGGTCGCCGTACTGGGCGAGGAGGCTCAGGATCGAGGGCGCCGAGTACCAGACGCTGATGCGCTCCTCGGCGATGAGCGGCGCGAGGCGCGCGGGGTCCTTGCCCAGCTCCGAGCCGACGAGAACGAGCGTCGCGCCGTGCTTGATCGCGACGTAGAGGTCGAGCACCGAGAGGTCGAAGTGGAACGGCGCGTGGGACGAGAAGCGATCCTCGGGGCGGGGGTCGAAGACCGCCGAGCACCAGTCCACGAACGCGACGGCGTTGCGGTGCGACAGCATGACGCCCTTCGGGCGGCCCGTGGAGCCCGACGTGTACAGGATGTAGGCGAGGTCGTCGGGGGCCGGCGGCGCCGGCTCGCCGCGGGAGGGCGCGCCCGCGTCCGGCGCGCGCGCGAGCGCCTCCCGCAGCGAGGCGCCCGCGCGCGTGCCGTCGAGCACGAGCGAGGGCGGCGTCGGCGCGCCGAGGCCGGCGAGGGCCTCCTCGAAGCCCTTCTGGAAGCCGCGCTCGAGGACGACCGCGCGCGCGCCGCAGTCGTGCAGGATGTAGGCGTTGCGCTCCGCGGGGGCGCCCGGGTCGACGGGCACGTACGCGGCCCCGGCCTTCAGGATCCCGAAGAGCGCGGCCACCGCGTCGATCGACTTGCGCAGATAGAGGCCGACCCGGTCGCCGCGGCCGACCCCCATCCCGCGCAGCGCGTCGCGCAGGGCGTCCGAGAGGGCGTCGAGCTCGGCGTAGCCGATGCTGCCGACGCCCGGGTCCACGACGGCCGTGTGGCCGCCGCGCGCGCGCGCCGACGCCGCGAGGTACTGCGGCAGCGTGACCGGGGTCGCCATCGCGCCGCTACAGCTTCGACAGCACGAGGCTCGTGATGTCCGAGATCGTGTTCAGGTGCTCCGCGTCGGCCTCGTGCGGCTGGAGCTCGATGCCGTACGTCTCCTCGACGAAGGCGACGAGCTTGAGCGTCGCGATCGAGTCGAGGATCCCGCCCGTGATGAGCGGCGTGTCGTCCTTCAGCTCGTGGGGGTCCTCGCCCGGGAGGAACTCCTCGAGGACGAAGCTCCTCACCGCCTGTCGGATCTCCGCTGCCTGGTCCACCGTCAGTCCCTCTCCGTGTTGCCGGCCGCCGCCGCGACGCGGCGCCGACCGGACGCCGGGCTGGGGGGCCGAGGAAACGAGCGCGACCGCGTCCGGGAGACCCCGGAGCTTCATGCAGAGCTCCCGAAGCCGGCCGCTGCGCGCGCGGCGTGGAAAAAGCCTCGCATTCTACCCCGAGCGGCGAGCCTGACGTAGTGGGTCGCGGTCGCCCGCCGGCGCGGCCCCGTGGGGACGTGCGCCGGCGCACGCGAGCGCGGCCCGTGTGGAGTGGTGGACGCGCGGACCCCCGCGCCGGTATAAGTACCGGTTCCGCAAATCTTGCCTGCGGAACGAAGGCGCTGGCGTACATGCGGGTCCTCGTCACGGGCGGTGCCGGCTTCATCGGCTCCCACACGGTCGACCGCCTGGTCGAGCGCGGCTGCGCCGTGCGCATCCTCGACAGCCTCGAGAAGCCGGTCCACCTGAAGGGCAGGCCCGCGCACCTGAACCCGGCGGCCGAGTTCGTCGTCGGCGACGTGACGCGGCCGGAGGACCTGGGGCCCGCGCTGCGCGGCGTGGACGCCGTGATCCACCTCGCGGCGTACCAGGACTACCTGCCCGACTTCAGCAAGTTCTTCCGGGTGAACGCGGCGGGAACGGCCCTCCTGTACGAGATCGCCGTCGCCGAGCGGCTCCCGATCCGGAAGATCGTCGTCGCGTCCTCGCAGGCGGTGTACGGAGAGGGTCGCCACCGCTGCGCGGCGGGGCACGCGCTCTACCCGTCGATCCGCAGCGAGGAGAGGCTGCGCGCCGGGCGCTTCGAGATCGCCTGCCCCGAGGGCCACGGCGACACGACGTGGGAGCCGACCGACGAGTCCGTCGTGAACCCGCAGAACCAGTACGCGCTCTCGAAGCACGCCGAGGAGCAGATCGCGATCCACCTCGGCCGTCGCTACGGGATTCCGAGCGTCGCGATGCGCTACTCGATCGTGCAGGGCCCGCGCCAGTCGTTCTACAACGCCTACTCGGGCGCCTGCCGGGTGTTCTGCCTCGCCGTCCACCTCGGCCGCGAGCCCGCGATCTACGAGGACGGCGCCCAGGTGCGCGACTTCGTGAACATCCACGACGTCGTGGACGCGAACCTGCTCGTGCTCGAAGACCCGCGCGCCGACCACGAGGTCTTCAACGTGGGCGGCGGGCGCGCCTGGACGGTGAACGAGTTCGCCCGCATCGTGGGCCGCGCGTTCGGCCGCGACGTCGAGCCCGCGCCGAGCGGGCTCTACCGCTTCGGCGACACGCGCCACATCTGCTCGGACGTCTCGAAGCTGCGCGGCCTCGGCTGGGCGCCGCGCCGGACGCCCGAGGACAGCGTGGCCGAGTACGCCGACTGGCTGCGGGGCCACGACAACGTCGAGGACGTGCTCGCCTACGCCGAGCGCACGATGAGGCAGATGAACGTGCTGCGGAAGGTCGAGGGATGAAGGCGTTCGTCCTCGCCGCCGGGCTCGGGACGCGCATGGGCGCCGTGACCCGCACGACGCCGAAGTGCCTCCTCCCGGTGGCCGGGACGCCGCTCCTCGGGCGCTGGCTCGAGCGCCTCGCGCGGGCGGGCGTGCGCCAGGCGCTGGTCAACACGCACCACCTCGCCGACGCCGTGCGCGCCTACGTACGCGCGAGCGCGCCCCCGCTCGACGTGGTCCTCGCGCACGAGCCGGAGCTCCTCGGCAGCGCGGGGACGCTCCGCGAGAACCGCGCGTTCGTCGCGGGCGAGGCGCGCTTCCTCGTGGTCTACGCGGACAACGCCTCGACGGTGGACGTCGGCGCCCTCGCGCGTGCGCACCGGCCGGAGGACGCCGCCACCCTCGGCCTCTTCCGCGTGCCGGATCCGCACGCGAAGGGGATCGTCGAGCTCGACGCGGAGGGCCGGGTGGTGGGCTTCACCGAGAAGCCCGAGCGGCCGAAGAGCGACCTCGCGTGGGCGGGGCTCCTCGTGGGGACGCCCGCGCTGCTCGACGCGATCCCGGACCGGACGCCCTGTGACCTCGGCCACGACGTGCTGCCGCGGCTCGTAGGGCGCGCCCGCGGGGTCCTCGTCGAGGGCTACCATCGCGACGTCGGCACGCCCGAGAGCTACGAGCAGGCGTGCGCCGATCTCGCGCGGCTCGGGAGCGCGGCATGATCATCACCCAGACCCCGCTGCGCATCTCGTTCGCGGGCGGCGGCACGGACCTCGCCGCCTACTACGCGGAGCGCGAGGGCTACGTCGTCTCCAGCGCGATCGACAAGTTCGCCTACGTGATCGTGAAGGAGCGCTTCGACGACCTGATCTACCTCAACTACATGAAGAAGGAGATCAAGGCCGAGGTCGCGGAGATCGAGCACGAGCTCATCCGCGAGGCGATGCGCGTCGCGGGCGTCGGGGGCGGGGTCGAGGTCACGCTGCTCTCCGACATCCCGTCCGAAGGCGCGGGGCTCGGCTCGTCGAGCAGCTTCACCGTGGGGCTGCTGAACGCCTTCCACATGTTCCGCGGCGAGCAGGTCACGGCGGAGCAGCTCGCGCGCGAGGCGTGCGAGATCGAGATCGAGCGCCTCGGGAAGCCGATCGGCAAGCAGGACCAGTACATCGCGGCGTACGGGGGGCTGCGCGCGTTCCGCTTCCGCCGCGACGGCGGCGTCGACGTGGAGCGCCTCGCCCTCGCGGCCCCGCAGGTGCGCGAGCTCGACGCGCGCCTCTCGCTCTTCTTCACCGGGCGGACCCGCAAGGCGGACGTGATCCTGAAGGAGCAGAAGCAGCGGACCGGTGCCCGCGTCGCGGAGCTGGACGGGATCAAGGAGCTCGCCCTCGAGCTCCGGCCGGCGCTCGAGGCGGGCGAGCTCGACCGGCTCGGCGCCGTCCTGCACGCGAACTGGGAGCTGAAGCGCCGCCTCGCCTCCGGGATCAGCGACGGCCCGATCGACGAGATGTACGCGCTCGCCCGCGCCCACGGCGCGATCGGCGGCAAGATCTGCGGCGCCGGCGGCGGCGGCTTCCTGCTCGTCTACTGCCCCGTCGAGCGCCAGGAGCGCCTCGCCAAGGGGATGCGCGACTACCGCGCGATGCCGTTCCGGCTGGAGCCGGACGGCAGCAAGGTCATCTTCAACTACCGACGGGACACGTGGAAATGAAGGGCTACCCGAGCTACGCGGACACGCGCCAGTACTTGAAGCAGGTGGCGGCGCTCCTCGAGCAGATCCCGGATCAGTGCGACCGCTTCGTCGAGACGCTCTACCGCGGGTTCGAGCAGGGCCGCACGATCTTCCTGATCGGGAACGGCGGCAGCGCGGCGAACGCGTCGCACTTCGGGCAGGACCTCGCGAAGGGGACGCTGCCCTCGATGTCCGCGACGCGCCGCTTCCGAGTGATTCCGCTGACGGACAACATCGGCTTCATCACCGCGCTCGCGAACGACGAGGGCTACGACTCGATCTTCGAGCAGCAGCTGCGCAACCTGGCCGGGCCGGGCGATCTCCTCGTCGCGATCAGCGGCTCGGGCAACTCGCCGAACGTGCTGCGCGCCGTCGAGTACGCCCGCTCGATCGGGATGAAGACGATCGGCGTCACGGGCTTCGACGGCGGGAAGCTGCGCCGCATGGCGGACGAGAGCGTCCACATCCCGATCGACGACATGGGGATGGTCGAGGCGCTCCACGGCGTGGTCTTCCACCACGCGATGTGCTTCCTGCGCGAGCGCGTGGCGCGCGCGAACATCGGCTGAGCTGCGGGGCGGCTCGTCCCCGGCAAGTCCCACGCAGGACGCCGCTCCCGACGCCGATCGGACGCGGCCGATGGAGCGGAACCGGAAGGCCCCCTTCGGCCGTGTGGATTGTCACCCCACCGGCTGAGGGAAGATATATGATACCCCGAATTTGCGGGCTGCCGGCCGCCGGCCGGCCCTTTCGTCGGAGTACGCCTTGGCCACCGCTGCCGTCCACGACCGAGAGAGGCGCTCGGAGGCGGGATGGAGCGCGCTCCCCGCCGCGCGCTTCGCCTTCGTCTTGCTCCAGCTCGCGGTCCTACTCGTCGTCTGCTGGCAGTTCGACGTCCAGAATCGCTCCTTCCAGCAGATCCTCGGCGGCGCCCTGGTCGCGTTCCTGGTGCATGCGGCGCTCCCGATGCGCTGGCGGCCGCCGTTCTTCCTCGTGTGCTCGCTCGGGGCGTTCGCGTTCGTCCTCGGGCTCGTGAACGTGGGCGCGCTCCTTGCGGTGGGAGCGGTCCTGATCGGCCTTTGCCACCTCCCGCTGTCCTGGTCGGCGCGGGTGGCCCTCCTGTGCGCGGCGGGGGGCGTTCTGGCGCTCCTGCGCGCGGGCATCCTCCCGGGGCCGGTGTCGTCCGCGCTGTGGCCGGTGCTCGGCTCGGTCTTCATGTTCCGGCTCGCCGTCTATCTCTACGACACGAGCCGCGAGCGCGACGAGATCCCTTTGGCCCGGCGCCTTTCTTACTTCTTCATGCTGCCGAATCCGGTCTTCCCGCTGTTCCCGATCGTCGACTACCAGACGTTCCAGCGGAGTTACTACGCCGACGACCCGCACGCGATCTATCAGCGCGGCGTTCAATGGATGACCCGCGGCGTCGTGCACCTGCTTCTGTACCGCGTCGTCTACCAGCACTGCATGCTCTCCCCAGAGGACGTGCTCGACGTCGCGGATCTCGCGCAATACCTGCTCTCGACGTTCCTGCTCTACCTCCAGATTTCGGGCCAGTTCCATCTGATCGTGGGGCTGCTGCACCTGTTCGGGTTCAAGCTGCCCGAGACCAATCATCACTACTTCCTGGCGTCGAGCGTCACGGACTTCTGGCGGCGCATCAACATCTACTGGAAGGACTTCATGATGAAGACGGTCTACTGGCCGACCGTCCTGCGCCTGCGCCGCAGGATCGGCCAGCGGTCGGCCGTGGTGGCGTCGACCGGGCTCGTCTTCCTGGTGTCCTGGGCACTCCACTCGTACCAGTGGTTCTGGCTGCGCGACACGTTCCCCGTCCAGGCCACGGACGTGATCTTCTGGGGCGGGCTCGGCGTGCTCGCGGTGATCAACGCGGCCTGGGAGGCGAAGCCGCGGTCCGCCGTGCGCTTCCCGCTCCTCCGCGGTCGCGTCGGCCTCCTGCTGCGGACCGTTGCGACCTTCACCGTGATCTGCCTGCTCTGGTCGGTGTGGTCCGCCGAAGATCTGGCACACTGGCGCGCCCTCTGGATCTTGCCGGAGTCGTTCGAGCCGGCGGATCTCACCTGGACGCAGATCCTGCTGTTCGTGGGCGTAGCCGCGCTCCTCGCGTCGTCGGTCGTGCTCGGTGGGGACGCGTCGAGGAAGCGGCGCCGGGAGTCGGGTTCGAACGCGGCCGCCGACGGCTCGTTCTGGGCGCTCGGGGCGCGCGCCTGCGCCGCTCTGCTGCCGTTGCTGCTGCTCGGGACCGGATGGTTGCAGAGCGCGTTGGGACGGGGTGGCGAGTTCGTCGCCCACCTCCGCCAGTCGCGCCTCAACCAGGTCGACCAGCAGGAGATCATCCGCGGCTATTACGAGGAGCTCGTGCACGTCGAGCAGTTCAACACGGCGCTGTTCACGGGTCTGGAGCGGCGGCCCGTGTTCTCGCACTTCTTCGGAGGCGAGAAGGGCGCGGATCGGAAGACCGACGATCTACTGGGCCACGAGCTGCGGCCGTCGGTGAGCGTACCCTGGAAGCTGAAGAGCTTCAGCACGAACCGTTGGGGAATGCGCGACCGGGAGTACGACCTCGAGAAGCGCGAGGGCACGTACCGGGTCGCGTGGCTGGGCTCGTCCCATCTGATGGGATGGGGCGTCGCCGACGACGAGACGTTCGAGAACCGCATCGAGGAGCGCCTGAACGCGGCCGCGCCGAATGGGAACGGCGTCCGAGTCGAGTTCCTGAACTTCGGCGTGAGCGACTACTCGATTCTCCACAACGTGTTCGTCTTGGAGGAGCGCGCGCTGCGGTTCCAGCCGGACGCGGTGGTCTACGTCGCGCACAGGCGCGACGCCGGCGGCGGTGGAGAGCGCGCGCTCGCCGGCGCGCTCAACCGCGGAGTGGACGTTCCCTACCCGTTTCTCGCCGAGCTCGCCGCGAGGGCAGGCGTCGCGCCCGGGATGCCGGTCGCACTCGGGCGCAAGCGCCTTGCGCCGTACCGGGACGAGATCCTGGCCTGGGCCTACGCGCGCTTCGCGCAGGCGGCGCGCGCGCGCGGCATCGTTCCGATATGGACGTTCCTCCCCGAGCGGGCCGACGCGCCGGATCGCGTCCCGCCCGTCCTCCTCCGCACCGCGCGGGAGGCGGGTTTCGAAGTCCTGGACGTCGGCGATCCCTTCGAGGGTCATCGCGAACAGGACCTGAACGTCGCGGCCTGGGACTTCCATCCCAACGCCGAGGCCCATGAGATCCTCGCCGACCGCCTCCATGCGGCCCTGACGCGTCCCGGCGCTCCGCTGGAGGTCGCGCTCCGCGGACACGGCGCCGGCCGCGACGTGGCCCGACAGGCCGGAGGGCTGCCGCACGTAGGCGCGGGGCCACCGGGCGGCGGTGCTTCCGCCGGGGAGCGGCCGGCCGCGCGGTAGCGGGGCGCCGGGGATCCTGCGTCGGGTGGGGGGCGCGCCCGGATCAGTTCGGCACGTAGCGCGGAAGCGTCGGCGCAATGTCGCTCACGAGCGCGAGGATGGCCCGTTCCGCGGCGGCCTCGCCGGACCTGCCGATCGGCGTCGTGAGGCGCACCAGCGCCCCGTCCGTGCGGCCGCGCGTGGCGCGGTCCCAGAAGAGATCGACGATCTTGCGCCAGTCCGCGGCGATCACGCGCCCGCGCTCTTGGTACCAGTAGTACACGAGCTGACGGGCATCCCCTTTGGCGATCACGAGCCGGTTCACCTCGGCGCGCGGCACGGGGACGCCGGGGATGTCGAGCGCGATCCGCCGGGACGCGATGATGTCCCAGCCCGATCCCGGCAGGCAGTGCGCCGGGGGGTGAATCATGGTCTCGTTGGAGCCGCCGCCTTCGCGCCGCACCTGCGAGGCGTGATAGCCCAGGTAGATGCTCACCACCTGGTGGTCGTTCGACCGCTGGAACGCGCAGATGAGGTAATCGGTGACGCCGAGGGCCCTCTCCGTCTCGGGCGCCATCCACTCGCGCTCGGGGCACACCCACTCGCCGACCTGGAGGGGGAAGTGCTCGAGGCTGAGGCGGTCGGGCCGGACTTCGGCCGTGGCCAGATAGTAATACGTGTAGAAGTTGAGGCCGAGGAACGCGAGACCGGCGGCGAGCTTCGTCACGTCTCTCTCCGGATCGGTACGAGGCGCCGGCGGGGCCAGAACCGGCGCAGGAGCCACGCTTCGGCGAGCAGCAGCACGAACGCGATGGCGAACGTGAAGACCCCCTCCGTGGTGTGGATGACGCCGTCCGCGGCGGCCTGCCCGAAGCGGTGCGTGAGCACGCCGGTCAGGGCGACGCGGAACGAGTTCACCAGGATGGCGATGGGGATCGCCGACAGCACGATCACAATGCGCTCCGCCAGCGATTTCCGGAAGAAATAGGCGAAGACGATGCCGAGGGTGATGAGCGCCATCAGCGAGCGAAGGCCGCTGCAGGCCTCGGCCACGAACAACTGCGCGGTGGCGAGATGGATGATGTTCCCCTCGCGGAGCGCCGGGATTCCGAGCTCGTGGAGCACGTCCACGGCCAGATCCGCCGCCACGAGCTGGAGCGGAAACGCAACGACGTTCACCAGCGACTGGGGAAGCGGAACCATCAAGAAGAGGAAGAGGAGCGGGAAGGCGAGCACGCGGAAGATCTGGCGGCCCAGCACCAGCAGGACCAGGCCGATCACGGTCAGCACGAACGAGGCGCGCATGTTCATGAGCTCGCCGCCGAGTCGGCCCACGGCAAGCGTGAGCGCCCCGAGCGCGAGCGGGAGGAGCCCCCACCAGCTCCCGAGCGGCGTGATCCGGGCGAGCGCGCGGCGTCGCTCGTACGCGAAATACAATGCGAGGGGAACGATGAGGAAGCCGTGTGAGTAGTCCTGCACGTAATGCCAGTGCAGGACCATGTGGTAGAGAATCGGGGCGTAGAGGAGCAGCGCGAGAACGAGGGTGGCCAGGAACCCCGCGAGCGCGGGTCGCCGGGCGCGCAGGGCGGTGCCCGGGGCGACCGGCGTAGGAGCCTCGGTGTGTGTGGCTTCCGCCTGGCTCATCCCGTCCGAGGGCTCCTCCGGCGCGGGCTCCGTTCGAAGCTCACGCCGCGCTCCCGAGCTCGCGCCCCAGAACATCGGCGATCCGGACGGCCGCGCGGCCGTCCCAGAGGTCCGGGACGCGGCCCGCCGGCGGGCCCGCCGCGAGGACCTTGCGCATCTCCGCGCGGATCACGTCCGGGTCGCTGCCGACCAGCCGGTTCGTCCCCTGGGTCACCGTGACCGGCCGCTCGGTGTTGTCGCGTAGCGTGAGGCACGGGACCCCGAGCACCGTGGTCTCCTCCTGGATTCCGCCCGAGTCGGTGAGCACGAGCCGCGCGTCCGCCATGAGGCCCAGGAAGTCCAGGTAGCCGAGCGGCTCCAGGATGCGCAGGCGGGGCCGGCGCCCACCGAGCAGCCGCTCGATGGCGGCCCCGGTGCGCGGGTGCATGGGAAAGATCACCGGCAGCTCCGCGTGCAGCTCCTCGAGGACGCCGAACAGGCGGGCGAGGCGATCCGGCTCGTCGACGTTGCTCGGGCGGTGGAGCGTGAGGACCGCGTAGCCGCGCGGCTCGAGGCCGAGGCGGCCCGGGACGCCGAGCGCGCGCGCCGGCTCCACGTGGGCGAGCAAGGTATCGATCATCACGTTGCCGACGAGATGGATGCGCCGCGCGTCGACGCCCTCGCGCCGCAGGTTGTCGACGCCCGACGGCTCCGTCACGAACAGCCACTCCGAGATCGCGTCGGTCATCACGCGGTTGATCTCCTCGGGCATCGTGCGGTCGAAGGAGCGCAGGCCCGCCTCGACGTGCGCGACGGGGACGCCGAGCTTCACCGCCGCGAGCGCGGCGGCGAGCGTGGAGTTCACGTCCCCGACGACGACCACCGAGTCCGGGCGCTGCTCCGCGATCACCGGCTCGATGCGCTGGAGGACCTGCGCGGTCATGGTCGCGTGGCTGCCCGATCCGACCTCCAGGTTCACGTCCGGGCGACGGATGCCGAGGTCGCGGAAGAAGCCCTCGGACATCGCGGCGTCGTAGTGCTGGCCGGTGTGGACCAGGAACACCGAGAAGCGCTCGCGGCGCTCCATCTCGCGCAGGAGCGGCGCCACCTTCATGAAGTTCGGGCGCGCCCCCGCCACCGCCAGCACGCGCAGGGTCCCCGCCGTCATCCTTCGCCGCTCGCCTCCTCGTCCGCCGGATCGCGAGTGGACCCGGCCCGCCGCTGCCGCCATGGCGGGATCCCCCCCCGGCGCCCTACTGTCGCAGGTTCCCCGCGCCCGTGGGTACCCCGGGCCGGCAAATGGGGTGCTCGACCCCCCCTTTCGGACCCTGACCGCGCCCCTCTTGCCTCGGACGCTGCGGCGAAGGAAACTCCCTTCCCTCTCGGTAGGTTGGTTCCCACAAGTGGAAAGATCTTGCACAGTCCTGCCGAAGAGCCCGCGTGACACGTGCAACGGCTTCGCGGGCACGCTCCGAGGGGGCTCGCGCGCCCTTGGAGGCCTTCGACAGGACCGGGACCCTAGCTCGGGGGGGGAGGTGACGTCGATCCGTGGGTGAGCGGTTCCGCGTGCTGGTCATCGACGACGATCCGGGGGTCCGCGAGTACCTCGAGGCGCTCGTCTCGCGCCAGGGGTACGACGTGCTGGCGGTCGCGAGCGGCGAGGAGTCGCTGCGCGTGATCGAGCGCGTCCGCCCGGACCTCGTGACGCTCGACGTGGTGCTCGAGGGCATGGACGGCCTCGAGACGCTGCGCCAGCTCAAGAAGCGGCTGCCGGACGTGCCGGTGATCATGCTGTCCGGCCACGGGCAGGCCCGGACGATCGTCGAGGCGATGCGCCTCGGCGCGAGCGACTTCCTGCGCAAGCCGTTCGAGGTCGAGGAGCTGGAGCTCGCGTTCCAGAAGGCGCTCGAGAACCGCGCGCTTCGGCGCGAGGTCGAGACGCTGCGCGGCCGCGCCCGCTCCGAGAACGACATCATGATCCACGGCGGCGACGACGGCCCGATGAAGACGGTGCGGGAGATCATCGAGCAGGTCGCCGACACGGACATCACGATCCTCGTGCGCGGCGAGAGCGGCACCGGCAAGGAGCTCGTGGCCCGGAGCGTGCACGCCCTCTCCAGCCGCGCCGAGCGCCCGTTCGTGAAGGTGAACTGCGCCGCGCTGCCGTCCGAGCTGCTCGAGAGCGAGCTGTTCGGGTTCGAGCGCGGCGCCTTCACGGGCGCGCAGAAGCGCAAGCTCGGCAAGTTCGAGTACGCCAACAAGGGCACCATCTTCCTGGACGAGATCGGCGAGATGAGCCCGGCGCTGCAGGCGAAGCTGCTCCAGGTGCTGCAGGACGGGGAGTTCTCCCGGCTCGGCGGGGAGAGCGACGTGAAGGTGGACGCGCGCGTGATCGCCGCGACGAACCGCAACCTGGAGGAGGCGGTCCAAAGGGGAGAGTTCCGGGAGGACCTCTACTACCGCCTGAACGTCGTCACCATCCACCTTCCGGCCCTGCGGGACCGCAAGGGGGCGATTCCGCTGCTCGTGGACCATTTCCTGCGCCGCTTCGGCGAGCAGTACGGCAAGGAGGTCCGGCAGCTCTCGCCGGAAGCGATGAAGCGCTTCATGGAGTACTCGTGGCCGGGCAACGTCCGCGAGCTCGAGAACATGGTCCGCCGGATCATCGTGCTCGGCAACGAGGACGCCGTGCTCGCCGAGATCTCGCGGCGGGATCCCGTCTCCGAGGCGCGCCTCGATCCCGACTCGCTGCTCGACCTCGACGCGCTCGGGCGCGAGCTCGCGGAGGGAGGCGAGCTGGACCTGAAGGCCATCTCGCGGCGCGCCGCCCAGATCGCCGAGAAGCGCGTGATCGAGCGCGTGCTCCAGCAGACGCGCTGGAACCGCAAGGAAGCGTCCGAGCGGTTGCAGATCAGCTACAAGGCGCTGCTCTACAAGATGAAGGAAAACGGCCTCAGCGACGGTCGCTGAGCCCTGCGGCGTTGGGGGTCCGGATGGGTCGAGTGCGATGGACGAGGAGCGTCGGCGTGGCGGCGTGCCTGGTGGGGACGCTCGCCTGCGCGACGACCCCGGTGCCGCCCGAGTTCCTCGACGAAGCGATCAAGCAGGGCGTCTTCCGCATCCAGCCTGCGGACGTGCTGCAGATCCGCGTGTGGAGGAATCCGGAGCTGTCTCTGGAGGCGCCCGTCCTGCCCGACGGCACGATCTCGCTTCCGCTCGCCGACGTCGTCACCGCCGCCGGACTCACGACGGAGGAGCTCGAGGAGGTGCTCACGGAGCGTTACGAGGAGTACATCACCGCCCCCGAGGTGAGCGTGACGGTCGCGCACGTGAACAGCCAGCGCGTCTCCATGGTCGGGGAGGTGGCCCGCCAGGGTTGGGTTCAGCTCGACACCGAGACGCGAATCGTGGACGCCATCTCGATGGCCGGTGGGTTCACCGCGTTCGCGAACCGCCGAAAGGTGAAGATCATGCGCCATGTGGACGGGCGCGACGTCCACTACACCTTCAACTACGACGCCTACGTCCGCGGCGATGCGCCCGGCACGAACGTGCGGCTGCAGCCGGGCGACGTCGTGTACGTGTCGGATTGAGTCGGTGAAGCGCGCCCCCGTCGTCGGGCTCGCCCTCGCGGCGCTGCAGACGCTTCCGGCATCCGCGACGGAGCTGGAGCTGGGCGTCACGTCGGGCGTCGCCTACCAGGATAACGTGTTCCCGTCCCGCTCGGGGCCGCAGGGAGATTGGCTCGGGACGCTGGCCCCCCGCATCCGGCTGGTGGATGAGCTCGGCGCGGTGACCTGGAACCTCCAGTATCGGCCTCTCTACGAGAAGTACCTGAAGCTCGACGCCGCCGACGACTGGGATCAGGACGTCTACGGTACGCTGACGTGGAACGTCTCGCCCAGGACGACGCTCCGGCTCACCGATCGCTACCTCGACACGAGTCACGTGTCGACTGCGTTCACGGAGACGGGAGGTCCCGATCCGTTCGTCGAGCCGATCCTCGAGCTCGAGACCAACCGCGTGAAGTTCAACCAGCTGAGCGCCTCGCTCGATCACCAGCTTACGGCGCGCCAGGTGGTCACGTTCAGCTTCGGCTCGTACGACACGGACTACGGAGGGGGCAGCGAGACGACGGTCAGGGACCTGGGCCTCTCGGTGCTCTACGCGCTCCAACCGGTCGACCGCGTGGGGTTCGCGCTGAGCGCCGTGCAGCAGGATGCCGGAGCCGTGTCCGTCTACTACTACAACGGCTCGCTCCGGTGGGTCCATCGTTTCGACCGGACGCTCTCGCTGACGGCCTCCGCGGGGCCGGCCTGGGTCGACCGCCCGCCGCCCGACTTCGTCGACGTGCTACCGGGGCGGAGTCGTTATCCGCTGCTGCGGACCGACAGGGGGGACGTCCCGATCCTGGCGTCGACCTGCACGCCCGCGGGCGGCGACCTGGTCGGTCTGTTCGTGCTGAGCAGCGCCACGTGCCAGCCCGTCCCAGCCGGAACGCAGTTCGGGTCCGAGTTCAGGTTCGAAGTCGTGGACCTGCAGCGTCTTGGGGACGAGCCCCCCACGGGTTCCCAGATCACGTACTTCGCGAACGCGAGCCTCGCAAAGCAGTGGCACGATTTCGCGGGCTCGCTCTCCTACAGCCGCGGTGCGAGCACGACTTCGCAGCTCAGCGGCGTCGTGAGCGACACGCTCACCCTCAGCGTGACGTGGGTCCCCACCGCCCGCCCGTGGCGCGCCAGCGCGTGGGTTTCGTACGGGCGCCGCGAGTTCCCCGGGGGCGGCGTGGTCACTCAGCAGCTCGTGCGCTCATCGACGCTCCAGGGTGTCGATGACGTCGCCGAGTCGGCGGGATTCCGACTCGTCGAGGTCGAGCGGAACCAGACGATCGACGTGTACCGGGTCGGTATCTACGTGTCCTACGAAATCGCGCCGCGCGTCCAGACGTACTTGAATGCCTGGTGGTCCCGCGACGAGTACGAGTTCGAGTTCAGCGGTCCTGTCGCCCCGCAGATCGACCGCTTCCGCGTATCCCTCGGCCTGACCTACACGACGGATCGAATCAACCTCCCGTTCTGACGAGGTCCATCCCGTGAGCGAACCTCAGGTCATCCAGATCGCGACCGTGAAGGCCATGCTCCAGCGCCGGCTCGGCGTGATGGTGCCCGTCGCGGTCGCCGCCTTTCTTGCGGCCGTCCTGGTCGCCGCGCTCCTCCCCAATCGGTACGAGGCGTGGACGACGCTCCTGGTGTCGCCTCAGACCGTTTCCAAGAAGCTCGTCGAGCCCGGCGTGGAGGAGAGCGATCTCAACAACCGCCTCCATCTGATGACGATGCAGATTCTGAGCCGCGGGCGCCTCTCGAAGGTGATCGACGATTTGAGGCTCTATCCCGAAGAGTCTCAGGAGATGACCCGGGAGGAAGTCATCGAGCTGATGCGCGACGACATCCGCGTGGAGCCCGTGCTGCCCGAGATGGGGCAGGTGCGCCGGCGCGAGGACCTCGAGATCAACACGTTCCGGCTGTACTACACCAGTGATTCGGCCGAGACGGCGGCCGCAGTCGCGCAGCGGCTGGCGAACGACTTCATCGACGAGCACATCCGTGAGCGCGTGGAGACCTCGACCGGCACGTCGGAGTTCATCGAGGCCGAGCTGGAGCGGCTCGCGACCGCGATCCGCGCCGTCGAGGAGCAGATCGCGCAGGTGAAGGGCGAGAACGCCGGCCGGCTCCCCGAGGATCTCGCGGCGAACCAGCGGCTGCTCGAGCGGGCCGTGGGAGACCTTCGCCTCGCGCAGCGCGATCTGGCCATCGCGGAGAGCGACGCGGCCTTCTACCGCCAGCAGGCATCCACCGGAGGCCTGGACCGGCTGCGGGGGCTCGGGGGACCCGACACCCCGTACGACCGCAAGCAGCGCCTCGAGATCGAGCTGGGCGAGGCGCGCTCGCGGGGCTTCACCGACAAGCACCCCGACATCATTGCCTACCAACAGGAGATCGCGGAGCTGACCGCGAAGATCGAAGCGAGCCGGGAGGAATCCGCGGAGGCGCAGTCGACGGATCCGGTCGCGATGAACGAGGCGCAACGCGCCGAGTTGCGTGCGGAGTCGGCGCGCGCCGAGATCGCTCGGCTGCAGCAGCAGGTGGCCGACGTGGAAGACCGCCTCGCTCAGACGCCGGCGGTGGCGGAGCAGCTCGGCGTGCTCGAGCGCGAGCACGAGCACCTCTACGCGAGCTTCCAGGACTTCAGCAACAAGCGGCTCGAGGCAGGCGTCGCGGCCAACATGGAGCGCCGCCAGAAGGGCGAGCAGTTCCGCGTGCTCGAGACGGCGTTCCCGCCTCCGGAGCCGTCCTCACCGCCGCGGCTTCTGATCGTCGCGCTCGGTTTCATGCTGTCGCTGGGTGCGGGCGTCGCGGCCGGCGTGCTGGTCGAGTTGATCGACACCTCCGTGCACGAGCGGCGCGAAGCACAGGACGCCTTCGGAATCCCCGTGCTCGCCACCATCCCGAAGGTCACCCTGGAGTGGGATCGAATCCGCCAGCGCCGGCGCCGCATCCTCGCCGTCGGCGCCGGGCTCGGCATCGTCGGGATCACGCTGGTCGGGGCGGGCGCCGGGTACTGGATGGTGAACGTCGCGGGGAAGCGACCCGCCCAGACGGGCGTCGACACCGGCGGCGCGGGGCAGACGGCTCCTACTCGGGGCTGAGCGGAGCGGCGCGTGTACCAGCAGTTCTACGGCCTCGTGCGCAGCCCGTTCGAGATGACGCCGGACCCGGCGTTCCTCTATCTCGGCGAGGTGCACCGCGAGGGCCTCGCGACGCTCGCCTACGGCGTGCGCGCGCGGAAGGGCTTCGTGCTGCTCACCGGCGAGGTGGGCACGGGCAAGACCACGCTGCTGCACGCGCTGCTCTCGCAGCTCGAGCGCGACACGCTCGCCGCTTTCCTGTTCAACCCGCGGCTCGAGCCGCTCGACTTCTTCCGCGTCCTCTTCGACGAGTACGGCATCGAGACGCCGTGCCGGACGAAGGCCGAGTACCTGCTCGCGCTGAACAAGTTCCTGATCGATCGGCTGGAGAAGGACCTCACGACCCTCCTCATCCTCGACGAGGCGCAGAACCTCTCGCCCGAGATGCTCGAGGAGATCCGCCTCCTCTCGAACCTCGAGACCCCGCGCTCGAAGCTGATCCAGATCATGCTGGTGGGCCAGCCGGAGCTATGGGAGCTGCTGTCGCGGCCGGAGCTCCGCCAGCTGCGCCAGCGCATCGTGCTGCGGCACACGCTCCAGCCGTTCGACGCGGAGGAGACCGCCCACTACGTGGAGGAGCGGCTCCGGCTGGCGGGTTACACGGGGAGCGGCATCTTCAAGCCCGCGGCGCTGCGGGCGGTCCACCGCGCCTCGGGGGGCATCCCGCGGGTCATCAACATTCTGTGCGACGGCGCGCTGCTCCTCGGCTACGGCCGCGGCCGGGCCCAGATCGGGGCGGCGGACGTGGACGAAGTGGCGCGCGATCTCGGGCTCGCGGCCTCGGATGGGGGCGCCGCGCCGGCCCAGGAGCCGAAACGATCACCGGCGCGTGAGCGCAGGGGGCTGCTGGGCCTCTTCCGCCCGCGGCCTGCTCGGGGTGCCTGATGGGGAAGGTGTTCGACGCCCTGCAACGGGCGGAGGAGGAGCGCGCGCGCCGCGCCGGGGAGCTCGGCGTCGCGCGTGCGCCGGCGCTCGAGCCGGCCGCGCCGGCACGGCGGGCGGCCACGGCGTCGCGCTGGCGGCGGCTGCTCGCGTTCCGCAGTCGCGCCGGCGCCGAGGACGCGGGCGCGCTCAACAAGCGGCGCATCGCGCTGCTCCAGCCGCAGTCGCTCGTCGCGGAGCAGTTCCGCACGCTGCGCGCGCGCATCGACTCGATCGCCGCCGCGCAGCCGATCCGCTCGATCGCGGTTACGAGCGCGAACGGCGGCGACGGGAAGACGATGGCCGCCGTGAACCTGGCCCTCGTCATGTCCATGAGCGTCGGCCGCAAGGTGGTGCTCGTGGACTGCGACCTGCGGCGCCCGCGCGTCCACGAGTCCCTCGGCCTGCGCGTCGACGCCGGGCTGGCCGAGGTGCTGCAGGGGACGGCCGAGCTCGACGAGGCGATCGTCCCGCTCGAGGGCGCCGCGCTGCAAGTTCTGCCCGTGCGCGCGCTCCCGCCGAACCCGTCGGAGCTCCTCGCCTCCGGCCGCATGCGCGAGCTCATCGACAAGCTCGAAGCTCGCTTCGACCGCCTGGTGCTAGACGTCCCCCCCACGCTCGGCCTCCCCGACGCGAAGACCGTGACGGACCTCTGCGACAGCGTGCTGTTCGTCGTGAGAGCGCACGTCACGCCGCGCGAGGACGCCGACGCCGCGCTCGAGGTCCTGGGACGCTCGCGCATCCTCGGCATCGTCTTCAACGAGGCGGACGTGGAAGCCTCGCGGTACCACTACGCGGGCTGAGCCGCCGCGACGGGGACGCCGCCGATGACGATGCCCCTGCTCCTCGCCTTCGTCGTCGCCCTCGGGGTGGCGGCGGCGTCGACCCCCCTCGCCATGTGGCTCGCGCGGGCGGTGGGCGCCGTGGACCGTCCGAACGAGCGCAAGGTCAACCGGCGGCCGGACATCCCGCTGCTCGGCGGGCTCGCGGTCGCCCTCGGCCTCTTCGTCGGGCTTTCCGTGGCCGTGGAAGCGATGGAGCTCCCGCGCTCGAGGGGCCACGTCGAGGCGTACCTCGTGGGCGGCATGCTCATCCTCGCGCTCGGCGTGGTGGACGACCGCTTCAGCTTGAGCGCACTCCCGAAGCTCGCCGTCCAGCTCCTCGCGGCCGCCGTCGCCATCGGCTTCGGCTTCCACATCGACCACCTCACCGACCCCGTCTCGCGCACGGTGTGGATGTTCCCGGCCTGGCTCGTCTGGATCGTGACGACGCTCTGGGTCGTGGGCGTCACGAACGCGATGAACCTGATCGACGGGCTCGACGGGCTCTGCACCGGGGTGGCCGCGATCATCGCGGCGACGCTGACCTACATCGCCTGGCAGAGCGGGCTCGCCGAGGCCGTCGTCGTCGGCGTCGTCCTGGTCGGGGCGCTGCTCGGGTTCCTGTACTGGAACTTCCCGCCGGCGAAGATCTTCCTCGGCGACACGGGCGCCCTCTTCATCGGCTACTGCCTGTCGCTGCTCGCGCTCGAGGGGTACCAGAAGGTCACGGTGCTCACCTTCCTCGTGCCGCTGCTCGCGCTCGCCGTGCCGATCATGGACACGCTGCTCTCCATCCTGCGCCGTGTGGTGCGGCACGCGAATCCCTTCTCCGCGGACCGCCAGCACATCCACCACCGCCTCCTCGAGTGGGAAGGGACCGACCGCAAGGCGGTGCTGTCGATCTACTTCCTCACCGCATGCTTCTGCATCATCGCGGTCTCGTTCACCCGCCTCGAAGGCTGGGCGACGCTGGTCTTCCTGTGCGCGGTGGCGGTTCTCACCCTGCGCTTGTTGCGGAACCTCGGATTCTTCGATACCGGCGACAGGGAGGGGGGGAAGGTGCCTTCCGGGCTGGAGGCCCGGCCGGGGCAGGCCCCCGGGGAGTCCCGATGACCCAGGGCGTCGCGCTGATCACCGGCATCACCGGCCAGGACGGGTCGTACCTCGCGGAGCTCTTGCTCGACAAGGGCTACGAGGTCCACGGCATGGTGCGGCGGTCGAGCACGGAGAGCTTCGAGCGCATCGCGCACCTGCGCGACCGCGTGACGCTCCACCAGGCCGATCTGCTCGACCCGAGCTCGCTCGTGAACCTGCTCCGGGCCACGGGCCCCGCGGAGGTCTACAACCTCGCCGCGCAGTCCTTCGTCCCGACCTCGTGGTCGCAGCCCTCGCTCACCGGCGAGTTCACCGCTCTCGGGGTGACGCGGGTGCTGGACGCGGTGCGCCTCGTCGACGAGAGCATCCGGTTCTACCAGGCATCGAGCTCGGAGATGTTCGGCAAGGTGCGCGAGACGCCGCAGAACGAATCCACGCCGTTCTACCCGCGCAGCCCCTACGGCGTCGCGAAGGCGTACGGGCACTGGATCACCGTGAACTACCGCGAGAGCTACGGGCTGTACGCGGTGTCCGGGATCCTCTTCAACCACGAGTCGCCGCGGCGCGGGCGCGAGTTCGTGAGCCGCAAGATCACCGAGACGGTCGCCCGCATCAAGCTGGGCCTCGCCGACGAGCTCGTGCTCGGGAACCTCGAGGCGAAGCGCGACTGGGGCTACGCGCCCGAGTACGTGGACGCCATGTGGCGCATGCTGCAGCAGCCGGACGCCGTGGACACGGTGGTCGGGACGGGCGAGACGCACTCGGTGCGCGAGTGGGTCGAGATCGCGTTCGGCCACGTCGCGCTCGACCCGGACGACTTCGTCCGCATCGCGCCGGAGCTGCTGCGGCCGGCGGAAGTGGACCTCCTGATCGCGGACCCGACGAAGGCCCGCGAGCGGCTCGGCTGGCAGGCGCGTACGAGCTTCGCCGACCTGGTGCGCATCATGGTCGACGCGGACCTCGACGCCCAGGCGCGCGCGAGCGGCCGCCGCGTCGGAGGTCCCGGCGCGCGATGAGCCCGCCCTCGCGCATCCTCGTCACCGGCGTCGCCGGCTTCATCGGGTCCACGCTCGCCGAGCGGCTCCTCGCGGAGGGGCGCGAGGTGGTGGGGATCGACAACCTCGACCCCTTCTACTCGGTCGCCGAGAAGCGACGCAACCTCGCCGCGCTCGAGGCATCGCCGGCCTTCCGGTTCGTTCAGGCCGACGTCCGCGATCCGGCGGCGCTGGCTCCGCTCTTCGCGCGGCCGCGCCCGGACGCGGTGGTCCACCTCGCGGCGCTCGCGGGCGTGCGGCCCAGCCTCGAGCGCCCGGCGGAGTACGCGGACGTGAACGTCGTCGGAACCGCGCGCCTGCTGGAGGCGTGCGTGCGCGGCGACGTGGAGCGGGTCGTCTTCGCCTCCTCGTCGTCCGTCTACGGCGAGCGCGACGACGGCGAGGCGTTCCGCGAGAGCGACCCGGTGGACCGCCCGATCTCGCCGTACGCGGCCACGAAGCGCGCCGGCGAGCTGGTCGCGCACACCTTCCATCACGCCCACGGGGTCCGCATCGTCTGCGCGCGCATCTTCACGGCCTACGGGCCGCGCCAGCGGCCGGACCTCGCCGTGCGAACCTTCGCGGAGCGCATCCTGCGCGACGCGCCGATCCCGATCTTCGGCGACGGGAAGAGCCTGCGCGACTTCACGTACGTGGACGACCTCGTCGACGGCCTCGTGCGCGCGCTCGACAGCGGGCTCGCGTTCGAGGTGCTGAACCTCGGGGCCGGGCGCACGGTGACGGTGCTCGAGGTCGTGGAGCTGCTCGAGCGCGCGCTCGGGCGCCGGGCCCGCATCGACTGGCTGCCGCGCCAGACCGGCGACGTCTCGCGTACCTGGGCGGACATCACCGCCGCGCGCGAGCTGCTCGGATACGCGCCGCGCGTGCCGCTCGAGGACGGCATCGCGCGCTTCGTGACCTGGCTGGAGAAGTCGTGAGCCGGGCGGCCCTCGTCACGGGGGGCGCGGGCTTCATCGGCAGCCACCTCGTGGACCGCCTGGTGCGCGACGGCTGGCGGGTCCGCGTGCTCGACGACTTCTCGACCGGGCGCGACGCCAACCTCGAGGGCGCGCTCGCCGCGGTGCAGCTCGTGCGCGGGGACCTGCTCGACCCCCCGACGCTGGAGCGCGCCGTGGCGGGGGTCGAGGTGGTGTTCCACCAGGCGGCCGTGCCGTCCGTGCCGCGCAGCGTGGCGGAGCCGCTGCGCACCCACGAGGTGAACGCGACCGGGACGCTGCGCGTGCTGGAGGCCGCCCGGCGCGCGGGCGTGCGCCGCGTGGTGTATGCGGCGTCGTCCTCGGCGTACGGCGACACGCCCGAGCTTCCGAAGGTCGAGACGATGCCGCCCCGCCCGCGCTCGCCGTACGCGCTCCAGAAGTGGGCCGGCGAGGCGTACTGCGCGCTCTACGCGGAGCTCTACGGGCTCGAGACGGTGTCGCTCCGTTACTTCAACGTGTTCGGCCCCCGGCAGGATCCGGGCAGCGAGTACGCGGCCGTGGTGCCGCGCTTCGCGACCGCCTGCCTGCGCGGCGAGCCGCCCGTCGTGTACGGCGACGGCGAGCAGACGCGGGACTTCACCTTCGTGGCGGACGCGGTGCAGGCGAACGTCCGCGCCGCCGACGCGCCGGCCGCGTCGGGCGCGGTCGTGAACGTGGCCGGGGGCCGGCGCGTGAGCCTGAACGAGCTGCTCGCGCTCCTCGCCGACGTGACGGGCGCGCAGGTGCGACCGCGCCACGAGCCGCCGCGCCCGGGCGACGTGCGCGACAGCCTCGCGGACCTGGGCCGCGCGCGCGCCCTGCTCGGGTACGAGCCGAGCGTCGACCTGCGCGAGGGCCTGAGGCGCACGGTCGAGAGCCTGCGGGACGCGAAGGGCGAGGCGGGCTCGTGAGCGCCGCGGCGGAGCGCCGGCTCGCGCTGGTGACGGGCGGAGCCGGCTTCATCGGGAGCCACCTCGTGGACCGGCTCCTGCGCGACGGCTGGCGCGTGCGCGTGCTGGACGACTTCTCGAGCGGCCGCGCGGCGAATCTCGCGGCGGCGGGCGAGGCCGTCGAGCTGCTGCGCGGCGACGTGTGCGACGAGGTGCTGCTCGCGCGCGCCGTGCGCGGCGCCGACGTGGTCTTCCACCAGGCCGCGATCGCGTCGGTGCCCCGCAGTCTCGCGGATCCGCTGCGCACGCACGAGGTGAACGCGACGGGCACGCTGCGCGTCCTCGAGGCGGCGCGGCGCGCCGCCGTGCGGCGCGTGGTGTTCGCCGCGTCGTCGGCGCCGTACGGCGATGCGCCGGAGCTCCCGAAACGCGAGGACATGCCGCCGCGGCCGCTCTCGCCCTACGCGCTCCAGAAATGGGTCGCGGAGTCGTACTGCGGGCTCTACGCCGCGCTCTACGGAACGGAGGCGGTGGCGCTGCGCTACTTCAACGTGTTCGGACCCCGCCAGGACCCGCGGAGCGAGTACGCGGCCGTCATCCCGCGCTTCGTGACGGCCTGCCTGCGGGGCGAGTCCCCCGTCGTCTACGGCGACGGCGAGCAGACCCGCGACTTCTGCTTCGTGGACGACGCCGTCGAGGCGAACGTCCGCGCCGCCGAGGCTCCCGGCGCCGCGGGCGCCGCCGTGAACGTGGCCGGAGGGCGCCGCGTGAGCCTCAACGAGATCCTCGCGCTCCTCGGCGAGCTCACCGGGCGCGTGCTGCGCCCGCGCTACGAGCCGGCGCGCGCGGGCGACGTGCGGGACAGCGTGGCGGACCTCTCGCGGGCGCGCGCGCTCCTGTCCTTCGAGCCGGCGGTGGACCTGCGGGAGGGCCTCCGCCGGACGATCGAGAGCTTCCGGGCCGCCGCGGGCGGGATCCGGAGCGCGGAGCCGGGGAGGGCGACGCCGTGAACGTGTGCGTGATCGGATCGGGCTACGTGGGCCTCGTGACGGGCGCCTGCTTCGCGGAGTTCGGCGTGACCGTCGTCTGCGCGGACAAGGACGCGGCGAAGATCGCGGCGCTCGAGCGCGGCGAGATCCCGATCTACGAGCCGGGGCTGGACGCGCTCGTCGCGCGCAACGTGAGCCAGGGGCGCCTGCGCTTCACGACCGACACGGCCGAGGCCGTACGCGGCTCGCTCGTGGTCTTCATCGCCGTCCAGACGCCGCCCCAGGCCGACGGCTCGACCGACCTCGGCGCGGTGGAGGAGGTCGCCCGCGAGATCGGCCGCGCGATGGACGGCTACAAGGTGATCGTCACGAAGAGCACCGTCCCGGTCGGCACCTCGTACCGCGTGCGCGACCTCGTCGCCGACGAGCTCGCGCGCGCCGGCCGCGACATCCGCTTCAGCGTCGCCTCGAACCCCGAGTTCCTGCGCGAGGGCGCGGCGATCTCCGACTTCATGCGGCCGGACCGCGTCGTGATCGGCGCCGAGGACGACGCGTCGCTCGGCATCCTGAAGGACCTGTACCGGCCGCTCTTCCTGAACGAGACGCCGTTCGTGCTCACGAACGTCCCGACCGCCGAGCTCACGAAGTACGCGGCGAACGCGTTCCTCGCCACGAAGATCTCCTTCATCAACGAGTTCGCGAACCTGTGCGAGCGGGTGGGCGCGGACGTGCAGGCGCTCGCCCGCGGGATCGGGCTCGACGGCCGCATCGGGCGCAAGTTCCTCCACGCCGGCCCCGGCTTCGGCGGCTCCTGCTTCCCGAAGGACACGCGCTCGGCGGCGCACTTCGCCCGCGTGGCGGGGGAGTCGCTGCAGATCGTGGAGGCCGTGATCCGCGTGAACGACGCGCAGCGCCGGCGCATGGTCGAGAAAATCCGCGAGGCGCTCGGCGGCGAGCTGCGCGGCCGCACGGTCGGGATGCTGGGCCTCTCGTTCAAGCCCGAGACGGACGACATGCGGGACGCTCCGTCGATCGACATCGTGCACGGGCTGCTCGAGGGCGGCGCCCACGTGCGCGCGTACGACCCCGTCGCGATGGCGAACGCCAGCCGGGTCCTGCCCGAGATCACGCTCTGCAAGGACGCCTACGAGGCGTGCGAGGGGGCGGACGCCATGGTGCTCGTGACCGAGTGGAACCAGTTCCGCATGCTCGATCTCGAGCGCGTGCGCCGCCTGCTGCGCGAGCCGGTCGTCGTGGACCTGCGCAACGTGTACAAGCCCGATCCGATGCGCGCGGCCGGGTTCCGCTACGTCTCCGTGGGCCGATGAGGCCGCGCGCGCGGAACGTCCACGCCGTGATCCTCGCCGGCGGGGCCGGCGAGCGTTTCTGGCCGGCGTCGCGGGCGGCCGCGCCGAAGCCCCTCCTGCGCGTGGTCGGCGGGGCGAGCCTGCTCGCGGCGACCGTGGCGCGCGCGCGGGCGGTCGCCGGGCGCGACCGCGTATGGCTCGTGTGCGGGGCCGAGCACGCGGACGCGATGCGGCGGGAAGCCCGTCTTCCGCCCGCGCGCGTGGTGGTGGAGCCCGCGCGCCGCAACACCGCCATGGCGTCGGCGGTGGCGGCCCTGGTGGTCGCGGCGCGGGATCCGGAGGCCGTCCTCCTCGTCCTGCCGGCGGACCACCAGATCGGCGACCCCGCGGGGTTCCGCGCGGCGGCCGGCCGGGCCCTCCGGGCGGCGTCGGCAACCGGGGCCCTCGTCACCCTCGGGGTGCGCCCCACGCGCCCGGACACGGGCTACGGCTACATCGACCTCGGGACCGCGGTGGGAAAGGCCCATCCCGGGCTACACCGGGTGCGGCGTTTCGTCGAAAAGCCGGACGCGGCGCGCGCCCGGCGCTACCTCCGGAGCGGACGCTTCCTGTGGAACGCCGGGATCTTCGCGTGGACCGCGCGCGCTCTCTTGGAGGAGGTCGCCGCCCATGCCCCCGAGCTCGACGCGGCCCTCGCGCCGCTCCGCCGGGACGGCGCCGCGCGCGGGCCGTCGCCCGGCGCGCTGGGGCGGGCCTACCGGACGGCGCCCTCGCTCCCCGTGGACGTCGCGATCCTCGAGCGCAGCCGTCGCGTCTGGTGCCTCCCGGTCGACTTCCCGTGGAGCGACGTCGGCACCTGGCAGTCGCTCGCGGAGACCCTCGGGGTGAACCCGGCGCGGTCGGCGGTTGTCGAAGGAGAAGCCGTGCTCTGCGACGCGCCGGGGAACCTCGTCTGGGCCCACGGCAGGCCGATCGCGCTGCTCGGCGTCGAGGGGCTCGCCGTGATCGACGCGGGGGACGCCGTCCTCGTCGCGCGTCTCGACCGGAGCGGCGAGGTACGGCGCGTGGTGGGCGAGCTGCGCGCCCGCCGTCGTCACGAGCTCGTGTAGGATAGAACAGACGACGCGCGCCCGGAGGGGATGGGCTCCGGCGCACGACGGAAGGGATCCGCATGGTGGGACGGACTCGGGACAATCTGGAGGCGCTGCGCGCGATCCCGCTGTTCGCGCGTGTCGCGGACTCGGACCTCGAGCAGATCGCCTCGCACCTGATCGAACGACGCTACCCGCGCAACACGACGATCGTCGAGGAGGGGCTGGCGGGCGACTACATGTACATCATCCGCGAGGGGCGGGTGAAGGTGACGAAGCTCTCGGAGGACGGGCGCGAGAAGATCCTCGAGTTCCTCGAGGCCGGCGCCTTCGTGGGCGAGATGGCGCTCCTCGAGCGCGCGCCGCGCTCCGCGTCGGTGAAGACCCTCACGGCGGTACGGCTCCTCGCGCTCTCCCGCAACGACTTCCTGACGCTCCTGCGGCGGAGTCCCGACCTCGCGCTCGCCGTGATCGAGGTGCTGTGCAGCCGCTTGCGGACGCAGAACGACCAGGCCAGCGCGCTCTCCTTCCAGCGCGTGAAGGACCGCACGAAGGGCCTGCTCCAGCGGCTCGCGCGCAGCGAGCACGGCGACGGGACGCTCTCCACGCCGACGCTCACGCACCAGCAGATTGCCGACATGATCGGCACCTCGCGCGAGACGGTGACGCGGGTGGTGAAGGAGCTGAAGCAGGAGGGCTGGCTCGACCAGGAGGGCAAGCACTACCTCGTGCGCTCGCGGGTCGCCGCGCTCGACTGAGCCGCTCAGCCCCGGCGGCGAGCGCTCCGATACGGGGGCGTGGCGCAGGAGGCCGATTTCGCGGGCTGGCTCGTCGACTCGCTCCGCGCGGGCGTGGTCGCCGTCGACGCCGAGGAGCGGGTGCGCGTCGCGAACGCGGCCGCGCGGCGCATCCTGGGCGGCGGCGCGCTCGCGCTCGGGGCCCCGTGCGAGCGCGCCTTCGCCGCCGAGCCGCTGGTCGCCGCGCTGCTGCGCGCGGCGCTGCGCGGCGTGGAGCCGCCCGGGCGCGGCGAGCTGACCCTCGCCGGCGCCGGCGCGGCGTCACGCAGCGTCGGCTTCACCCTCGCGACCGTGCGCGACCCCCGGGGTGCGGTGCGCGGGGCCGCGATCGTGTTCCGGGACCTCGAGCCCGTGGAGCGCATGGAGGACCAGGACCGGCTGCGGCGCCGCCTCGCGGCGCTCGGCGAGATGGCCGCCGGCCTCGCCCACGAGATCCGCAACCCGCTCGCGAGCCTCGGCGTCACCGCCGAGCTCCTGCGCCGGCGCCTCGCCGGGGCGCCGGAGGAGCGCGCGCTCGTCGACGACCTGCAGGCCGAGATCCGCGCGCTCGAGGCGACCGTCGGCGCGGCGCTCGACTTCGTGAAGCCCGCGGCGCCCGCGCTCGCCCGCGTGGACCTCGTCTCGCTGCTCGAGTCGGCGCTCGCCGTCGTGCGCGCGCGGCTCGCCTTCGAGGGCGCGCTCGAGCGCGACTACGAATCGCCTCCGCCCGCCCTTGCGTGCGACGCCGAGCAGCTGCGCGCCGCGCTCGCGAACCTCGTCGCGAACGCGATCGAGGCGACGCAGGGCGCCACGCGCCCCCGCATCGCGCTGCGCGTCGCGACGCGGCCGCGCGACGGGAGCCGCGCCTTCGTGCGGCTCGGCGCGGGTGCCGCGTGGCCCGCGACGCCCGCCCGCGAGGCGGTGATCGAGGTCGCGGACAACGGGCCGGGCGTGCCGGAGGCGCTGCGGGAGCGCATCTTCTACCCCTTCTTCACGACGAAGCGGAGCGGCTCGGGGGTCGGGCTCGCGCTCGCGCACAAGGCCGTCGTGGGGCACGGCGGCTCGCTCGAGGTGCACGACGCGCCGGGCGGCGGCGCGCTCTTCCGCGTGATCCTGCCGGACGACGCCCAGCCGTGACCGTGCGCCGGGCCCGCATCCTGGTCGTCGAGGACAACGCGTCGCTGCGGCGCGGCGTCGTGCGGGCGCTGCGCGAGCGCTGGAGCGAGGTGGACGACGTCGCCGACGGCGCCCGCGCCCGGGAACGGCTGCTCGACCGCGGTGTCGAACCGTACGACGTGGTGGTCACCGACCAGCGGCTGCCCGGCGCGGACGGCGTCGAGGTGCTCCGCGCCGCGCGCAGGCGCGACGCGCGGACCGCGGTCGTGCTCATGACCGCATACGGGACGATCGAGGGGGCCGTCGAGGCGATGAAGCTCGGCGCCTTCGACTTCGTGCAGAAGCCCTTCGAGCTCGAGCAGCTCGAGCTGCGGGTCGAGCGCGCGGCCGAGCACGCGCGCCTCGTGGGCGAGGTGCGCTCGCTGCGCGAGGAGCGCGCCGCGCGCCTCGGGGCGGCGCCGATCGTCGGCGCGAGCCCCGCGATGCGCGCGGCCCTCGCGCTCGCCCGGCGCGTCGCGCCGACGCGCTCCACGGTTCTCCTCACGGGCGAGACGGGGACGGGGAAGGAGCTGGTCGCGGGCCTCGTGCACGCCGAATCCACCCGCGCGGCGCGCCCGTTCGTGAAGGTGAACTGCGCGGCGCTTCCCGAGACGCTGCTCGAGTCGGAGCTCTTCGGCCACGAGCGCGGCGCCTTCACCGGCGCGGACCGCATGCGCACCGGCCGCTTCGAGCAGGCCGACGGGGGGACGCTGTTCCTGGACGAGGTCGGCGACATGTCGCCCGCGACGCAGGTGAAGCTTCTGCGCGTGCTGCAGGACGGCGAGTTCCACCGCGTGGGCGGGACGCGCGCGCTGCGCTGCGACGTGCGCATCGTCGCCGCGACGAACCAGGACCTCGAGGCGCGCATGCGGGAGGGCCTCTTCCGCGAGGATCTCTACTTCCGCCTGCACGTGATCCGCATCCACCTGCCGCCGCTCCGCGAGCGCGCGGGCGACGTGGAAGCGCTCGCGCTCCACTTCCTGGCGCGCTTCGCGCGCGAGCTCGGGCGCCCGCGGCTCGCGTTCGCGCCGGATGCGCTGGAGCGCATCCTCGCGCACCCGTGGCCCGGCAACGTGCGGGAGCTGCGCAACGCCGTGGAGCGCGCGGCGCTCCTCTCCGAGGGGGACGAAGTGCGCCCGGAGACGCTCGGGCTCGCGCCCCCGCGCGCCGAGCCGGACTTCCCGGGCGAGGTGCTCGCCCTCGACGAGCTCGAGCGCGCGGCGGTGCTCGAGGCGCTGCGGCGCGCGCGCTTCGTGCAGAAGGACGCGGCGGCGCTGCTCGGGGTGACGCGCCGAAAGCTGAACTACATGATCCAGCGCATGGGCATCACGCACGCCTCGTGGCGACGCAACCGCGCCGAGGCCGCCGGGGACGGCGTCCCGGTGGATCGCGGGCGGATCGGGTAAGCTGCGCCTCCGTGGCTCGCGACGCGACGACACGACCCCGCGGCGCCCCGCGGAAGGAGAGGCGTCCTGCGATGAGCGCGGCTCCCCGGCTCCACCGGCGCGTCCTGCCGGCGCTCGTCGGCGCCCTCGCGCTCCTCGGCGGCGCGGCCGGCTGCGGCGACGACGCGTCCCGCGCCGCGGAGCACATGCGCCGCGGCGACGCGTACCTGAAGGAGGCCAAGTACAGCGAGGCGGCGCTCGAGTACCGCAACGTGCTCCAGATCGAGCCGAATCACCCCGCCGGGCACTACGGCCTCGCCAAGGCGTACCTCGGCAGCAAGCAGGCGCAGAAGGCCTACTGGGAGCTGCAGGAGACGGTCCGCCTCGATCCGCAGAACCTCGACGCGAAGCTCGAGTACGCGCAGTTCCTCTTGATCGGGAAGACGGAGGAGCTCGAGGAGGCGGTGAAGCGGGCGGACGAGGTGCTCGCGGCGGATCCGGACCGGCTCGCGGCGCTACTCCTCAAGGGCCGCGCCCTGCAGTCGCTCCAGCGCCACGACGAGGCGCGCGAGGTCTACACCGCCGCGATGCAGAAGGGCCCGAACGATCCGGGCCCGATCCTGCTCCTCGCGACGCTCGAGCGCGAGCGCGGGAACGCGCAGCGGGCGGAAGAGCTCTTCCGCAAGCTCGCCGAGGTGAAGCCGGGCTTCCCGGCCTTCGCCGCGCTCGCGGGGTTCCTGGCCGCGGACCGCGCGCGCGACGCCGAGACGGAAGCGCTCTACCGGACCGCGCTCGAGAAGGCCGAGCCGAAGGAGAGGATCGCGGCCTTCGTCACCTTCGCGAACTTCTACTACGCCCGCGAGCGCTACGCCGAAGCCGAGGCGCTGCTCGAGCGCGGCATCGCGGAGGTGCCGGACGGCGAGGACCGCGACCTCGTCTACACGCTCGCGCGCTTCTATCACAGCCGCGGCGAGACGGGGAAGGCGGCGGCCACCATCGAGCGCGCAGCCCAGGGCAGCCCCGACGACCCGCAGCCCGCGCTGGTGCTGTCCGCCTATCGCGGCCGCATCGGCGATCTCGACGGCGCGCTCGCCGCGGCCGAGGACGCGCTGCGCGCCGCGCCGGACGACCTCACCGCGCGGCTGCGCAAGGCCGAGCTGCTCGTCGACCTCGGCTACCGCCGCGGCGACCGCGCGCGCATCGAAGCAGGCCGGGCCATCGTGAACGAGGTGCTGGCGGCCGATGCGAGCCAGCCGGAGGCGCTGTTCGTCCAGGCCAAGGTGGACCTCGCGGAGAAGCGGCCGCAGGAGGCGGCGGCGGCGCTGCGGCGCTGCCTCGACCAGCGCCCCGACTGGCCGCAGGCGCACTACCTTCTCGGCTCGGCGCTCTACCTCGCGAAGGACCTGCCCGGCGCGCGGGCCGCCCTGTCGCGCGCGCTCGAGCTCGACGCGGCGCTCCTCGACGCCTCGCGGGTCCTCGCGCGCGTGCACGCGCAGCTCGGCGACGACGACCTCGCGCTCGAGGTGGGCCGCAAGGCCCTCCAGCGCGAGGAGGACCGCGGCCTGCGGGTCCTCATGGCGCAGAGCCTCGCGCGCCAGCGCAAGTTCGACGACGCCGCGCGCGAGCTCGAGGCGATCGCGGAGCCGCAGCGCGACGCCGAGGCGTGGTACGCGCTCGGGCGGGTGAGCCTCCTGCGCGGCGACCCCGCGCGCGCGCGGGAGTGCTTCCAGCGCGCGCAGTCGCTGGATCCCGCGCGCTACGAGATCCTGCGCGCGCTCCTCGACCTCGACGTGAGGGACGGCCGCCTGGCCGAGTCCACGCAGCGCGTCTCCGCGGCGCTGCGCGCGCGGCCCGACGACCCCCGCCTCGTCCAGCTGCAGGGCGAAGTCGCGCTCTACAGCGGCGACCACGCGACCGCCGAGGCGAGCTTCCAGCGCGCGATCGATCTCGACCCGAACGACGTCTCCGCCTACGAGAAGCTCGCGCGCTACCTGATGGTCACCGGGCGGCCCGACGAGGTCGTCCGCACCTACGAGAGCGCGCTCCAGAGGAATCCCGACGCCGCGAGCCTGCACCTCATGGTCGGCTCGCTGTACGAGATGCAGGGCCGGATCCCGGACGCGATCGGGCGCTACGAGGACGCGGTCCGGCTCGATCCCTCGCTCGCCGTCGCGAAGAACAACCTCGCCTACCTCCTCGCCGACACCGGGGGCAACCTCGACCGCGCCCTCGACCTCGCCAAGGAGGCCAAGGAGCTGCTGCCCGACAACGCGAACGCCGCCGACACGCTCGGGTGGGTGCTCTACAAGAAGAACGCGCCCGAGGCCGCGGTCGTGCACCTGCGGGAGGCGGTGCGGGGAATGGAGCCGGACGACCCGCATGCGGCCGTCGTGCGCCACCACCTCGCGCTCGCGTACGAGGCGGCCGGCGACTTCCGCAGCGCCCGCGAGGCCGTGGACGAGGCCCTCGCGGAGGTGGCCGCCCGGCGCAAGCGGGCCGCGAGCGACGGGGCGCCGCCCCCGGAGCCGCCCTACGTGAGCGAGCTGCGGGCGCTGCGCGAGCGCCTCGCCGCGGCGGGGCCCGGCGGGTAGTCAAGGCCACGGCCGGGACGACCGATGCATCCCCTGCCGGAGTCCGTCCGGCCGGGTCCCTCCGCGCGCGCGGGGCGGCCCCGGCGCGACCCCGGGCCAAGGAGGGGAAGGGATGAGGTCGTCGATGCTCGCCGTCGGCCTTTCGTGCGGGCTCTGCCTCGCGGCGGCGGCGGCCGCCGCCGAGACGCCGGCGGGCGGGGCCGCCGGCGCGGCCACCGCGGCGGCGCCTGCGGTCGAGCAGCCCGCGGCCCCGGCCGCGCGCTCCGGCTCGCAGCCCGAGGCAAAGCCGGATGCGCCCGCCGCGCGCCAGGAGGCGGCGTCCAGGGACGCCGCGCGCGCCGCGGCGCGCCCGGAGATCGCGCTCGGCCCCGTGGTGAAGGACGACGCCGGCCGCGAAGGCCGCCTCCACGTGGTCCAGACGGGGGACACGCTCTGGGACGTCTCCGACGCCTACCTCGGGACGCCGTGGGTCTGGCCGTCGATCTGGCGCGAGAACCCGGGCGTCCGGAACCCGCACCGGATCTACCCCGGCGACAAGCTGTTCGTGAGCGCGACCGAGATGCGCCGGATCTCCGACGAGGAGGCGGCGCGCATGCTGGCCGGCCAGGGCGACGCGCCCGCGGCGCTCGCCGACGGCATGGAAGGCGGCGCGGCGGCTGCGCGCACGTATCGCTTCGCGTCGATCGAGACCGCCGGCTTCGTGAGCGTGGAGGAGCTGAACGGGGCCGCCAGCATCGTCGACAGCGCCGTCGACCGCGTCTGGCTCAGCGACCACGACCGCGTGATGATCGGCCTCGGCGAGGGCGAGACCGAGATCGGGCGCGAGTACCAGATCTTCCGCACGACCAACACGGTGCACGACCCCGGGACGGGCGTGCCGGTCGGCCACGCGACGCTCGCGCTCGGCTGGCTCGTGGTCGAGGAGGTGCACCCCGACACGTCGGTGGCCAAGATCCGCGTCTCGCGCGGCGAGATCCGGCGCGGAGACCGGCTGCTCCCGCGCGAGCGTGGGACCTCGGAGATCCCCGTGCGCTCGCGCCCCGACGTCCAGGGCCGCGTCGTCTACACCTGGGCCGACCGGCTGTGGATCGGCGGCGACGACGTCGTCTATCTGAACCGCGGCGCGGCCCACGGCCTCGAGGTCGGGAGCCCGCTCGAGGTCTACCGCCCGATCGGAACGGGGATCGACGCGGCGCAGGAGCGCGAGCGCCGGCTCCCCGACGTCGTCGTCGCGAAGCTCCTCGTGGTCGACACGACCGCGGAGACGGCCACCGCGGTCGTGACCCACGCGGGCGAGGAGATCAAGAAGGGCGACTGGTTCCGCGGCACGGACGAGATCGCGCGCTAGGCCGCTGCGCCCTACGGTTCGCGCGACCGCCGGCGGAGGGTCCGACGCCTTCGCCGGCGGGGCGCTTGCCGAGCTGCGCCGGGCGGGCGACGATGTCGCGGCCCCTCGGTCCCGGGGCGGCGGACTCTGCGCGCGCCCGAGCTGCTCGATCCCCGCGACCCCGCGCCCGCGGCCCGCGCGGCGCTCCAGGCATGGCTCGCGCTCCAGCGCGAGCTCGCCTACCGGCCCGAGCGCGCCGTCGCCGAGCTCCGGCGCGCGCCCGAGGCGCTGCTCGCGCGCCATCGCGGCGCCGCGGCCGACGAGCGCGCGCGCGCGGCGCTCGCGCGCGCGGGCGCGGTCGGGGTGCCGTGGCCCTCGCCGCTCTATCCCGAGCGGCTGCGGCGGCTCGCGGACGCGCCGCCGCTCCTCTGGGTGCGCGGGCGCGTGGAGTCGCTCTCCGAGCCCGCGGTCGCGATCGTCGGCGCGCGCGCCGCGACGGCGTACGGGCGCGCGGTCGCGCGCGCGCTCGCGGCCGCGCTCGCGCGCGCCGGGCTGGCCGTCGTCTCGGGGCTCGCGCGCGGCGTCGACGCCGAGGCGCACGGGGGCGCCCTCGAGGTCGAGGGCGTGACGGTCGCGGTCCAGGGCTGCGGCCCCGACCGCGTCCACCCGCGCGCGCACGCGACGCTCGCCCAGCGCATCGCCGCGAAGGGGGCGGTCGCGAGCGAGTTCCCGCCCGGGACGGCGCCGCGCGCGCCGCACTTCCCGCTGCGCAACCGGCTGATCAGCGGCCTCGCGCGCGCGGTGATCGTGGTCGAGGCGCGCGAGCGCAGCGGCTCGCTCGGCACGGCGCGCCACGCGGCGGATCAAGGCGTCGAGGTGCTCGCGGTCCCCGGGCCGATCGACGCGCCGACGAGCCGCGGCACGAACCGGCTCCTGCGCGACGGCGCACGCCCGCTCCTCGACGTGCGCGACGTGCTCGACGCGCTCGGGATCGAGGCGCGGGTCGCGCCGGCGGCGCCGGGGACGGGCGCGGCGTCGGGGAGCGCGTCGGAGGCCGCGCGCGCGGTCCTCGCCTGCCTCGCCGACGGCCCGCTCGACCGCGACGCCCTCGCGCGGCGCCTCGCGAAGCCGCCGCAGGCGCTCGCCGCGGCGCTCCTCGAGCTCGAGCTCGCCGGGCTCGTCGCGTGCGACCGCGACGGGCGCCTGCGCGGCGTGCGGCGCCCGTTCGCGGAGTGAGGGGCCGCGTCCGCTATCCTGCGCGGGCGGGGCGGCGCGAACGCGGCGCACCCGAGGCGATCGACGAGGCAAGCGACGGCAATCGGCGGGATGGGGACGTCGGGACGACCTCGCGCGGAGCGCGTGCTCGTGGTCGGGGCCGGGCTCGCGGGATGCGAGGCCGCGTTCCAGCTCGCGCGGCGCGGCGTGCCGGTGCGGCTCGTCGACATGAAGCCCGCCGAGCGCTCGCCCGCGCACCGGAGCGCGCACCTCGCCGAGCTCGTGTGCAGCAACTCGCTCCGCGCGAAGGACCTCGGCCACGCGGTGGGGCTGCTCAAGGAGGAGATGCGCCGGCTCGGCTCCCTCGTGATGGAGGCGGCCGACGCGTGCGCCGTGCCGGCCGGGCGCGCGCTCGCGGTCGACCGCGACGCCTTCGCGCGCCACGTGACCGAGCGGATCGAGGCGCACCCGGGGATCGAGACGGCGTGCGAGCGGGTGGACCGCCTGCCGGACGCCCCGCTCGCGGTCCTCGCCAGCGGCCCTCTCACCGCGCCGGCGCTCGCCGCGGACCTCGAGCGCGTGGTCGGGCGCGCGCTCGCCTTCTACGACGCGATCTCGCCCATCGTGTACGCGGACTCCGTGGACCACGGCGTCGCCTTCCGCGCGTCGCGCTGGGAAGACGGCGAAGGCGACTACCTGAACCTTCCGCTGGAGCGCGCGGAGTACGAGGCCTTCGTCGACGCCCTCGTCGCCGCCGATCCGGTGCCCCTCCACGCCGCGGAGGCCCGGCTCTACTTCGAGGGCTGCCTTCCCATCGAGGAGATGGCGCGGCGCGGCCGCGACACGCTCGCCTTCGGGCCGATGAAGCCCGCGGGCCTGCGCGACCCGCGCAGCGGGCGGCGCCCGGCCGCGGTCGTGCAGCTGCGCCACGAGGACAAGCGCGGCGTCCTCTACAACCTCGTCGGCTTCCAGACCCGGCTTCGCATCCCCGACCAGCAGCGCATCCTGCGCGCCCTGCCAGGGCTCCACGAGGCCGTGTTCGCGCGCTACGGGTCCGTCCACCGCAACACGTACGTGAACGCGCCCGCCTGCCTCGCCCCGACGCTGGAGCTGCGCGCGCGGCCCGGCCTCTACGTGACCGGGCAGCTCGCGGGCGTCGAGGGCTACGTGGAGTCCGCGGCGCTGGGCCTTCTCGCGGGGCTCTTCGCCGCGGCCGCCTTCCGCGGCGAGCCGCCGGTCGCGCCGCCGGCCTCGACGGCGCACGGCGCGCTGCTCCGGCACCTGCGCGAGGGCGACGCGCGCCGCTTCCAGCCGATGAACGCGAACTTCGGTCTCTTCGCGGAGCTGCTCGGCGCCCCGCGCGAGCGGCGCGCCCGGAACGCCGCGCTCGCGGCGCGCGCGCTCGACGACCTCGGTCGCTTCGCTGCGCGGGTCGCACCGTGATCGCGCCGGCCTTCGCGCGCGCGATCGAGGCATTCGACCGGCACCTCGCGGTCGAGCGCAACCTCTCCGAGCACACGCGCCGGGCGTACGCCGCGGACCTGCGCCAGCTCGCCGCGTTCCTCGGCCCCGAGGCCGATCCGACGCGGGTCGCGGCCGCGGACGTGCGGGCCTTCCTCGCCGACTGCCACCGCCGCCGCTCCGCGGCGACGGTGGGGCGGAAGCTGGCGGCGCTGCGCACGTTCTTCGCCCACCTCGTGCGCACCGGCGCGTGCGCCGCGGACCCGAGCCAGGGGCTTCCCGCGCCGCGCGCGCCGCGGCGCCTGCCGCGCCCGCTCGCGGTGGACGATTGCGCGCTCCTCCTCGACGGCGGACCGGCGCCCGCGGCGCCGCGCGACCTCGCGGTGCTGGAGGTGCTCTACGGCGCCGGGCTGCGCGTCGCCGAGCTGTGCGGGCTCGACGTCGCGGACGCCGACCTCTCGCGCGGCGAGCTGCGCGTCCTGGGCAAGGGCCGCCGGCAGCGCGTCGTGCCGCTCCCGTCGGCCGCGCGCGCGGCCCTCGCGCGCTACGTGGAGGACGCGCGAGCCGGCGCCGCGCCGGGCGAGCCCCTCTTCGTGGTGCGGCCGCCCGCGCCCGGCCGCCCCGCGCGCCGCTTGGGCCCGCGCGAGGTGCGCCGGCTGCTGCGGCGCCGCGCGCTCGTCGCCGGCGTCCCCGGCCGGGTGCACCCGCACCGGCTGCGCCACAGCTACGCCACCCATCTCCTCGACATGGGCGCCGATCTACGCGAGATCCAGGAGCTGCTCGGCCACCGCAGCCTGTCGACGACGCAGAAGTACACCGAGGTGTCGGCCGACCGGCTGCTCGAGGTGTACGACCGCGCGCACCCGCGCGCCCGGCGCGCGCGCCCGTGACGCGCGCCCGCGCCACGACGGTGGTGGCCGTGCTGCGCGGCGGCCGCCTCGCGCTCGCGTCCGACGGGCAGGTCACCGTGGGCCAGGCGATCGTGAAGCGCGGCGCGGAGAAGGTGCGCAAGGCCGGCTCGGGCCGCGCCCTCGTCGGGTTCGCGGGCGGCGCCGCCGACGCGCTCGCGCTCTCGGAGCGGCTCGAGGGGAAGCTGGAGGCGTACCCCGGCAACGTGCGGCGCGCGGCGGTCGAGCTCGCGCGCGAGTGGCGGACGGACAAGTCGCTGCGCCAGCTCGAGGCGATGCTGGTCGTCGGCGACACGACCTCCGTCCTCGTGGTCTCGGGGCAGGGCGACGTGATCGAGCCGGACGACGGCATCGCGGCGGTCGGATCGGGCGGGCCCTATGCGCTGGCGGCGGCGCGGGCGCTCGCCCGCCACGCGGAGCTCGACGCGCCCTCCATCGCGCGCGAGGCGCTCCTCATCGCGTCCGAGATCTGCGTCTACACCAACGACAACATCTCGATGGTGACGCTGCCGTGAGCGACGCCGCGCTCACCCCGCGCGAGGTGGTCTCCGAGCTGGATCGCTACGTCGTCGGCCAGCGCGAGGCGAAGCGCGCCGTCGCGATCGCGCTGCGAAACCGCTGGCGCCGCATGCGCGTCGCGCCCGAGCTGCGCGACGAGATCGCGCCGAAGAACATCATCATGATCGGCCCGACCGGCGTGGGGAAGACCGAGATCGCGCGGCGGCTCGCCAAGCTCGCCCAGGCGCCGTTCATCAAGGTGGAGGCGTCGAAGTTCACGGAGGTGGGCTACGTCGGCCGCGACGTCGAGTCCATCGTCCGCGACCTCACGGACCTGGCGGTGAACCTCGTCGCCGAGGAGGAGAAGCGGAAGGTGATGGACCGCGCACGCGAGCGCGCCGAGGAGCGCGTGCTCGACGCGCTGCTGCCGCGGCCCGAGCCGCGCGTCCAGGCCTTCCCCGGCGCGGCGCCCGCGGCGGACGAGACGCGCGCGAAGCTGCGCCGCATGCTGCGCGCGGGCGAGCTCGACGGCCGCGAGATCGAGCTCCAGCTGAGCGAGGCCCCGGCGCTGCCCGGTCTGTCGATCTTCGGCCCGCAGGGCGTGGAGGAGATGGGCGCCCAGCTGCGCGAGCTGCTCGGCGGGATCCTGCCGGGCCGCACCCGCGCGCGGCGCATGAAGGTGCCCGAGGCGCTCGAAGCGTGCGCGGCGGAGGAGGCGGGCCGCCTGGTCGACATGGACCGGGTGCGCGAGACGGCCGTCCAGCGCGTGGAGCAGAGCGGGATCGTCTTCATCGACGAGATCGACAAGGTGGCCTCGGCCGCCGACCGCGCGCGCCACGGCGCGGACGTGTCGCGGGAAGGCGTGCAGCGCGATCTCCTCCCCATCGTGGAGGGCTCCACGGTGCAGACGAAGCACGGGCCGGTGCGCACGGACCACGTGCTCTTCGTCGCGGCCGGCGCGTTCCACGCGGTGAAGCCGTCGGACCTCATTCCCGAGCTCCAGGGCCGGTTCCCGATCCGGGTCGAGCTGGCGAGCCTCGGGCGCGACGAGTTCGTCCGCATCCTCACCGAGCCGCGCAACTCGCTGGTCGGCCAGTACCGGGCGCTCCTGCGCACGGAGGGCGTCGAGCTCGATTTCACGCCGGAGGGCGTGCGCGAGATCGCGGAGATCGCCGCCACCGTGAACGCGCGCACGGAGGACATCGGCGCCCGCCGGCTCCACACCGTGATGGAGCGGCTGCTCGAGGACGTGAGCTTCGACGCGCCCGACCTCGGGTCGCGTCGGCTGCGGATCGACGCGGCGTTCGTGCGCGAGCGCCTGGCGGGGCTCGTGCAGGACGAGGATCTCTCGCGGTACATCTTGTAGGGTCGGGGGCGGGCGCGAGCCCTGGGGGGGATCATGCCGACCATGCCGAAGCACGCGACCAGGGTCCTGGTCGTCGACGACGAGCGCTTCTTCCGCGAGGTGATCGGCGAGGTGCTCGAGCGCGCCGGGATCCCCTTCGCCAGCGCGGAGAACGGCGCGCAGGCGCTCTCCGCGGCGGAGGATCCCGCCGTCGGGGTCGCGATTCTCGACGTCCAGCTCCCGGACCTGAACGGGATCGAGGTGTTCCGGCGGCTGCGCGAGGCGCGGCCGGACCTGCGCGTGATCATCCTCTCGGCCCACACGGACCAGGAGTACGTCCTCGAGGCGCTACGGCTCGGGGCCTGCGACTACCTCGCGAAGCCGATCCACGAGGAGGAGCTCGCGCTCGCGGTGCGACGGGCGCTCGAGACGTTCCGGCTCGGCGCGGAGTGGCACCGCCTGCGCGAGCGGCTGCGCGCGCTCGAGAGCGCGCTCGACCGGCTGTGGACGCCGGAGGGCGACGGCGCGCTGCCCGAGGCCGCCGCGCGCGCCGCCGCCGAGGTGCTGGCGGCGACGAAGTCGTCGCTCCTCCTCCTCGACGGCGAGCGCGGGGAGCTGCGGGTCGCCGCCGCCCACGGGCGCGGCATCCCGGTCGACGAGATGAGCCCGGTGCCGCTCGGAGGAGGCATCGCGGGCCAGGCGCTCCACCGCGGGGAGCCCGTGCTGGTCGAGGACATCACCCGCGACCCGCGCTTCGCGCCGCACGGCGCGCCGGGGCGCTACGACACCGCCTCGTTCGCGATGGCGCCCGTCGCGGTCGGCGACCAGCGCCTGGGCGTCCTGTGCGTGACCGACCGCGCGGGCGGCGTCCCGTTCGACGAGGACGACGCGGCGCTGCTGCGCATCCTCGCGACGCAGGTCGCCCGGCGGCTGCAGGGGGTGCCCCGGGCCGGCGGGGGCGGGGCGACGCGTCCGGGCGACGAGGAGCCGGCGGTGGCCGTGGAGGACGCGGAGGAGGGCGGCGAGGGCGCCGAGCTCGCGCGCGCCGTGTGCGACGCGGTGACGGCCGAGGTGGAGCCGGGGCGGCTCCTCGCCGCCGCGCTGCGCCCCGTCGCCGAGGCGCTGCGGGCGGCGCCGGTCTCGCTCTACCTCGCCTCTTCCGAGGGCCTCGTGCGCGAGGCCGAGTGGGACGCCGGCGTGCGCGCGGACCGCGAGCGCCTCCCGGCCGGGCGCGGGCTCACCGGCGCCGTGGCGCAGTCGGGGCAGCTCGTCGCCACGGCGGATCCGACGGCGGACCCGCGCTACGACGCGTCGGTCGACACGCCGGCCGACGGCCGCGCGGGGCCGCTCCTGTGCGGAGCGCTGCGCTTCCGCGGCAAGGTGCTCGGCGTCTTCCGCGCGTTCCCGGAGGCCGCCGGGGCGCCCTCCGCGCACACCGGCGAGGTGCTCGCGGCGGCGCTCTCCGCGGCGGTCCGCAACGTGCTCCTGTACCGTAGCCTCGTCGAGTCCATCGACGAGGTCGCGCGCGCGCGCCGCGAGGGCGGGGAGCCGGCCGACGCGCTCTGACGGCCGTGGCCGCGGGCGCGGGCGCGCGGAGGCGTCGACGCCGGCGCGGGCCGGATGCGAGGGCGAGGCGAGAGGGGGCGCGTGCAGGCGCTGATCGAGAAGGCCGAGGTGCTGGTCGAGGCGCTGCCGTACATCCAGCGCTTCGCCGGGAAGACGATCGTCCTCAAGTACGGCGGCCACGCGATGACGGAGCCCGCGCTGCGAGCGTCGTTCGCGCGCGACGTCGTGCTCCTGAAGGCGATCGGGGTCTGTCCGGTGGTCGTGCACGGGGGCGGGCCGCAGATCGAGTCCATGCTGAAGCGGCTCGGCAAGGCCTCGACCTTCGTGGACGGCCTGCGCGTGACCGACGACGCCACCATGGAGGTGGTCGAGATGGTGCTCGGAGGGCGGCTGAACCGCGAGATCGTCGAGCTGGTGAACCGGGCGGGCGGCCGTGCGATCGGGCTCACCGGCAACGACGCCTGCATGATCCAGGTCCGCCGTCGCCTCGTGGACGGGCGCGACCTCGGCCGGGTCGGCGAGGTCACCGCGGTGGACCCGGAGCCGCTGCGCGCCGTCGCGCGGGCGGGCTTCGTGCCCGTCGTGGCGCCGCTCGGCGTCGACGCGGACGGCGTCACCTACAACGTGAACGCGGACGAGGCGGCCGGCGCGATCGCGCGCGCGCTCGGCGCCGAGAAGCTGATCCTCCTCACCGACGTCGAGGGCGTGAAGGACCGGGAAGGGCGCCTGCTCTCGCGGCTGGCGCGCGGCGAGGTGCGCAAGCTCGTCGACGAGGGGACGATCCAGGGAGGCATGATCCCGAAGGTGCACTGCTGCATCGACGCGCTCGCGGGCGGCGTCGAGCGCGCCCACGTCGTGGACGGACGGATCGTGCACGCGGTCCTGCTCGAGATCTTCACCGACGGCGGCGTCGGGACGCTGATCACCCGCTGATGCCGCGGCACTTCCTCACGCTCGACGACTGGCCCGCCGACGCCCTGCTCGCCCTCCTCGGCCGCGCGTCGGAGCTCAAGGCGCTCCTCAAGAAGGGCGAGCGGCCGCAGACCATGCAGGGCCGTACGCTCGCGATGTACTTCGAGCACCCCTCGCTGCGCACGCACGTGACGTTCGAGGCGGGCATGACGCAGCTCGGCGGCCACGCGATCTTCTTGACCGCGCAGCAGATCGGGATCGGGACGCGCGAGTCGCCGCGCGACGTCGCGCTCAACCTCTCGCGCTGGGTCGACGTGATCGTCGCCCGGACGGCCAGCCACGCGACCGTGGAGGAGCTCGCGGCGCACGCGACGGTTCCCGTCGTGAACGGGCTGACGGACCTCGCGCACCCGTGCCAGGCGATGGCCGACGTCCTCACGATCGCCGAGCACGTGCCCCTCGAGCGCGCCGTGGTCGCGTACCTGGGCGACGGCAACAACGTCGCGAGCTCGCTGCTCGGCGCGGCGGCGGCGCTCGGGATGGAGCTGCGGCTCGCGACCCCGGCGTCGCACCGGCCGGCTCCGGGGGTGCGGCGCGCGGCCGAGGCGCGGGCGAAGGAGACGGGCGCGCGGATCTCGTGGACCGAGGATCCCGTCGAGGCGGTCCGCGGCGCCCACTTCGTCTACACCGACGTGTGGACGAGCATGGGGCAGGAGGGCGAGGCGGCGTCGCGCCGGGCGCTGTTCGAGCCGTTCCAGCTGAACGCGCGGCTCCTGCGCCACGCGCCCGAGGCCTACGTGCTGCACTGCCTCCCCGCCCACCGGGGCGAGGAGATCACCGACGACGTGCTCGACGGCCCGCGCAGCCTCGTGCTCGACCAGGCCGAGAACCGCCTGCACGCCCAGAAGGCGATCCTCGAGCGGGTCGTCCTCCACCCGGCCTGAGCGCCCTCGCCCGCGCGACGCGCGGGGCCCGGCCCCGATCGGCACGTCGTTCCCGGCTCCCCGTGGGGAGGCCGGCGGGCCGCAGGCGCCGTGGAAACCCGCAGCCCGCCCTCAGCTTTCGGTCCCGGGGGGCCGATGTACCCGGCGACCCGGCCGATCCGGGTCGGGGGAACGCATGCGGCTCGCAGGCGAAGGCACCGCGTCGGGGGAGGATCGCGTCCCCCACGTCGTCGCCGGCTGCGATCCCTCCCGGCTCTCGCTGACGCCGGCCGAGGGCTACCTGCTCTCGCGCATCGACGGGGCCACGTCGCTCGCGGTGCTCCGGAAGATCGGCGGCATGCCTCCCGCCGAGGTCGACCGCTGCGTCGAGCGCCTCGTCGACGAGGGCGTCCTCGCCTGGCACGCCCAGCGCGGCGAGCCGCCGCCCGCGGCGCCGCCTGCGCCGCCGCCGCGAGCGGCGTCCGCCCCGGGCGCGCCGCCCCTCGCGATCGATCCGGGCCTCGACCTCCCGACCGACGTCCAGGAGAAGGTGCTCGCATTCGAGGGCCGCCTCCGCGCGCCCTACCACGAGATCCTCGGCGTCGCGCCCGACGCGGACGTGCGGACCATCAAGCAGGCCTACTTCCGGCTCTCGAAGCAGTTCCACCCCGACCGCTACTTCCGCCGCAACCTCGGTCCCTACGCGCCGCGCATCGAGCGCATCTTCAAGAAGATCCTCGAGGCGTACGAGCTGCTCTCCGACCCCGCCACGCGCGCCGAGGTGCAGCGCGCGCCCGAGCCCGCCCCGGCGGAGCCGCCCACGGGGTCCGCGCCCGTCGATCCCGCGGCGGCGCGCCGCCTGCGCGCGCGCCTCACGGGCCTCGCGCGCCACCGCCGCGCGCTCGAGGAGCGCAAGCGCAAGGCGAAAAGCTTCTTCGAGTCCGGCATGGCCGCCTTCCGCAACGAGCGTTGGCTCGAGGCCGCCGGCAGCGTGCGGCTCGCGATCGCGTTCGACCCCGAGAACGAGGCCTTCCGCGCCGCCTTCTCGGACGTCCAGCGGCGCGCCCACGAAGAGCGCGCCCGCGCGCTCCTCAAGGAGGCGGACGGCGCGAGCCAGCTCGGCGACTGGCGCGAGGGGCTGCGGCTCTACGAGGAGGCGCTGCACTACCGCGCGTTCGACGCGGCGCTGCACGACAAGACCGCGCGGCTCTCGCTGCGCATCGGCGGCGACCTGCGCAAGGCGAAGGAGTACGCGCTCGCGGCGTGCGAGCTCGAGCCCGACGTCGCCGCGTGGCGGCGGACGCTCGGCCAGGTCTACAAGGCCGCGGGCCTCGCGGCCAACGCGCGCCGAGAGCTCCAGATCGCGCTTCGGCTCGACCCGTCCGACGCGGAGTCGAGGCAGGAGCTGAAGGGCCTGTGAGGAAATCGCGAGTCCGCCCGGCAGCCGCCGGACGGAGCGGAGGACGGCGATGAGTCGGGTGATCGGAATCGACCTCGGGACGACGAACTCGTGCGTGGCCATCATCGAGAACGGCCAGCCGAGCGTCATCCCGAACGCCGGAGGCTACAAGACGACGCCCTCCATGTTCGCGGTCACGCAGGACGGCAAGCGCCTCGTCGGCCACCTCGCCAAGCGCCAGGCCATCACGAACGCGCGCAACACGGTGTTCGCGAGCAAGCGCCTCATCGGCCGGCGCTTCGACGACGCCGAGGTGCAGAAGTGCATCGAGCTCTGCCCGTACGCGATCGTGCGCGGGCAGAACGACGACCCCCGCATCGAGGTGGGCGGCCGGGCGTTCACCTGCACGGAGATCGCTTCGATCATCCTGCGCGAGATGAAGCGCGTCGCCGAGGAGTATCTCGGCGAGCCGGTGCAGGAGGCGGTCATCACCGTCCCCGCCTACTTCAACGACGCGCAGCGGCAGTGCACGAAGGACGCCGGCCGCATCGCGGGGCTCGAGGTCCTGCGCATCATCAACGAGCCGACGGCCGCGGCGCTCGCCTACGGCTTCGGCAAGAAGAACGACGAGAAGATCGCGGTCTACGACCTCGGCGGCGGCACGTTCGACATCTCGATCCTCGAGATGGGGCAGGGCGTCCTCGAGGTGCTCGCCACCGCGGGAAACACCTTCCTGGGCGGCGAGGACTTCGACCGCCGGATCGTCAACTGGCTGATCGAGCGCTTCCAGACCAGCGACGGGATCGACCTCCGCGGCGACGCGATGGCGCTGCAGCGGCTGAAGGACGCCGCGGAGAAGGCCAAGTGCGATCTCTCCCAGCGCGAGGCGGTCGAGATCAACCTGCCGTTCATCGCGAGCGACGCCCAGGGTCCGCGCCACCTCTCGATCGAGCTCTCGCGCGAGACGCTCGAAGGGCTGGTGCACGACATCGTGAGCGAGACCCTGAAGACCGTGGACCGCTGCATGACGGACGCGGGCCTGCGCGCGCCGGACGTCGATCAGGTGATCCTCGTGGGCGGCCAGACGCGGATGCCGCTCGTCCAGCAGGCCGTCGCCGACTACTTCAACAAGCGCCCGCACAAGGGCGTGAACCCCGACGAGGTGGTCGCGGTGGGCGCCGCGATCCAGGGCGAGGCGCTCACCTCGGAGGAGGAGAACCTGCTGCTCCTCGACGTGACGCCGCTCTCGCTCGGCATCGCCACGTTCGGCGGCCACTTCGCCAAGCTGATCGAGCGCAACACGACCGTCCCGGTGCGGAAGGGCCACATCTTCACCACCACCCGAGACAACCAGACGGCCGTCAAGATCCGCGTGCTCCAGGGCGAGTCGGAGGTGGCGGCGGAGAACGACCTGCTCGGCGAGTTCGTCCTCACCGGCATCCGGCGCGCGCCGAAGGGCGAGCCCGAGATCGAGGTGACGTTCGACATCGACGCGAACGGCATCGTGAGCGTCTCGGCGCGGGACCAGGAGACGGGCAAGGAGCAGTCGATCACGGTGAACGCCACCGGGACGCTCGACGAGAGCGAGATCCAGCAGATCATCGAGGAGCACGAGCTCTACGAGGTGCAGGCGAAGGCATGAGCGGCCGCGACGAGGAGATCCGCCGCCTCATGGCGCGCGGCCTCGACGCGTACGGGCTGGGCCAGGTGCGCGAGGCGGTCCAGTCGTGGCGCCGGGTGCTCGCGCTCGACCCGACGCACGCCGAGGCGCGCGACTATCTGCAGGCCGCGGGGGGCGACGCCGACGGCGCGCCGGCGCGCGCGCCGGAGGACGCCGACCTCCTGGCGGACGCGGTGGCCCTCCTGCGCCGGGGCGACCTCGCGGAGGGCGTGGACCTCCTCGAGACGCTCGCCGCGCGGGACGCCTCGCGGCTCGACGTGCAGGCGCACCTCGAGCTCGGCCGCGCCGCGCTCCTCCCCGTCTGCCGCGCGCGCGTCGGACCGGGGCGGCGCGTGCCGCGCGTGCGCATCCCGAACGAGCAGGTGCTGCGGTACAACCTGCCCGCGAGCGTCGGCTTCCTGCTCTCGCTGATCGACGGCCGCACCAGCGTCGACGAGCTGCTCGCCCTGTCGGGCATGGACCCGCTCGACGTGCTGCGGGGGCTCGCGAGCCTCCTCGACGCGGGCATCGTGGAGGCCGCGGGATGAACCGCGCCGAGCGCTCGCTGCTCTCCTTCCTCGACGCCCCCGTGGTGGTCGGCGACCCCGAGGGTCGCGCGGTCTACGTGAACCCCGCCTTCGAGGCGCGTTTCGGCGTCACGGCGCGCGACGTCGGGGGCATCCCGCTCGCCGAGCTGTTCGACGGCGGCGCGCGCGAGGCGCTGCTGCGCGCGGTGGCGGACGTGTGCGCCCGCGGCGAGAGCGTGCGCTTCCCGCTTCGCGCGCGCGGCGCCGGCTTCCTGGCGGTCGTGTCCCCGATCGTCGCGGACGAGGCGCGCGTCGGGGCCGTGATCCTGCTCAAGGAGGAGATCGAGGGCGTCGAGCGCCTGCTCGCGATCCAGCGCGAGATCGCCGACCCGCTCGACGAGCTGGAGGCGACGCTCCAGTCGCTCCACGAGCAGACCGGGGGGCGGCGCCACGCGCGGCACCGCTCGGACGTCGACGATGCGCTGCGCGCGCTCGGTCGCGTCCGCAAGTGGACCGAGGAGCTGCGCACGACGCTCGCGGGCCGCGAGGGGGGCGGCGCCGCGGGCCGCTTCGACGCCGCGCAGCTGCTGCGCCAGGTGGCGGACCGGCTGGCGGCGCTCTCGCGCGCCGGCGGCGCGGGGGTCGAGCTGCTGGCTCCCGCGTCGCTTCCCCACGCGCGCGGCGACCCGGCGAAGCTCGAGGCGGTGCTGCTGCGCGCGGCGCGCGACCGCCTGGAGGCGCGCCCGGCGCCCGCGAGGCTGACGCTCGCCGCGCGCTGCGCCGGCCACGACGGCGCGCGCGCGATCCTGGTCTCGCTCACGGAGCGCTTCGCGCGCGGCGTCGCGCCCGCGCCGCTCCGCGAGGCGCCGCTCGCCGCCGAGGTCCTCGCGGCCTGCGGCGGCGCGCTGCACGTCGCCGCGGACCCCGAGCTCGGCCGCACGACGCTGCTGCGCTTCCCGCTCGCCGACGCCTGACGCCCCCGCCGCGTCCGCGTTACTCTCGGCGCCTCGGAGGTGGAGCGATGGCGCGCACGGGCGGGCCGAAGCGGGTGTGCCTCGCGTACAGCGGCGGTCTCGACACGTCGGTCATCCTGCGCTGGCTGATCGAGGCCTACGGCTGCGAAGTGGTCGCCTTCTGCGCCGACGTCGGCCAGGAGGAGGAGCTCTCGGGCCTTCCGGAGAAGGCGCGCGCCACGGGCGCCGTCGACTGCGTCGTCCGCGACGCGCGCGAGGAGTTCGTGCGCGATTTCGTGTTCCCGGCGCTGCGCGCGAACGCGGTCTACGAGGGCACGTACCTGCTCGGCACGTCGCTCGCGCGCCCGGTCATCGCCAAGCACCAGATCGAGGTCGCGCGGGAGACGGGCTGCGACGCCGTCGCCCACGGCGCGACGGGGAAGGGCAACGACCAGGTGCGCTTCGAGCTCACGTACCGCGCGCTCGCGCCCGAGCTCGCGGTGATCGCGCCCTGGCGGGAGTGGGACCTGCGCTCGCGCACCGACTGCATGGCGTACGCGCAGAAGCACGGCATCCCGGTGACCGCCACCCTCAAGAAGCCGTACTCGACGGACCGCAACCTGATGCACGTCTCCTACGAGGGCGGGATCCTCGAGGACCCTTGGCGCGCGCCGGACGAGGACATGTTCCTCCTCACGCGCTCGCCCGAGGACGCGCCCGACGCGCCGTGCGAGCTCGTGATCGGCTTCGAGCGCGGGACACCGGTCGCGATCGACGGCGAGCGCCTCTCGCCGGCGCGCCTCCTCGACCGGCTCAACAAGATCGCGGGCGAGCAAGGCGTCGGCCGCGTGGACATGGTGGAGAACCGCTTCGTCGGGATGAAGTCGCGCGGCGTCTACGAGACGCCGGGCGGGACGGTCCTCCACGCGGCGCATCGCGCCGTCGAGTCCATCACGCTCGACCGCGAGGTGATGCACGAGCGCGACCGCCTCTCGCCGCGCATCGCGGAGCTGATCTACAACGGCTTCTGGTACTCGCCGGAGATGGACTTCCTGCGCGCGGCGGTCGAGAAGTCGCAGGAGAACGTGACCGGGGACGCGCGCGTCCGGCTCTACAAGGGCGGCGTGCGCGTCACCGGGCGGCGCTCGCCCGTCTCGCTCTACAGCGAGGCGACCGTCACGTTCGAGGACGCCGGCCCCGCGGATACGTACCGCCAGGCGGACGCGACGGGCTTCATCCGGCTGCAGGGCCTGCGGCTCGCGCGGCGGGAGCGCTGAGGGCCGCGTCGGCGCCGGGCTCGCCCGCCTCGGGGGCCGCCAGGAAGCGCAGCAGCCAGGGCACCGTGAGCCGCATGAGATCCACCCGCGGCGCGAGCTCCGCGCCGAGCCCGAACAGGTAGGAGAGCGTCTTCGCGTAGAGCAGGAGGTCGTTCGGGAGCTGGAGCCCCTCGGTCTCCTGGAGCAGCGCCTTCGCCTCGTCCTTGAGCGCGAGGACGCGATTCGCCCCGAGCGCGAGCGGCGCGACGCCTTCGCCGCGCAGGCGCCCGAGCATGCGCTCCACCGCGGCCCGCACGCCCGGCTCGGCCCCGGGCGCGATCATCCCCATCCGGTCCATGCCCGCCACGAAGGCGTCGACGTCGCCGCGCAGGACCGCGAGGATCGCCGCCCGCAGCTCCCGGCGCAGCGCCGGCCGCAGCCGCTTCGAGAGGCCGAAGTCGACGAAGAGGACGCGGGGCGCGGAGCCCGCCGGCGCCTCGAGGACGAACAGGTTCCCCGGGTGCGGGTCGGCGTGGAAGAGGCCGTCGACGAAGACCTGCCGGGCGTAGGCGCGCGCCACGATCTCGAGGACCTCGGCGGGATCGACCCCGAGACGGGCGAGCGCGGGCCGGTCGAGGAGGGGCACCGCGGGGTGGTACGCCATCGTGAGGACGCGGCCCGTCGAGTGGGACGGGACGACCTCGGGCACCACGATCCCGGGCTCGTCCGCGAGGTTGCGCGCGATCTCGGCCGCGACGCGCGCCTCGCGCGCGAAGTCGAGCTCCTCGGCCAGCCCCTCGGCGAACTCCGCGAAGAGCCGCTCGCGCAGCTCGGGACGGCGGGAGCGGCCGAAGGCCGGGAGGCGCAGCAGCGCGCGCACGATCCGGAGGTCCCGGCCGAGCGAGGCGCGGAGCCACGGGTACTGGACCTTCACGGCGACCTCGCGCCCGTCGGGGAGGCGCGCGCGGTGGACCTGGGCGATGGAGGCGGCGCCGAGCGGGACGGGCTCGAAGGAGGGGAACGCCCGCTCGAGCGGCATCCCGAGCTCCGCCTCGACGATCGGACGCAGCGCGGCAAGGGGAAGCGGGGGCAGGCGGTCGCGCAACGTCGCGAACGCGTCGCGCGCGTCCCCGGGCAGGGCGTCGTAACGCAGTGCGGCGAACTGGCCGAGCTTCGCGTACACGCCCTTGAGGTCGCCCAGCGCGGCCGCCACGGCGCGGGCCTCGCGTCCCGGACGCGCGGCCCGGCGCGCGGCGCGCGCCCCGGCCCGCAGGAAGGGCGCCGCGAGCGCGTCCCCGAGCCGCCCGGCGAGGATCGCCGCCGCGAGGGCCGCGAGCCGCGCGAGGGGCCAGACCGCCCACGCGCGGGCCCGCATCCGGAGCCCGGGGGTCGCCGGCGCGACGGCCGCGGAGGCGGGAACGCGGGGCGCCTGCGCAGCGTCGAACGATCGCATTTCGTGTATCGTGGACTCCGTTGACAAGCGAGCTGCCGCTAGCCTACACAAGAACCCCGTTTCCGGGGTCGTGCCGCTGCACCCGCTTCGCCCGACGTGCGCCGCGAGCTCGCTGCGGCTCTCGCGCTCGGCGCGCGCCGGACGGCGCGGATGCGACGTCCCTTCCCGATCTCACCAAGGAGCCACCATGCGCCCGTCCCTTCTCCGCTCGCGCCTCGCGCGGACCGCCGGCGCGGTCCTCGCCCTCGGCCTCGCGCTCGCGCTCCCGGCGACCGCGCAGGAGGACACCGGTCCGGCGACGCCGACCTTCAAGGAAGGCGACGTCATCGGCATGGACAAGATCGAGTCCCTGAAGCCCTTCCTTCCGCCGGAGTTCTGGGCGAACCGGGACTTCTTCTTCTACGAGGGCATGAAGCTCGAGGTCGGCCCCTTCTTCCGCGACTACACGCCCCCCGAGCAGTACCAGGCGGCGACGGCCAAGTTCGGCGGCCAGGCCAAGGTCGGGCCGGGCAACAGCCTCCAGAACCACGTCGCCGGCCAGCCCTTCCCGATGGACAAGATCGACTGCAAGGGCGACCCGCAGGCGGGCGCGAAGATCATCTGGAACTTCGACCACCAGTGGGAAGGGGACGGCGCGAACGCCCGCTACTACTACTCCTACTGGGACCGCGGCGAGGAGCTCCCGCTCTACTACGAGGGCACGGCGAAGACCATCCAGCTCTCGCGCCGCGTCGAGCCCGAGTACCTCGACGATCCCAACCTGAAGGGCGACATGTTCCGCGGCGAGCGGCGCAAGAACGCCTTCGGCATCGAGGTCGACGCCCCCTTCGACGCCCGCGGCATCCTCGTGATGACCTACCGCTACAAGGAGTCGGAGAACGCCACCGCGCAGACCAAGAACGACGACACGTGGGTGTACGTGCCGACGCTCCGCCGCGTGCGCCGGATCAGCTCCGCGCAGCGCACCGACGCCGTCTCCGGCACCGACTTCACCTTCGACGACCTGCGCAGCTTCTCGGGCATCGTTCCGCAGTACGAGTGGACCTGCCTCGGCGAGATGGACATCATCGCGCCGGTGAACTCGAAGGTGGCCGCGTACCCCTACAAGAAGGACCACAACTTCGGGCCGTACGGCCTCTCCTACGCCGACGACCGCTGGGAGCTGCGCCACGCCGTGAAGGTGCGCTTCGTGCCGAACAACACCGACCACCCGTACCACCACAAGGACATCTACATCGACCGGCAGACGCTCACGGCGCTCTACAGCTTCGCCTACGACCGCAAGGAAGAGCTGTGGAAGATCATCTGGCACAACCACCGCTGGAGCGGCGACAACCTCACCGAGGACAAGGGCGACTGGTACGCCGGCTGGGAGGGCGTCCCCGAGCCGCGCGACCTGCGCGTCATCAGCGACACCATCGTGAACGTCCAGACCGGAACGGGGAACCGGATCGAGTTCTGGGACACGCACGGCACGCCGCTGCAGAGCAAGGGCAAGGTGCGCCGCTACATCGACATCGGCCGCCTCACCAAGGGCCGCTAGATCCCGCCCGGCCCCGGGGTCGCCCCGGGGCCGGGACGCCTCACCGACCCGCCCCGCCGGCAGGCTTGCCCCGCCCGAGGTCTTCGATCCATGTCCAAGCCGTCCTGGCTGCCCGCCCTCTGGCTGGCCGCCGCCGCGCTCGCCGCGAGCGCGTGTCACGAGATCCACTTCGAGCCCCACGACTATCGGGGCGAGATCGACATCTACGACGACCTCTTCGCCGTCGCGGTGCCGACCGCGGACCACGTCGTCGCGGTCGGCTACTGGGGCGCGATCTACGTGAGCGAGGACGCCGGGCGCACCTGGAAGAAGGCCGACTCGGGGACGGAGCGGCTGGTCTACGACGTCTCCATGGCGAGCCCCCGGGTCGGCTGGGCGGTCGGCCAGCTCGGCCTCCTCCTGCGCACGGAGGACGGCGGCTACACCTGGAAGCAGCAGGACAACCCGAAGCTCGCCGAGGGCAAGAACCTGATGGCGGTCGTCGCGCTCGACGAGCGACGCGCCTGGGTGACCGGGGACTGGGGCACGCGCATCTACACCGCGGACGGCGGCGCCACCTGGGTCGATCACTCCCTCACGATCGACGAGACGCACCCTCAGTTCGTGTGGCTTTCCATCCCGGACCAGGACCGCGTCCGCAGCGGCCAGAAGGTGTTCGAGGACGTCACGCTCACGGACGTCTCGTGCCTTCCGTCGGACATGAACCGCTGCTGGATCATCGGCGAGTTCGGCTACATCTTCCGCACCGAGAACGGGGGCCTCCACCCCGACGGCTCCCCGAGCTGGGAGCGCGGCGCCATCGTCGGCGGCCAGGAGCTCGAGCCGCTCGTGATGGGCCACAACGTCATCGAGCTCGACGAGGAGCAGCGCGAGGGGATCCGGCGCTTCGCCGAGGGCATCAAGGACGAGGAGCACCTCAACGTCGCGATCGAGCCGCGCGTCACGGACGCCGAGATCCGCGAGTTCGGCAAGCCCGACGACCCGACGCCGCTCTTCGAGATCGTCGAGGCGCGCACGCAGGAGGTGCAGGCGATCCTCGAGGAGGCGGAGATCCTCTCGGACCGGATCCGCCGCCGCGGGGCCCCGCCTTGGGACTACGAGGACTTCATCGACCAGGACCCGGAGTTCCTCGACCGCTACTACGAGTCGCGCCGTGCCGATTTCGCCGGCGTGCAGGTCTCGATCTCGCAGAACCCGTTCCTGTTCACCGTCCGCTTCGGCGACCCGCTGAACGGGTACGTCTCCGGCCTCGGCGGCATCGTGCTGCGCAGCGAGGACGGCGGGCGCACGTGGCGGTACGAGAACGTCGGGCGCAAGCAGGCCCTGTTCGCGGTGCATCCGCTCCCCACGCGGACGATCGTGGTCGGGGAGAAGGGATTCATGCGGGTGTCGGAGGACGGCGGGCAGACGTGGCACGAGCAGCGCGGCTTCCCGACCATCTTCACCTTCATGCGCGACATCGCCTTCGACCCGGACGGACGCGTCGGCTACATCGTGGGCCAGCGCGGCAAGATCCTGCGCTCGGAGAACAGCGGTCAGTCGTGGCGCCAGGTGCTCCCTCCCTCCGGCGCGGAGCTGGCCGATACCGCCCCGGACGGCGACCGGGAGGGCTGAGGGCCGATCAAGCCCCCTCGCCGGCCGGCCGATGCGCCCTCCGGTGTCGCGCACCGTCGTCCGGAGGTGAGCGAAAGAGGAGGCCGTTCTGACCTCGTCCGGCCCGCGCGCCCGCGTCCTGTTCGTCGACGACGACCGCTTCCAGCGGGAGCTCGCGCGCGACGCGCTCGCCGAACGCTTCGACGTCGTCTGCTGCGCCCGCGCCGAGGAAGCGGTGGAGCGGCTCGCGCGCGAGCCGTTCGACCTCCTGGTGAGCGACCTCCAGATGCCCGGCATGACCGGCATGGACCTGCTGCGGCTCGTGCGACGGGAGCACCCGCGCACCGACTTCGTGCTCGTGACCGCGCACGCTTCGCTCCAGAGCGCCGTGGACGCGCTGCGCATGGGCGCGGCCGACTACCTGCTGAAGCCGGTCGTCTGGGACGAGGTCGCGCTCGTGCTCGAGCGGGTGATGCTGCGCCGCCGGCTGGTAGAGGAGAACGCGCGCCTGCGCGACTCGCTCGAGACGCTGGAGTCGTGCCGCGTGCTCGCCTCGTGCCTCGAGGTGGGCGACGTCTACTCGGTCGCGCTCGACCTGCTGCTGCGCTCGACCGGAGCGAGCCGGGGCGCCGCGATCTTCCAGCGCAGCTCTGCGCCGCTCTCCGACGGGCTCGCCGTGCGCGGCTTCCGCGACGACGAGGCGCAGCGCCTGCGGCGCTGCCTCGTGCACGAGAAGCCGGTCGACGTGCGCGCCGTCGACCGCATCCAGATCCTCGAGGGCGGCGCCGTGTCCGAGGCGCTGCGCCGCGCGGGCGTCGAGGCGGAGGCGCTGCTCGGCGTGCCCGTGCCCGGCGAGGAGGCCGAGCGCGGCCTCCTCGTCGCGCTCCTCTCCGGGCCGGCCGACGCCGCGCTCCTCGAGCGGGCGGGCGTCGTGGCGGCGCACGCCGCGGTCGCCCTGCGCAACGCCGAGCGCTACGAGCGCGCGAAGGAGCGCGCCTTCGTCGACGACGTCACCGAGGTCTACAACGCGCGCTACCTGCTCGAGGCGATGGAGCGGGAGATTCGCCGCGCCGAGCGCTACGGCGCGGAGCTCTCGGTCCTGTTCCTCGACCTCGACCGTTTCAAGCTGGTGAACGACCGCCACGGCCATCTCGTCGGCTCCCAGGCGCTGCGCCAGCTCTCGCGGCTCCTCGCCTCGTGCGTGCGCCAGGTGGACACCCTGGCCCGCTACGGCGGCGACGAGTTCACCATCGTGCTCCCGGACACGGGCGAGGCCGGCGCCGCGCAGGTCGCCGAGCGCATCCGGCGCGTCGTCGAGGAGACGCCGTTCGAGACCGGCCGCGCGGAGCCGATGCGGCTCACCTGCTGCGTCGGCCACGCGACCTTCCCGCGCCACGGCGGCGACCGCGGCACGCTCCTCGACGCGGCCGACAAGGCGATGTACCGCGCCAAGTCGCTCGGCCGCAACCGCGTCTGCTCGGCGAACGAGCTCGCCTCGTAGTTGCCCGCGGCGAGGCGCTCTGCTAACAGGAACCTCTCGGATTTCCGAGGGTTTCCGTGGAATCGACGCTGCGACTCGACCCCCTCGGCGGGCTGCGCCGCACCGCCTCCGCGGGCGCGCTGGGCGAAGACGCGGTCGGCCGCGACGTCGTCGTCGCCGGCTGGGTCCAGCGCCGGCGCGACCACGGCGGCGTGATCTTCGTCGACCTGCGGGACCGCACCGGGATCGTGCAGGTCGTCTTCCGCCCCGACGCCTCGGCCGCCGCGCACGCCCGCGCGGCGGAGCTCCGCGCCGAGTTCGTGCTCGCGGTGCGCGGGCGGGTGGCCCCGCGCTCCGACGACACCGTGAACCCCGATCTCCCGACCGGGCGCATCGAGGTCGTCGCCGACGAGCTGCGCATCCTGAACGCGGCGACGCCGCCCCCGTTCCCGATCGAGGACGACCCCGGCGTCGACGAGGCGGTGCGCCTGCGGCATCGGATCCACGACCTGCGCCGCCCGCCCATGCAGCGGGCGCTCGAGCTGCGCCACCGGCTGTACCAGTCCGTGCGCGCCACGCTCGTGAGCCACGGCTTCGTCGAGATCGAGACTCCGATCCTGACGAAGGCGACGCCGGAGGGCGCGCGGGACTTCCTCGTGCCCGCGCGGCTCCAGCCCGGCGCCTTCTACGCGCTGCCCCAGTCGCCGCAGCTGTTGAAGCAGCTCCTCATGGTGGCCGGGTTCGAGCGGTACTTCCAGATCACGAAGTGCTTCCGCGACGAGGCGCAGCGGGCGGACCGCCAGTTCGAGTTCACGCAGGTCGACCTCGAGATGTCGTTCGTCGGCGTCGACGACGTCCTCGCGGTGCTCGAGGACGTGACGGCGCGCGGGGCGCGCGAGGCGGCGGGCGTCGAGCTGCCGCGGCCGTTCCCGCGGCTCTCCTACGCGGAGTGCATGGCGCGCTACGGCATCGACAAGCCCGATACGCGCATCCAGCTCGAGCTCGTGGATCTGACCGACGCGTTCCGCGCGAGCGGGTTCCGCGCGTTCCGCGACGCCGTGGAGCGCGGCGGCATCGTGAAGTGCCTGCCGATCCACGGGGCGGACGCGCTCTCCCGCGGCGAGATCGACCGGCTGGAGTCGTTCGTGCGCAAGGAGCTCGGGGCGCGCGGGCTCGCGTGGATCCGCGTCGGGGGCGACGGCGCCTGGCAGGGCCCGATCGTGAAGTTCTTCTCCGACGCCGAGCGCGAGGCGGTGGCGGCGCGCACGGGGGCCCGGCCGGGCTCCGTGCTCTTCTTCCAGGCAGACGCCGCGGCGCGCGCGAACGCGATCCTCGCGCGCCTGCGCGTCGACCTCGGGCACCGCCTGGGGCGGGTCGACGGCCGCGCCTGGGACCCCCTCATGGTGCTCGACTTCCCGCTCTTCGAGCGCGACGAGTCCGGGGCGCTCACGTACATGCACATGCCGTTCGTGGCTCCGCTCGAGGACGACATCCCGCTCCTCGAGACGGACCCGGAGCGGGTGCGGGCCACGCACTACGACGTGATCCTGAACGGCTACGAGCTCGGCTCGGGGAGCCTGCGCAACCATCGCTCCGACGTGCAGCGGAAGATCCTCGAGGTGCTCGGCTACTCGAAGGCGGAGATGGAGCAGCGCTTCGGGTTCCTGCTGAACGCGCTGGACGCCGGTGCGCCGCCGCACGGCGGCTTCGCCTTCGGCTACGACCGGCTGGTCATGATCCTCGCGGGCCTCGACAACCTGCGCGACGTGATCGCGTTCCCGAAGACGCAGCGCGGGCAGGACCTCCTCATGGACGCCCCCTCCGAGGTGCCGCCCGCGCAGTTGGAGGAGCTCGGGATCTCGGTGCGCCGGCGCCGGGCGGACGAGCCCGGCGCGTGAGCGGCCGCGAGGCTCGCGCACCCGGCGGCGATCGGCTACATCCGCGCCCACCATGGCGAGCGACTGGAAGCCGTCCGTCCCGTCGGAGGGCGCCCGGATCACCCTGGACGCGCGCGGCGCGCTGGTCGTGCCCGACCGCCCCGTGATCCCGTTCATCGAAGGCGACGGCACCGGCCCCGACATCTGGCGGGCGTCGGTGCGCGTCTTCGACGCGGCGGTCGAGAAGGCGTACGGCGGGCGGCGCAAGATCGCGTGGTGCGAGGTGCTGGCCGGGGAGAAGGCCTTCCAGCGCACCGGCGAGTGGCTACCCGAGGGGACGCTGCAGGCGTTCCGCGAGTTCCTCGTCGGCATCAAGGGCCCGCTCACGACGCCGGTCGGCGGCGGGATCCGCAGCCTCAACGTCGCGCTGCGCCAGCTGCTCGACCTGTACGTGTGCCTGCGCCCGGTCCGCTGGTACCCCGGCGTCCCGAGCCCGGTGAAGCGGCCGGACCTCGTCGACATGGTGATCTTCCGCGAGAACACGGAGGACATCTACGCCGGCATCGAGTGGCCCGCGGGCTCGCCCGAGGCGAGGAAGGTGCTCGAGTTCCTCGAGCGCGAGCTGCCCGCCCATTACGCGAAGATCCGCTTCCCGAAGACGGTCGGGATCGGCCTGAAGCCGGTCTCGGTCGAGGGCACCGAGCGCCTCGTGCGCGCGGCGCTCGACTACGCCGTGCGCCACCGCCGCAAGAGCGTGACGTTCGTCCACAAGGGCAACATCATGAAGTTCACGGAGGGCGCGTTCCGCGACTGGGGCTACGAGCTCGTGAAGCGCGAGTACGCCGGGCGCGCGATCGGCTGGGAGGACTGCGGCGGGAAGCCGCCGCCGGGTCAGGTCCTCGTGAAGGACTCGATCGCCGACATCACCCTCCAGCAGGTGCTGACGCGCCCCGACGAGTTCGACGTGATCGCGACGCCGAACCTGAACGGCGACTACCTCTCGGACGCGCTCGCCGCGCAGGTGGGCGGGATCGGGATCGCGCCCGGCGCCAACATCAACTACCTGACCGGCCACGGCATCTTCGAGGCGACCCACGGGACGGCGCCGAAGTACGCGAACCAGGACAAGGTGAACCCGAGCTCGGTGATCCTGTCCGGCGTCATGATGCTGCAGCACCTCGGCTGGAGCGAGGCGGCGGAGCTCATCGAGCGCGGCGTCGCGCGCGCGATCGAGGCGAAGACCGTGACGTACGACTTCCACCGCCTGATGGAGGGCGCGACGCTCGTCTCGTGCTCCGGGTTCGGCGACACCATCATCTCGCACATGGACGCGCGCGGCTGAGCACGCCCGCGCGTCGCGGAGGCCCCCCACCATGGCCCGGCGGAAGATCGCCCTCATCGGCGGCGGCAACATCGGCGGCGTCCTCGCCGAGCAGATCGCCTACCGCGAGCTCGGCGACGTCGTGCTGTTCGACGTGGTCGAGGGGATGCCGCAGGGGAAGGCGCTGGACATCGCCGAGGGCGCCCCGCTGCTCGGCGCCGACGCGCGGGTCACCGGAACGAACCGCTACGAGGACGTGGCGGGGGCGGACCTCGTGATCGTCACCGCCGGCCTCGCGCGCAAGCCCGGGATGTCGCGCGACGACCTGCTGCGTACGAACCTAGACATCATGAAGCAGGTGGCCGAGGGCGTGAAGCGGAACGCCCCGGACGCGACGGTCATCGTCGTCAGCAACCCGCTCGACGCGATGGTCTACACCTTCAAGCAGATCTCGGGCTTCCCGAAGAACCGCGTGGTCGGGATGGCGGGCGTGCTCGACTCCGCCCGCTTCCGCGCGTTCGTCGCATGGGAGCTCGGGGTCTCGGTGGAGGACGTGACCGCGCTGGTCCTCGGCGGCCACGGCGACACGATGGTGCCGCTCGTGCGCTACTGCACCGTCGCGGGGATCCCCGTCGCGAAGCTGCTCCCGGCCGAACGCATCCAGGCGATCGTGGAGCGCACCAAGAACGCGGGGGGCGAGGTCGTGAACCTGCTCAAGACGGGCTCGGCGTTCGTCTCGCCGGCCGCGAGCGCGATCGAGATGGCCGAGGCGATCCTGAAGGACAAGAAGCGGGTCCTCGCGTGCGCCTGCCTCTGCGAGGGCGAGTACGGCGTGCGCGGGCTCTACGTCGGGGTGCCGTGCATCCTCGGCGCGGGCGGCGTCGAGAAGGTGCTCGAGGTCGAGCTCGACCCCGAGGAGCGAAAGCTCTTTGACGCCTCGGTCGAGCACGTCCGCAAGCTCGTCGGCGAGATCCGGCTCTAACGGGCGGTCGGCCGTGAACGTCCACGAGTACCAGGCGAAGGAGCTGTTCCGCGCGTACGGCGTCGCCGTGCCGCACGGGCGGCTCGCGACCACGCCGGCGGAGGCGGAAGCGGCCGCGCGCGAGCTCGGCGCGCCGGTGGTCGTCGTGAAGGCCCAGGTGCACGCCGGGGGGCGCGGCAAGGCGGGCGGCGTGAAGCTCGCGAGGTCCGCGGCCGAGGCGAAGCAGGCGGCGAGCGAGATTCTCGGGATGACGCTCGTGTCGCACCAGACCGGTCCCGAGGGCAAGCTCGTGCGCAAGGTCTACGTCGAGGCGGGCTGCGACATCGCGCGGGAGCTGTACCTCGCGCTCCTTCTCGACCGCGCGGAGGAGAAGCTCGCGATCATCGCCTCCACCGAGGGCGGGATGGAGATCGAGGAGGTGGCCGCGCGGACGCCGGAGAAGATCCTGACGCTGCACCTCGACCCGAACGGCGGCCTGCACGCGTTCCACGCGCGCCGCGTCGCCGCGGCGCTCGGGCTCGGCGGCGACGCGGTCGAGCGGCTCGAGCGGTTTCTCGCGGGCCTGCATCGGCTCTACGTCGAGCGCGACGCCTCGCTGGTCGAGATCAACCCGCTCGTCGTGACGAAGCAGGGCGAGCTCCTCGCGCTCGACGGCAAGCTCAACTTCGACGACAACGCGCTCTACCGCCAGCCCGAGATCCGCGAGCTGCGCGACCCGGAGGAGGAGGATCCCCGCGAGCGCGCGGCCAAGGAGATCGACCTCGCCTACGTCGGCCTCGACGGCGACATCGGCTGCATGGTGAACGGCGCGGGCCTCGCGATGGCGACGCTCGACATGATCCAGGTGTGCGGCGGGCGCCCTGCCAACTTCCTCGACGCGGGCGGCGGCGCGGACAAGGAGAAGGTGAAGGAGGCCTTCAAGCTGATCCTGCGCGACGAGAAGGTGCGGGGGATCCTCGTGAACATCTTCGGCGGCATCGTCCGCTGCGATCTCATCGCGGAGGGGGTCGTCGCCGCGGCGCAGGAGCTCGCGGTGAGGGTGCCGCTCGTCGTGCGCCTCCAGGGCACGAACGCGGCGGAGGGGCGCGAGATCCTCGCGCGCTCGGGGCTCGACATCACCCCCGCCGACACGCTGCGCGAGGCCGGCGAGCGCATCGTCGCGGCGGTGCGTAGGGAGGCGCGCTGAGGCCGTGGCGATCCTGTGCGACCGCAGCACGAAGCTGATCGTCCAGGGCCTCGGCCGGATGGGGCAGTTCCACGCGAGGCTCTCGCGCGACTACGGGACGCAGGTGGTCGGCGGCGTCCACCCGGGGAAGGGCGGCCAGGCGATCGACGGGCTCCCCGTGTTCGAGACGGTCGCCGAGGCGGTGGCGGCGACCGGCGCCGACGCCTCCGTCATCTTCGTGCCGCCGCCGGGCGCCGCGGACGCGATTCTGGAGGCGGCGGACGCCGGGATCCGGCTGGCCGTCTGCATCACCGAGGGCATCCCCGTCCTCGACATGGCGCGCGCGCGCGCCGAGCTGCGTGGGTCCCGGATGCGCCTCGTCGGGCCCAACTGCCCGGGCGTCGTGACGCCGGCGCAGTGCCGTATCGGGATCATGCCCGCCCAGATCACGCGCCCCGGGCCGGTGGGCGTCGTGTCGCGCTCCGGCACGCTGACCTACGAGGCGGTGGACCAGCTCTCGAGGCTCGGGATCGGGCAGTCGACCTGCCTCGGGATCGGCGGCGACCCCGTGATCGGGACGACGTTCGTGGACGCGCTCGCGCTGTTCGAGGCGGACCCGGAGACGCGCGCGGTCGTCCTCATCGGCGAGATCGGCGGCTCCGCGGAGGAGACCGCGGCCGCGTTCGTGAAGGCGAAGATGACGAAGCCGGTGGTCGCCTTCATCGCCGGCCAGAACGCCCCGCCCGGAAAGCGCATGGGCCACGCGGGCGCCATCATCGCGGGCGGGAAGGGCCGCGCGGCCGACAAGATCGCCGCGCTCGAGGCCGCGGGCGTCCCCGTGGCGCGCTCCCCCGCCGAGATCGGGGAGACGCTCGCGAAGCACGCGGCGGCCACCGGCACGGCGCTGAACGGCGGGAGTCGCTGAACGCGGCTCGCTGGCTCCGCTCGGCCCTACGGCCGCGGGCCGCCGCGGGGACCCCGGCTCAGTCCACCCTCCACGTGTCGCCGCCGTGCAGCAGCGCGCGCAGGTCGCCGGGGCCGCGCGTGCGGTAGGCGTCGTCGATCTGGGACTGGAGCAGCGCCTCGTACGTCGTCTTCTCCACGGCCCGGAAGACGCCGATCGGGAGCGGGAACGCCGGGCGCGTGAGCGACGCCAGCGCGAACGCGTACGCCGGGCTCTCGTGGCCCTCGCGGTGGATTGCGACGCCCGCCTCGCGCGGGTCCTCGTCGTCGCCCAGCGAGATCACGGACGGGACGCCGTCCACGATCCGGATGCCGCGCCGGGCGCCCTTCGGCCCGAAGACCAGCGGCTCGCCGTCCGCGAGGACGAGCGCCGCCTCGACCCGGGTCTTGCGGTCCTCGACCTCGAGCCACTCGTTGTCGTTGTAGACGGGGCAGTTCTGGAGGATCTCGACGAAGGTCGTCCCCTTGTGCGCGTGCGCCCGCAGCAGGACCTCCTGCAGGTGCTGGGCGTCGACGTCGACCGAGCGGGCCACGAACGTGGCGCCCGCGCCGAGCGCGAACGCGATCGGGTCGATCGGGTGGTCGATCGCGCCCTGCGGGGTCGACTTGGTCCGCATCCCGACGCGCGAGGTCGGCGAGTACTGCCCCTTCGTCAGGCCGTAGATGCGGTTGTTGAAGAGCAGGATCTGGACGTCGACGTTGCGGCGGATCGCGTGGAGCAGGTGGTTGCCGCCGATCGAGAGCCCGTCGCCGTCGCCCGTCACGACCCACACCGAGAGCTCGGGGCGGCACACCTTGATGCCGGTCGCGAACGCCGGCGCGCGGCCGTGGATCGTGTGGAAGCCGTAGGTGTTCATGTAGTACGGGAAGCGGCTCGAGCAGCCGATCCCGGACACGAACACGACGTTTTCCCGGCGCACCCCGAGCTCGGGCATCACCTTCTGGACGTTCGACAGGATCGAGTAGTCCCCGCAGCCGGGGCACCAGCGGACGTCCTGGTCGGAGACGAACTCCTTGCGGTTCGGCGCGGCGGCTTCCTGCGCGGTCGCTTCGGACACTACGCGTTCTCCTCGAGCGCCGCGTCGATGCGCGCGCGGATCTCCTCGATGCGGAACGGCTGGCCCTCGATCTTCGCGAGGCTCTCGGCGGGGACGAGGTACTCGGCGCGCAGCAGCCGGCAGAGCTGGCCGCCGTTGAGCTCGGCGACGAGCACGCGCTCGTAGCGGCGCAGCACGTCGCCGAGGTTCGACGGGAACGGGTTCAGGTGGCGCAGATGGATGCTGGAGACGTCGAGGCCGTCGGCGCGCGCGCGGTCCACCGCCTCGGTGATCGCGCCGTGCGTGCCGCCCCAGCCGACGACGAGGAGGCGCCCGCGGTCCGCGCCGTGCGGCTCGACGGCCGGGACGTCGCGCACCATGCCGGCCACCTTCTCGGCGCGCAGCCGCGTCATGCGGGCGTGATTGGCCGGGAGGTAGGAGACGTTGCCGCTCCCGTCCTCCTTCTCGAGCCCGCCGATCCGATGCTCGAGGCCCGGCGTTCCCGGGACCGCCCACGGGCGCGCGAGCGTCTCGGGGTCGCGCAGGTACGGGCGGAAGCCCTCCGGGTCGGTGCGGTACGGCATCGCGCGCGTCCCGAGCGCAGCGGGGTCCGGGAGCCGCCACGGCTCGGAGCTGTTCGCCAGATAGGCGTCCGAGAGGACGACCACGGGCGTCATGTACTTCACCGCGAGGTCGAACGCCTCGATCGCGGTGTAGAAGCAGTCGCCCGGCGTGGACGGCGCCAGCACCGCCACCGGGCTCTCGGAGTTGCGGCCGAAGAGCGCGCAGAGGAGGTCGCCCTGCTCGGCCTTCGTGGGCATCCCGGTGGACGGCCCGGCGCGCTGGATGTCGAAGACGACGAGCGGGAGCTCGGCCATCACCGCGAGCCCGAGCGCCTCCTGCTTCAGCACGAAGCCCGGGCCGCTCGTCGTGCAGGAGGCGAGCTGGCCCGCGAACGACGCGCCGATCGCGGCGCTGACCGCGGCGATCTCGTCCTCCGCCTGGAACGTGCGCACGCCGAAGTGCCGGTAGCGCGCGAGCTCGTGGAGGACGTCGCTCGCGGGCGTGATCGGATAGGCGCCGAGGAAGACCGGCTGGCCGTAGCGCGCCGCCACCGCGACGATGCCGAGCGCGAGCGCGGTGTTGCCGGTGAGGTTGCGGTACTCCCCGCTCTCGAGCTTCGCGCGCGGGACGACGAACGAGACCGGGAACGCCTCCGTCGTCTCGCCGAAGTGCCAGCCCGCCTTCAGCACGCGCAGGTTCGCCTCGAGGAGCTCGCCCTGGAACTTCGACCGGAGCCAGCGGATGGTCGGCTCCATCGGCCGGCCGTAGAGCCAGTAGAGCAGCCCGAGCGCGAAGAAGTTCTTGCAGCGGTCCTTCTCCCGCGTCCCGAGCCGCAGATCCTTCAGCGCCTCTCGATTCAGCGCCGTGATCGGCACCTCGACGAGCCGGTAGCGCTCGCGCAGCCCGGGAAGGGGGTCCTCGGCGTAGCCCGCGCGCTCCAGGTTCTTGCCCGCAAAGGCGTCGCTGTTGATCACGATCATGGCGCCCGGCCGGAGGTCGCCGACGTTGGCGCGCAGCGCCGCCGGGTTCAGCGCGACGAGGACGTCCGGATGGTCGGCGGGCGTACGGATGTCCTCGGCCGCGAAGTGCACCTGGAAACCCGACACGCCCGCCAGCGAGCCGGCGGGGGCACGGATCTCGGCGGGGAAGTCGGGGAAGGTGGAGAGGTCGTTGCCGGCGAGGGCCGTCGCCTCGGTGAACTTCGTCCCCGTGAGCTGCATCCCGTCGCCCGAGTCCCCGGCCAGACGGATGGCGACCCGTTGGATCTCCTGAACGGGCTTGGGGTGGGCCACGGGAGAGACGGAGCTCCTCCGGGGGGCGGGCGGGCGGGCGGGACGGATCGTATCGACCCGCCGTCGGCGAGGAAAGGGCCCGGTGGCGACGTGGTGGAATCACCTCGATCCGGAATCCGGCGCGGGCGCGCCCGTCTGGAGGCGATCCCTGCGGGCGGAAGAGCCTCAAGCTGCGCGCCGCTGCGGCCGAAAGGGCTCCCGTGTTCTTCCCGCGCTCCGCGCCGCTCCGGCTCGCCGCCCACCGCATCCGCGGCCTGCGGCTGTCGCTGAACACGCCCGTGGTGGCGACGGAGGAGCTGCCGATCGGGCCCGCCCGGGCGGCCATCCTGGTCCACGACGACCCGGACGCCGGGCCGCAGGTCACGATCGGGCTGCGCTCCCTGCGCGCCGAGCGCACGGTCTTCTACGCCTTCGAGGGCGACCTGCGCGAGGCCTCGTCCTTCGCGGTGGCGCTGGACGGCGCGCTCTCCTTCGCCGAGAGCATGGGCTTCCTCTTCGACGAGGACGAGCTCGGAGCCGGCGGCGCGGTCGCGACGGCGCGCTGCCTCGCGCTCTGGCAGGAGCTCCTCGGCGAGGAGCCGGCGGCCGGGGAGGCTGCCGACGAGCCGGAGGAGCTGCTGCTCGAGCAGCTCGCCGACGACGCGGCGCCCGCCGACCCGACCGACGCGCCGGAGTCCTTCAGCGAGGGCGAGGCGCCCGGAGCTGCGCCGTTCGACGGCGCGACGGACGTCTACGTGCCCCCGGTCCAGCCGCCGGACGCCGCGTCGCCGGCGCGCCCCCGCGCGGCGGCGGCACCCCGCCCGGGGCCGCCCGCGCGCTCGGCGGCGTCGGAGGACGACGAGGTCAGCTTCGCGGGGCTGCTCGACGACTCCGAGGGCGAGGTCCCGGCGCACCCGGCGAGGCCGGCGGCGCCGCGGCCCGTCTCACGCCCGACCCCGTCGGGGCCGGCGCCGGTCCGCGGGCCGGCGCCACACGCCCCGCCGCAGCCCGCCGCCCCCTCTCTACGCGCGCCGACGGGCCCCGTGCGGCGCCCGGTGCCGTCCCCGCCCGCGCCCGAGCGCCCGAGCGCGCCGCCCCCCGCGGCGGCCGCCGCGCCGCCCGTCGGGCTCAGCAAGTTCCGCGTCCGGCCCCGCCCCGCCCCCGACCAGGGGGGCGCCGCGGCGCCCGAGACCGCTCCCGCGCCGGCGGCGCCCGCGGCGCCGCGCGCCACGGCGCTCGGCAAGCTGCGGCTCGTCCGGCGCCAGCGCGGCGGCGGCGGGGGCGCACGCAAGCGCCACCCGATCCTGCGGCTGTTCGGATCGTTCTGACCGACTCGAGGAGGAGCACCCATGCGCACCACCGATCGGATCGCACGCCTGGCCTGGGCTCTCGCCCTCGCGCTCCCCGCCCTCGGCGGCTGCGCGACGACGAGCCCCGAGATGCGCGTCGAGCAGGAGCGCAAGGCGCGCGCGCACTACCAGATGGCGATGGAGCACCTGCGCGAGGGCCGCACCGGCATCGCGATCGCCGAGCTGCAGAACGCGGAGCGGCTCCAGCCCGACGACCCGTGGGTCGCGCTCGCGCTCGGAGAGGCGTACCGCCTGAAGGCGCGCAACGAGGAGGCCGAGCGCCACTTCCTCCGCGCCGTCGCGCTCAAGCCCAACTTCCACGCCGCGAAGCTGAACCTCTCGGCGCTCTACGTGCAGATGGAGCGCTACGACGAGGCGATCGAGCTCTCGAACGAGCTGCTCGCGGACGCGACGTTTCCCGTTCCGTGGAAGGCGCTCACCAACGCCGGCTACGCGCACTACAAGATGCGGCGGCCGGCGGAAGCCCGCGCCGCGCTCGAGAAGGCGGTGGAGTACCACGACGGCTACTGGCCCGCGCGCCTGGACCTCGCCATCCTCGACGCCGAGGAGAACCGGCACCTCGACGCCCTCGCGAACCTGGAGCGCGTCCTGGCCCAGAAGCCCGGCCCGCTCGCCGAGGCCGAGACGCACTACCGGATGGCGGTCGCCTACATCTCGCTTGGGAACCGCGACAAGGCGTTGCATCATCTGAGCGTCGCCGCGGAGACGCGGCCCAGCGGCGAATGGGGCAAGCGATCCGCCGACTACTTGAAGCGTCTGCGCTGAGACGTCCGGGCCGCGCGCCGCGCGCCGCGGACGCCGGCGCGTCGCCGGCGCCGCCCTCGGTCGGGAGCTGGCTCGGCGGGCAGCGCCGCCTGCGCGGGCTGTCGCTCGACGACGTCGCGGAGCTGACGCGGATCCCGCGCCGCTCGCTCGAGCGGCTGGAGGCGGGCGCGTTCGACGGCCAGGCGGACGGCTTCGCGCGCGGCTTCGTGCGCGCGGTGGCGGAGGCGATCGGGGTCGACGCGGAGGAGGCGACGGCGCGCCTGCTCGGCGAGGCGCGGCCCGAGCGCCGGCCCCGCGCGCTGCCGGTGCGCGCGCTCGCGCTCGCGCTCCTCGCCGGGGCGCTCGTCTTCGCGGCGGCGCGCGCGCTCCCGCGCTGGCGGCCCGCCTTCGCGCCGGCCGCGGCGCCCGCGCCGGAGCTCCGCCGCCGCGACTTCGTGCGCGAGCTGGCGGCGCGCGTCGGGCCCGGGAAGGCCGCGCGCGCGGAGGCCGCGACGCCCGCCGCGCCGGAGGCGCCGCCCGCCCCCGGGTCCGGCCCACCCTCCGCGACGCCGCGCTGAGCCGCCTCGCTACCGTCCCGTCATGGCGGGCTTCGCGACGGAGGCGGTCGTCCTCCGCGTGGTCGCGTTCGGCGAGTCGGACCTCGTCGTCCAACTGCTGACGCGCCGCGCAGGGCGCCTCACGGCGATCGCGAAGGGCGCGCGCCGCAGCACGCGCCGCTTCCCCGGCGTGCTCGACCTCTTCAACCGGCTGCGCGTCCAGGTGGAGCGGCCGCGGCGCCCCGCCATGGCACGCCTCGAGCACGCGCGCCTCGTCGACGCGTTCCTCGGGCTCCGCGCCGACGCGCGCCGCTTCGCACTCGGCTGCTTCCTGCTCGAACTGCTCGACCGCCTCGCGCCCGAGGGAGGGCCGCGCCGGGATCTCGACGCGCTCTTCGAATTCGCGGCCTCGGCGCTCGCCGCGCTCGAGCGCACGCGGCCGGACCGGCGCACGCGCGCGTTGCTCGAGCTGCGCGCGCTCGCGGCGCTCGGCCTCCAGCCCGAGCTGCGCGCCTGCGTGCGCTGCGCGCGCCCGCTCGAGGGCAGCGCGCCGATCGCGTTCTCCGTGCCGGAGGGCGGGCCGCTCTGCACGGCGTGCGAGCGGCCGGGCGACGCGGCGCTGGCGGTGCACCTCGGCACGCTGCGCGCGCTCGAGCGCGGCGCGCGCCTTCCGCTCGAGCGCATCGAGCGGCTCGCGCTCTCCGCCGGCGCGCTCGACGAGGCGCTGCGACTCCTCGACCGCTTCCAGCGCTTCCACCTCGGCGTCGAGCTGCGCAGCGCGGGCTTCGTCGAGCGCGCGCTCGCCGACGACGCGCCGCACGCGCGGCCCCCGCGGGCGGCGGCGCCGGCGCCGGCGTCCTGATTGACACCCCGTCGTCCCGAGGGGAGAATCCGCGGTCCGGTCGAGGAGTCGATGACCGCCGAGCCCGCCGCGCGCCCCGATGGGGACGTCCGCATGGAGGACGTCGTGTCCTTGTGCGCGCGGCGCGGCCTCGTGTTCCAGGCGAGCGAGATCTACGGCGGCATCAACGGCTTCTGGGACTACGGCCCGCTCGGCGTCGAGCTCAAGAACAACCTGAAGGCGCTCTGGTGGCAGCGCGTCGTGCGCGAGCGCGACGACGTCGAGGGTCTCGACAGCGCCATCATCTGCCATCCGCGGACCTGGGAGGCGTCCGGGCACGTCGAGCACTTCGGCGACCTCATGGTGGACTGCCGGGCGTGCAAGCGCCGCTACCGGGCCGATCAGCTCGACGACGCCGACCGCTGCCCCGCCCGCGAGGGCGGCGCGCACGACTTCACGCCGCCGCGCTCGTTCAACCTCATGCTGCGCACCTCGGTCGGCGCGTCCGAGGACGCGGCGAGCGTCGCGTACCTGCGCGCGGAGACGTGCCAGTCCATCTTCACGGACGCCAAGCGCGTGCGCGAGAGCGCGCGCCAGAAGGTCCCGTTCGGGATCGCGCAGATCGGGAAGGCCTTTCGCAACGAGATCAACCCGCGCAACTTCACGTTCCGCTCGCGCGAGTTCGAGCAGGCGGAGCTCGAGTTCTTCGTGCACCCGCGCGAGCGCCGCGCGTGGTTCGAGTACTGGCTGGAGGCGCGCGTCGCGTTCCACCGGGAGCTGGGCTTCGGCGACGATCGGCTCCGCGTGCGGCCGCACGAGAAGGAGGAGCTCGCGCACTACGCGGCCGCCGCCGCGGACATCGAGTTCCGCTTCCCGTTCGGCTGGCAGGAGATCGAGGGCGTCCACGACCGGGGCGACTGGGATCTCACGCGCCACGGCGAGTTCTCCGGAAAGGACCTCTCCGTGCTCGACGAGGCGACCGGCGAGCGGTTCGTCCCGATGGTGATCGAGACCTCGGTGGGCGTGGACCGCACGGCGCTCGCGCTGCTGTGCAACGGCTACCGCGTGGAAGCGCTGGAGGACGGCGAGACGCGCACCGTGCTGCGGCTCCACCCCGCGATCGCGCCCATCAAGGCGGCGGTGCTCCCGCTCTCGAAGAAGCTCGCCGAGCCGGCGCGCAAGCTCCTCGCGCGGCTGCGCCGCGACTGGAACGTCTTCTACGACGAGTCGGGCAACATCGGCCGGCGCTACCGGCGCCAGGACGAGGTCGGAACCCCGCTCTGCGTGACGTACGACTTCGAGTCCGAGAAGGACGGGCAGGTCACGGTGCGCGACCGCGACACGATGCGCCAGGAGCGCATCGCGCTCGACGCCGTGCCGCGCTACCTGCGCGAACGGCTGGAGGGAGATCGGTGACGGCTCGCAAGGCCAGGCCCGCGAAGCGGGCGCGCGCGACGGGGCGGTCGGCGAAACGGTCCGCCGGCGAGGCGCCCGCGCGCTCCGGCGCCCGCGGAGGGGCCTCCCGCGCGGCGTCGCGGAACAGCCGGCGCGTCTTCTTCTTCGGCGAGGGCCGCGCCGACGGACGCGCCGACATGAAGGACGTCCTGGGCGGGAAGGGCGCGAACCTCGCCGAGATGACGAGCCTCGGCTTCCCCGTGCCGCCCGGCTTCACGATCTCCACCGCCGTGTGCGCCGAGTACGATCGCGCAGGCCGCGTCCTGCCGGGGCCCGTGAAGAAGGACGCCCTCGCCGCGCTCGCCCGCGTGGAGCGCATCATGGGGGCGCGCTTCGGGGACCCCGAGCGGCCGCTCCTCGTCTCGGTGCGCTCGGGCGCGCGCGCCTCGATGCCCGGCATGATGGACACGGTCCTCAACCTCGGGCTCAACGACGCCACCGTGCGCGGGCTCGCGCGCCTCGCCGACGACCGCTTCGCCTACGACAGCTACCGCCGCTTCATCCAGATGTACGGCGACGTCGTGCTCGGCGTCCCGCACGAGCGCTTCGAGACCCGGCTCGAGCACCTGAAGGAGCGGCTCGGCGCCTCGCTCGACACGGAGCTGCGCGCCGGGGACTGGCGCGAGCTCGTGGGCGAGTACCTCGAGCTGGTGGCGGAGCACCTCGGGCGTCCGTTCCCCCAGGACCCCTACGAGCAGCTCTGGGGCGCCGTCGGCGCGGTGTTCCGCTCGTGGGGCAACGAGCGCGCCGTCCGCTACCGCAAGATCCACGGCATCCCCGGCGACTGGGGCACCGCCGTGAACGTCCAGGCGATGGTGTTCGGCAACATGGGCGACGACTGCGCCACGGGCGTCGCCTTCACCCGCAATCCCTCCACCGGAGAGCGGAGCTTCTACGGCGAGTACCTGAAGAACGCGCAGGGCGAGGACGTCGTCGCCGGCATCCGCACGCCCCAGCCGATCAACCGCGCGAGCCGCGAGCCGGGCCAGGAGCACCTCCCCACCCTCGAGGAGGAGATGCCCCAGGCGTACCGCGAGCTCGTGAAGGTCTACCAGCGGCTCGAGAAGCACTACCGCGACATGCAGGACATCGAGTTCACGATCCAGCGCGGGACGCTCTGGATGCTGCAGACGCGGACAGGGAAGCGCACCGTGCGCTCGGCGGTGCGCATCGCGGTCGACATGGCGAAGGAGGGGCTCATCACGCGCCAGGAGGCGGTGCTGCGCGTCGACCCCTCGGCGCTCGAGCAGCTCCTGCACCCTACGCTCGACCCGAACGCCGCGCGCACGGTGATCGCGAAGGGACTCCCGGCCTCGCCGGGCGCCGCGGTCGGGAACGTGGTGTTCAGCGCGGACGAAGCCGAGGCGCGCGCCAAGGCCGGCGAGAAGGTGATCCTCGTGCGGATCGAGACCTCGCCGGAGGACATCCACGGGATGCACGCCGCGCAGGGCATCCTCACCGCGCGCGGCGGCATGACCTCGCACGCCGCGGTCGTGGCCCGCGGCATGGGGAAGTGCTGCGTCGCCGGGTGCGGCGCGCTGCGCATCGACTACGCGGCGCGCGAGCTGCGCGTCGAGGGCCACGTCGTGCGCGCGGGCGACGCGATCACCCTCGACGGCTCGACCGGCGAGGTGATGCTGGGCGCGATCCCGACGGTGACCCCCGAGCTCGGGGGCGCGTTCGCCGAGCTCATGGCCTGGGCCGACCGGGTGCGCCGGCTGCGCGTGCGCACGAACGCGGACACCCCGACGGACGCGAAGATCGCCCGCCAGTTCGGCGCCGAGGGCATCGGGCTCTGCCGCACCGAGCACATGTTCTTCGAGCCCGGCCGCATCCTCGCGGTGCGCGAGATGATCCTCGCCGGCGACGCGGCGGCGCGCGAGCGCGCGCTCGCGAAGCTGCTGCCGATGCAGCGCAGCGACTTCGCCGGGATCTTCCGCGCGATGGAGGGCCTGCCCGTCACCATCCGCCTGCTCGACCCGCCGCTGCACGAGTTCCTGCCGCACGGAGAGGACGAGATCCGCGAGGTGGCGGCGGCGCTCGGCACGGACGTCGCGGCGATCCGGGGCAAGATCGACGAGGTCCGCGAGTTCAACCCCATGCTCGGGCACCGCGGCTGCCGGCTCGGGATCACCTGGCCCGAGATCTACCGCATGCAGGTGCGCGCCATCGTCGAGGCGGCGTGCGAGGTGGCGGAGTCCGGCACGGCGGTGGAGCCGGAGGTGATGATCCCGCTCGTGGCCCACGTGGGCGAGCTGCAGCGCCTGCGCCCGCTCGTGGAGAGCGAGATCGAGGCGGTGCTGGCGCGCCACCCCGGCGCGCGCGTGCGGCCGAAGATCGGCACCATGATCGAGGTGCCGCGCGCCGCCCTCACGGCCGACGCCATCGCCGAGCACGCCGACTTCTTCTCGTTCGGCACGAACGACCTCACGCAGACCGCGTACGCGCTCTCGCGCGACGACGCCGGGAAGTTCCTCGGCGCCTACCTGGAGCTCGGCATCCTGGAGAGCGATCCGTTCGTCTCGATCGATCAGGACGGCATCGGCGAGCTGATGCGGCTCGGCGCCCAGAAGGGGCGCTCGCGGCGCAGGGACTTGAAGCTCGGCATCTGCGGCGAGCACGGCGGCGACCCGCGCAGCGTCGGCTTCTGCGCCTCGCTCGACTTCGACTACGTGTCGTGCTCGCCGTTCCGGGTGCCCGTCGCCCGGCTCGCCGCCGCGCAGGCGGCGATCCGGAGCGGCTCGCGGCGCGGCCGCGCGCGGAGCGCGCGGTGAGGGCGCTCGGGGCGGCGGCGCTGGTGGCCTTCGCCGCCGGCGCGGCCGGCTGCGGCTGGATCGGCGGCCCGCGCGCGTGGTTCGGCGGGGACGCGGAGGTCGCCGCGGACCCGAGCTTCGGCGTCGAGGTGGCCGACGGCCCTGCGATCGTCGAGTTCCACCAGCGGGCGTCCGCCTTCTACGCGCGCCTCGCGCACCGGCGCTTCAACCAGATCGGAACCTTCCGCGACGAGGTGCTGCGCGAGCACTTCCGCACGGAGCGCGCCTTCTCCGACTACTACGCCGACTTCGCGCAGGACCTCGCGGACGCGAACGTCGACCGCAACGAGCCGACGAACCTCGAGATCGTGGAGTTCCGCTTCGAGGGGCCCGGCGACGCCCGCGTGCGCGTGCGCATCGCGGGCGCGAACGGCCTTCCGCTGCGCCCGGGCGCGGTGGACGTCGAGCGCGAGGACCGCTGGGAGCGCGTCGGCGGCACCTGGTGGATCGTGCCGGGGCGGCTCTAGGGCGGGCGTCGCGCGCATCCGCGCGGCGGTGCCCCGGGGGCGCCGCCGCGGGTGCGGTCTCGGGCGCAGGGCCCCGCGCGGTCGGCGTCTTGCCACGGCCTGAGAACGCCCGGCCACCTAAAGGGAACAACGTTACACCGGCGAAAATTCCTTCCAGCCGCGCCCGCGGTCGGACACGGCCGGGATTCATCGATCGAAATCAGGAGGTTACGCGCGGAAACGTCATAGAACGCGGCTCTGGCATGTGACTTGCGATACGCGACGACGGGACTTCGGTCCCCACTTTTGGGAAGTCCATTTCGGCGAAGAGGGGTCGCCATCTGTCCAGGGAGTCGTGTGCACGTGCTGAGTAGCCCTCAGGCCCAGAACGCTGTTTCGATCGCTGCCACCGAGATCGTCGCCGCCACCCCGAGCCCGGACGTCCGCCCGCTGCCACGCCGGCCCGGCCGCCCGCGCGGGCGCGTGTCGCCTCCGCGTCCGGGCCGCGCGACCGCGCGTCCACTGTGGGAGAGCGACAGCGCCCTCGTCCGCGACATCCTCGCGGGGAGCCGCGAGCAGTTCGACCTCCTCTACGAGGCGTACTTCCCGCGCGTCTACCGCTTCGCGCTGAAGCGGCTCCACGACACCGGCGAGGCCGAGGACGTGACCCAGGAGGTCTTCGTCACGGTGTTCCGGCGCCTCCACACGTGGGCGGGGGACTCGAGCCTCCTCGTCTGGATCTTCGGGATCGCGCGCAACAAGGTGAACCGGCGCTTTCGCGGCGCCCGGCCGCGCCTCGAGTCGATCGAGAGCGACGGCGCGCTCGCGCTGGCCGGCGCGCACCCCGCGGCTGACCGCGCGGTGGACGCGCGGCGGGTGCTCGAGCAGTGCGAGGAGGTGATCGAGCACCGCCTGACGCCGCTCCAGCGGCGCATCTTCCACCTGAAGCACCTGCGCCGCCAGTCGATCCGCTCCATCGCCGGCACCCTCGGGAAGTCCGAGGACGCCATCAAGGCGAACCTCTACCGGATGCGCCGCGCGCTCGCGGCCGGCGCTCCCGGGCTGGAGACGCTGCTCCAGGGCTGAGGCCCACCGGCGCGCGCGGCGCGGCCCCCGGGGGCCCGCGCCGCGCGCCGCCGCTCTCCCGCCGCGCCCGCGCGGGGTCCGCCACGCCGGGCCGCCCGCGCCGCCCGCTGCCACGGCGCGCGCTGCACGCCGCGCGCTGCCACGCCGCGCGCTCCGGGTCTACTTCCGGAGCGGGGCCGGGTTCGTCCGCCCCGCCGGGGAAGGGGTCCGCGCGAGGAAGCGTTGGCCCGACACTCGTCGATTGCCTGCGAGCGCTGCGAGAGCGGCCCTGCGGACCTGCGCGCGCTCTCCGACGAGGCGCTCTTCGAGGGCATCCTCCGAGGGAGCGAGGCGCACTTCAACGTCCTCTACGACCGCTACTTCCGGCGCGTGTACGCCTTCGTGCACGCGCGCGTGCGCGACCACGCCGACGCCGAGGAGCTGACCCAGGAGGCGTTCATCGCCGTCTTCCGGGGCATCGCGGGCTACTCGGGCCGCTCGACGCCGCTCGCCTGGATCTACGGCATCGCGAAGAACACCGTCAACAACCACCGCCGGCGCGTGCGCGCGCACATCGAGCGCGTGGACGCCGCAGGCCCCGAGGTGCTGCACTCGGCGTCGGCCGCGTGGCGCTCGACGCCGCTCGACGACTTCGAGATGCGCCAGAGCCTGCGGCGCATGGACGAGCGGCTGCACTCCGTGACGCGCTGGCAGGCGGAGGTCTTCTGGCTCCGCCACGTGGACGACTTGAGCATCGACGAGATCGCGCAGCGGCTCGACCGCTCCAACGACGCGATCCGCTCGAGCCTCTACCGCGTGAAGCGCCTGCTCTCGGACGGCGAGCGGGCGCGCGCGTCGGCGGAGGGCGCATGAAGCCGCGACGCGAAGAGGACGGCGGCAGGCCGGAAGCGGGCGGCGAGGACGAGGCAGGACGGGGGATGGCGGTGATCGACGAAATTGCGGCGGAGTTCAGCACCGAGGAGCTGCTGGAGTTCCTCGAGGCGGACCAGCGGCCCGTCGACGCCGACCCCGCGTTCCGCGAGCGGCTGCGCGAAGAGCTCTGGGAGCTCGTGCGGCGCCAGGCCGCGTCGGGAAACGACGCGGAGAACGGCTAGGGGCGTCGCGGCGCGCGGCCCGGGCGTCGGGGCGAGACGCACGTGCCGCGGTGCCCTTCCACGCCGCCGCGCCACGCCCGGCTCGTAGCGACTCGCGCGCGGCGAACGGCGCGCTGCCGACCCGCGTCGAGGTCGCGCGCACGCCGGCCGCCCCTCCCGCCGCGACGCGTTTGCCCCGGCGCGCCGCCCTCCCTACCGTCGCACGGCCGTGGCCCTCGAACCCCGCAGCGCCCTCACGCGCGCGCAGCTCGCCGGGGCGACGCGCGAGCTGCTGAACCGCGGAAGCCGGCGCAACCCCGACGTCCTGCTGGTCGAGCACGCGGGCGAGCGACTCGTCGTGAAGGACTTCGCGCCGCGCGGAGCGCTCGTGCGGGCGACGATCGGCCGCGTGATCGCGGCGCGCGAGGCGCGCGCGTACCAGCGGCTCGCGGGGCACCCCGCCGTCCCGCGCTTTCGCGGCTGGATCGACGAGCTCGCGTTCGCGCTCGAGTACCGGCCCGGCCGGCGCATGTCGCGCCGGCTCGCGGGCCGCGTTCCCGCGGACTTCCTCGCGCGCCTCGACGACGCGCTCGCCGAGATGCACCGCCGCGGCGTCGCGCACCTCGACCTGCGCCACCGCAGCAACGTGCTCGTGGGCGAGGACGGGCGGCCGGTGCTGATCGACTTCGGCTCGGCGGTGTGCGTCCGCCCGGACGGCCTCGCGGCGCGCTGGCTGCTCCCGCTCCTCGCCCGCGTCGACCGGCGCGCGCTCGCGAAGTGGCGAGCGCGCCTCGCGCCCGCGTCCGGCGCTCAGCCCGCCGCCGGGCCCGGAGAGGGGGGAGGCTCGGCGGCGGCGCCGTCGCCAGGCGGCGCCGGCTCGCCGGCCTCGGACGCCTCCGGCGCCCCTCGCGGTGCAAGCCGCCCCACGTAGTGCCGGAACGTCTCGAGCGTGAGCCGCGCGTCGGCCATCGCGCGGTGCGGCGTCGGCCCCTTCACGAGCCCGGCCGCATTCGCCGCCTGGCGCAGCGAGAGCGCAGGCACCGTCTCGCCGGCGACGAGCGACCACGCGTAGTAGAGCGTGGCGAGGTCGATCACGTGGTAGTCGAACGGCCACGCGATCGCGCAGCGCGCGTAGGCGCGCTCCAGGAACTGGACGTCCATCCGCACGTTCTGGCCCGCCGGCACCACGATCTTTCCGGCCGGGAGGAGCCCCGCGAGCTCCTGGAGAGCCTGGCGCACCGGCACCGCCTCTCGCGCCCACACCGCCGGCTCGTAGCCCTGGAGTGCCGCCGCCTCGGCGCTGATCCGCGCCGGACGCGCGCGCACCTTCCACTCGCCGGCGCACATCTCCGCGAGGCGATAGTCCGTCACGACGACGGCGATCTCGGTGATGTCGTGGGCCTCGGGATCGAGGCCGCCGAACTCGCAGTCGAGGAACGCGAACGCGAACTCGGGCACGGCGCGCCTGCACTCCTTCCGCCGCGGGTCCCGGCGGCTCCGGGACGGCGGCGGGGCACGTCCCCGGCGCGCGGGCGGTGGCGCTCCCAACGGGAGTCGAACCCGTGTTTCAGCCTTGAGAGGGCCGCGTCCTAGGCCACTAGACGATGGGAGCGTCGTGCCCGATCGGGGGGACGAAGGCTAGCCGCACCCTCACGGACCCGCAATCGAGCGGCAACGGCGTCGGCTCGGTGACGGAACGCGGCCGGCGTGGCGCCGGAACGCGTCACCTCGGGGTGTGGAGGCGTGCGGACGCGGGCGCGGGAGCTGCGCGGCGTTCCCCCGCGGCAAAGCTCCACTCTCCGGCCCGACCTGCCGATGGGACGCGCATGCGTGGGGCGCGCGCGTGCGGCTGGCACGGCAGTTGCTCCTCCCCGCGCGAACGCCAAGCCCGAACCCCGGCCCGGGTGGCGCCGATGGATTGGGCAACGAACAGAGAGGCACCATGCGCAAGCTTCACACGCGCCGTGGCGGCTTCACGCTCATCGAGCTGATGATCGTGGTCGCCATCATCGGGATCCTGGCGGCGATCGCCATCCCGAACTTCCTCAAGTTCCAGCTCCGCAGCAAGACGGGCGAGGCGAAGACCAACCTCGCCGCGCTCCGCACGGCCGAAGAGGGCTACTTCGCCGAGTACGGCGTGTACGTCGTCGCGGCCGCTCCGCTCCCGGCCGTCTTCGGCGCGGCGAAGCAGCAGTGGCCGGCGCCGGCCGCGGGCTTCGACACCGTCGGCTGGGGCCCGGAGGGCGAGGTGTACTTCCAGTACATGATGAACGCCACGCCCCCGGCCGACACGTCGTACACGCTCGAGGCGCTCGGCGACCTCGACGGCGGCGGCGCGACCTCGGACTTCGGCTACATCCACCCGGATCCGAACGGCGCGGTCGGTAGCGGTCCGTCGATCAGCACCTGCCAGATCACCGGCGTGTTCAACGCCGCGACGAGCGCGCAGGACCTGCTCGACACGGTCGGGCAGTGCGAGATGCTCGACGGTCAGGAGGAGTTCTAGTCCGACCGCCGAGCGGCTGATCCAGCCGAGAGGGCCGGGCGGCGACGCCCGGCCCTCTTCCTTTTCTGGCCGCGCTTCGCTGCGCGGGCACCCCGCCTTGCGCGCGGCGCGGCACGGGGATCCGTTCGCGTCCCGGGCGGCGGGCGCGCCGCGGCGATCGCGGGGCGCGGGGAAAGCGCGGCGGTGACGGAACGCGTCGCCGCGAGCGCCGCAATGCGTCCAGCCGCCGCGCGCGGCCGCAGCACGCCGCGCGGGTCCCGGGCCCGAATCGCGCGCGCGCGCTCAACCCTGGACCGCCTTCTGCCGATGCATGACGCGGACGGGGCTCGTGGCACGCACCTTGCGAGGCGATCCGCGAGCCGACCCCTTCGGCGAGCCGGCGCGGCCGGCCGCCGCCGGGTCGAACGGGAGTACACCATGCGCATTCTCCGCACGCGGCGGGGCTTCACGCTGATCGAGGTGATGATCGCGACGGCGGTCGTCGGGATCCTCGCGTCGGTCGCCATCCCGCAGTTCATCACGTACCAGTACCGCTCGAAGCGGTCCGAGGCGATGACGAACGTCGAGGCGATCGTGAAGAGCGAGATTGCCTACTTCGGCGCCAACGGCGTGTTCTGGAGCGCGCCGCCGGTGCCGGCACCGATCCCCGGCCCGAAGGTCCCCTGGGACGCGGTGGCCCACGCCGCGTTCGACGGGCTCGGCTACCAGCCGGAGGGCGCGGTCTGGTACCGCTACGACGTGAACACGGACCCGGGCTCCTGCGGCTGCGGTGTGGGCTCGAACGGCGAGGCGCTCTGCTTCACGGCGTCGGCGTACGGGGACACCGACGGCGACGGCTTCGTCTCGATGGTGTCGTACTTCTACACGGACCCGGCCGGGAACTGGTGCGCGACGGGGATCAACGGCAACCCTCCGCCCCCCGACCCGAACTCCGGGAACCCCATCCTCGACCGGCCCGCCGTCTTCCTCGCGGGCCCGGGGGCCGACGACTACTAGGAGCCGAGCGGCTTCGTCGCGGACCTTGGGGGGGTTGCGTGCGACGCGGAGGAAAGGCGGCGCTGCTCGTCGCCGCAGTGGGCCTCACCGGGGCCGTGCACCGCGGGATGCCGGTCGCGCCCCGCGTGGCGAGGGGCGACGGCTTCGTGCCGCGGCCCGAGCTGGCACGCGCCACGGCGCTCGGCTTCGACGCGGTCATCGCCGACTTCTACTGGATGCAGGCCGTCCAGATCGTGGGCGGGAGCGGGAACCCGGAGAAGAAGGGCTACCTCCTCGCGGGCCTCATGGACGTCGTGACGACGCTGAACCCGTGGGTGGACCATCCGTACCGGTTCGCCGCGGTCTGGCTCACCGACAGCCTGGACAGCGTGCGCAAGGCGAACGAGCTCCTGCGGCGGGGCATCGCGCACCATCCGGCCGACTGGCGCAACTACTTCTACCTGGGCTTCAACTTGTTCTTCTACCTCGACGAGCGCGCGGAGGCGGCGTCGGTCCTCGAGCAGGCGATGGAGCTCCCCGGCGCGCCGCGCTACCTGCGCCGCCTCGTCGCCCGGCTGAAGGGCGCCGAGGGGGGCCTCGAGATCGCGGAGTCGTTCCTGCACAGCCTGCTCTTCGAGGCCGAGACCGAGGAGGAGCGCGAGCAGTACGAAAAGGCGCTCGCCGAGATCGCGACCGAGCGCGTCGCGCGGACGCTCGATGCCGCGCGCGTGCGCTACCGCGAGCGCCACGGGCGCGACATCGCGGACGTCGCGGACCTCGTGCGCGGGCCGGAGCCGGTGCTTCCGTCGCTCCCGCCCGACCCGAGCGGGGGCGCCTGGACGATCGACCGCTGGACCGGAGAGATCGTCTCGGACGTCGTGAAGCACCGCTACGACCGCAAGCTCGACCCCGTCGTGCGCCGGCGGGTCGAGCGCGTGCGGGGAGCGGAGGGCGCCGCTCCGTCGGGCGCCGGCGCGACAGAGGAGAAGGGATGAGCCAGTCGGAGGCCGCCGTCGTGGTGCGGGGCGTGGTGAAGGACTTCCGCCCGGGCCTCGGCGTGCGCCGGAAGCGCGTCCTGGGCGGCATCGACTTCACGGTGCGGCGCGGCGAGCTGTTCGGGTTCGTCGGGCCGAACGGGGCGGGCAAGACGACGACGCTCAAGATCCTGCTGGGCCTCATCCATGCGACGGCCGGGGAGGCGTCGCTGCTCGGGCATCCGGCGGGCGAGGCGGCGTTCCGGCGCCAGGTCGGCTTCCTGCCGGAGAACCCGTACTTCTACGACTTCCTCACGGGCCGCGAGATCCTGCACTTCTACGCGCGGCTCTCGGGCGTCCCGCGCGAGGCGCGCGGGCGGCGCGTCGGGGAGCTCCTCGAGCGCGTCGGGCTCGCGCACGCCGCGGACGCGCGGCTGCGGACCTACTCGAAGGGAATGCTCCAGCGCATCGGCATCGCGCAGGCGCTGGTGCACGACCCGGAGCTGGTCTTCCTCGACGAGCCGATGAGCGGGCTCGACCCGATCGGCCGCAAGGAGATCCGCGACCTCGTCCTCCAGCTGCACGCCGAAGGGAAGACGGTCTTCATGAACACGCACATCCTCACGGACGTCGAGATGCTGTGCGACCGCGTGGCCATCATCGTGCAGGGCCGGATCCGCTACGAGGGTCGCACCGAGGACTTCCTCGGCGGCGCGGAGCGCTGCGCCGACGTGACGCTGGCCCACGTCCCGCCCGAGCTCGCCGAGACCTTCGAGCGCCAGTACGGCGCCGAGCTGTCGGGCCGCGGACCGCACGTCGAATTCCGCGTGGCGGAGAAGCACGCGCAGGCGCTGGTGCGTGCCGCGCTCGACGCGGGCGCCGAGCTGCGCTCGCTGACGCCGCACCGCGTCTCGCTCGAGACCGTCTTCCTCTCCGCGGTGGAGGAGGAGGCGCGCGAGCGGCGCGCGGCTCGGGAGGGCGGCCGATGAGCGCGGCGGTGCTGCGGATCCAGACGCTCGCGGTGAACACGCTGCGCGAGGCGGTGCGCAACCGGGTCCTCTACGTGCTGCTCTTCTTCGCGCTCGTCCTGATCGGAACCGGCGTCCTCCTCTCGACGCTCTCGTACGTGGAGCGCGAGCGCATCCTGCAGGACGTCGGTCTCGCCGCGATCCGCCTGTTCGGAGCCGCGATCGCGATCTTCGTGGGCGTCGGGCTGATCCACAAGGAGGTGGAGCGGCGCACGATCTTCACGATCCTCTCGAAGCCGGTCTCCCGCACCGAGTTCCTGCTGGGGAAGTTCGCCGGCCTCGTCATCACGATCTGGATGCAGGTGGCGATCATGGCGGTCGGCTTCTTCGCGGTGTCGTGGCTCGCCGGCGCGCCGGTCACCCTCGGGCACGTGCAGGCGATCGCGCTCACGGCAGGGGAGCTCGCGCTCCTCGTCGCGGTGGCGACGCTCTTCTCGGCGTTCACGACGCCCATGCTCGCCTCGCTCTTCGGCGCGGGCTTCTACGTCGTGGGTCATCTCACCCGCGACCTGCGCGAGCTCGGCGCACAGTCGGACTCGGCCACGGTGGAGCGAGTCACGGCGGTGCTCCACCGCGTGCTCCCGGACCTCGAGGCGTTCAACGCGACGATCGAGGCGGTGCACGGACTCCCGATCGCGGCGGCCGCCGTGTGGCAGCCGCTCCTCTACGGCGTGGGCTACGCGGCGGCGCTCCTCCTCCTCGCCGCGGTCGTCTTCGAGCGGCGCGATTTCCGCTGAGCAAAGCGGGCGGTAGGCTCGGGCGCGATGGAGGCCGGCGTGGCGGTCGGAAGGGAGGTCGTCGCGGCGTTCGCGTTCGCGCTCGGGCTCGTCGTCGGCTCGTTCCTGAACGTGGTCGCGTGGCGGCTCCCGCGCGGCGAGTCGCTGGCCTGGCCGGGCTCGCGCTGCCCGCGCTGCAAGGAGCCGATCGCCGCGTACGACAACGTCCCGGTCGTCTCGTGGCTGCTCCTGCGCGGACGCTGCCGGCGCTGCGGCGGGGCGATCGCGTGGCGCTACCCCGCGATCGAGCTCCTCACCGGCGCGCTCTTCGCCGCGATCGCGCTCCGCTACGGGCCGGCGCCCGAGGCGGTCGTCTGGATGGGCTTTGCGGCCGCGCTCGTCGCGGCCGCGGCGATCGACTTCGAGCACCAGATCATCCCCGACGAGATCTCGCTCGGCGGCCTCGCGGCGGGGCTCGCGGCCGCGCCGGCCCTCGCCGCACTCGCGGGCGGCGACGCCGGGGCGGCGCTCGCGCGAAGCGCGCTCGGGGCGCTCCTCGGCGGCGGGGCGCTCTGGGCGGTCGGCTTCGCCCACGCGCGGCTCTCCGTCGCGCTCGGGCGCCGCTTCGAGCACTGGCCGGGCGACGGCGAGGCGCTCCCGAGGCCGGGCAGCCTCGACTACTGGGTCTGGTTTCCGGGCCTCGGCTTCGGGGACGTGAAGCTCCTCGCGATGATCGGCGCCTTCGTGGGCCCGGTCGGCGTGGTGCAAACCATCCTGGCCGCCGCGCTCGCCGGGCTCCTCTTCGGCCTCGGCTGGAGCCTCGTCCACCGCCGGCTCGACGCGCCCTTCGGCTTCGCCCCGGCGATCGCGTGCGGAGCGCTCGCGACCGTCCTCTTCCCGGGCTTCGCCCTCGCCTGAAGCGGCGGACGGGGCCGACGACGGAGGCGCTCGCCCCGGGGGTGAGGCCCGCGTCGCGGGCGCGCGCGACCCGGCGCGCGCTGCCGCCCGCGGCGGGCGTCGACGCGACGGGAGGCGCCGCGGCTGCGCTCTCGCGGCGCCGGCGTCGGGCCGATGAGAGGGCATGGCGGGACGGAGGGGACGCGCCGCCGCGTGCGTCGTGGCGGCGGCGCTCTGCGCCGCGTCCGCGTGCGGGCCGGACGCCCGGCGCGGGGCGCCGCCGCACGCCGCCCCGAACGTCCTCCTCGTCAGTATCGACACCCTGCGCGCGGACCGCGTGGGCGCGTACGGCGCGCACGACGCCGGGACCGCGACGCTGGACGCCGTCGCCGCGGCCGGCGTTCGCTTCGAGAAGGCGATCGCGCCCGCGCCGCTCACGCTGCCCTCCCACGCGACGCTCCTCACCGGGCTCTACCCGCCGCGCCACGGCGTGCGACACAACGGCATGTTCCGCCTCGCAAGCGCGCACGAGACCCTCGCCGAGCGCTTCGCGGCCGCCGGGTTCGACACCGGCGCGGTGGTCGGCGCGGTGGTGCTGGCGTCGCGCTACGGCCTCGACCAGGGCTTCGACCACTACGACGACGCGACGGGCGGGGGCCGCGCGTCGGCGACGGGCTACCCCGAGCGGCGCGCCGGCGAGGTCACCGACGCCGCGCTGCGCTGGCTCGCAGGCGCACGCGCTCCGTTCTTCCTGTTCGTCCACTACTACGACCCGCACGCCGAGTACCAGCCGCCTCCGCCCTTCGCGGAGCGCTTCGCGAGAAGGCCGTACGAGGGCGAGGTCGCCTACGTCGACGCCGAGCTCGGGCGACTCTTCGAGGCGCTGCGCGCGCGCGGCCAGCTCGAGCGCACGCTCGTGGCCGTGACGTCGGACCACGGCGAGAGCCTCGGCGAGCACGGCGAGCGCACGCACGGCTACACGCTGTACGACGCGAGCCTCGCCGTCCCCCTCCTCCTGCGCGGGCCGGGCGTCCCGGCCGGGCGCGTGGTCCCCGGCGTCGTCTCGCTCGCCTCCGTCGCGCCGACTCTCCTCGCGCTCTCCGGTCTCCCGCCCCTTCCCGACGCGGACGGCCGCGACCTGCGCCCGCTCTTCGCGGCCGCGGCCGGCGCGGCCGGGGCGGGCGCCGGCGGGCGGGCGGAAGCCGGTGCCGCGTACGCCGAGACGCTGGCCACGCAGCTCGACCACGGCTGGGCGCCGCTCCATGCGCTGCGCACGGCGACGCACCACTACGTGCGCGCGCCGCGGCCCGAGCTCTACGACGTCGCCGCCGACCCGCGCGAGAAGCGCAACCTGCTCGACGCCGGCGCGCGGCCCGAAGCCGAGGCGGCCGACGCCGAGATCGCCGCGCTGCTCGCGCGCGGCGAGCCACTCCGCACCGCGCGCGTCGACGCTGCGACGCGGGCGCAGCTCGAGGCCCTCGGGTACGCCATCCCGGACGCCCCCGTCGCGCAGACGGGGCTCGACCCCAAGGACGGCCTGCGGCTCGTCGAGACGTACGTCGCCGCGCGCGCCGCGTTCTTCGCCGGGCGGCTCGACGAGGCCGAGCGCGAGGCACGCGAGCTCCTGCGCGAGAGCCCGGCGAGCGGACAGGCGCTGATGCTGCTCGCCGACGTCGAGCATCGGCGCGGGCGCACGCGCGAGTCGCTCGCCCTCGCCGAGCGCGCCGCGTCGCTCGTGCCCCAGTCCGCGGGCTTCCAGGTGCAGGTCGGCGACCGCCGCCTCGAGCTCGGCGATGCCGCGGGCGCGATCGCCGCCTACGAGGCCGCGATCGCGATCGACCCCGAGCTCGCCGAGGCGCAGGCCGGCGCCATGTGGCGCGCCGCGATCACGGGCGACGTCCGCGACGCCGAGGCCGCCGCGGAGCGCGCGCTCGCGCTCGCGCCCGACGACGCGGCGCTCCAGCTCCGCGTCGCGGAGGCGTTCGACCGCCTCGGGATCCCCGAGCGTGCGCTCGCCGCCTACGAGGCCGCGCTCCGGCTCGAGCCGAGCGCCCAGCTCGCCCACATGGGCGCCGCGATCCAGCTCGCGCGCCTCGGGCGCGCCGAGGAGGCCGAGGCGCGCGTCGCGGCGGCGGGCCCGTACGGCGCGGAGCCCAACTACGGCAACCGGCTCGCGATCGCGTTCGCGGCGCGCGGAGACCACGCGCGCGCCGAGGCGCTCTTCCGCGCGCTCCTCGCGGCCTACCCGGACCACCCGCACGTGCGCCGCAACCTCGCGCACCTCCTGCGCACGGCCGGCCGCCCCGACGAAGCCGCCGCCCTCGGCGACGGCTGACGAAGGGGACGTTCCACTCGCCTGACGAAGGGGACACCCCTGCGCGCGCTCCCGGCGGCGAGCGAGCGCCCTCCCGCGCAGGCCCTCGAGGCGAGCCCGTCGCGGAGGCCCGCACGAGGCGCCCGCAAGGCGGGGCGCCGCGGGGCGCGCTGGATCCCCGGGGAGGATTCGAACCTCCATTGGCTGGTTCAGAGCCAGCTGTCCTGCCGTTAGACGACCGGGGAGCGAACGATGCGCCGGCGCAATCGTACCCGGGGCGGCGCGAAGCTCAACCGCGGCCGCCGCGACGCCGCGCCGCGCGGCCGCGGTCCGGCGCGACGCCGCCGGAGCGCGCGCCGCGCGACGATCACGCTTCGGGCGGACGCGCGAGCAGCCGGTCCAGCCGCGCGAGCGTGCGATCGCGGCCGAGGACGTGCAGCGTCTCGAAGATCCCGGGCGAGGCGGCGCTCCCCGTGACGGCCACGCGCACGGGCTGCGCCAGCTTTCCCAGCGGAAGGTCGCCGTGTGCGGCGCGCGTCGTCTCGAACGCGTGCTCGAGCGCCTTCTCGCTCCAGTCGGACACCGCGGCGAGCTCGGCGCGCAGCGCCGCGAGGGGCGCCCTCGCCGCCGCCGTCCAGTGCTTGCGCACGGCGGCCTCGTCGTAGGCGATCTCGTCGACGAGCGCGAAGCGCGCGCGCTCCGCGAGCTCGCGCAGCGTGCGGCTCCGCTCGCGCAGGAGGTCCAGCAGCAGCTCGAGCGCGGGCGTCGCGGCGACGGGGCCGCCCGCGGCCTCCTCCAGGAAGGGGCGCGCCGCGGCCAGGAGCTCCGCGCGCGGGAGCGTCTTGATCCAGTGCTGGCTCAGCCAGCGCAGCTTCTCCTCGTCCACCTGCGCGGCCGAGCGGCCGACGCCGGAGAGGTCGAAGCGCCCCACGATGTCCTCGGCCGAGAAGATCTCCTGGTCGCCGTGCGACCAGCCGAGGCGGATCAACCAGTTGCGCACGGCCTCGGGCGGGTAGCCGGCCTCGCGGAAGTGCTCGACGGCCACCGCGTCGCGCCGCTTCGAGAGCTTCTTCCCGTCCGCGGCGACGAGCAGCGGGACGTGGGCGTAGCGGGGCGGCTCGGCGTCCAGCGCGGCGTAGAGCGCGAGGTGGATGCAGGTGTTGAGGAAGTGGTCGGCGCCGCGGATCACGGTGTCGATGCGCTGGTCGACGTCGTCCACGACGACGGCGAGGTGGTAGACGTGCGTCCCGTCGGTGCGCTGGAGGATCACGTCGCCGACCTCGGAGGCGTCCTGGCCGCTCGGCCCGTACACGAGGTCGTCCCACGCGAGCCGTCCCTCCTGCGGCATGCGCAGGCGCACGACGTGCGGGCCGACCTCGGGGCCGTGGCCCGCGTCGCGGCAGCGGCCGTCGTACGTCCACTTCCCGCCGGCCGCGATGGTGGCCTGCCGGCGCGCCTCCAGCTCCTCGCGCGTGCACACGCAGCGGTAGGCGCGCCCGCGGGCGAGGAGCGACTGCACGGCGGCCGTGTGGCGCGCGTGGTGCTCGCTCTGGCGGAACGGGCCCTCGTCCCAGTCGATGCCGAGCCAGCGCAGCGCGTCGAGCAGGGCGGCCTCGAGCTCGCGCGTCGAGCGCTCGCGGTCGGTGTCCTCGATGCGCAGGACGAGGGTTCCGCCGTGCCGGCGCGCGTACGCCCAGTTGAAGAGCGCGGTGCGGGCGTTCCCGATGTGGAGGAAGCCGGTCGGGCTCGGCGCGAAGCGGGTGCGCGGCATGGCGGCGGAGCGTATCGAACCCCGCGGGGCGCGTCGCGCGCCGATGGCGCGCGCGGAGCCCGTCTGCTATCGCCAATCAAGCGGCAAACGTGCGACGCACCACGCGTTTTCTCGCCGCCGGGCGCCTTCGTGAAGCTGCTCGTCGACCGCCTCAGCGAGACGCCGACCATCCACCGCTTCGCCGCGACGCCCGCCTGGTGGGCGGAGATCTCGGGTGTGCCGGCGGGCGCCGCCGACGGCGTCGCCTCGGACTTCGAGATCGAGCTGCGCGCGCATCGGATGGGAGACGACGTCTTCCTCGAGGGCGAGCTGCGCGGCGTCCTCGATCTCGAGTGCAGCCGCTGCCTGGCGCGCTATCGTGCGCCGGTCCGCGAGCGGTTCCGGCTGGTCCTGGAGCCGGCCGGGGACCGGGTCCCCGCGGATCCCGAGGGCGCTGCGGCGCTCGCCCGCGACGGCCTGTATCTCTCGGACGAGCTCGAGACGGGCTGGTACCGCGGCAGCGAACTCGAGCTCGGAGCGTTCTTCCGCGAGGTCATCACGCTGCTCTTCCCGGTACAGCCCCTGTGCCGCGAGGAGTGCCGCGGGCTGTGCCCGCGGTGCGGGGTCGATCGCAACGTCGAGACGTGCAGCTGCCCGGACCTTCGCCCGCCCTCGCCGTTCGAGGTGCTGCGGCGGCTCCGGCCCGGAGGAGGAGACGAGACATGATGGTTCCGGCCCGGCGGACGTCGAAGTCGCGCCGCGACAAGCGCCGCAGCCACCACGCGCTGGCCGCGCCCGCGCGCGCGAACTGCCCTCAGTGCCACGAGCCGCGCGCCCCGCACCGCGTGTGCCGCCACTGCGGCCACTACCGCGGGCGCACCGTGATCCGGACGGCCGAAGAGGACTAGGCGCGCGATGCTCGCGCTGCTCTTTCCGGGTCAGGGGTCGCAGGAGGTCGGCATGGGGCGCGACGCCTTCGAGGCGTCGGCCGCCGCGCGCGCCGCATTCGAGGCCGCCGACGCCGTGCTCGGCCTTCCGCTCTCGCGCCTGTGCTTCGAGGGCCCGGAGTCGGCGCTGCGCCGCACCGAGCTGCAGCAGCCCGCGATCCTGACGACCAGCGTCGCGCTCCTGCGGGCGCTCGCCGAGCGGGTGCCGGTGGAGCCGGCGTACGTCGCCGGCCACAGCCTCGGCGAGTACAGCGCGCTCGTGGCGAGCGGCGCGCTCTCCTTCGAGAGCGCCGTCGCGCTCGTGCACGCGCGCGGCCGCTTCATGCAGGAGGCGGTGCCGGAGGGCCGCGGCGCGATGGCGGCGGTGCTCGGCTGCGGGCCCGAGGACGTCGCCGCGGCGTGCGCGGCGGCGGCGCGCGAGACCGGCCTCGTCGTCGCGCCCGCGAACTTCAACTCGCCGCTCCAGACCGTGATCGCGGGCCACGCCGACGCGGTGGAGCGCGCCTGCGACGAGGCCCGCACGCGCGGCGCGAAGAAGGCCGTCCCCCTCCCGGTCTCCGCGCCCTTCCACTGCGCGCTCATGGCGCCCGCCGCCGAGAAGCTCGCCGCCGAGCTCGCGGCGGTGCGCTTCGAGGAGCCCGCGGTTCCGGTCGTGACGAACGTCGAGGCCGAGCCCAACGCCGACCCCGCGCGCATTCCGGACCTGCTGCGCCGCCAGGTGACGGCGCCGGTGCGCTTCACGGACTGCGTGCGGCGGCTCGCCGCGCTGGGCGTGACGCGCGTCCTCGAGATCGGGCCGGGCCGCGTCCTCACCGCGCTCGTCGCGCGGATCGAGCGCGGGCTCGCCCGCGCCAACCTTTCGAGCCTGGCCGACCTCGAGGCGGCCGGCTCCTTCGTGCGCGCGCCGGGCGCCTGAGCCCCGGCCCGAACGTCAGGTCAGGAATGGGGAGGGATGCCTGCATGTCGCTCGAAGACCGCGTGGCCGAGATCATCGTCGAGCAGCTGGGGGTTTCGAAGGAGGAGGTCGTCCCGCAGGCCTCGTTCATCGACGACCTCGGTGCGGACTCCCTCGACATCGTGGAGCTCGTGATGGCGATGGAAGAGGAGTTCGACGTCGAGATTCCCGACGACGACGCCGAGAAGATCCAGACCATCGGCGACGCCATCGCGTACCTGAAGGAAAAGATCGAGGCCTAGCCCGATGCCCGAGCCGCGCCGGCGCGTCGTCGTCACGGGGCTCGGCTGCGTGACGCCGCTCGGGAACGACGTCGCGTCGAGCTGGGACGCCGCGGTGCGCGGCGTGTCCGCCGTGAGCGCGCTCGACGACCCGGCGTTCGCGGGGCTGCCGTCGCGCGTCGCGGGCTCCGTGCGCGGTGAGGTCGATGCGGGCGACGTCGAGCCGAAGGAGCGCCGCCGGCTCGACCGCGTGATCCTCTTCGCGCTCGCCGCCGCGCGCGAGGCGCTGGCCGACGCGGGGCTCGCCGCGGGAGGCTTCGACCCGGAGCGCGCGGGCGTCGCGATCGGATCGGCGATCGGCGGGCTCGGGACGCTGCTCGCGAACCACGTGGCGTTCCTGGAAGGCGGGCCGCGCCGCGTGTCGCCCTTCGCGATCCCGATGGCGCTCGCCAACATGCCGGGCGCGTACGTCGCGATCAAGCACGGCCTGCGCGGTCCGAACTTCGCGCACGTGAGCGCGTGCGCGAGCGGCGCGCACGCGCTCGGCGAGGCGGCGCGCGCGATCGCCGGCGGCGCGGCCGACGTGATGCTCGCGGGCGGCGCCGAGGCGACGACGCTGCCCTTCGTCGTCGCGGGCTTCTCCAACATGCAGGCGCTCTCTCGCCGCAACGACGACCCCGCGCGCGCGAGCCGGCCGTTCGACCAGGGGCGCGACGGCTTCGTGATCGCCGAGGGGGCGGGCGTCCTGGTGCTCGAGGCCGAGGAGCACGCGCGCGCGCGCGGCGCGGCCGTGCGCGCCCGCCTGCTCGGCTACGGAGCCACCGCGGACGCCGCGCACGTCGCCGCGCCGGCCGAGGACGGCGACGGCCCGCGCCGCTGCATGGAGCGCGCGCTGCGCGACGCGGACGTGGCGCCCTGCGACGTCGACTACGTGAACGCGCACGCGACGAGCACCCCCGCCGGCGACCGCGTCGAGGCGGGTGCGATCCGCGCGCTCTTCGGCGCGCACGCCGACGGCCTCCCCGTGTCCTCCACGAAGAGCATGACCGGCCACATGCTCGGCGCGGCCGGCGCCGTGGAGGCGCTGCTCTGCGTGCGCGCGCTCGAGACGGGGCTGCTCCCGCCGACCATCAACCTCGAGCGCCCCGACCCGGCGTGCGCGCTCGACCACGTCGCGCACAAGGCCCGCTCGGCGCGCGCGCGGATCGCGCTCTCGAACGCCTTCGGCTTCGGCGGCGCGAACGCGAGCCTCGTGCTCGGCCACGGCGGCGCCTGACGTGGCGGCGCGCGCGGGCGTCTCGGGCGCGGGCGGCGGCTGACGTGCGCTGCCCGTACTGCGGCCGGACCGAGAACCGGGTGATCGACTCGCGCCTCGCGCGCGACGGCGAGGAGATCCGCCGCCGCCGCGAGTGCGACGAGTGCGGCCGCCGCTTCACGACGCGCGAGCGCGTCGAGGAGGTGATGCCGAAGATCATCAAGCGCGACGAGCGGCGCGAGGACTACGACCGGGCGAAGCTCGTGCACGGGATCCAGAAGGCGTGCACGAAGCGCCCCGTGAGCGAGAACGCGATCCAGCGCCTCGTCGACCGCGTGGAGCGCCGTCTCCAGGAGAGCCCCGAGGCCGAGGTCACCACCGGGTTTCTCGGCGACCTCGTGCTCCAAGAGCTCGTCGCGCTCGACCCGATCGCGGCCGCGCGCTTCGCGTCGGTCTTCCGGGGCTTCGAGAGCGCGGAGGACTACGCGCGCTTCTTCGAGAAGGAGGCGGGGCGGGGCGAGCCGCCGCCCGGCGAGGGCTAGGCGGTGGAACCCGTACGGGCCATGCGCCTCGCGCTCGCGCAGGCGCGTCGCGCCTCGGGCCGCACCTGGCCGAACCCGCCGGTGGGCGCGGTGGTCGTGCGCGGGGGCCGCGTCCTCGGCCGCGGCTACACGCGCCCGCCGGGCGGCCCGCACGCCGAGATCGTCGCGCTCGCGGACGCGCGCCGGCGCCACGGCGCCGCGGCCCTGCGCGGCGCGACGCTCGTCGTGACGCTCGAGCCGTGCTGCTTCACGGGGCGCACGCCGCCCTGCACCGAGGCGATCGTCGCGGCCGGGATCGCGCGCGTCGTGGTCGGCGACCGCGACGTCGACCCGCGCGCCTGCGGCCGCGGGTACCGCCGGCTGCGAGCCGCGGGCGTCGAGGTCGTGACGGGCGTGCTCGAGGGCGCCTGCCGCGCGCATCACTGCGGCTTCGCCTCGCGCGTCGAGCGCGGGCGCCCCGACGTCGCGCTGAAGCTGGCGGCCACGCTCGACGGCCGCATCGCGACCCGCGCGGGCGCGTCGCGTTGGATCACGGGCGAGGCGGCGCGCGCGCGAGTCCACGCGCTGCGCGCGCGCGCCGACGCGGTCGCCGTGGGCTCGGGCACGGCGCGCGCCGACGACCCCGAGCTCACCGCGCGGCGGGGCGGGCGCGTCGTGCACCGTCCGGTGCGGGTCGTGTTCGACAGCGCGCTCACGCTGCCCCTCGCCAGCCGGCTCGTGCGCGGGCCGGACCCCGAGCGCACCTGGGTGCTCGCCTCCCGCGGCGCGCCGGCGGGGCGACGGCGCGCGCTGGAGGCGGCGGGGGTGCGCGTCTTCCTGGTGCCGCGCCGGGGCGCCCACCTCGACCTCGGCCGCGCGCTCGCGCGGCTCGGCCGCGAGGGGCTCAACACGCTGCTCGTCGAGGGCGGCGGCGGCCTCGCGGCGGCGCTCCTGCGCGCGGGGCTGGTCGACGAGCTGCACTGGTTCGCGGCGCCGGCCCTCCTCGGCGGCGACGCGCGCCCGGCCGTCGGACCGCTCGGCATCGGCGCACTCGACGCCCGCGTCGCGCTCGCCGCGCCGCAGGTGAGCCGTCTCGGCGCCGACCTGTACATTCGCGGGCGGATCGCGCGCGAGCCGCGGCGGGGCGCCGGGCGCGCGGAGGCGCGGGCGAGGGCGTCGGCGTGAGATCGTACCCGGTGGTCGTCGACGGAAAGGGGCTGCGCGTCGCGGTCGTCGTCGCGCGCTTCAACCACCTCCTCACGGCGCGCCTCCTCGACGGCTGCGTCGAGGAGCTCGCGGCGCGCGGCTGCGCGCCCGAGGACGTCCACGTGGCCTGGGTCCCCGGCGCCTTCGAGATCCCGCTCGCCGCGCGGGCGCTCGCGCGGAGCGGCCGCTACGACGCGCTCGTCACGCTCGGCGTCGTGATCCGCGGCGGGACCCCCCATTTCGACTACGTCTGCCGCGCGGTCACCGACGGCGTGCGCGACGTGATGCGCGACACCGGCGTCCCGATCGCCTTCGGCGTCCTCACGACCGACGACGCCGAGCAGGCGCTCGCGCGCGCGGGCGGGACCGAGGGCCACAAGGGGGCGGACGCCGCGCGCGCCGCCGTCGAGATGGCCCGGCTCGTGCGCGCCGTCGCGGAGCCGGCGAGGGGCGGCCGGTGAGGGGCGCGGGGCGCTCCGCGCCGCGGCGGCGCTCCCGCGAGGCGGCACTCCAGGTCCTCTACGCGCTCGACCTCGCGGCGCGCGGGAGCGGGGTGCCGCCGACGCCGGCCGCGGCGGAGGAGGCGCTCGAGAACGCGGCCGCGCACCTCGAGCTGCCGCCCTCCGCGCGGGAGTTCGCGCGCGAGCTCGTGCACGGCGTCGTCGCCCACCGCGACAAGCTCGACGCGCTCGTGGCGCGCCACGCGACCCACTGGCGGCTCGACCGCATGGCGGCCGTGGACCGCAACGTCCTCCGGCTCGCCGCCTACGAAACGCTCTACACTTCCACCCCGGCGGCGGTGGTGATCGACGAGGCCGTGCGGCTCGCGCACCGCTTCGCGAGCGACGAGTCGCCGGGCTTCGTGAACGGGGTGCTCGACGCGCTGGCGCGGGCCGTGCGGGGAGATGCGGGATGACGGTGACCTGGGCGATCGAGCTCGACGGCGACCCGGCGGAGCGCGTGCGCGCGGAGCTCCTCGTGGCGCCGTTCTTCCAGGGCGAGCGCCCGCTGCGAGGCGCGGCCGGCCGGATCGACTGGCGGCTCGGCGGCCTCCTCTCAGCGATGCTGGCCCGCGACGCCTTCGACGGCGCCCCGGAGGAGGCCGTCCTCGTGCCGACGTCTCCCTGCCTGCGGGCGCCGCGCGCGCTCCTGGTCGGCGTGGGTCCGCGCGCGGACTTCGTGCCGAAGACGCTGCGCGCGGCGGCGCGCCGCGCCATCGAGCGCGCCGCGGCGCTCGGCGCCGGGCACGTGGCGCTCGTCCTTCCCGCGGAGTCCGAGGGCGGGCTCCCGGCGGAGCGCGCCGCGGCCGCCGCCGTGATCGGGGCGGGCGAAGCGCTCGAAGAGCGCCCGTTCGCGCTGCGCCTGCGGCTCGTGGTGGAGCCGGCCGCCGCCGGCCGCGCGCGGCTCGCGCTGGCCGAGCTCGTGGCCCGGATCGAGATGCAGGGCGTCGCGGTCCGGCTGGCCTCCCCGGATCCGGCGGCGGCCCCCGCGGGGGATGAGGATCCCTCTCTGCCCCGTCACGATCCGCGTATTCGCCCGCCGCCCGCGGCCAAGCTTCCCTCGCTCCCTTAAGTCCCCTTCCGCGAGGCCGATGCGTGCTCTGGATCCGAGCCGCAGGAGGCCACGGGAGACCCCCGCGCGCCGCCCCGGCGGGAGTCTCCATGAGCCTGGTCGGCAGCCTCGAGGACCTCGGCCTCGGCGACATCCTGCAGATCGTCCACCTCTCCCGGAAATCCGGGACGCTCTGGATCCGCTCGGATGCCGGAGAGGGCCAGATCGTGTTCGCGGGGGGGCTCATCTGCGGGGCGTTCACGAAGGACGGCCCGGCCGACCTGCGCGACCTCCTCGCGGCGCAGGGCCGCGCGCGCGCCGAGCTGGACGCCGCCGCCGAGGAGGCGCGCGCGCGGGGCGTCGCGCTCGACCGCGTGCTCGTGGAGCGCGGGCTCGAGACCGAGGAGGCGCTCGAGGAGCTGCGCCGCGCGCACGTCGAGGGCGCGGTGCTGCGCATGTTCACGTTCGCGACGGGCGAGTTCAGCTTCGAGATCCAGGAGCGCCGCGAGGACGTCGGCGAGGATCTCTTCCTCACGCCCGGGCTGAATCCGCAGTTCCTCGCGCTCGAGGGCACCCGCCTGCGCGACGAGGCGGGCCGCGGCGACGGCGGCGACGGCGCCGACGGCGAAGACGGCGACGACTCGGCGCTCGGCGCGGCGGACGCGGACGAGGCGCCGGCGGAGGCCTCGCTCGCCTTCCACGGCGACGAGGACGAGCTCGCGGCCGCGGAGACCGCGCTCGACGCGGACGACCTGGCCGAGGTCCCGCTCGTCGTCGAAGGCGAGGAGGACGCCGAAGCCGGCGACGACGGCGAGTGGCTGGCCGGGGCGGAGCTCGTCGACGGCGACGCCGAAACCGCGCCCACCGAGCCCGCCGACGCGGCCGCGGCGATCGCCGAGGCGCCGCGCCCCGAGCCGGGCGCGGACCGCGTCGCGCCGATCGCGATCGTCGCCGTCGACCCGGATCTCCCGTCGCTCGAGTGGCTGAAGCACGCGCTCTCGCCCGCTTCGCCGCGCATCCACATCTTCCAGCGCTCCGACCAGGGCATCCAGCGCGTGCGCCAGTACCTCGCGCGCGCCGAGGTGCCCGCGGTGGTGCTCGCGGCCGACGCGCCGCCCGACCCGGTCTCCGGCGCGCGCGACGTCGCCGAGATGGTCAGGCGCTTCAAGCAGCAGGCGCCGCGCATGCAGGTGTTCGTCGTGCGCCGCCACGGGGACGCCGATCCGCGCATCGCGGTGGACGGCGTGCTCGACAAGCCCGATGCCACGCGGCTCGCCGATCCGCGCTGCGCGCCCGAGCGCGAGCGCATGGCCGAGGCGCTGCGCGCGACGCTGCACGCGCGGCTCGCGAGCGCGGCGGGCGGCGCGCCGCGCGAGCGCGCGATGTCTCCGGACGTCCTGGCACGGCTGCGGCGCGTGAGCGCGCGGCTGCGCGACCCGTCGTCGCGCGGCGACGTGCTCTCGCTCGTGCTGCGCTTCGCGGCCGAGACGTTCTCGCGCGTCGCGATGTTCATGGTGCGCGACGAGCAGGCGCTCGCCATCGCGCAGCTCGGCCTTCCGAAGGCCGGCGGCCCGGACGACCACGGCATCGCGGAGATCGCGGTCCCGGCGCGCGAGCCGGCCTGGTTCCGGCGCGTGATCGACGGGCGCAACCCGGTGCGCGGCGCACCGCAGGACGAGGGCGACGAGCGGCTGGCGGTGCTGCTCGGGAACGCGCTTCCGCGCGAGGCGTACGTGGCGCCCCTCGAGAGCGGCGGGCGCATCGCCGCGCTGCTCTACGGCGACAACCTTCCCTCCGACGACCCGCTCGGGGACACCTCCGCGCTCGAGGTGGTGCTCCACGAGGCCGGCCTCGTGCTCGACCGGGCCGTGCTGGAGCGCGCCCTGGCCGAGGCGGAGCAGGCGGGGGCCTAGGCCCCCGCGCCGCGCCCGCGCCGGCCCGCGCGCCGCGCCGCGGCGCCCGCGCAGCGCATGCGCGCCCGCCGCTGGGAAGTGCGCCGCGCTCCTCAAGAAACCGCGCCCGGGGGCCGATGCAGGACGCGGCGCCGTGCGCGCCGCCAGGGAGGTTCCCCGTGCAGAGCATCCTCGTAGTCGAGGACTCGGCGACGATGCGCTCGCTCATCGCGTCGACGCTCGAGGACCTCGTGCCCGCGGTGAAGATCACCGAAGCGGGCAGCGGCTTCGAGGCGCTGCGCCTCCTGCCGCGGGGCTCCTTCGACCTCATCGTGACCGACATCAACATGCCCGACATCAACGGGCTCGAGCTGGTGTCGTTTCTCAAGAAGAACCCCGCGTTCGCGCGGATCCCGCTCATCATCGTCTCGACCGAGGGCTCGGCGCGCGACCGCGAGAAGGGCCTCGGGCTCGGCGCCGACGCGTACCTCGTGAAGCCGTTCGAGCCGGAGGACCTGCGTGCCATCGCGCGGGCCCTGCTCGCGCGGCCGGGCGCGGGGGCGTAGCGTGGCCGCGCGTCGCAAGGGAGGCGACCGGCGCCGCACCAAGGCGTACCGGGAGTTCGTGTCCGAAGCCGAGGAGATCCTCGATCGGATGCGGGGCGAGCTCGCCGACCTCGCCGACGGCCGCGGGCGCGGCGCGGAGCCCGATCCCGAGCTCGTGAACCGGATGTTCCGCTCGGCCCACTCGCTGAAGGGCCTCTCCGGCATGTTCGGGATCGACGGCATCAGCGAGCTGTCGCACCACCTCGAGGACGTCCTCGACCGCCTGCGCCTCGGCCGCGCCCGGCTCGACGAGACCGCCATCGCGCTGCTGGAGGAGGCGGTCGCGTTGATCGGCCTCGCGCTCGAGCGCCTCGAGGACGGCGAGGCGACGGGCATCAGCGACTCCGCCGCGGGGCTGATCGCGCGCATCGACGCGTGGACCGCGGCGCCCACGGCCGCAGAGGCCGGGGCGGACCTCGACCTCGATCCGCTCATCCTGCGCGCGCTCACGGAGTACGAGGAGCACCGGCTGCGGGAGAACCTGCGGCGCGGCCGCCGCATCCACGTCGTGGAGGCGAGCTTCGACATCCTGACCTTCGAGGAGGGACTCGCGGAGCTCACGAGCGCCGTGCGCGAGGTGGGCGAGGTGCTCTCGACGCTCCCCTCCCCCGGCGAGTCGCCGGAGTCGCAGATCCGCTTCTCGCTGCTCGCCGCGACCGACCTCGACGCCGACGTCCTGGCGCGCCGGCTGGACCTGCGCCCCGAGGCGGTGCGCTCCGCGACGCGCGGCTCCGCCGAGCCCGCCCCGCGCGCGCCCGAGCCGGCGTCCGCGCCCGCGCACGACGAGCCGGCGTACGACGCGCCGCGCGAGCCGGCGGACGCGGACGCGAGCGACGGGACCCTCGAGCTCGGCTCGCTCAAGTCGATCAGCGAGACGGTGCGCGTCGACATCCGGAAGCTCGACGAGCTCATGAACCTCGTCGGCGAGCTCGTGATCCAGCGCAGCGCGCTCGCGAAGCTCGCCGGCTCGCTGCGCCGCGACGCGGGCACGGCGCGCGCGGGCGCCGAGCTCGAGAAGGTGCTGAAGGGCCTCGAACGCAAGCTGCAGGAGCTCCAGGCCGGGGTGCTCGAGGTGCGCATGGTCCCGCTGCGCCAGGTGTTCGAGAAGCTCTCGCGCGTCGTGCGGCGGCTGCGGCGCGACACGGACAAGGAAGTGCGGCTCGACATCCGCGGGGCCGATACCGAGCTCGACAAGCTGATCGTCGAGGAGCTCGTGGACCCGCTGATGCACGTGGTGCGCAACGCGTTCGACCACGCGATCGAGCCCCCGGACGAGCGGGTCGCCGCCGGAAAGCCGCGCGAGGGCTGCATCCGGCTCGAGGCCTTCCAGCGCGGAAACGACGTCGTGATCGCGGCGACGGACGACGGCCGGGGGATCGACGTCGACACCGTGCGCCGGCGGGCGATCGAGCGCGGGATGGTGGCGGAGAACGAGGAGCTCTCGCGCAAGGAGCTGCTCGAGCTCGTGTTCGCGCCCGGCCTCTCGACGCGGTCGGAGGTCACCGAGACGAGCGGCCGCGGCGTCGGGATGGACGTCGTGCGCGCCAACATCACGGCCCTCGGCGGCATCGTGGACATCGATTCGACGCCGGGGCGCGGCACCTCCGTCACCATGACCCTGCCGATCACGCTCGCAATCATCCAGGCGCTGATCGTCGGGGCGTGCGACCAGCGCTTCGCCATCCCGCTCAACTCGGTGCGCGAGACGCTGCTCCTCGACCCGAGCGACGTGCAGCGCAGCGACGGGCGCGAGCTCCTCAACCTGCGGGGCGAGGCCCTGCCGCTGCGGCGTCTCGCGAGCGAGTTCCAGCTCGGCCCGGTGGAACGCGGGCAGAAGCAGTACGCGGTGGTGCTCGGGATCGGGGACGCGCGCCTCGGCCTGCTCGTCGACCGGCTCGAGGGCCAGCAGGACGTGGTGATCAAGCCGATCCAGGGGCCGATCCGCAGCGTGCGCGGCATCGCGGGCGCCACGGAGCTCGGCGACTCCGGCGCCGTCCTCGTGCTCGACGTGTCGGCGCTCGTGGACGACGCGCGCGGCCGCGAAGGGCAGGGCGGCGCACCGAGGAGGATGGCGTGAGCGGGTCGGCGCAGCGTCCGGCGACGTTCGACGCGCTCGCGCGCGCGGCGGCCGCGCGAGAGGGCGTGGAAGAGGGGGCGGTGCGACGCGAGTTCGTGTCGTTCGTCCTCGACGGCGACCCCTATGCGCTTCCGATCGAGCGCGTGCGCGAGATCGTGCGACTTCGCCCGATCACGCCCGTGCCGCGCGTTCCGGCGGCGATCCGGGGCGTGATCTCGCTGCGCGGCGAGGTCGTGGAGGTGCTCGACCTGCGCCGCCGGCTCGGGCTGCCGGAGCGCGAGCCGACCCGCGCCAGCCGCATCGTCGTGCTCCACGGCGAGGACGGCACCGTGACCGGGCTCCTGGTCGACGCCGTTCGCGACGTGCTGCGGATCACCGAGGACCGCATCCGTCCGGCGTCGGGCGGCGAGCACGACGGCGTCGCGGCGCTGCTCGCGCGCGGGGACCAGTTCGTCTCTCTCCTCGACGTGGAACGGGTGCTCGACCTTGCGGACTGAAGGGCTGGGCGACGTGGCGAAGGGAGCGAGCGGCGTGGAGATCGCGTGCGTGGCCGTGCGCGGCCGGACGTACGGGCTCGAGGTGACGCACATCCGCGAGATCGTCCGCGCGCAGGAGGTGACGCCGCTCCCGAAGGCGCCCGTGCTGATCGAAGGCGTGATCGACCTGCGCGGGAAGGTGGTCCCCGTGATCGACCTCGGTCGCGTGCTCGACGGCGTCCCCGCCCCGGACGCGCGCACGACGCGCATCGCGGTGGTCGAGGTCGACGGCCTCGTGCTGGGCCTGCGGGTCGAGGCCGCGGTGGACGTGCTGTCCGTGGAGGCGAGCGCGGTGGAGGAGCCGCCCGCGCTCGCGACCCAGGCGGGCTACGACGCCGTGCGCGCGGTGATCCGGCGCGAGGGCGCGGCGCCGGTCCTCCTGCTCTCGCTGGAACGGCTCCTCGAGGAAGTGTATCGCTCCGCGCGGGGCGCGGAGGCGTCGCCGTGACCCCGATGGCCCCGCTTCCCTTCGCGAGCGGCCGCGCGTTCCGGGTGCGCAGCCAGCTCGTGCGCTCCGTCATCGGAATCCCGACGGCGGGCGTGATCTCGCTCTACCTGAGCGGGCTGCTCGAGCTTTCGCGCGCGCAGTGGATCTGGCTGGGCTGGTACGTGCTCGGCTTCGGCCTCGTGTACGGGATCCTCGTCCAGCGCCTGCTGCTGCGCCTCGACGGCCCGATCCGGGCCGCGATCGACGCCGAGGCGGCCGGCCAGCCCTCGCGCGACCTCCTGCGCGCCGGCTTCGCCGCCGCGATGCGCTTCCCGCTGCGCGGCTTCCAGTACACGGCGGGCACGTGGCTCACGGCCGGTCTGCTGCTCCCGGCGCTGATGCAGGCGCGCTTCCGCGACCTCCCGCTCGAGACGCTGGGCGCGCTGCTCACCTCCTCGCTGATGGGCGGCGTGATCGCGTCGGTGTTCACGTTCTTCAACGACAAGCGGATCGTGGCGCCGCTGCGCGACCGCTGGGCGGCGCAGCTGCGCGACCCCCTCGAACGGCAGGCGCTCGTCACGCGCGTCACGATCGCCGCGAAGCTGCGGAGCTCCGTCACGGCGATCGTGCTCGTCTCGGTGATCCTCGCGGTGCTCCTCTCCGACGCGCTCGCCCGCCGGCCGATCGAGGCGTACGCGACCCGCATCCAGCAGGGGTACCTGGCGGGCATGGCGGAGCGCATCGACGGGCCGGGCGACCGGATGCTCCCGCTCGCGCGCGAGGAGCTCGTGCAGCTCGGGATCGGAGCGGACCTCCTCGTCGTCGACGCCGTGGAGGGGCGCGTCGCCGATGGACCGGCCGACGCGCTCGCCCCGTCCGAGCTCGCCTGGATCCGCTCGCATCGGTTCACGGAGTCCACGAGCCTCGGGCTCCAGTCGGATCGCGCGTTCGCGTGGCGGGCGCTCGACGGCGACGACCGGCACGTCCTCGTCGCCGTGACGTCCCGGCGCGCGCTGACCGGCGATCTGACCCGGGCGCAGCTCCTCTTCGCGCTGCTCGCGCTGAGCGCGGCCGGGCTCGGGCTGGCGACGGCGCAGTACCTCGCGCGGGACGTGGGCGACACGACCGAGCGCCTGCGCCGCCTCGCGGAGCGCATCGCGGGGGGCGACCTCACCGAGGCCGAGCCGGTCGAGTCGGAGGACGAGCTCGGGGTCCTCGCCCACGCGTTCGAGCGGATGTCGGCGTCGCTGCGGGCGACGGTCGGGCGGGTGGCCGAGGCCGCCGCAGGCGTGGAGGCCGCGGCGGCCGCGATCGCACAGGCGGGCGGCAGCGTGCGGGACGGGGCCGGCGACCAGTCGCGCGCACTCGCGAGCGCGCGCGAGTCGGTCGGGGCCATCGACCGCGAGGTCGCCGGGATCACGGACTTCGCGCAGTCGCTCTCGGGCCACGTCGAGGAGGCGGGCAGCTCGGTCCTCGAGCTCGGCGCGGCGGGCGAGGAGCTGAACCACACGGCGTCCTCGCTCTCGGATCAGGTCGAGGACGTCGGCGCGTCGCTCGAGCAGCTGATCCGCAGCGTGCGCCAGATCGCGAGCAACACCGAGGAGCTCGGAGGCGCGGCGTCGGACACCTCCTCGTCCATGGCCGAGATCGCCGCCTCGATGCGCGACGTGGACGCGCACGCGGCGGAGACGGCGCGGCTCTCGGAGCGCGTCGTGGCGGCCGCCGAGCGCGGCAGCGAGCGCGTGGCCCAGACGGTCGAGGGCATGGAGGCGATCCGGCGCACCAGCGAGGCGGTCGAGGCGGTGATCCGCGGGCTCGGCGGCCGGGTGCAGGAGATCGGCGCGATCCTCGACGTGATCGACGACGTGGCCGACGAGACCAACTTGCTCGCCCTGAACGCCGCCATCATCGCGGCGCAGGCGGGCGACCAGGGGCGCGCGTTCTCGGTGGTCGCGGACGAGATCGGCGAGCTCGCGGAGCGGGTGCTCTCGAGCACCAAGGAGATCAGCGGCCTCATCCGCGCGGTCCAGGCCGAGACGGCGAACGCGGCCGGCGCGATCGAGAGCGGCTCCGCGTCCGTGCGCCAGGGCGTGGCGCTCGCCGCCGAGGCGGGGCGCTCCCTCGACGACATCACGGCCACGGCGCGCGCGAGCGGCGACCGCATCGCCGAGATCGTCCACGCGGTGCGCGAGCAGAGCCGCGCGGCGGCCCACGTCGCGGCGCTCATGGAACGCGTGAGCGGGGGCGTGGCGGAGATCCGCGAGGCGGGACGCGAGCAGGACCGCGTGAACCAGGGCGTCCTTCGCCACACCCACACGATGCGCGACGTCGCGCAGCAGGTGCATCGAACGACCGAGGAGCAGGCGCGCGGCGCCACGCGGATCCGCGACAGCATGGAACGCGTGCGCGACGCCGTGGACCAGATCCACGGGAGCCTGCGGCAGCAGTCCGACGCCTGCCGGCGTGCGGTCGCGTTCCTGGAGCAGATCCACGCGCGGACGCGCAGCAGCGAGGAGGCGGCCGCGCGCATGAGCGAGGCCACGCTCGCCCTCCGCGGGCAAGCCGAGGCGCTGCGCCAGGACGTCCGGCGGTTCCGGATCTGAGAGCGCCAGCATGGCAAGGGAAGGACGACGATGATCGCGGCGTGTCCCCGGTGCGCAGCCCGCTACCGGATCGAGAAGGAGAGGCTTCGCGCCGACGGCGTGAAGCTGCGCTGCTCGCGCTGCCAGGCCGTCTTCCGCGTGCGGCCGCCCACCGAGGAGCCGGACGCCGCGCCCGCCGCCGCGCCCGAGCCGCGCGTCCGTCCGGCCCCGGCGCCCGCGCCGCCCCCGGCGCGCGAGCCGGCCCCCGCCGAGCGCGAGGCGCCCCCGCGCGCGCGCGCGGCCGCCCCCGAGCGCGCCCCCGAGCGCGGCCCCGAGCGCGCCCACCCCGCCGCCGCGCCGGCCTCGGGCGACCTCGTCCTGCTCGCGATCCCCGACGCCGACCTCGCGAAGCGGACGGAGGAGGCGCTGCGCGGCTGGGGGCTGCGCACGGCGTGCGTCGCCGACGGCGTCGAGGCGATCCTCGAGATCCAGCGTCAGCTGCCGCGCGTGGCGCTCCTCTCGGCGGCGCTTCCGCGCATGTACGGATTCCAGATCTGCGAGCTCATGAAGCGCAACGAGAGCCTGCGCTCGATCGGCGTGGTCCTGGTCGGCAGCGTCCATCACCCGGATCGCTACCGGCGCCCGCCGCACGAGCTCTACGGCGCCGACGCGTACGTGGAGGAGCCGGACCTCCCCGAGGCCCTGCGCCCGGCGCTCGAGCGGCTCGGCCTCGCCGTGCGCCGGCCCGCCGCGCCCGTCGCGCGCGCGCCGCGCCCTGCGCGCGAGGCGGCGCCGCCCGCGGGCGACGCCACCGCGCCGCCCGTCCCCCCGCGCGCGGCGCGCTCGCCCGCGCCGGCCGCGCCGCCCGCGGCGCCGGCCGACGACGGCCTCGCGGACCAGCGGGCCAAGGCCGAGCGGCTCGCGCGCATCATCGTCTCCGACATCGTCCTCTACAACGAGGCGAAGTTCGCCGCGGCGGTGCGCGCGGGAAACGTGCTCGAGGCGATGGCCGGCGACCTCGACGAGGGCCGATCGCTCTTCCGCGAGCGCATCGACGAGCGCGTCCGCGCAGAGCGCGACCACCTGGCCGACGAGCTTCTGCGCGTCGCGCGCGCACGGAGCTGAAGGACCGCACGTGGACGAGCGCGACCGCGAGAGCATCCTGCGCGACCTGGCGAGCCCCGACGACGAGCTGCGTCGGCTCGCGGTGGAGCGCCTCGTGCTGCTCCCGCCGGAGGAGGCGCTGCCCCACCTGGTCGAGCGCCTGGGCGACGAGAGCTGGCGCGTGCGCAAGGCGGCCGTCGAGCGGGTCGCGGCGCTCCCCGATCCCGCGCGGGTGTGCGACGCCCTCGTGCGCGCCCTCGGCGACGGGGAGAACTCGGGCCGTCGCAACGCCGCGCTGGAAGCGCTGGTGCGCATGGGCGGCGCGGTCATGCCGGGCCTCCTCGCCGCGAGCGCCGACCCCGACCCCGACGTGCGCAAGCAGATCGTGGACGCGCTCGCCGGCATCGCGGACGGGGGCGCCTCGGCGCGGCTCGTCGAGCTGCTCTCCGATCCCGACGCGAACGTGCGCGGCGCCGCGGCGGACGCCCTGGGCGCCGTCGCGCGCCGCGACACCGCGCCCGCCCTGGCGGGTGCCGCGGCGCAGGACGGCGAGCGTCTCGTGCAGCTCTCCGCGCTGCGCGCGCTGCGGCGGATCGAATGGGCGCCGCCCGTCGTGCAGCTCGAGGGCGCGCTGGCCGACCCGCTGCTGCGCGCGGCCGCCCTCGCGCTCCTCGGCTTCTCGGACGAGCCGGTCGCCCTCGACGTCCTCCTGAAGTCGCTCGCGGTGGAGCCTCGGGCGGCGAGCGAGGCCGCGATGGTGGCGCTCGTACGCCAGGTCGGGCGCTGCGGCGGGGAGGAGGCCGAGCGCCTCGCGCTGCGCTTGCGCGAGGCGGCGCGGGCCGCGCCGGAAGTCGTGGAGCGCGCCCTGGCGCGGCTCGAGAGCGGACCGCTCGAGACGCGGCTCGCGCTGGTGCAGTTCCTCGGCCTCCTGCGCGCGGAATCGCTCGTGCTGCCGCTCCTGCGCGCCGGCCGCGACGAGGTGCTGGCCGACGTCGTGACCGGGACGCTGGCCGAGTTCGGCGAGACCGCCGAGCGCGTCGTCGACGCGCGCTTCGAGGAGCTCGACGCCGACGAGCGCGTGCTCGCGTGCGAGATCCTCGGGCGCGGCCGCAGCCCCGCCGGCGGGCGGCGGCTGCTGCAGGCGCTCGTGCAGTCCGACCCGGTCGTGCGCGCCACGGCGGCGCGCGCGCTCGCGCGGCGGCGCAGCCCCGACGCGCTGGACGCCCTCGTCGCCCGCTTCGAGGCCGCGGCCTCCGACGAGACCGAGCCCGAGGAGCTCGCGCTCCTCGGCGAGGCGATCGCCGCGGTGGCCGACCCGAGCGCGGCGCCCGGCGCCGAGCTCGCGGCGCGCGCGGTGCGCCTCGTCGGCGAGCGCCTCGCCGACGGACCGGAGGGTTTCCGCGCCGCCGCCGCCCAGCTGCTCGGGCGCCTCGGCGTCGCGGCGGAGTCGGAGGCGTTCGCGCTCCTCGTCTCGGACGCGAGCGCGGTGGTGCGGCGCGCGGCGGTCGAGGCGCTCGCGTCCCGCGCCGGCGAGACGCTGCCCGAGGCGCTCCGGCTCGCCTGCGCCGACGAGGCGGCCGCGGTGCGCGTGGCGGCCGCCAACGCGCTGGCCGGCTCGGCCGACGGGTCGGCGTTCGATCTCCTCGAGCGGCTCGCGAGCGACGAGGAGGCGCCGGTGCGCGCCGCCGCGCTGCGCGCGCTCGGCGCGCTGCCCGCGTCGGACCCGGCCGCGGACGCGCGCCGCGTCGCGCTCCTCGCGCGCGCGGCGTCGGAGGACGGAGGCGCGGTCGCGATGGCGGCGCTCGAGTCGCTGCGCGCGCTCGGGGACCCGCGGGCCGCCGACGCCGCCGCCTCGCTGCTGCGCGCGGGCGCGCCGGAGCTGGTGCGGGCCGCGGTGGCGTGCCTCGGCCGCGTGGGCGACGCCCTCGCTCTGGACGCGCTGATCCCGCTCCTCGAGCACGAGAGCTGGGGCGTCCGCGCGGAGGCCATCCGCGTGCTCGGCGAGCGGGGCGTCCAGAAGGCGGTGCCCGCTCTCCTCCGACGCCTCGAGGCCGAGCAGGACGACTTCGTGCGCGAGACGATGTTGCGCGCTCTCGAGCGGCTGGAGCGCTGAGGCACGATGGAGCTCGGCGCTGCCAAGATTCCGCCGCTCTCCGACGTCGAGTTTCGCATGTTCTGCGAGCTCGTCCGGCGGCACTGTGGCCTGAACTTCCAGGTCGACTCGCGCTTCCTCGTGGAGAAGCGCCTCCTGCGCCGCATCCACGAGCTCGACCTCGGAAGCTTCGCCGCCTACCACTACCTGCTCGAGAGCGACGCCTCGGGCGAGCGCGAGCTCTCCGAGCTCGTCGACGAGCTCACGACGAACGAGACCTACTTCTTCCGCGAGCGCAACCAGCTGCGCGCGCTCATCGACGAGATCGTGCCCGAGCTGCGCGGGCGGCGCGGCTCGCTCAACACGCCGGTCAGCATCTGGTCGGCCGGCTGCTCGAGCGGGGAGGAGCCGTACTCCATCGTGATGCTGGCCCTCGAGGCCGGACTCGAGCCGGGCCGCGACCTGCGCGTCTACGCCTCCGACATCTCGCGCCGCATGCTGCAGAAGGCGCGCCGCGGCGAGTACCGGCCGGCGTCGTTCCGCGACACGGCGCCGGAGCTGCAGAAGAAGTACTTCGCCGAGCGCGACGGCGGCTGGCGCATCGCCGACGACGTCAAGCGCCACGTCGTCTTCACGCACCTGAACCTGCTGGACCGCTCGCGCCTCTCCCTGCTGGGCTCGATGGACGTGATCCTCTGCCGCAACGTGATCATCTACTTCGACATGGAGACGAAGGCGCGCGTCATCCGGACGTTCGAGGAGAAGCTGCGCCCGGGCGGCTATCTGCTGCTCGGGCACTCCGAGTCGCTCATCAACATCTCGAGCGCGTTCGAGCTGTGCCATCTACGCAACGACCTCGTGTACCGGCGGCCGCGCCCCGGCGGCGCGGCGCGCGACCCGTGGCACGAGGCCGCGGCGGCGGCCATCGCGGCCGCCGACCCGGAGGGCGCGCGATGACGCAGACCGGGCTCATCCGCGTGCTCGTGATCGACGACTCGGCGTACAGCCGCCGCACGATCAGCCGCATGCTGGAGACGTCGCCGCTCGTCGAGGTCGTGGGCTGGGCGCGCGACGGCGAGGAAGCGCTGCGCAAGGCCCTCCAGCTGCGGCCGGACCTGGTGACGCTCGACCTCGAGATGCCGCGCATGGACGGCTTCACGTTCCTGCGCCTGCTCATGGCGAAGCGGCCGACGCCGGTCCTCGTCGTGAGCGGTCGCAGCCGCGACGAGGACGTGTTCCGCGCGCTCGAGCTCGGCGCGGTCGACTTCATCGCGAAGCCCTCGCAGCGCGCGGCGCCCGAGCTCGGCACGATCCAAGAGGAGCTGATCCGCAAGGTCCACGCCACGCGCCAGCTGCGCATGGACAAGGTCCGAGAGCGGATCTCCCAGGCTCCCGCGCCGGTGCGCAGCCACGCCGCGCGCGACGGCCGGCTGCGCGTGGTCGCGATCGGGTCCTCGACCGGCGGGCCCGCCGCGCTGATGCAGATCTTCGGCGCCTTCAGCGAGGCGCCGGACTGCGCCTTCGTGGTTTCGCAGCACATGCCGGAGGGGTTCACGCGCGGCTTCGCCGAGCGCATCGACCGGCTGACCCCGGTCGCGGCGCAGGAGGCCCGCGGCGGCGAGGAGATCCGGCGCGGCGCGGTCCTGCTCGCGCCCGGCGGCTACCACCTCGAGTTCGAGAGCCGGGGCGGCACCGCGGTCGCGCGGCTCGTTCCGCGAGCGGCCGAGGACAAGTACGCGCCGTCGGTCGATCGCATGTTCGAGTCGGCCGCGAAGGCGTTCGGGCGGGACCTCCTCGCGGTCGTCCTCACGGGGATGGGCGACGACGGGCGGCGCGGCGTGCGCGCCGTGCGCGAGGCGGGGGGGGCCGTGATCGCGGAGTCGGAGGAGACGGCGGTGATCTTCGGCATGCCGCAGCAGGCGATCCGGACGGGCGCGGTGGACGCCGTGCTGCCGCTGCCCGAGATCGCGATGGCGATCCAGACGGGGATCCCGCGGGCGCCGCGGGACGGAGAGGGTCGGGTATGAGCCACGACGACGAGCTGCAGCGGAAGGCCGACGAGTTCCTCGGCATCTTCCGCAAGGGCGCCGACTTCACGAAGGAGCTCTTGCGCGAGAACGAGCGGCTGCGGCGGCAGATCCTCTCCGTCGAGGAGCGCCAGACGAACGCGGCGCAGAGCGACGTCGAGTGGGACAAGCTCCGCGAGGAGCTGATCGACCGCATCCGCGGGCTCGAGGAGGAGAAGCGCGACGTGCTCGAGCGGCTGCGCGCCGTCGAGGAGGAGAACCGCCAGTTCGCCGCCCGGTACGTCGAGGTCGAGGAGGAGAACAACAACCTCGCCAATCTCTACATCTCGAGCTTCCAGCTGCACTCCACGCTCAATCTCTCGGAGGTCCTGAAGATCGTCCTCGAGATCGTGATCAACCTCGTGGGCGCCGAGCGCTTCGCGATCTACGTCGCCGACGAGAAGACGCGGCAGCTGCAGCCCGTCGCCTGCGAGGGCGACGAGCTCGCGTCCTTCCCGGTCGTGGCGATCGGCGAGGGGCGGATCGGGGAGGCCGTGGACACGGGCGACACCTGGTGCGGCGAGCCCGGGGGCGAGCGACCCCCCGGCGAGCCGCTCGTGTGCATCCCGCTCCGGCTCGAGGACCGCCCGATCGGAGCGATCGCGATCTACTCGCTGCTGCAGCAGAAGGCCGGCTTCACGCCGCTCGATCACGAGCTCTTCACGCTGCTCGCGGGGCACGCGGCCACCGCGATCTTCGCCGCGCAGCTCTACGGGCTCTCCGAGCGCAAGCTGAACACCATTCAGGGATTCATCGACCTGCTCACGAAGTGAGCCGCCGCCCGCCCCGCCGGGAGGAGACCGCCATGGACCGCCACCGCATCCTCATCGTCGAAGACAGCCCGACCATGCGCCAGCTGCTCGTCTTCGCGCTGAAGCGCCTGAAGAACGCCGACATCGTCGAGGCGCAGGACGGGATGGACGGCCTGCGGAAGGTGACGAGCGACCACTTCGACCTCGCGCTCGTCGACATCAACATGCCGGTGATGGACGGCCTGAAGCTCATCAGCCTCATCCGCGGCGAGGACAGCCTCCGCGGCATGCGCATCTGCGTCATCACCACCGAGGGCGCGAGCGAGGACCGCGACCGCGCGCTCGCCCTCGGCGCCGACGAGTATCTGACGAAGCCGATCCAGGCCCACAAGGTGCTCGCCGTCGCGAAGAGCCTCCTGAAGATCGAGTGAGCGCGATGTCCGGGCTGCCGTCCCGACGAGAGCTGCTGCTGCGGCTGACGGCGCTCACCGCCGCCGTCGCGACGCCCGGCGTCGCGTTGATGGCGCTGTACCTGGCCGCGCTGCTGCGGCTGCCGGAGTCGCAGTGGCGCGCCTTCCTGGAGGTGGTCGCGGTCGCGTTCCCCCTCACCTGCGTGGCGGTGACGGCGCTGAACCGGCGCTTCTACGCCCCGCTCCTCGACTACCTCGGCGCCGAGGCCGCAGCGGGCGCGGACGCCGCGCTCGCGCGCCGCGCCTATCGCCGCGCGACGGATCTCCCGCGGCTCACCTTCGCCGCCGGATTGGCGTGGTTCGTGCTCGGAGGGCTCGCCGTCGCGCTGGGCTTCCACGCGCGCTGCCGGGACGCGCCGGCCGCGGCCGGCGTCGCGATGGTGGCGGCGGCCGCGTCGGGCGGGCTCGTCGTGATGATCGTCCACACGTTCCTCGCGAAGCGCCTGCTCGCGCCGCTCCGCGTCGCCCTCGCGCGCGCGGTGGGCGCGCCGGCGCTGCGCGAGTCGCTCGCCGCGCAGGTCGGCGTGCGGGCGAAGCTGCTCGTCTCCGTGACGGGGGTGACGCTCGTGGTCGTCCTCTTCGCGCTCCTCTTCGCGGACGCGCTCGCGAGCCGCCCGGTCGCGGCGCTCGCTGCGGCCGCGGAGGCGTCGCTGGCGCAGGAGCTCGCCGCGGGCGGCGTGCCGGCGGACGCCGTCGCGCACGCGCGCGGGCGCGTCCGGGAGCGGCTCGAGGCGGCGGAGACGGCGGAGCGCCGCGCGCGACACGGCGCGTCGGCGCTCGTCCTCGCCGTCGCGGCGGCGCTCGCGGCCGGGGTCGCCTGGCTCGTGTCGCGGGACCTCGCGGACAGCGCCCGCGCGCTCGCGCGCGACGTGGAGCGGGTCGCTTCGGGCGATTTGCGCGAGGCGGTCTCGTTCGAGGGCGACGACGAGCTCGGCGCGCTGGCGCGCGCGCTGGAGCGCATGACCGCGGCGCTGCGCGGGACGGTCGGGCGCGTGTCGCGCGCGGCCGACGGCGTGGACGACGCCGCGGCGCGGCTCGCGCGCGTCGCGGGCGACGTCGCGGGCGCGAACGCCGGGCAGCTGCAGGGGATGCGCCACGCGACGTCGTCGACGGAGGCGATCGGCGCGCAGATCGCGGGCATCGCGGGCTCGGCCCGCTCGCTCTCGCACTCCGTGGACGAGTCGTCGAGCTCGCTCGCCGAGCTCGGCGCAGCGGGCGAGCAGCTCCACGGCACCGCCGCCGTGCTCGGCGACAAGGCGGAGACGGTGGGCGGCTCGATCGAGCGCATGGCCGAGAGCGTGAGGCGCGTCGTCGGGAGCGCGGACGAGCTCGCGAGCGCGGCGGACGAGACCGGCGCCGGGCTCGCCCAGATGGCGGCCACGATGAGCGAGGTGGGGGAGCAGGCGGCGCAGACCGCGCGGCTCTCGGAGCGCGTGGTCGACGTGGCCGAGCACGGGCGCGAGCGAGTCCACGAGACGATCGCGGGCATGGAGGACATCCGCGGGGCCACGGAGGAGGCGCAGGGCGCGATCCGCGACCTCGCCCGGCGCGTGCAGGGGATCGGGGCGATCCTGAGCGTGATCGACGAGATCGCGGACGAGACGAACCTGCTCGCCCTGAACGCCGCGATCATCGCCGCGCAGGCGGGGGAGCACGGCCGCGCGTTCTCGGTGGTGGCCGACGAGATCAAGGAGCTCGCCGACCGCGTGCTCGAGAACACGCAGGAGATCGGCGCGGTGATCCGCGCGGTCCAGCGCGAGAGTCAGGGCGCGGCGCATGCGATGGAGCGCGGCGCCGAGCGGGTGGGACGGGGCGTCGGCCTCGCGGCCGAGGCGGGGGTCGCGCTCGACGAGATCACGCGTGCCGCGCGCCAGAGCGGTGAGCGCATCCGCGTCATCGCGGCCTCGGTCGGCGAGCAGGCGCAGGCGTCGAGCCGCCTCGTGGACCTCATGGAGCGCGTGCGCGGCCACGTCGACCAGATCCGCGCCGCGGGCGTGCAGCACGAGCGCGCGCACGAGGTGGTCCAGCGCGGGGCCACCGCGATGCGCTCGGCCGCGGCACAGCTCACCGCGACCACGCGGGAGCACGCCACCGGGACCTCGATGATCGCGCGCAGCGTGGAACGCGTACGCGACGCCGTCGAGGAGATCCATCGCGCGCTCGAGGCGCAGGGGCGCGCGGCGGGCGAGGCCGCCGCCTTCCTCGCCCAGGTGCAGGAGCGCGCGGGCTCGCACGAGGCCTCGGCGCGGACCCTCGCGGAGGCCGCGGAAGGCCTCGTGGCGGAGGCGCAGGGGCTGCGCGCCGCGGTGCGCGACTTCGCGCTGTAGCGGGCCGCAGGTCGCGCGTGCGGCCGCTGGCCGCCCGGCGCGTCGGGCTGCTATATCCAGCGCCGGTGCTCCGCCCGTTCCGCGTCATCGCCTGCCTGGCCGCCGCCGCGACGCTCGGCGGATCCGGCTGCTTCGCGGGCTACCAGCTCGTCCGCTACGAGAACGCGCTCGGGGACGTGAGGACGGTGGCGATCGAGGCCCTCGAGAACCGCAGCTTCGAGCCGGGCGCCGACGCGATCGTCTCCGACGCCATCGTGTCGGAGTTCCTGCGGCGCGGCGCGCTCGAGCTCGTCGACGACAAGGCCGCGGCGGACCTCGTGATCGGCGGCGTGGTCGAGGAGGTCGCGGTGCAGAGCCGCACGTTCTCCTCGATCCAGTTCGCGCTCGAGTACGCGGTGACCGTGCGCCTTCAGCTCGACGTGCGCCGGCGCGACGGCACCGAGGTGGACCTCGACGACCGCACGATGCAGGAGTCGGACCTCTACTTCGCGAGCGCGGACGTGGAGGCGATGCGGAAGAGCCGCGAGGAGGCGGTGCGGCGCGTCGCGGCGATCCTGGCGGGCCGCCTCCACGACGGGCTCTTCGAGCGCGCCGTGCCGTGACGCCCGACGAGCTCGACGCCGAGCTCGCCGCGGGGAGGATTCGCCCCGCCTACCTCCTCGCGGGCCCCGAGCCGCTCCTGCGCGACGACGCGCGCCGCGCGCTCGAGGCGGCGGTGCTGGCGCCGGGGACGCGCGACTTCGACCTCGACCGCCTCGACGGCGAGACCTGCACCGCGGCGGCGCTCGAGGACGCCCTGCGCGTCCTGCCGGTGCTCGCGCCGCGTCGGCTCGTCGTCCTGCGCGAGCCCGAGGCCCGCCGGCGCGGCGCGGAGCCGCTGCTCGAGCGCATCGCCGACCTCGTGCCGGCGCTGCCCGAGCCGCCGAGCGCGGTCCTCGTCGTGACGGCGGGGAGCCCCGACGGCCGGGCGCGCTGGGTGCGCGCCTTCGCCGAGCCCGCGGCGCGCGTCGTCTGCGAGGCGCCCCGCTACGCGCGCGAGATCGCGGCCTTCGCGCGGCGCGAGGCGGCACGCCAGGGCGTCGCGCTCGCGCCGGGCGCCGCGGAGGCGCTGGCCGAGCGCATCGGGCCGCAGCTCCTGCTGCTGCGTCAGGAGATCGCCAAGGCGGCGCTCTTCGCCGGCCCGGGACGGCCGATCAGCGCCGCCCACGTGGCCGAGACCGCGAGCGATGCGTCCGAGGAGCCGATCTGGACGCTCACGGACGCGATCGGCGAGGGCCGCGTCGGCGACGCGCTGGCGCTCCTCGCCCGCATGCAGGCCGCGGGCGCGGCGCCGCCTGCGCTCCTCGGCGCGCTCGCGAACCACTTCCGCAAGCTCGCGCGCCTGCGCGCCGGGGGCCGCGTCGCGGGGGCGCCGTTCGCGCTGCGCAAGCTCGAGGCGCAGGCGCGCCGCTACACGGGCGCGCGACTGCGCGCCTGCCTGCACGCGGTGCACGACGCCGACGAACGGCTCAAGGGTCGCGGCGAGCTCCCGCCCGGGCTCGCGCTCGAGCGGCTCGTCCTCGTCCTCGCGAACTGACGCGCTACCGCGCGAGCTTGCCGACGGCCTTGGCGAGGCGCGAGACGCTGCGGTCGGCGCGCCGCTTCGGCACGACGCCCTGGCTCGCGGCCTTCCGCAGCGCGCGCTCCGCCTCGCGCAGGCGTTGGCCGGCCGCGCCGGCGTCGCCCGCAGCGAGCGCCTCGCGCACGCCCTTCACGGCGCTGCGCGTGCGGCTCAGGACGGCGCGGTTGCGGGCGCGCCGCTTCTCGGCCTGACGGGCGCGCTTCTCGGCGGACTTGTGCTGGGCCATGGGTCTCCCGAAGGCGCGCGAGCATAGACGCCGGGCCGGGCGCGGTCCAGCGCCGCGCAGCTACAGCACCCCGGCCCGCCCGCCGATGGAGGAAACCGGCCGCAGAGCGAAGGAGAGGACGGCTTGGGCGGGGGGTCGCGCGCGTCCGGCTGGCTGCTCGGCGCGGCGCTCGCCGCGCTCGGGGCCGCGCTGCCCTGCGCGCCGCCGGCGTTTGCGAGCCCGCCGCCGGCGGCGGGGGCCGAGGCGGGCACAGCCCCCTCCACCGATTCCCTGGGGGGCGCCGTCGACCTCGCCGCCGGCGCGGCGCCCGCGCGGCAAGGCGCCGCGGCGCAGCTCGCCGCCGCCTGGCGCGACGTCGCCGGGGACCCCCTCCCCGAGCGGGCCCGCCGTCTGCGCGCGGCCGCGCTCCAGGCGGGGATCTGGAGCCTCGACCCGGCCGCGCGCGCGCTCCTGCGGGAGGCGACGCTCGGCTCGGCGCTCGAGCGCGCGGAGGCCGCCGCGCTGCTCGCGCCGGAGCTGCCCGAGGCCCACGCGGCGCTCGCGCTCGCGCGGCTCCGGGCCGGGCATCCGGCCGCGGCCTTCGACGCCGCGGTGGCCGCGCTCTCCACGCTCGATCGCCACCCCGAAGCGTCGTTCTGGCTGCGCGCCAGCGCCCTCGACGCAGCCTCGCGCGCGGCGATCGCGGGCGGGGTGGGCTTCCTGCTCGTGGCCGGGCTCGGCGCCGCGGCGGCGCTCGTGCCCGCGCTCGCCGTGCGGCTCGGCCTTCCCAGCGCCTCGATCGGCGCCGGCCTCGCGGCGCTCGTCCTCCTGCCTGCAGCCGCGGGCGAGGGGCTCCTCGGCGTCGCGCTCGCTTGCGCCGCGCTCGCGCTCGCGCGCGGCGGGCTGGTCTCGCTCCTCGCCGTCCCGGCCGCCGCGCTCGTCGCGCTCGGGGGCCTCTATCCGCTCGCCGCGGCGCGCGAGGCGGCGCTCGCGCCCTTCGCCGCGGACGCCGTGGGCGCCGCGGCGGCGTCCGCGGAGCGCGACCTCGCCTCGCCGGCCGAGCTCGCGCGCCTCGCGCGCGCCGCGCCCCACGACCGCGTCGCGCGCCGCGCGCTGGCGCTCCACGCGCGCCGGAACGGCGACGTCGCCGAGGCGGACGCGCGCTTTCGCGCGCTCCTCGCCGAGGGCGACGCGAGCTCCGACGTCCTCAACAACGCGGCGAACGCGCGGCTCGCGGCCGGACGGGCGCAGGAGGCGCTCGAGCTCTACGAGGCGGCGGTCCGCGCGGCGCCGTCGCCGCTCGTGCTCTTCAACCTCGCGCAGGCCTACGGGCGCGCGATCCTGCTCGACGAGCAGGACCTCGCGTTGAAGCAGGCGCAGGCGCTCGACGCCCGCGCGGTGCACGCGCTCACGCGGCTCGCCGCCGAGGTGGGAAGCGGGGGGCCGGTGGACGTGCCGCTCGCGGCCGATGCGCTGCGCGCGCGCGCCGCGGAGCGCGGCGCGCCACCCGCCCCGGCGCGCGCCGCCCTCGCGCCGGGCGTCCTCGGCGGCTCGCCCTGGGCCGCGGGGGTCGCGCTCGCCGCGGCGGCGGTCCTCGGGCTCGCGCTGCGCCCGCCGCTCCGGCGCCTCACGGCCGGCGAGGACCTCTACGCCGGCCTCGCGCGCCTCCTCCAGAGCCGCGACGTCGACCCCGCGCTTCGCATCGCGCGGCTCTCGGCGCTGCGCGCGCGCCAGGAGCAGCTCGAGCGGCTGCGCCGGCTGGCGGCCTATGCGGTGCCGGGCGCCGCGGGCCTCCAGGGCGGCCGCGCCCTCCTCGGGCTCGCGGCGACGCTGTTCGCGGCCAGCGCGTGGGCGCTCGCGGGCGCGCGCACGGGCCCCGTCCCCGATCCGCTCGCGGCCGGCGGTGCGGGCGCGCTCGCCTTCGGCGGCGCCGCCGTCCTCGCGGCGCTCGCGTACGCGGCCGCGACGGCGCTCGCGCTCGCGCTGCCCCGGGCGAGGAGCTGAGCGCCGTGGCGGTCGCGCTGCGCGGGAACCTCTCCGACTTCGGCATCGGCGAGGTGTTCCAGCTCATCGGCCAGCAGCGCAAGACCGGGCTGCTCGAGGTCGACCGCGCGGGCCGGCGGCTGCACGTCGCGTTCGCGGAGGGCTCCGTCGTGTGGGCGTCGCCGGCGGGCGAGCACGAGGACGCCGCCCTGGGCCAGCTCCTCGTGCGCGCGGGCGCGCTCTCGCCCGAGCAGCTCGTCGGGCTCGAGCCGCGGCTCGCGGAGGGCGCCACGCTGCGCCGGCTGGCGCAGCAGGAGGCCGGCGTCGCGGCCGACGAGCTCGAGGCGCTGGAGGAGATGCTGACGCGCGACACCGTGTTCGAGGTGCTGTGCTGGAGCACGGGCTCGTTCCACTTCACCGCGCAGCGCGTCCCCGACCGCGGCGGCGCGGCGCGCCGCTGGCCGGCCGAGCAGATCCTGATGGACAGCCTGCGCATGGTGGACGAGTGGCGCACGTTCGACGCCGACGCGCGGCGCGAGGAGGCCGTGTTCCGGCGCGCGGCGCCGTTCGAGAGCTATGGCGACGCCGTGCGCGGCGAGACGCCGGAGCAGCTCGCCGTCGCGGCGCGGCTGTACGAGCTGATCGACGGGACGCGCCACGTGCGGCGCGTGCTCGACCTCGCGCGCGTCACGAGCTTCGAGGGCGCACGCATCCTGACGGGGCTGCGCCGTGCCGGGGCGATCGAGCCCGGGGTGCCGGCCGCCGCGGCGGCCGCGCCGGCGCCGCGCAGCGCGGCGGCGCGCGCGCCCGCGCGTGCCCTGCGCGCGGCGGCGGCCGCCGTGCCCTTCGCCGCCCTCGCGCTGGTCGCCTGGCTGGCGCAGCGGCCGGCCGCGCCGCCCGGCGCCCGCCTCGTCCCGGACCCGCTCGCGGCGGCGCGCGCCGCCGCCGCCGCCACCCGCGTCCGCAACGCGGCCGAGGCGTTCCACTTCCTCCACGGCCGTTGGCCGCGCGACGCGGCCGAGCTGGCCGGGAGCGGCCTCGGCGCGGACGCGATGGCGGGGGCGGGCGCCGATCCTTACGTTACGGGGAGCGCTGCGGGCGGCGCCTTCGCGGTGCTCGCCCCGGAGCCGTGACGCCGAACCGAGGGGCCCGCTCCGCCGCGAGCGAGGCCGGGGCCGCCGCACATTCCCGACGACTCCAGCACCCGCCAGACGCTCGTCTTCGACGACAACCAGACCGCCGCCGCGCTCTACGGGGACCGCGAGCGCACGCTCCGCATCGTGGAGCAGGAGCTCGGCATCGCGGCGCGCGCGCGCGGGAACGAGGTCCGGCTCATCGGCGACGAGCCGCGCGTGCGAGCCGGCCGCAAGGTGCTCGAGGAGCTCTACGGGATGCTGCGGCGGGGCGGCACGCTGCGGCCGCAAGACGTGCGCGCGGCGGTCCAGATGGTGGCCCAGACCCCGGACTCCGAGCTGGAGAAGCTCCACGAGGACATCCTCGAGGCCGGCCCGGGGCGGCGCCGGATCACGGCGAAGAACCTCTCGCAGCGCCGCTACATCGAGCTGATCCGCAGCCACGACGTCGTGTTCGCGGTGGGGCCGGCCGGCACGGGGAAGACCTACCTCGCGATGGCGCTCGCGATCGCGGCGCTCCAGCGCCACGAGGTCTCGCGCGTGATCCTGACCCGCCCGGCGGTCGAGGCGGGCGAGCGGCTCGGCTTCCTCCCGGGCACGCTGGCCGAGAAGGTGAACCCCTACCTGCGGCCGCTCTACGACGCGCTCCACGACATGACGGACTACGACCGCGCGCAGCGCTGGATCGAGCGCGGCATCATCGAGGTCGCGCCGCTCGCCTTCATGCGCGGGCGCACGCTCAACGACTCCTTCGTGATCCTGGACGAGGCGCAGAACACGACGCCCGAGCAGATGAAGATGCTGCTGACCCGTCTCGGCTTCGACTCGAAGGCGGTCGTCACCGGCGACATCACGCAGATCGACCTGCCCTCCGGCCAGCGCAGCGGGCTGGTCGAGGCGCTGCGCATCCTCGCGGACGTCGAGGGCATCGGCTTCATGCGCTTCACCGAGGCCGACGTCGTGCGCCACCCGCTCGTCCAGTCGATCGTGCGCGCCTACGAGCGCGAGGCGGCGCGCGACGCGGCCGCGGCGCGGGCGGCGGCCGAAGCGCTGGAGGCGACCGCGGGGGGCGGGGGCGGCCGGGACGGGGAGCCCGACCGTCGCGAATGACGGTGCGCGTCTCCGGCCCGCCGCGCGGCGCCGAGCTCCCGGCCCCGGATCGCCGCCTCCTGCGCCTGCGCGCCGGGCGCGTGCTCGCGGCGCTCGGAAGGCGCGACGCCGAGCTCTCCGTCGCGCTCGTGGACGACGCCGCGATCGCCGCGCTCAACGGCCGCTACCGCGGCCGCGCGCGCCCGACGGACGTGCTCTCGTTCTCCCTGCTGCAGGGTGACCACGCGGAGCGGCGCGGCGCGCTGCTCGGCGACGTCGTGATCGGCGTCGAGACGGCGGCGCGCCAGGCGCGCCGGCGTCGCGTGCGCCTCGACGACGAGGTCGCGCGGCTCCTGATCCACGGGGTCCTCCACCTCGTCGGCCACGACCACGAGGAGCCCGACGAGGCGCGCCGCATGCGCGCCGAAGAGCGCCGTCTCTGGCAGGCGCTCGCCTCGTGAGCCGAGCGGCTGCGGCAGCGCAGCGTCCCGCGAGCGCGGCCGCGCCGGCGGGCGCTTCCGGCCTGAGCTCGCGCGCGCGCGCGGCGTGGCTGGCGGGCTATGCGGTCCTGACGTTCCTCTCGTTTCCGCACCCGGTCGGCGACCGCGTGGTCGACCTCGGGACGCCGCTCGCGTTCCTCGCGCCCGCGGCGCTCTGGCTCGGGATCCGCGGGCTCGCGCCGGGGGCGGCGCTCCGCACGGGCTTCCTCGCCGGGCTCGCGGCGCACGCGTTCGTCCTCCACTGGATCTACGTGGTCACGGTGACGTACGGGCACGCGTGGCCCCCGATCGGCGTCGTGGCGGTGCTCCTCCTCGCCGCGTACGTGGCCGCGTTCACGGCGCTCGTCGCCGCGGGGAGCGCCTGGCTCGCGGCGCGCCGCGCGGACGCCCCGCTCGCGCTGGCCGCCCTCTGGACGGCCGCCGACCACTTGCGCTCGTTCGCCTTCACCGGCTTTCCGTGGGCGACGCTCGGCTACGCGCTCCATGCCGATGCCCCGCTGCGCGCGCTCGCGCCCTGGACGGGCGTCTACGGGCTTTCGTTCGCGGCGGCGCTCGGCGGCGCCTCGCTCACGGCGCTCGCGCAGGGGCGCCGCCGCGCGGCGGCGGCGGGCGGCGCGGCCCTCCTCGCGCTCCACGCGGCTGGCGCGGGGCTCCTCGCGGCGGACGCGCCGCGCGAGGCGGCGCGCGTTCCGGTCGCGGTGCTCCAAGGCAACATCGACCAGGGCCAGAAGTGGTCGCCCGCCTTCGCCGAGGAGACGATGCGGATCTACGAGGACCTCACGCGCCGGGCCGCGGCGCGCGGGGCCCGCGTCGTCGCGTGGCCGGAGACGGCGGTGCCGGGCTCCCCAGACGTGGACCGCCGGCTGCGCGAGCGCCTCGCGGCGCTCGCGCGCGAGGTGGGGGCGACGCTCGTCGTCGGCGCCGTCGGGGTCGACGGCTACGATCCCGCGCGCGCCGGGGGCCGCCGCGCGCTTTCGTACTTCGACAGCGCCTATGCGATCGACCCGGCGCGCGGCTTCGTCGACCGCTACGACAAGGCGCACCTCGTCCCGTTCGGCGAGTACGTTCCGCTGCGCGACCTCATCGGCCGCTTCGTGAAGGCGGTGGCGACCGGGATCGCCGCGGGCGACGTGAGCCCGGGGGCGAGGCCCCGTGCCGTCGCGCTCCCGGGCGCGGCGCCAGGCGGCGGCGACCTCCCCGTGGGCATCCCGATCTGCTATGAACTGCTCTTCCCGGACCTGATGCGGCGTTTCGCCGCGGACGGGGCGCGGGTGTTGCTCGCGGTCACCAACGACGCCTGGTACGGGCGCACGGGCGCGCCCCATCAGTTCCTCGTGATGACGGCGCTCCGGTCCGCGGAGACCCGACGCTGGACCGCGCGGGCGGCCAACACCGGCGTCTCCGCCCTGATCGACGAGCGCGGCGCGGTCCGGAGCCGGACGCGGATCTTCGAGCGCGACCTCCTGGTGGGGGAGGTGGAGCTCGCCGCTCCGGACGAGCCGCCCACCTTCTACGTGCGCCACGGCGACGTGTTCGCCGCGGCGTGCTGGGCCGGCCTCGGCGCGGCGCTGTGGATCGGCGCGCGGCGGCGGGGCGGCGGAGCCGCGAGCCGATGAGCGAGACGACGCCCGCCCAGGGATTCGACGCCGCCGAGCTCGGCGAGCGCGCGCGCGCGCTGCGCGCCCGCTTCGCCGAGTTCCGGGGGCGGCTTTGACGAGCCCGGGCTGACGCGCCGGCGCGACGAGCTCGCGGTGGAGGCCGGGCGCCCGGACCTCTGGGACGACCGCGAGCGCGCGGAGCGGGTCCTGCGCGAGCAGCGCCGCGTCGAGCGCGAGCTCGAGCTCTGCGGTCGCCTCGCGCAGGCGGTCGAGGACGGCGAGGTCCTGCTCGAGCTGGCGGCCGAGGCCGACGACCTCGCGACGCTGGCCGAGGCGGCCCAGCGCCTGCGCGAGGCGGAGGAGGCGCTCGACGAGGCCGAGCTGCAGCTCCTCCTCGGCGGCGAGCACGATGCCTCGAACGCGATCGTGTCGATCAACGCGGGCGCGGGCGGGACGGACGCCGCGGACTGGGCCGAGATGCTGATGCGGATGTACCTGCGCTGGGCCGAGCGCCGCGGCTTCGAGACCGAGATCCTCGACTTCCAGGCCGGCGACGAGGCGGGCGTCCGCAGCGTGACCTTCACCGTGAAGGGCGACTACGCGTACGGCCATCTGAAGGCCGAGGAGGGCGTCCACCGGCTGGTGCGGATCTCGCCGTTCGACTCCCAGCACCGCCGCCACACGGCGTTCGCGAGCGTCTCCGTGTTCCCCGAGCTCGACGACTCCATCGAGATCGAGGTGGACGAGAAGGACCTGCGCGTCGACACGTTCCGGGCGGGCGGCGCGGGCGGCCAGCACGTGAACAAGACCGATTCCGCGGTGCGGATGACGCACATCCCGACCGGGATCGTCGTCCAGTGCCAGAGCGAGCGGTCGCAGCACAAGAACCGCGCGCAGGCGCTGAAGGTGCTGCGCGCGCGCCTCTACGAGCGCGCGCGGCGCGAGCAGGAGGAGAAGCTCGCCTCGCTGCGCGGCGAGCAGAAGGAGATCGGCTTCGGCAGCCAGATCCGCTCCTACACGCTCCACCCGGCCCAGCGCGTGAAGGACCACCGCACGAACGTCGAGGTCGGGAACGCGGAGGGCGTCCTCGACGGCGACATCGACCGGCTCGTGCGCGCGACGCTGCTGTGGCGCGCCGGAGGCGGCGCGCGGGCCGCGGGAGGGGCGGCGTGAGCGACCAGGAGCACGAGTCCAGGCGGGCCCGCCTCGCGAAGCTGCGCGAGCGCGGGCTCGACCCGTTTCCGGCCCGCGTCGCGCCCTTCGTCCCGATCGCCGAGGTGCGTCGGCTCCACGGCGCGAAGGACGCGGAGACGCTCGCCGCGGAGGGGCAGCGCCTCGCCGTGGTGGGGCGCGTCGTCGGCGTCCGCTCGTTCGGGAAGCTCCTCTTCCTCACGCTGCGCCAGGACGGCGCCGAGCTGCAGGTCACGCTGCGCCGGCAGGAGCTCCCGCCGGAGACGTTCGAGCTCGGCCGCGAGGTCGACGTCGGCGACTTCGTGCGCGCCGACGGCGTCCTCTGGCGCACGCAGAAGGGCGAGCTCAGCGTCGACGCGCGCGTCCTCGAGGTCCTCGCGAAGAGCCTGCGGCCGCTGCCCGAGAAATGGCACGGCCTGGTCGACGTCGAGGCCCGCTACCGCCAGCGCTACCTCGACCTCCTCACGAACGAGCGCGCCCGCGAGATCGCGTTCATCCGCAGCCGCACGGTGAGCGCGATGCGCGGCTTCCTGGACGCGCGCGGCTTCCTCGAGGTGGAGACGCCGGTCCTGCAGCCGCTCTACGGCGGCGCCTCGGCGCGGCCGTTCGTCACGCACTACAACGTGTACGACCAGGACGTCTACCTGCGCATCTCCGACGAGCTGTACCTGAAGCGCCTCGTGATCGGCGGGCTCGACCGCGTCTACGAGATCGGCCGCGACTTCCGCAACGAGGGCGTCTCGAGGAAGCGCAACCCCGAGTTCACCATGATGGAGTGCTACCAGGCGTACGCGGACTACCGCGACATGATGGAGCTCGCGGAGGCGATGCTGCGGCACGTCGTGGCGGAGGTGACGGGCGGGACGCGCCTCGTCTACCGCGGGGAGGCGATCGAGTTCGGGACGCCGTTCGCGCGGCGGCGGCTGCCCGACGCGATCCGCGACGCGACGGGGATCGACGTCCTCGCCGCGGCCGATCTCGGGTCGCTGCGCGAGGCCGCGCGCCGCGCCGGGCTCGACCCCGGCGACGCCCCCACCTGGGGCCAGCTCGTCGACGCGCTCTTCAGCGAGCACGTGGAGCCGAAGCTCGTGCAGCCGACCTTCCTCACCGACTACCCGGTGGAGCTCTCGCCGCTCGCGAAGCGCTCCCCGGACGATCCGCGCCTCGTCGAGCGGTTCGAGCTATTCGTCGCGGGCATGGAGCTCGCGAACGCCTTCAGCGAGCTCAACGACCCCGACGACCAGCGCGCGCGCTTCGAGGCGCAGCGCGACGACCGCGCGGCGGGCGACGAGGAGGCCCACCCGCTCGACGAGGACTTCCTGCTCGCGCTCGAGCACGGGATGCCGCCGACGGGCGGGCTCGGGATCGGCGTCGACCGCGTGGCGATGTTGCTCGCCGACGCGGCGCACCTGCGCGAGGTCCTGCTGTTCCCGTACATGCGTCCCGAGCGCGCATGAACGCCGCCGCCGAACGCATGATCGAGCTCCTGACCGCGGTGGGCGGCACGTTCGCGCTCTCGTTCCTGGTCCTGCTCGCGCTCGGAATCAGCGCGCTCACGCTGCTCTTCGTCGGCTCCGCGGTGGTCGTCCTCGAGCGCTTCGCGCGGCCGGCGCGGCGCGTGCGCTCGCTCGCGCTCGCGACCGCCGGGAGCGCGCTCCTGGTCGCGCCGCTCCTCCTCGGCGCGCTCGGTCCCGAGGCCGAGGCCGCCGCGCGCGGCGCGCGGGCGCTCGGCTTCGCGAAGGCGGCGGCGCTCGCGCTGGTCCTCGTGGCGGCCGTCGAGGGGCTCGTCGCCCTCGTCCTGCGCCTCGTGCCCTCGCGGGCGCTCGGCCGCGCGAGCGCCCTCTGGCTCGGGCTCGGCTACGCGCTCCTCGTCGGGGGCGTCGACGCCTTCGGCTACGGCGCCGCGCCGGCGGCCGTCGCGCTGGCCGCGGCCGCGCTCCTGCGCTGGCGGCGCCGGCGCGCCGGGCGGGCCGCGGCCGACGACCCCGAGCGGCTCGCCGTCGTGCTCGGCGGCGTGCTCGGGGCCGGCTCCCTGCTCCCGCTCCTCCTCGACGGCCCGAGCCCCGGCGTCGCGACGGCCGGGCTCGCGCTCCTCGCGGCGTTCGGGGGGGCGGTGGGCCTCGGGCTGCTGCCCCTCGCCGCGGCGGGCTTCCTCGACATGCGCGGCGGCGTCGAGTGGTTCGTGGCCACGCGCTACCTCTTCGCGAAGCGGCGCCAGACCTTCATCTCGGTGATCACCGCGATCTGCGTGGCCGGCGTCGCGGCGGGCGTGTGGCTCATCATCACGGTCCTCTCCGTGATGAACGGCTTCGAGCGCACCTGGCGCGAGGAGATCATCGGCAACCGCGCGCACTTCACGGTCCACGCCGCGGGCGGCCCCATCCGCGACTATCGCGCCGTGCTCGAGGCGCTCGAGGGCGTGGAGGGGGTCGTCGGCGCCTCGCCCTACGTCGACGGCGAGGGCATGGTGCGCGGCCCGCGCGGCGAGATCGTGGCCGTCCGCGTGCGCGGGGTGGACCCCGACCGGATCGAGCACGTGACCGATTTGCGCGAAGACCTGCGGCCCGGCTCCGAGGACGCCCTGGAGGTCCTGCGCCGGGACGCGCACTCCCTCGACGGGCGCGAGCCCGGCCTCGTGATCGGAAGCGAGCTCGCCAACCACCTCGGGCTGCGGCGCGGCGACGAGATCGTGCTGATCTCGCCCTTCGGCGGTCCGCCGACGCCGCTCGGCCCCGGCCCGCGCCTGAAGCGCTTCTGCGTGGCGGGCGTGTTCCAGTCGAGCTTCTTCCAGTACGACGAGGTCTACACCTACACGAGCCTCGCCGCGGCGCAGGACTTCCGCCGCTCGGGCGACGTGGCGCACGGGATCGAGGTGCGCACGACGGACTTCTACCGCTCGCGCCAGGTCGCCGACCTGGTGCGCGAGCGGCTCGCGTTCGGCGACTACTTCACGCGCGACTGGAAGGACTTCTTCCCGGCCTTCTTCCAGGCGCTGAAGACCGAGCGCGTGATGATGTTCGTGCTCCTCACCATGATCATGGTGGTCGCGGCCTTCGCGATCGTCGTGACGCTCGTCATGATGATCATGGAGAAGTCGAGCGACATCGCGATCCTGAAGACGATGGGGGCGACCGACGCGGCCGTGGAGCGCATCTTCGCGATCGAGGGCACGCTGATCGGCCTGCTCGGCACGGCGATCGGCGTGGTCGCGGGGATCGCGGTCACGACGCAGCTCGCCTGGGTCCAGCACCAGATCGAGCTCCTCACCGGGATCGACACGCTTCCGGCCACGATCTACCAGTTCTCGACGCTGCCATGGGAGATCGACGCCGTGCAGGTCGCGGTCGTGATGGCGATCGCGATGGTCCTCGCGCTCGGCGCGACGCTGCTGCCGAGCCGCCACGGCGCGCGGCTCGATCCGGCCGAAGCGCTCCGGTACGAGTAGCCGTGGCCGCTCCCGACGCGCCGTCCGCGGTCCTCGAGGTGGAGGGCCTCTGCAAGTCCTTCACGACCGGCGAGCGCACGATCGAGGTGCTGCGCGACCTCGACCTGCGCGTCGGCGCGGGCGAGCGCGTCGCCATCCTCGGCGAGTCGGGGGTGGGAAAGTCGACGCTCCTCCACGTCCTCGGGACGCTCGACCACCCGAGCGCCGGGCGCGTCCGCTTCGGGGGTCGCGAGCTGTTCGCCGAGCCGCCGGACGCGCTCGCGCGCTTCCGCAACGAGAGCCTCGGCTTCGTGTTCCAGTTCCATCACCTGCTCCCCGAGTTCAGCGCGCTCGAGAACGTGATGCTGCCGGGCCTCCTGCGCGGGCTCCCGGCGCGCGACGTGGCGCCGCGCGCGCGGGCGATCCTCGAGGAGGTCGGGCTCTCCGAGCGCCTCGACCACCCGGTGGGGAAGCTCTCGGGCGGCGAGCGCCAGCGCGTCGCCGTCGCGCGCGCGCTGGTCCTCGACCCGCTCCTCGTCCTCGCGGACGAGCCGACCGGGAACCTCGATCCGGACACCGGCGCCCGGGTCGCCTCGCTCCTCCTCGAGCGCAGCGGGGCGCGCGGGGCGGCGCTCGTCGTCGTGACGCACAGCCTCGAGCTCGCCGCGCAGCTCGACCGCGCGGTGCGGCTCGTCGCGGGCCGCCTCGAGTCGGTTCCGCGCGAGGCGCTGCGCGCCCCCGTCGCCGGCGCGCGCAGTTCCGCCTAAACCAGCGATCTCCAAGAGCAATCGCTCCCGTCGGAAACTTGCCCCCGCGGTGGCCGTCCCGTAGAATGCGGCTCCTCGCGAAGCGGAGCGGGGCGACGGCGGGAGGCGCCGGCGGGGGGCTCCGGCGCGCGGCGGGCCGCGGCGGAGCTCGCGGGAGGGGCGGGTGCTCGGTTTGCCGACTCGACGGGGTGTCGGCCTCGCACTCTGGGCATGGATCGCTCTCGCGCTCGCCGCGGCGGGCGCCGCCGCCCAGCCGGCCCCCGCGGCGGACGAGCCCCGCATCGCGGTCCTCCCGTTCCAGGTCTTCAGCGCGCGGCCCCAGACCCACCTCGAGCAGTCGCTCGCGGACCTCCTCACCACGCGGCTCGAGGCGAGCGGAGGCGTGCGCGTCCTCGAGGCCGCCGCGGTGCGCGAGAGCGTGATCGCGCACGCGGGCGAGCGCACGGACGCGACGGTGCGGCGCATCGCGCGCGACGTCGGCGCGGACCAGGTCGTCGCCGGCAGTCTCACGGAGCTCGCGGGGCGCTACAGCCTCGACGTGAAGGTGGTGCCCGCCGCCGAGGGCGCGGCGACGCGGACGCTGGTCTTCACCGCGGAGGGCGAGCAGGAGCTGCTCGACCGCGTGAACGAGCTCGCCGACCGCGTGCTCGACGTCGCGGGCGGGGCGTCGCCGCGCGGGCAGGTGGCGGACGTGCGCATCCTCGGCGTGCCCGAAGAGCTCGCGGCGGAGCTCGCCGGGCGCCTCCGCCTCCGCCGCGGCGTCGCGTACGAGAGCGCGCTCGCGCGGGAGGACGTACGCACGCTGCGCGAGGTGCCCGGCATCGCGGCCGCCGACGTCGACACGGAGCGCGGGCCCGAGGGCGTGCGCGTCGTCTACCGGCTCGTGCCGAGCGAGCGCCTCATCCCGACCGCGCCGCTCGAGCAGCCCGGCGACGTCGTGGCGGAGGTGCGCGTGCGCGGCAACCGGCGCATCGAGGCGAACGCGATCAAGGCGCGGATCGCCACGAAGCCCGGCCAGCCGTTCAACCCCGCCACCGTCGCCTCGGACGTGCGCCAGGTGCACGGGCTCGGCTTCTTCCGCGACGTGCGGGTCCTGAGCGAGGAGGGCCCCGGGGGACGGGTCGTCACGTTCGAGGTCCAGGAGAACCCCGTCGTCCGCCAGGTGACGGTCACGGGGAACGAGGCGATCGAGAGCGAGAAGATCCGCGACGCCCTCACGCTCACCACGGGCTCGACGCTCGACTACCCGCTCCTCTTCGAGAACCGCGAGCGGATCGAGGCGCTCTACCGTGCGCAGGGCCACTACCTGGCGCGCGTCGCGCACCGCATCGAGGAGGTGGGCGCCGAGGCCGTCTCGGTCGACTTCGAGGTGAGCGAAGGCGAGAAGCTGCCGCTCGACCGCATCGAGTTCGTCGGGAACCGGCACCTCAGCCAGGAGCAGCTCGAGGACGGCCTCAAGACGCGCCGGCGGCGCTGGTACTCGCTCGTCACGAAGTATCTCGACAAGAGCGGCACCTACGCCGAGCCGGTGTTCGTCCAGGACCTCCAGAAGATCAACGAGCGCTACACGAACGAGGGCTACATCCAGGTCGAGGTGGGCGACCCGGAGGTCACCGTGATCGAGGACGAGGACGGCCACGACGCGCTCGCCGTCCGCGTCGAGATCCGCGAGGGCCAGCAGTACCGGGTCGGCGCCGTCGACGTGCAGGGCGACCCCTCGCTCGACCTGGCCGCGCTGCGCGAGCGGGTGCGGCTCAAGGAAGGCGAGGTGTTCGACCGCTCCGCGCTCACGGCGGACGTCGAGGACCTCGAGCGCTACTACACCGACCGCGGGTTCTTCTACGCGAGCGTGAGCCCGCGCACCCAGCTCGAGGAGGCCGACCTCACCGTCGACGTGACGTTCGACGTGCAGAAGGGCGACCTGCACTTCGTGCGCGAGATCGACGTCAGCGGAAACCAGAACACCGTCGACGAGGTGATCCGGCGCGAGATGCGCGTGGTCGAGGGTCAGCTCTACTCGGCGCGCGCCGTGAACCGGAGCCGCGAGCGCGTGAAGCGCCTCGGCTTCTTCGAGGACGTCGAGTTCGAGGCGCAGCCGACGGACTACCAGGAGCAGCTCGACCTCGACGTGAAGGTCGTGGAGCGGCCGACCGGCTCCCTCTCCTTCGGCGTGGGCTTCTCGACGCAGGACCGGCTCGTGGTGTCCGGCGCCGTGAGCCAGGCGAACCTCTTCGGCCGGGGCTACGGGCTCCAGGCCGTCGTCGACTACGGCTCGCGCAACAGCCAGTTCTACCTCTCGTTCTACAACCCCTACCTGCTCGACAGCGAGTTCAGCCTGCGGACCACGCTCTTCCGCACGGACCTCGAGTACATCGACTTCGAGCAGACGGAGACCGGGGTCGAGATCAGCCTCGGACACGACCTCAACGAGACCGGGACCGCGCGGGGCAACCTGCGCTACAGCTACGCCTCGCGCGACATCGAGCGGCTCACGGACGAGAACGCCGCCGCGATGATCTTCCGCGAGCTGCTCTCCGACGACAACAGCACGAGCCTCTTCGGCGTCAACTGGCTCTCGGACACGCGCGACGACTTCGTCGCGCCGAAGAGCGGCCACGTGTACGGGCTCAACCTCGAGTACGCAGGGCTCGGAGGGTTCGCGCAGTTCCTCCGCCTCGAAGGCCGCGCTCTCTGGTTCGTGCAGCCGCCGGGCTGGCTCCCCGCCTGGTTCCCCTACCGCGACGACTCGACCTTCGTGTTCGCCCTGCGCGGCGGCTACACGCTGCCGTTCAACTCCATCTCGGACTACTCCTTCGACGTGCCGACCTTCCCCACCGGGCCGGGGAGCGAGGTGCAGCCGCTCGACCAGATCGACACCGACCTCGAGCTGCCGCTCTCGGAGCGCTACTTCCTGGGCGGCCTCGGCAGCTACCAGCTGCGCGGCTACCGGGCGCGCTCGGTGGGCCCGCGCCGCGCGCTGCTGCAGCGCACCGGGGCGTTCGGCCTCGGCAGCTTCTTCACGCCGGTCGGCCGCAGCACCGCGTTCGCCGTGGACGGCGACGAGCTCGTCTTCGACGCCTTCTGCAACGACTCGCGCGCGGTGTTCGGGAACCAGGGCGACGGCGACGGGAAGTGCAATAGTCTCTCCGACGAGGACGACGACGACTTCGAGGACCTCGACGAGACCGACGTGATCGGGGGCAACAAGTTCGTCTCCGCGAGCATCGAGTACCGCTTCCCCGTGTCGAAGGAGCTCGGGCTGGTCGGGATCGTCTTCCTCGACATGGGCAACGCCTTCGACGAGACCGAGAGCCTCTTCGACTTGGGCGACCTCAAGTTCGGCACCGGCATCGGCGCCCTCTGGTTCTCGCCCTTCGGGCCGCTGCAGGCGTTCGTCGGCTTCCCGCTCAATCGGCTCGAGGTCGAGGACAGCACCACGTTCGAGTTCTCGGTGGGCGGCACGGCGTACTGAGCGCAGGTCCCCGCACGAGCTTCCGCGTCGCGCGGCGACGCGATCACGAGAGGTAGGAAATGATCGGCAATCGCACGGCCCTGCTCGCCGCCGGGCTCACCCTGCTCCTCACGGCGGGGTCGGCGGCCGCGCAGGATGGCATCAAAGTGGGGGTGGTGGACCTGAGCCAGGCCATCAACGCCACCGAAGAGGGCAAGGCCGCCCGCGAGGAGCTCAACCGCAAGCGGCGCGCGGCGGAACAGCAGGTGCAGCCGCTCATCGACCAGATGAAGGCCCTCGACGAGGAGCTGAAGGGGCGGAAGTACGTGCTCTCCGACGAGGCGCTCTTCGCGAAGCAGGCCGACCTGCTGGAGCTGCGCAACAAGATCGACAGCAAGATCAAGGAGCTCGAGGGCCAGCTCAAGATCGACCAGGGCCGCCTCGAGGCGCCGCTCGTCGCGAAGCTGCGCGACATCGTGCAGGAGATCGGGAAGGAGCAGGGCTTCACGATCATCCTCGACCGCTCCACGCCGGGCCTCGTCTACACCCGCGAGGCGCTCGACATCACGGATCTCGTGACCGCCCGCTTCAACAAGAAGAAGGGCTAGACGGATGCCTCGGATCCACCCGACGGCCGTCGTGGAGCGCGGCGCGAAGCTCGCGGACGACGTCGAGGTGGGCGCGTGCGCGTACGTGGGCCCGGACGTCGAGCTCGCCGCCGGCGTCTCGCTGCGGCCGCACGCCCACGTCACGGGCCGGACCACGATCGGGGAGCGCAGTCGGGTCTTTCCGTTCGCCGTGCTCGGCGAGGAGCCGCAGGACAGGTCCTTCTCCGGCGAGAGCACGACGCTCGTGATCGGGCGCGACACGACCATCCGCGAACACGCGGTCCTCCACGTGGGGACGCGGAAGGGCGGTGGCTGCACGCGCATCGGCGACGACGTCCTCGTGATGAACGGGGTCCACGTCGGGCACGACAGCCAGATCGGGGACCACGTGATCATCGCGAGCCTGTGCGCCGTCGCGGGCCACGTGCGGATCGAGGACTACGCCGCGGTCGGGGGTCTCACCGGGATCCACCAGTTCGCGCGGATCGGCGAGTCCGCGATGGTGGCCGCGACGTCGGCGGTCTCGCAGGACGTCCCCCCCTTCGCGCTCGCCGCGGGCGACCGCGCGCGCCTCTCGGGGCTCAACGTGGTGGGGATGCGGCGCCGCGGCTTCGGCGCGGAGACCCGCGCGCACATCAAGCGCGCCTACCACCTCGTCTTCCACTCGAAGCTGCGCTTCCCCGTCGCGGTGGAGCGCGTGCGGGCCGAGATCCAGGGCTGCCCCGAGGTGGACAGGCTGCTGGCGTTCCTCGAGGCGTCGCAGCGCGGCTTCGTGCGGTAGCGCCTTGGGCGCCCCGGTCGGTCTGATCGCGGGGCACGGGCGCTTCCCGCTCGAGCTCGCCGCCGCGGCGCGCCGGCGCGGCCACCGCCTCGTCGCCGTCGGGCTCGAGGGGCTCTCCGACCCCGCGCTCGCCGGCGCGGTCGACGTGTTCGAGCGCCTCGCCGTCGGCCAGGTCGAGCGCCTGCTCGAGGTGCTCCGGCGCGAGGGCGTGCGCGAGGTCGTCCTCGCCGGCAAGGTGCCGAAGCGCCTCCTGTTCGGCGCGGGCGGGCAGATCGTCCCCGACGCCCGCGCGCTCGCCCTGCTGCGCGGGCTGCGCGACCGGAGGGACGACTCGATCCTGGGCGCGGTCGCGGCGCTGCTCGAGGCGGAGGGCTTTGCGCTGCTGCGCCAGGCCGCGCTCGCCCCCGACCTCCTCGCGCCGCGCGGTCCCCTCGGCGCCGTGCCGCCGACGCCGGCGCAGGAGGACGAAGTCGCCTTCGCCTGGCCCATCGCGAAGGCGCTCGGCGCGCTCGACGTCGGCCAGACCGTAGTGGTCGAGGCGCGCGCCGTGCTCGCGCTCGAGGCGATCGAGGGCACCGACGAGGCGATCCGGCGCGGCTGCGCGCTCGGCCGCGGGCGCGCGTGCGTCGTCAAGGTGGCGAAGCCGAGCCAGGACCCGCGCTTCGACGTCCCCGCGATCGGGCTCGACACGCTGCGCGTGCTGCGCGAGAGCGGCGGCGCGGTCCTCGCGGTGGAGGCGGGCGCGACGCTCGTGCTGGAGCGCGAGGCCCTCGTCGCCGAGGCGGACGCCGCGGGCATCGCGCTGCTCGGCGTGGACGAAACGTCGCTCGCGTCTCGGAGCCGCGTCCCGTGAGCGCGCCGCGGGTCGCGCTCGTCGGCTGCGGCTACATGGGGGGCCTGCACGCGACGAAGGTGGCCGCGCTCGCGGCCGAGGGGCGCGTGCGCTTCGCGGGCGTCGCGGACGTCGATCGGGCGCGCGCCGAGGCGTGCGGCCGGCTCCACGGGGTGCGCGCGGAAGCGGACTTCCGCGCGCTCCTCGCCGGCGCCGACGCGGTCGTCGTGGCGGTGCCCACCGTGCGCCACTTCGCCGTGGTGCAGGAGGCCCTCGCGGCCGGCCTCGACGTCCTCGTCGAGAAGCCCATCGCCGCGTCGCTCGCCGAGGCGGAGAAGCTCCTGGCCCTGGCGGCCCAGGGCGGGCGCGTGCTCCAGGTCGGCCACCTCGAGTGGTTCAACGCCGCCGTGCAGAAGATCCGGGCCGACATCCGCCAGCCCCGCTTCGTCGAGGCCCACCGCATGGGGCCCTTCCCGGGGCGGGCGACGGACGTCGACGTCGTGCGGGACCTCATGATCCACGATCTCGACGTGGTGCAGCGCTTCGTCGGCGCGGAGCCGGAGAGCGTGGACGCGATCGGCGTGCCCGTGCTCTCGCCGGAAGTCGACATCGCGAGCGCGCGCCTTCACTACCCGGGCGGCTGCGTCGCCAACTTCACCGCGAGCCGCGTGTCCCCGACGCCCGTGCGCAAGGTGCGGTTCTTCCAGCCGGACGGCTACTTCTCGATCGACTTCATCGAGCAGTCGGTGGTGATCGCGCGCCGGGTGCGCGCGCGCGCGACCGGCGAGCTCACGATCGAGATCCAGAGGCTCGAGATCGACCGCGAGGACGCCCTGCTGTCGCAGCTGCGCTCCTTCGCGGAGGCGATCGAGACCCGGCGCGCGCCGGCGGGCGCCGGCGAGGAGGCTCTCGCCGCGCTGCGCACTGCGCTCCGCGTGGTGGACGCGATGCCGCCGATCGCGCTCCCGGATGACGACGGTCCTCCTCGTCGCGGGTGACGCGTCGGGCGAGCTGCACGCCGCGGCCCTCGTGGAGGAGCTGCGCCGGCGCCGCCCGGACGCGCGCTTCCTCGGGCTCGGCGGTGGCGCCATGGACAAGGCCGGCGTCGAGCTCGTGGTCCACCAGCGCGAGCTCGCGATCGGCGGGCTCGTGGAGGTGCTGCGCGACGCCGGACGCGTCGCAGGCGCGTGGCGCCGGCTCGGTCGCGCGCTCGAGGCGGCCCGGCCCGAGCTCGTCGTGCTGGTCGACTCCCCCGATTTCTGCATCCCGTTCGCGCGCCGTGCGCGGCGCGCCGGCGCCCGCGTCCTCTACTACGTGAGCCCGCAGGTGTGGGCCTGGCGCGGCTACCGGGTGCGCAAGATCGCGCGCCGCGTCGACCGCATGGCGGTGATCTTCCCGTTCGAGGCGGCCGCGTACGCGGGCACGGGGCTGCGCGTCGAGTTCGTCGGCCATCCTCTCGTCGACCGCTTGGCGCCCCCCGCGCGCGACGGCGGCGACCGGCGCGCCGCGCGGCGCCGCCTCGGCCTCGACGAAGAGGCGCGCCTCGTGACGCTCCTCCCGGGCAGCCGGCGCAACGAGCTGCGCGGCTCGCTGCCGCTCCAGCTCGAGACGGCGCGGCTCGTCGCGGCGGGCGACCCGCGCGTGCGCTTCGCGCTCGCGCTCGCCCCGAGCCTCGCGCGCGCGGACCTCGACGCGCTCCTCGCGCGCGAGCCAGCCGCGGCGGGTCTCCCGCTCTCCGTCGTGGAGGGCGCGACCTACGACGCCGTGCGCGCCGCGGACGCCGCGCTCGTGAAGCCCGGCACGGCGACCCTCGAGATCGCGCTCCTCGGGACGCCGATGGTCGTCGCCGCGCGCGCGCACCCGCTCACGGCCGCGATCGCGCGGCGCGTGCTGCGCGTCCCCTCGCTCGCGATGGTGAACCTGATCGCGGGCGCTCCGGTCGTTCCCGAGTTCGTGCAGGAGGCGGCGCGGCCGCCGCGCATCGCGGCTGCGCTGCGCGAGCTGCTCGAAGGGCCCGCGGGCCCCGCGCAAGGGCGCAGGCTCCTCGCGCTGCGCGCGCGGCTCGGCGGCGGCGGCGCGGCGCGCCGCGCGGGCGACATCGCGGAGGAGATGCTGCGTGGGGCCGCTCGCGCATAGCGTGGCCGCGCTCGGCGCGGCCGCGGCGCTCCCGCCCGGCCTCGCGCTCCTCGCCGCGCGCCCGGCGCTCCGGCACGGGCTCCGCGAGCGGCTCGGCGCGCGGCCGCGCGCGGCGCCGGGCTGCGTGTGGGTGCACGGGGCGAGCGTCGGCGAGGTGCGCGCGGCGAGCCGACTGCTCGAGGGGCTCGCCGCGCGCGGCGTCCCGGTCGCGGCCTCCGCGACGACGCTCACGGGGCGCGACCTCCTGCGCCGCACGCTGCCCGAGGTGCCGTCGGCGCTGGCGCCGCTCGATCACCCGTGGTGCGTGGCGGCCGCGTTTCGGCGGGTGCCCGCGTCGCTGCTCGTGCTCGTCGAGACGGAGCTCTGGCCGAGTTGGATCCTCGGCGCACGCGGGCGCGGCGTCGCGCCGCTCGTCGTGTCGGGGCGGCTCTCGGACCGGAGCCTCCCGCGCTACCGGCGCGTCGCGCCGCTCGTGCGGCCGGTCCTCCGCGCGCTCGCCGCGATCGGGGCGCGCAGCGACGAGGACGCGGCGCGCTTCCTCGCGCTCGGCGCGGACCCGGCGCGCCTCGAGGTGACCGGGGATCTCAAGCTCGACGCGCCGCGGGAGCCGCCGGCGCCGCCGCCTGCGCTGGCGCCGCTCCTGCGCGACGCGCCGCTCGTCGTCGCCGGGAGCACGCACGCGGGCGAGGAGGACGCGGCGCTCGACGCCCTCGACGCCGCGGAGCGCGCCGGGCTCGCGGCGGCGCTCGTCCTCGCCCCGCGTCATCCCGAGCGCTTCGACGAGGTCGAGTGGCGCGTGCGCGCGCGCGGCCGGGCGCTGCGCCGGCGCTCGCGTCTCGAGCCGCGTCCGCTCGCCCGCGGCGAGGTGCTGCTGCTCGACTCGATCGGCGAGCTGCCCGGGATGTACGCCGTGGCCGCGGTGGCGTTCGTCGGCGGGACGCTCGCGGCGGTCGGCGGGCACAACCCGGTCGAGGCGGCCCACGCGGGGCGGGCGCCTCGCTTCGGCCCGCACACCGAGAACGTGCGCGAAGCGGCGGCGCTCCTCCTCGCGGCGGGCGGTGCCGTGCGGGTCGCGGACGCCGCCGCGCTCGCGGCCGACCTGGTGGCCGCGCTGCGCGACCCCGGCGCGGAAGCCGCGCGCGGGGCGCTCGCGCGCGCGGCCCTCGCCCCGCACCGCGGGGCGACGGAGCGCGCGCTCGCGCTCGTGGAGCGCGTGCGCGGATCCGCGGCGGAGCGGCGGTGACCGCGCGCCCGGCGTGGCTCGACGCGCGGCGGGATCCGCCGTGGCGGCGGGTGCTCCTCCTCCCCGTGGCCGGGCTCGCGGGCGTCTACGCCGCGGGCGCGCGCGCGCACCGCGCGGCGTACGAGCGCGGCTGGCTCGAGGCGACGCGGCTTCCGTGCGCCGTGGTGAGCGTCGGCGCCATCACGGCGGGGGGCTCGGGCAAGACGCCGCTCGCGGCCGCGCTCGCGGCCGCGCTCCACGCGCGCGGGCTGCGCTGCGCGCTCGCGAGCCGCGGGTACGGGCGCGCGGGCGGGGAGGAGGTCGAGCTCGTCTCCGACGGCGTCGGCCTGCGCAGCACCGCCGCGCGCGCGGGCGACGAGCCGCTCGTCCTCGCGGCGCACGCGCCGGGCGTCCCGGTGCTCGTGGCGCGCGATCGGGCGCGCGCGGGCCGGCGCGCCGTGGGCGCTTTCGGCGCCGAGGTGCTCGTCCTCGACGACGGCTTCCAGCACCACCGGCTCGCGCGCGACCTCGACGTCGTGGTCCTCGACGGCGCGGAAGGGCTCGGCAACGGGGCGGTGCTGCCGCGCGGTCCGCTGCGCGAGCCGCCTGCGGCGCTGCGCCGGGCCGATGCGATCGTGGTGATGGACGGCCCGCTCGCGCCCGAGGACGAGGCGCGCGTCGCCGCGCACGCCGGGGCGGCGGCCCGCTTCGCCGTCCGGCGCGCGCCCGCCGCGCTGCGGCCGCTCGGGCACGGCGCGCCGGAGCCCCCCGAGTCGCTGCGCGGGCGCGAGGTCGGGCTCCTCTCGGGCCTCGCGCGGCCCGCCGCGTTCCGGCGCACGGTCGAGTCGCTCGGGGCGCGCGTCGTCGCCGAGCGGCGCTTCGCGGACCACCACCGCTATCGCGCGGCGGACCTCGCCGGCCTCGCCGCCCATGCGCCCCTCTGGCTCACGACCGAGAAGGACGCCGTCAAGCTCGACCCCGCCTGGACGGACTCCCTCCACCTCCGCGTCCTCGCACTCGAGCTGCAAGGTGTCCCCCCCCTCGCCGACTGGACCGCGGACCGGATCCCACGAAGGGGACGTTCCACTTAGTCCCACGAAGGGGACGTTCCACTTAGCTCACGAGAGGGACACTCCACGGCCGCGGATCGCGCCGGGGACGAGGCTGCGCGGGGCATCGGGGCGCGTTCCACCGAGCCGACGAAGGGGAGCTCCACCCGGCGACGAAAGCGGACGCTCGCGAAAGCCCGAGGTCGACTCGAGGAGTGTCCCCCTCGTGAGCTAAGTGGAACGTCCCCGAAGTGGGGGCTACACCCGGTAGCCGACGCGGTGGAGGGCGACTTTGCGCAGCTCGGGGTCGAGGCGGCGCAGGAGGGCGGCGCGCAGGCGGCGGTCGTCGGCGCAGTAGGCGCTCAGGAAGCGCGCGCAGCCGCGGGCGCCGACGCGCTCCAGGTGGCCGCGCTTCACGAGCGAGCGGAAGAGGCGCATCAGCTCCGCCATGCGCTCGGCGGGCGTCGGATCCGCGCCGAGGCGGGCCTTGTCCAGATCGACGACGATGCACTCGAAGCCCGACGGCCGCTCGCGCAGCAGGAGGTTTCCGACGTGGAGGTCCGCGTGACGGCCGCCCGCGTCGTGGAAGCGGCGCACCGCGCGGCCGGCGGCGGCGGCCGCGGCAAGACGTCGCCTGGTGTCGGGAGCGGCGGCGAGGAAGTCGTGCGCGTCCACCGTCCCTTCCTCGAACCACGTCCCGACCGCGAGCGCGCGCAGAGGCCCCGCGCGGCGGCGCGCGAGCGCGAGCGCCGGCCGGGGCACGGGCACGCCGCCGCGGTGGAGCACGCGCGTCACGTGCAGCTCCGCGAGCGGCCGGCGCGCGCCGAGGAAGCTGCCGCGCAGGAGCGGCCCCAGCACGCCGCCGTGGAGCAGGCGCCGCAGGTGGATGCGCGGGCCGCCCGCGCCGAGCTGGAGCAGCGCGGTCGGCGCGCGCCCGCGGCCGTGGCGCGCGGCGAAGGCCCGCTCGAAGGCGTCCGGCTCGAGCAGCCCCGCCGCGACCGCGGCCTCTTCGATCTCCGCATCGACGACGAGCTCGCAGCCGCCGCGCCGGAGGCGCCGGAAGCCCGGGGGCGCCTCGGCCACGCGCGTCAGGACTCAGCGCTGCGAGCCCGCAGGAGAAGGGGCACCGCGGCCGCGCCGAACACGAAATTCGGGAGCCAGAGCGCCAGGCCGGCGGGCAGCCTCTCGTCCTCGGCGAGGAACGTCCCGAGCGAGAGCAGGGCGTAGTACCCGAACACGAGGGCGATGCAGAGCAGCATCCCGAGCGAGCGCGCGCCCCGCGTGCGGCGGATGCCGAGCGAGACGCCGAGCAAGGCGAAGAGGAGCGGCGCGACGGGCAGCGCGAGCCGGCGGTGGTACTGGATCTCGTAGCGCTCGGGCGTCTTCACGCGCAGGCACTCGGGCGGCTTTCCGCCGTGCGTGCGGAAGTGGTGGATGATCTCGCGGATGCGGCGGGAGTCCATCTCCGACGGCTGGACCTGGCACGGGTCGTTCCCGAGCAGCGAGGAGACGTCGAACGAGTAGTCGAACGTCCCGAAGCCGATCCGCCGGTAGCCGTCGCCGTGCGGGTCCTCCGGCTCGAAGTGGATGTCGCCGTCCGCGAGGATCAGGTGCGCCCGCGCGTTCTCCGGGTCCAGCCGGAGCTGCGCGCGCGCCGCCACGACGGTGAAGGGCCGCGCGGGCTCGCTGCGGTCGGAGACGAGCACGCGGCGCAGCACGTCGTCGTCGCCGCGCTCCTCGACGAAGAGCAGCCGCAGCCCCTCGCGGTCGAGGCGGCGGAAGGTGCCCGGCTCCACGAGCTGCCCGCGCGAGGCGATGTCTGCGGCCACCGCGCGCAGCCGCGTGCGCGCCGCCGGCTCCACTTCCGCGAGGAGCCACGCCGTGAGGAGCGAGACCCCGGCCGCGATCGCGACGAACGGCCACGCGAACTGCGCGAGGCTCACGCCGAGCGCGCGCATGGCCTTGAGCTCGGAGTCCGCGGAGAGGCGCCCGACCGCGACGAGGACGCCGAACAGGAACGCGACCGGCACGGCGTAGGACGACAGCATCGCGACCAGCGCGCCGAGGATCGCGAGGACGTCCCCCGCCGTGAGACCCACGGACGCGAAGTCCTCGAGCTGGCGCAGCGCGTTCTGGGTGAGGAGAATGGCCCCCACGCCGAGGAACCCGAGCGCCGCGTACTGCAGCACCTCGCGCGCCACGTAGAACGAGAGGATGCGGGGGGAGCGCATGGGCCGGTATCCTAACAGCCCCCCTCCGGCACGCGAGGTCGTCCGATCGTCCGCTGTGTGAACGCCCTCGAGCGCCCGCCCGAGGCCGAACGCATCCTCGTGATCCGCCTCGGCGCCGTCGGCGACGTCGTGCGGACGCTGCCGGCGGCGAGCGCGCTGCGCGCGGCGTTCGCGGGCGCCCAGCTCTGCTGGCTGGTGGAGCCGCCGTCCGCGAGCCTCTTGCGCGGCCAGCCGTGGATCGACGAGGTGCTCGTCTTCCCGCGCCCCGCGCTGCGCGAGGCGCTCCGGCGCGGCCGCGTTCGCACCCTCGCGCGCACGTGGCGCGCGTTCGCGCGCGAGCTGCGCGCGCGCCGCTTCGAGCTCGTGGTCGACTTCCACTCCATCCTGAAGAGCGGAATGCTCGCCGCCGCGAGCGGCGCGCCGCGGCGCGTCGCCTACGCGCCGCCCTACGGGCGCGAGCTCGGCTGGCTGTTCGCCCACGACCGCGCCGTCCTCGACCCCCCGCGCGCCAGCCGCTTCGAGCGCAACGACGCCCTCGTGCGCTTCCTCGGCGTCGCGGCGCCGCCCGCGCGGCGCCCGCTGCGGATCGAGCCGGACGCCGCCGCGCGCGTGGATCGCGCGCTCGGCGGGGCGCCGGCGCCCGTCGTGATCCACCCCGGCACGAGCGACGCGACGCCGCACAAGCGCTGGACGCCGGAGGGCTACGGGCGCGTAGCGCGCACGCTGCGCGAGGAGGACGGCGTCGCGAGCCTCGTCACCGTCGGCCCGGCGCGCGACGACCGGGCGTTCGCGGAGGCCGTCGTGAAGGCGTCGGGCGGCGCGGCGGCGCTCGCGCCGGCGACGCCCGGGCTCGGCGACCTCGCGGCGCTCTTCGCGCGCTCGCGGCTCTACGTCGGCAGCGACACCGGGCCGCTTCACGTCGCGTCCCTCGTCGGGACGCCGGTCGTCCAGCTCCTCGGGCCGACCGATCCCGTCGAGAACGCGCCGTGGCCCGGCACGCCCTCGCGCACCGTGCGCTTCCCGGTCGCCTGCAGCCCGTGCCGGCGCGGCTGCAGCGCCGCGCTCTGCATGGCGCAGATCCCCGCCGAAGCCGTCGTCGCCGCCGCCCGCGCGCTTCTGGCAGGGGCCGCACCCGGATGCTAGGGTCGCGATCTAACCCATGAAAAATCCTAGGGAAATTCTCGTCCGGGGCCCGAACTGGACGGGCGACGTCGTGATGGCGACGCCCGGCTTCCGGGCGCTCCGCGCGGGGTTTCCCGAGGCGCGCATCGCGCTCCTGCTGCGCGCGAGCCAGCTCCCCCTCCTCGCGGGCGCGCCCTGGTTCGACGAGCGCCTCCCGCTCGCCGAGGGCGGCGGCGCGCTCGCGCCGCTTCGCGAGGGGCTCGCGCTCCGCGGCCGCCGCTTCGACCTCGGCGTGTGTCTCCCCGACTCGTTCTCCTCCGCCCTCCTCATGCGCGCGGCCGGCGTCCGCCACGTCGTGGGCTACGCGCGGGGGGGCCGGCGCTTCCTTCTCCACCAGCCGGTGCCGCTGCCTTCGGCCGCGCGCGCCGGGCGAGGCGGCCCGCTCGTCCCGCGCGAGCTGCACGTGCTCGGCCTCGTGGAGGCGGTCGGCGGCCCGGCGCGCGGGACGCATCTCGAGCTCTTCGTGACCGACGAGGAGGAGGCCGAGGCCGCGGCCGCGTGCGCCGGCGCGGGCCTCGACGCCGGCGCGCCGCTCGCCCTCCTCGCGCCGGGCGCGAGCTTCGGCCCCTCGAAGCAGTGGCCTCCGGGGCACTTCGCGCGCGCGGCGGACCTCCTCGCGGAGGCGGGCGCACAGGTCGCGCTCGTCGGCGCGCCCGGCGAGCGCGCCCTCGCGGCGCGCATCGCGGCGGCGATGCGAAGCCGTCCCGCGGACCTCACCGGGAACGTCGGCCTCGGCGCGCTCAAGGCGCTCGTCCGGCGCGCGCGCGTCGTGCTCTGCAACGACGCCGGCCTGCGCCACGTCGCCGCGGCGTTCGGCGTCCCGTGCGTGGTCCTCATGGGCCCGACGAGCCTCGAGAAGACGGCGCTGAACCTCGAGCGCGTCCAGATCCTCACCGAGGACGTCCCCTGCCGGCCGTGCTACCTGCGCGAGTGTCCCATCGACCACCGCTGCCTCGCGCGCATCGCGCCCGAGCGCGCGGTGGCGGCGGCGCTCCCCGCGCTCCGGCCCGAGGGCGCCTCGCCGGTGCGGGGGGCCGCGTGATCGACCTCAGCATCGTGATCGTGAGCTGGAACGGCCGCGCGCTGCTCGAGGCGTGCCTCGAGTCCGTCGAGCGGGAGGTGCGCGGGCGCGCGGCGCCCGACCGGATCGAGACGGAGACGCTCGTCGTCGACCAGGCCTCGCAAGACGGCTCCGCCGCCGCGGTGCGGGCGCGCTTTCCGTGGGCCGAGCTGATCGAGCTCCCTCGCAACGTCGGCTACGCGGCGGGCAACAACGCCGGGCTGCGCCGCGCGCGCGGCCGCCACTGCGTCCTCCTCAACAACGACACCGTCGTGCTCCCGGGCGCGCTCGAGCGCTGCGTCCGCTACCTCGACGCGAACCCGGCGGTCGGCGTCGTGGGGCCGCAGCTCGTGGACCCCGACGGGCACAAGCAGAACTCGGTGCACAGCGTGCCCAACCTCGTGAGCGAGGTCGTCCCGAAGTCGCTGCTCGAGACGATCGCGCCGCTGCGCTACCCCTCGAAGCGCTACGAGCACCCCGGCCCGATCGCGGTCGAGGCCGTGCTCGGCGCGTGCCTCGTCGTGCGCCGCGAGGTGCTGGAGACGGCGGGGCTGCTGCCCGAGGACTACTTCATGTTCCTCGAGGAGACGGACTGGTGCTGGCGCATCCGGCGCGCGGGCTGGAAGGTGGTGCACCTGCCGGACGTGCGGGTGATCCACCACCACGGCGCGACGAGCAAGAAGCGCCTTCCCGCCGAGACGCGGATCGAGTACCACCGCTCGCTGTACCACTTCTACGAGAAGAACCGCGGGCCGTCCGTGGCGCGCGCGGCGTTCGCCCTCCGCGTGGCGAAGACCGCGCTCCGCGTGGCGACGGGCTGGGTCGCCGCGCCGCTCTCGCGGGGCCGGAGAGCGCGCTGGATCGAGGACGTGCGCCTCCTCGCCTGGCATCTGCGCGGGCGCCCGGCCGGCGCGGGGCTCGCGCGGCTCGCGGCCGGGGAGCAGCCGGGATGAGGGTCCTCGTCACGGGGGGCGCGGGCTTCGTGGGCTCGCACCTGGTCGACGCGCTCGTCGCCGCGGGCTGCGAGGTGCGCGTCCTCGACGCGCTCGCGGCGCAGGTCCACGGCGCGGACCGGAAGCGCCCGGCGTACCTCCACCCCGCCGCGGAGCTCGTCGTCGGCGACCTCCTCGACCGCGCCGCGCTCGCCTCCGCCCTCGAGGGCGTGGAGGCCGTGGTGCACCAGGCCGCAGCCGTCGGCGTGGGCCAGTCGATGTACGAGATCGCGCGCTACGTGCGCGAGAACAGCCTGGGGACCGCCGTCCTGCTCGAGGAGGTCGTCGCGCGCCGCGGAGCGATCCGGCGTCTCGTGGTGGCGTCGTCGATGTCGATCTACGGCGAAGGGCTCTACCTCGACGCCGGCGGCCGCCCGGTGTTCCCGCCGCCGCGGCGCGCGGAGCAGGTGGCCGCGCGCGAGTGGGAGCTGCGCGACGAGGCGGGCCGCGCGCTCGTCCCGGCGCCGACGCCCGAGACGAAGCCGCTGTGCCCGACGTCGGTGTACGCCGTGACCAAGCGCGATCACGAGGAGCTCTGTCTCGCGGTGGGCGCGGCGTACGAGATCCCGACGGTGGCGCTGCGCTACTTCAACGTGTATGGGCCGCGCCAGTCGCTCTCGAACCCCTACACGGGCGTCCTCGCCATCTTCGCCTCCCGCATCCTGAACCGCCGCCGGCCGCTCGTCTACGAGGACGGCCTCCAGACGCGGGACTTCGTGCACGTCTCGGACGTCGCGCAGGCGAACCGGCTCGCGCTCGAGCGCCCCGAGGCGGCGGGGCGCGTGTACAACGTGGGCACCGGCCGCGCGACCCGCATCCTCGAGGTGGCCGAGCGCCTCGGCGCCGCGCTCGGGGCGGCGGAGCCGCCCGACGTCCCGGGCCGCTTCCGCGCCGGCGACGTCCGCCACTGCGTCGCCGACGTGACGCGGATCCGGCGCGAGCTCGGCTACGAGCCGCGCGTCGCGTTCGCGGAGGGGCTGCGCGAGCTCCTCGACTGGGTGCGCGAGCAGCCCGCGGAGGACCGCCTCGACGAGGCGACGCGCGAGCTCGCGGCGCGGGGGCTGGCCCGGTGAGCGCGGCGCGCGGTGCGCGGCTCGACGTGCGGCGGCTCGAGCGCCTCGTCGACTCCTTCGAGCGGCTGCGCGTCCTCGTCGTCGGGGACGCGATGATCGACGAGTACCTCTGGGGCGAGGTCGAGCGGGTGAGCCCCGAGGCGCCCGTCCCGGTGGTGCACGTGCAGCGCGAGTCCATCACGCTCGGCGGCGCGGGCAACGTGCTGCGCAACGCGCTCGCCATGGGCGCCGACGCGCTCCTCTGCGCGGCGGTGGGCGACGACCGGGCCGGCGAGCGGCTCGTCGACCTGCTGAAGGAGCTCGGTGCGGATCCCTCCGGGGTCGTGCGCGTCGAGGGGCGGCCCACGACGCGGAAGACGCGCGTCGAGGCGCGCTCGCAGCAGATGCTGCGCTTCGACCGCGAGACGGACGCGCCGCTTCCCGAGGAGGCGGTCGCCCGGCTCGAGCGCGTCCTCCTCGACGCGCTCCCGCGCGTGCACGGCGCGATCCTCGAGGACTACGGCAAGGGGCTCCTCGTCCCGGCCGTCGTGCGCCGCTGGATGCGCCGGCTGCGGGCGGCCGAGGTCCCGGTGACGGTCGATCCCAAGGGACACCTCGAGGCGTACCGCGGCGCGAGCCTCGTGAAGCCGAACGTGCGCGAGGTCGAGGTGCTGACGGGGCTGCCGGTGCGCACGCGCGAGCAGCTCGCAGGCGCGGTGGCCAAGCTGCGCCGGCGGCTCGGCGGGAGCGCGGTGATCGTGACCCGCGGTGCCGACGGCATGACGGTCTTCGACGACGTCGCGGCTGGGATCGACGTCCCGATCGAGCGCTGCGAGGTGTTCGACGTCCAGGGCGCCGGGGACACCGCGATCACGGCGCTCACGCTGGCGCGGCTCGCGGGCGCGACGCTGCTCGAGGCCGCCGTGATCGGGAACGCCGCGGCGTCCGTGGTGGTGCGCAAGGTGGGGACCGCGACGGCGACCGCGCGCGAGATCCGCCGCCGCCTGCCGGCCGCCGCGGCGGCGGTGCGCCGGGCGGGGACGCTGCGGTGATCGCCAGCATGACCGGCTTCGGGCGGGCCGAGCTCGAGGTGGCCGGCGCGGCCTTCCAGCTCGAGGTGCGGAGCGTGAACCAGCGCCACCTCGACCTCCAGGTGCGGCTCCCGCGCGCCCTCGCGCGCTTCGAGCCCGACGTGCGACGGCGGCTGCACGGCCGCTTCGCGCGCGGGAAGGTGGAGGTCACGGTCACCGCGCGCGCGGGCGCGCCCATGGAGTCGCTGCGCATCGACGAGGAGGTCGCGGCGCGTTACGTGCAGGCGGCGCGCTCGCTCGCCGCGCGCCACGGGCTCGGCGGCGCGCTCGACGTGGGACGCCTCCTCGCGCTCCCGGGCGTCGCGCGGCTCGCGGAGCCGGAGCTGCCCGACGAGGCGCTCGGGCAAGCGCTCGCCGAGGCGGCGTCGCGCGCGGCGGACGAGGCGCTCGCGATGCGGCGCGCCGAGGGCGAGGCGCTCGAGCGGGAGCTGCGCGAGCGGCTCGCGGGCGTGGACGCGCTGGTCGAGCGCCTCTCGGAGCGCACCGGCGCGGTGCAGGCGGCGGCGCGCGAGCGCCTCCGCAAGCGCGCGGAGCAGCTCGCGGCCGAGACCGGCGTCGTCGACCCGGCGCGGCTCGCGCAGGAGATCGTCTGGGCCGCGGACCGGCTCGACGTCACGGAGGAGCTCGTGCGGCTGCGCAGCCACGCCGAGCAGTTCCGCGCGGCGTTCGACCTCGGCGCCGGCGGGGTGGGGCGGCGGCTCGAGTTCCTGCTGCAGGAGATGGGGCGCGAGGCGAACACGGTCGGCTCGAAGGCCGGCGACGCCCCGGTCGCGCACCTGGTCGTGGAGCTCAAGACCGAGCTCGAGCGGATGCGCGAGCAGGTGCTCAATGTCGAGTAAGGCGCGTCCCGCGGGCCCCGTGGACGGCCGCGCCGCGGCGCCGCCGCGCATGCTGAACGTCGGCTACGGCAACCTCGTCGCCGCGGCGCGCGTGATCGCGATCGTCTCCCCGCAGTCGTCCCCGATGCGGCGCCTGCGCGAGGAGGCGGGCGGGCGCGGGAAGCTCGTCGACGCGACGCAGGGCCGGCGCACGCGCTCGATCCTCGTGACGGACAGCGACCACGTGATCCTCTCCGCGATCAACCCGGAGACGATCGCCGCGCGCCTCGAGCAGGGCGACGAGGGTGGCGGCGAATCCTGAGCCTGCGCCGAGCCGGCGCGGCATCCCGTTCGTCGTGTCCGCGCCGTCCGGGACCGGGAAGACCACGGTGTGCCGGGCGCTGGTGGCGTCCGATTCGAATCTCCGCTTCTCCGTGTCGCACACGACGCGCGCGCCACGGCCCGGCGAGCGCGACGGCGTCGACTACTGGTTCGTCTCGCGCGAGCGGTTCGCCGAGCTCGCGGCGGAGGGCGCCTTCCTCGAGCACGCCGAGTACGCCGGCAACCGCTACGGCACGAGCCGCGCCGCGATCGACGGCCCGCTCGCGAAGGGCGTCGACCTCCTGCTCGAGATCGACGTGCAGGGCGCGCGCCAGATCCGCGCGCGCCGCCCGGACGCGCGCCTCGTGTTCCTGCTGCCGCCCTCGCGCGAGGCGCTCGAGGCGCGGCTGCGCGGGCGCGGGAGCGACGGCCCCGACGTGATCCGCGCGCGCCTCGAGCTCGCGCGCCGCGAGCTCGAGGCGGTGGAGCTCTTCGACTACGTCGTCGTGAACGAAGCGCTCGACCGCTGCGTCGCCGCCGTACGCGAGATCGTCGACGCCGAGCGCCGCGGCGCGGGAGCCGACGCGCGCCGCGTGCACGGGCGCGACGTCGTGTGGCCGGCGCGGGCGGGGCTGTTGCGCTGAGACGCCGAAACGGCGTTCGGAACGGGGCGCGCCGGGATTCCTCGCGCGTGCACCGGTGGTCTCCCGTACGAGCCCTGCGTCGCTCCGCGAGTCCGCTTCGGGCGGGACTTCCCTCCGAAGCTCGCACAACGCCCGCGCCGGCTGGCCGAGATGACGGTGTGCCACCCGCTACACTGGCCGCATGCCCACGCGCAAGGATTCGCACCGCCACGCCGCGTCCTCGCAGGCCGGCGCCCCGCTCCTGCACCGCCCCGTCCACGAAGCGCGCGCGCTCGACGAGCTGCTGGAGGGCTCGTACCCGTCGTTCGGCGGCGGCTTCCTGCGCCGCGTCTGGGCGCTGCTCGACGAGGCGGTCGGGCTCGGGCTTCCGATGACGCTCTCGGTCGCGGGGCCGGTGACCGCTTCGGGGCAGCACTACGCGTGGCTCAACCCGCTTCTGGACACCGGCTGGTTCGGCTGGATCTCGGTCACGGACGCGATCTGCTACCACGACGGCCACCGCGCGCTCGAGTCGGTGCGCGAGGGCGACTTCCGCGAGGTCCCGATCTTCGGCGACGACGCGCAGCTCCGCGACGAGGAGATCATCCGCATCACCGACATCGGCTTTCCCGAGTCGGTGCTGCTCGACACGGACGCGTGGCTGTGCGCGCTGCTCCGGCGGCCCGAGTTCCAGCGCAAGATGACGGGCTGCGAGTTCCGCCACCTGCTGGGCCGCCACTACGCGGCCGCCGAGCGGGCCGTGAACGCGCGGGAAGGGCTGCTCGCGCTCTGCGCGCGCAAGGCGATCCCCGTCTTCGTCGGCGCGCCGGCGGACGGGAGCGTCTTCCTCAACTCCGTGAAGCTCTGGGCCGAGCGCGAGGCGGGAGGACCCGGCTACGCGTTCGAGCTCGACCTCCACGGCGAGGTGTTCGAGTCGTGCGCGTACCACCACTGGGGCCTGTTCGAGTCGGAGGCGCGCAACCTCGGCACGCTGATCCTCGGCGGCGGCGTGCCGAAGAACTACAACCTCCAGCCCGAGCCGGCACTCTCGCAGATCTTCGGGTTCGAGGACGCGCGCGGCTTCCTGTACGACGTCCAGATCACGACCGCGCCCGTGACCGACGGCTCGCTCTCGAGCTGCCCGCCGGCCGAGGCGGTGACCTGGGGCAAGGTCGACAAGGCGCACTATCGCCGCACGACCGAGAGCTTCCAGTGCGACTACTCGGTGGTGATGCCGATCCTGACGAAGGCGCTCCTCGAGAAGCGCGATCGCCTGGCGCGCCTGCGCGACGAGCTCGGCGAGGAGACGCTGCGCGAGCGCCACCCCGAGGCCCGCGGCTACCTGCGCGACCCGGCCGGCTACCGCCTGTACGACCGCCGCGAGGAGCTGATGAAGCGGCTGCTCGCGCGGGTCGCCGCGCGGCGCGATTGAGGCGCCCGCGGGGCTCCGATACCTTCGCCAACGCGCCGATCCCACAGGGGAAACCGCGTCTCCCGGGGGCCGCCGGGGACCCGGGGGGGCGGCCGGAGCGGGATGCTGCGCTTCAACGACATCGCCGATCGCATCCTGGAGTACGACCCGGAGTGCGACCTCACGCTGCTCCAGCGGGCGTACGTGTTCTCGGCGAAGGTCCACGAGGGGCAGGAGCGGCTCTCGGGCGAGCCCTACCTCGTCCACCCGCTCGAGGTGGCCGGCATCCTCGCCGAGATGCGGCTCGACGCGCTCACCATCGCGGCCGGCCTCCTGCACGACACGGTCGAGGACACGCTCGCGTCCGTCGAGGAGGTGCGGCGGCTGTTCGGCGACCAGGTCGCCTTCCTGGTCGAGGGCCTCACGAAGATCTCGAAGCTGGAGTTCAAGTCCGCCAAGGAGCGCCAGGCCGAGAACTTCCGGAAGATGCTCGTCGCGATGTCGAAGGACATCCGCATCCTCCTGATCAAGCTGGCCGACCGGCTCCACAACATGCGCACCCTCGAGTACATGGACGAGGAGGCGCGGCGGCGGATCGCGCAGGAGACGGAGGAGATCTACGTCCCGCTGGCGCATCGCCTCGGCATCGACTGGGTGCGGCGCGAGCTGGCGGACCTCGCCTTCCGCGCGCTCCACGCGGAGGCGGCGGCCGAGCTCGAGCGCACGCTGAAGGGCAGCCGCAAGCAGCGCCAGCGCTACGTGGAGGAGGTGATCGGGGCGCTCTCCAGCAAGCTGGCGGCGGCGGGCCTCGTCGCGGAGGTGACGGGGCGCCAGAAGGAGCTCGCGTCCGTCCACCAGAAGATGCAGTCGCAGGGCGTCACGCTGGACGAGATCTACGACGTGATCGCGTTCCGCGTGGTGCTCCAGGGCGGGCGCGAGGCCTGCTACGGCGCGCTCGGCATCGTGCACTCGCTCTGGGCGCCGGTGCCGGCGCGCTTCAAGGACTACGTCGCGCTGCCGAAGCCGAACGGGTACCAGTCGCTGCACACGACCGTGATCGGCCCCTACGGCGAGCGGATGGAGGTGCAGATCCGCACCCAGGACATGCACCGCAACGCGGAGTTCGGCATCGCCGCGCACTGGAAGTACAAGGAGGGCGGCGAGCGCAGCCCGCGCGAGGACGAGAAGTTCGACTGGCTGCGCCAGCTCATGGAGCGCCAGCAGGAGCTCGACGACCCGCACGAGTTCCTCGACGTGCTGAAGGTCGACCTGTTCCCGGACGCGACGTTCGTCTTCACGCCGAAGGGCGACGTCGTGAACCTGCCGAAGGGCGCGACGCCGGTGGACTTCGCGTTCGCGATCCACAGCCAGGTCGGCGAGCGCTGCGCCGGCGCGCGGGTGAACGGGAAGATGGTCCCGCTGAAGCACGTGCTGCGGGACGGCGACACGGTCGAGATCCTGACGAACCCGGCGCAGCGGCCGAGCAAGGACTGGCTCGACTTCGTCGTCTCGGGCCGCGCCCGGAGCAAGATCCGGCACGTGATCCGCATCGCGGAGAACCAGCGCGCGCGCGACCTCGGCCGCTCGCTCCTCGAGAAGGAGATGCGCCAGGCGGGGCTCTCGCTGGCGCGCGCGCTCGAGCGGGGAGAGCTCGACGAGGTGGCGCGCGTGCGCGCGCGCGGGAACCTGGACGACCTTCTCGCCGCGGTCGGCTACGGGCGCGTGCCGGCTGCGACCGTCGTGCGGGCGCTGAAGCCCGACTGGCGGCCCGAGCCCGAGAGCGAGCGCGAGAAGCGCCCCCCGCGCGCGCCGAAGCGGCTGCGCGATCTCTTCCGCCGCCCGCCGCGCACGTCGAGCACCGGGATCCGCGTGGAGGGGCAGGGCGACGTCCTGGTCCGCTTCGCCAACTGCTGCGCTCCGCTTCCCGGCGACGACGTGGTCGGCTTCGTGACCCGCGGCCGCGGCATCACGGTGCACCAGAAGGACTGCCGCGTCGTCTTCCATCTCGACAAGCAGCGGCGCGTGGACGTGGAGTGGGACGCGGAGGCGCAGGTGGCGCGCCGCATCCGCATGAGAGTCACCTCCCGCGACGAGCCCGGCCTCCTCGCGAAGGTGACGAAGACGATCTCCGCCGCGGGCGTCAACATCGGGGCGGCGCGCGTCACCACGCACCCCGACCGGACCGCCACGCAGAGCTTCGACCTCTGGGTGACCGACGTCCGCACGCTCGCCGCGGTCATGAAGGAGATCGAGCGCATCAAGGGCATCCTGTCGGTGGAGCGCGTGCGCGCGTGAGCGCGCCGGGCGCGCCCGCGGCGTGAAGGTCCTCCTTCTCACCGGCGACTGGAAGTGGACGGGGCCGGCCGCGCCGATGCTCGAGCTGGCGGGCGGCCTCGCCGCGCGCGGGCACGAGGTCGCGGTGGCCTGCCCGGAGCCCCCGGAGCCGGGGCTGCGCGGCGTGGCGGGCGAGGCGCGGGCGCGCGGCCTCGAGCCCGCGCTCGCGCTCGGGCGCGGGCGCGGGGCGCGGCCCGTGGCCGACGCCGCGGACGCGCGCCGGCTGCGCGCGCTCGTCGCGGCGCGCGGCTTCGACGTCCTGCACGCCTGGCACACCCGCGACCATGTCCTCGCGCTCCGCGCTGCGGGCCTGCGCAGGAGCCGCCGGCGCGCGGCCGTCGTGCGCTCGTGGCGCAAGGCCGAGCCGCTGCCGCGGGCGCCGTGGCAGCGTTGGCTCTTCGGGCCCGGGACGGACGGCCTTCTGTGCGTCTCGCCCGGCGTCGCGGCCGCGTGTCGGCCGGCGCGACGCGGCCGCCCGCTGCGCGGCGCCTTCGGCGCCGTCGACCTGGAGCGCTTCGCGCCCCGCGCGCCCGATCCCGCGCTGCGCGCCGCGCTCGGGCTCGCGCCCGAGCACCGCGTGGTGGGCATCGTGGCGCGCGTCCAGCCGCATCGGCGCTTCGAGCTCCTCCTCGCCGCCGCCGCGCAGCTGTTCCGCGAGGAGCCGAGCGCCCGGCTGCTCGTCGTCGGCCGCGGCACCCGGCGCGCCGCCCTGGCCGAGGAGCCGGCCCGCCGGCTCGGCCTCGAGGGCCGCGTGGTGTTCGCGGGCTACCGGAGCGGGGACTACGCGGACGTGCTGCGCTGCATCGACGTCTTCACGTTCCTCGTCCCCGGGAGCGACGGCACCTGCCGCGCGCTCCTCGAGGCGGCCGCGTGCGGGATCCCGGCCGTGACGACGCGGCGTGGCGCGCTGCCCGAGATCGTCGCCGACGGCGAGACCGGCCTCCTCGCCGACGAGACGCCCGCCGCCTTCGCGGGCGCCCTGCGCCGCCTGGTCGCGGACGCCGACCTCCGGCGCGCGTACGGCGCCGCGGCGCGAAAGCGCGCGGAGACGCTCTTCGCGCCGCCCGTGCTCGCCGCCGAGGTGGAGCGGCTCTACGCCGATGCGCTCGCCGCCTCGGGCGCGTCGCCGAGGCCCTGGAGCGAGACCAGCTCGCGGTAGAGCGCGCTCCTCGCGAGGAGCTCGTCGTGCGTGCCGCACGCCGCGACCTGGCCGCGCTCGAGGACCACGATGCGGTCCGCGTGCCGCACGGTCGAGAGCCGGTGCGCGATCACGAGCGTCGTGCGCCCCTCGCGCAGGCTCTCGATGGCGCGCTGCACGGCGGCCTCGCTCTTCGCGTCGAGCGAGCTCGTCGCCTCGTCGAAGACGAGGATCGCCGGGTTCCGCACGATCGCGCGGGCGATGGTGACGCGCTGCCGCTGGCCGCCCGAGAGACGCACGCCCGCGTCGCCGACGTCGGTCTCGAAGCCGTCGGGCAGCTCGTGCACGAACTCGAGCACGTGGGCGGCGGCGGCCGCGCGCTCCACCTCGGCGTCGCTCGCGTCCTGCGCCCCGTAGCGGATGTTGTCGCGGATCGAGCCGGCGAAGAGGAAGGGGTCCTGCGTCACCACGGCCGCGCGGTCGAGGAGCGAGCGGCGCGCGAAGCGGCGCACGTCGACGCCGTCGATCGAGATCGTGCCGCGGTCGGGCTCGAAGAAGCGCAGCAGGAGGTCGACGAGCGTGGTCTTCCCCGACCCGGTGCGGCCGACGATCGCGACCGTCTCGCCGGCGCGGACGTCGAGGGTCACGTCGCGCAGCACCGGCTCGCGCCCGTAGCTGAAGGAGACGCCGTCGAAGCGGATGCCCTCGCGCACCCCCTCGAACGGCTGCGCGTCCGGCGGGTCGGGCGGCTCGCCGGGCGCGTCGAGCAGCTCGAAGAAGCGCTCGGCGGCCGGCATCGCGTCCTGGAGCTGCGTCCAGGCCTTCGTGAGGTCCTTCATCGGGCGGTAGGTGACCTGCATCGCGAGGGCGAACGCGAGCAGCGTCCCGAGCGAGACGCCCCAGTGGTTCACGACGAGGAGCATCCCGACGAGGACCACCGCGACCCCGATCACGTTGTTGAGGCCCTCGACGAAGGTGCGCGCCAGGGCGCGGTTCTTCACCACCTTCATGTTGCGGCGGAAGTAGCGCATGTTCTCGCGCTCGAAGTGCTCGGACTCGACGGCCTCCGCGCGGAACGCCTTGATCACCTTGATGCCCGCCAGGATCTGCACGAGGCGCTGGGTCACGCCGGCGAGGCTCTCCTGCCGGCGCCGGGAGGCCTTCCGGATGCGGCGCCCGAAGAGGGCGATGATGCCGGCGACGAGGGGCGCCGAGACCGCGACGGTCAGCGTGAGCTCCCACGAGATCCAGCACAGGAGCGCGACGCCGAGGACGAGCGCGAGCCCGTTCTGGAGCACCTCCGCGAACACGAGGTCGAGGGCGGTGTGCGCGCGGGTCGCGTCGTTGATGGTGCGGGAGAGCATCTCGCCGCGCGCGACGCCGTGGTGGAAGCCGAGCGGGAGCGAGAGGAGCTTGCGGCAGAGCTGCTGCTGGATGTCCACGAGGACGCGCCCGAGCGTCCAGTCGACGAGGTAGATCTGCCCGAAGTGGGCGATCGGGAGCAGCACCACGAGCGCGAGCGCGGCGAGCACGATGAGCCCGAGGCTCTCCCGGGCGCGGGCCTCGAGGCGGGCGCGCAGCTCGCGCTCCGCCGCGTCGGCGCCCGGCTCCGCCTCGGCGGCGGCCGGCGGCGGCGCGGTCGCCGCGCCGACGCCCGGGACGCTCGCCAGCACGTCGCGCAGGCCGGGGACGCCGCTCGCGCTCACCTGCGGGAGCACGTCGTCGACGAGCGGCTTCACGAGCCAGGCGCGCAGGTAGCGCGCGCCCGAGTACGCGCCCGAGCAGGCGATCCCGACGGCGAGGATCGCCACGTACGGGCGGGCGTAGCCGAGGAGGCGCGCGTAGAGCCGGGCGGTCGAGCGGCGCTCCCCCGCCGCGGCCTCGCGGCCGAACGCCGTCGTCGCCTCCGCCATGGAGCTCCCCTCGGCCGGCCCGCGCGGCCGCGGGCGCCCCGTCAGCCGAGCGCCGGCCGCGGGAGCGCGGCGGCGATGGTATCCCCGGCCTGCCAGCCGAGCAGAAGGTCACCCTCGGGGCCGAGGCCCGCCAGCTCTTCGCGCGGGAGCGCGAAGACGGGGGGCTTGAGCGGCGTCCGGATCTCGACCTCCGTGGGCCAGCCGCCGCCCGCGCCCGCCGGGTCGGCGAGCGCGAGCTCGTCGTCCCACACGGGCCGCGGCGCCTCGGCCACGCGCGCGAGGCGCTGCTCCGAGAAGGGCAGGAGGCGGCGCACCGCGGCCTCGATCCGGTCGTGCGCGGCCGCGAGGTCCGCGCCGTCGTCGACGGCCATCGACGCCGTGAGGTCGTGGTAGCGGACCCCCCGCTCGCTCGCGTGGAGCGTGAGGCGAACGGGGTCGTCGCCCTCGTCGAGGAGGAGCACGCGGTCCGCCATCGCCTCGGGCAGCACCTCGGGCACGACGCGGAGCTGCACCGCGGCGCGCCGCCGCGGCGGGGGCGCGACCCGGAGGAACGCGTCCACCTCGCCGCCCGCTCCGGCCAGGAACTCCGCGAGGCGGCCGGGGGGCGCGTTCAGGACCAGCGCGCGGCCGAGCCAGGCGTCGCGCGCGCGGCGCATGACGAGGCCCGGGTGGCCCTCGATCTCGACCAGCTCGAACGCGCCGGGCGCGGTGCGGATCTCGCCGTGCACCTGCTCGAGGCGCCGGCGCAGGAGCGCGCGGACGCCGCGGCCGGGCGCGAAGCGGACGGCGCCCTCGAGCGGCGCGCCGAGCAGGCGCGCGCGCGCCTCCGGCGAGGGGAGGGCGCTCGCGAGGTTGGAGAGCGCGCGCACCTGGGCGTCGAGGAGCCGCGCGAGGGCGGGCTCCGGGCGCGAGAGCGAGGCCGGGAGGCCGCGCAGATGGCGCCCGGAGCCCGCGGCCCCGGCGCGCGGCGCGGCCCCCCGCCGCACGGCGCGGCGGACGACGGGCGTCTCGAGCAGCGTCTCGGCCTCGGCCTGCGCCGCCGACTCCAGCCCGCGCAGCGCGTCGCGCGCGAGCTCCGGCTTCGCGAGGCCCCAGGCCACCCACTCCTCCTGCGTCCGGGCGGGCGAGCCGACGTCGACGCGCACCTCCCGGTCCACCACCTGGTAGGCGGTCTCCTGGCGCTCGAGGCCGCGCCGCTCGATGGGCGGGACGCCGAGCGCCGTGAGGCAGGTCTGGAGCACGCCGTCGGGCCGGGCGCCCGCCGCGTAGAAGGGCTCGAGGAGGAGCGGCGGCGTGCGCGCGGCCGCGTCCTCCGCGACGACGAGGACGCGCGCGCCCGCCATTCCGATCCGCACCGCCGCGACGAGCCCCGGAAGCGCGCTCCCGAGCACGACGACGTCCCAGCGCCGCGCGCGCAGGCGGCCGTCGGGGCCGTCGAGCGCGATCGACTTCATCCGCCGCGGCGCTCCTCGAGCGCCTCGTAGCGGAGCGGCGGGTCCTCGTCGCGCGCCTTGCGCTCGACCACGCCGATCTCGTACGCGCGCTCGCCCATGGCCTGGAGCCTTTCGCACACGTCGCGAGCCGCGAGCCGCGGCACGACGAGCACCATGCCGATCCCGCAGTTGAAGACGCGCAGCATCTCGGCGTCCGCGATCTCGCCGTGGCGCTGGAGGAACTCGAAGATCGGCGGGCGCGGCCAGGCGCCCGGGTCGATGCGCGCCCGCACGCCGCGCGGGAGGACGCGCGGGACGTTGCCGTCGAAGCCGCCTCCCGTCACGTGGACGACCCCGTGGATCGTGAAGTCGCGCAGCAGGTTGAGCACGGGCTTCACGTAGATCCGGGTCGGCGCGAGGAGGGCGCCCGCGATCGACGTGTTGAGCTCCGGCGGCGCGTCGCGCAGGTCGAAGCGCCCGGCGCGGACGCCCTGGTCCACGATCGCGCGCACGAGCGAGTAGCCGTTGCTGTGGACGCCGCTCGAGGCCAGGCCGATCAGGACGTCGCCGACCCCGATCGAGGAGCCGTCGATCAGGCGGTCGCGCTCGACGACGCCCACCCCGAAGCCCACGAGCTCGAGATCGCGCTTCGCGTAGACGCCCGGCATCGTGGCCGTCTCGCCGCCGAGGAGCGCGCAGCCGGCGCGCCGGCATCCCTCGGCGACGCCGCGCAGCGCCTCGGCCGCGATCGCGGAGTCGAGCTCGCCCATCGCGAGGTAGTCGAGGAAGACGAGCGGCTCCGCGCCCTGGACGACGAGGTCGTTCACGACCATGGCGACGCAGTCGATGCCGACGGTGTCGTAGCGTCCGAGCTCGGCCGCCAGCTTCAGCTTCGTGCCGACCCCGTCGGCGCTCGCGACGAGGACCGGGTCGCGGTAGCGCTCGGGCGTCTTGAACAGGCCGGCGAAGCCGCCGATGGAGGAGAGCACCTCGGGGCGGAACGTCCCGCGCGCGATCTCCTTGACCTCGTCGATGAAGCCCTCGTCGTGGTCGAGGTCCACCCCGGCGCGGGCGTAGGAAGGGGCGCTCGGCGGCGGCCCGGGCTCGTGGCGGCGAGGCACGCCGCAGGGATAGGCGACCCGTCGAATCGGGTCAATCGGAGGGCGCCGTGCTAGGGTCCCGCCCGGTGAAGATCGCGGTGGTCATCCCCGCGCTCTGCGAAGCCGACCGCATCCAGTTCGCCGTCCACAGTGCCCGGGCGCCCGAGGTAGAGGTCGTCGTGGTCGACGGCGGGAGCCGAGACGCGACGCGCGAGCGCGCCCGGGACGCCGGGGCGCGCGTGCTCGAGTGCGAGCGCGGGCGCGCGCGACAGCTCGCCGAGGGCGTGCGCGCGACGGCGGCCGAGGCGCTCGTCTTCCTGCACGCCGACACGCGGCTTCCGCCCGGCTACGCGGAGGCGGTGCGCGGCGCGCTCGCCGACCCGGCCGTGGCGGGCGGCGCGTTCGCCTTCCGCTTCGGCCCGGCGCCGGGGGCGGGGCCGCTCGTGCGCCTCGGGCTGCGCCTCGTCGAGGCGGGCGCGCGGCTCCGCGTGGCGCTCCTGCGGCTTCCGTACGGCGATCAGGCCCTCTTCGCCCGCCGCGCGGCGCTCGAGCGGGCGGGCGGCGTGCCGCAGGCGCCCATCATGGAGGACCTCGACCTCCTGGCCGCGCTCCGGCGCGTCGGCCGCGTCGCGCTCCTCCCCCTCGCGGTGACCACCTCGCCGCGCCGCTACGTCGAGGGCGGCGTGGTCCGCACCTGGGCGAGGAACGCCCTGGCGCTCGCCGGCTACTACGCCGGCGCCGACCGCGCGCGCCTCGCCGCGTGGTACGGGCGGTGAGCGCCGCCGCCGCGGCCGCGACGGCGCCCGCGCCGCTCGGGCGGCGCGCCATGCTGGCCCGCCTCGCCGGCTACATGCGGCACGAGCGCCGGCTCTACGCGCTCGGCGTCGCGACCACGCTCGGCTACACCGCCTGCTTCGTCGCCGTCCCGATCCTGGTCGGCTGGTCGGTCCAGGCGGTGCAGGACGGGCTCGGCGCCGCCGAGATCTCGCGCCGCACGGCGTGGCTCGCCGGCGCGACCGTCCTGCGCTCCGTGCTCCGCTACTTCTCGCGCACCCAGGTGTTCCACGCGGCGCGCGAGATCGAGTACGCGATGCGCAACGACCTCTTCGCGCACCTCCAGCGCCTGCCGCAGTCGTTCTTCGCGCGTTGGCGCACGGGCGACCTCATGAGCCGCTGCGTGAACGACCTCACGGCGGTGCGGCTCCTGCTCGGCCCCGGGCTCCTCTCCGTGATCCAGAACCCGATCCTCTTCGTCGCCACCTTCGCCGCCATGTTCGCGCTCGACGCCTGGCTCGCGTTCCTCGTGCTGCTCCCGTACCCGCTCTTCGTCCTGATCGCGCGCGCGTTCGGGCGCGCGATGCACGCGAACAATCTCGCGATGCAGGTCGGCCAGGCGGAGCTCGCCAGCCAGCTCCAGGAGGCGGTCGCCGGCATCGCGGTCGTGAAGGCGTACGCGATGGAGGACGCCGTGCGGCGTCGCTTCGAGGCGGCGAGCGACGACCTCTACCACCGGGTGCTGCGGGTGGTGCGCGTCGACGGCGGCATGCAGGCGGTGGTCGGGCTCCTCCCGATGCTCGGGATGTGGGTCGTCTTCGCGGTGGGCGGCGGCGAGATCCGCTCGGGTCGGATGCAGCTCGCCGACTTCTTCACCTTCACGATGTACATCTACGAGCTCACCTTCCCGACCTTCATCCTCGGCTGGGTGTTCGCGCTCGTGCAGCGCGGCACGGCCGCGATGCAGCGGATCGACGAGGTGCTCGCCGTGGAGCCGTCGATCGCCGACCGGCCGGACGCGGTCGCGCCCGCCGCGCTGCGGGGCGAGATCGAGTTCCGCGACCTCACGTTCCGCTACGGCGACGAGGGCCGCCCGCCGGCGCTCGAGCATTTCTCGCTGCGCGTCCCGGCGGGCTCGGTGCTCGGCGTCGTCGGCCCCGTCGGCGCCGGGAAGACCACGCTCGCCTCCTTGATCCCGCGCCTTCTCGAGGTGCCGGAGGGCACGCTCCTGCTCGACGGCGTGGACGTGAACCGGATCCCGCTGCGCACGCTGCGCGCCGCGATCGCGATGGTGCCGCAGGACTCCTTCCTGTTCTCGCTGACGCTCGCCGAGAACGTGGCGTACGGGCTGCCCGCGCTCGACCGCGCGCGGGTGGAGGAGGCGGCCGAGCGGGCGCAGCTCGCGAAGGACGTGGCCGAGCTGCCGCAGGGCTACGACACGCTCGTCGGCGAGCGCGGCGTCATGCTCTCCGGGGGCCAGCGCCAGCGCGCCGCGCTCGCGCGCGCCCTCGCGCTCCGGCCGAGCATCCTGATCCTCGACGACACGCTCTCGAGCGTCGACGCCGAGACCGAGGCCGCGATCCAGCGCGCGCTCGGGCGCGTGTTCGAGGGCCGCACCGTCGTGGTCGTCGCCTCGCGCGTCTCCACGGTGCGGGACGCCGACTGGATCGTCGTCCTCGACCGCGGGCGCCTCGTGGAGCAGGGGACGCACGCGTCGCTCGTGGCCGAAGGCGGCCTCTACGCGCGTCTCGCGCGCGAGCAGGCGCTCGCGCAGGAGCTCGAGGCCGTGGGCGACGCCGAGGAGCGCGCGCTCGCGGGCGCCGGAGCGGCGTCGTGAGCGCGCCCGCCGGAGGCGCGCCGCGCGGGCTCGACGCGATCCTGGCGGAGGAGGCGCTCGGGAAGGCCGTCGACCGCAGGCTCCTCGCGCGCCTCTGGCGCTACGTCGCTCCGTACCGCGGGCAGGTCGCGGCGACCCTCCTGATGGTGGCGCCGATGTTCGCGCTCGAGCTGGTGCCGGCCTGGATCGTGAAGGAGGGGCTCGACCGCGTGATCCTGGACGCCGCGCCCGCGGGCGCGCCCGCGGCGGCGCCCGAAGGCGCCGTCGCGCGCTGGCTGGAGCCGCCGACCGGGATCCCGTCCCTCGTCTGGCTCGGGACGCTGTTCCTCACCGCGGTGGCCCTCTCCGCGCTCCTCCAGTACGCCCACGCGCTCCTCATGGCCGCCACGGGCCAGGCCGCCATGCGCGACCTGCGCGCCGAGGTGTTCCGGCACCTCCAGTCGCTGCACCTCGGCTTCTTCGACGGGTACCCGGTGGGCCGCCTCGTGACGCGCGCGACGACGGACGTCGACAACGTCGCCGAGATGTTCTCGCAGGGCATCGTCGCGCTCGTGACCGACGTGCTCAAGATGATCGGCTTCGCCGTCGCGCTGTTCCTGGTCGATGCGAGCCTCGCGCTCGCGACGTTCTCCGTGGTGCCCCTTCTCGGCGGCGCGGCGTGGCTGTTCCGGCTCAAGGTGCGCGACGCCTTCCGCGCGACCCGCGTCCTGCTCGCCCGGATCAACGCGACGATCCAGGAGACGGTCACCGGGATGAAGGTGGTGCAGCTCTTCCTGCGCGAGGAGCGCAACCTGCGCGACTTCGCGCGTCTCAACGCGGAGCACCGGGACGCCTGGTTCCAGTCGATCCGCTACGACGCCGCGCTCTTCTCCGTGGTCGAGTTCGCGGGCGGGATCACGGTCGCGATCCTGCTCTGGTGGGGGAGCGGCGTCGCGACGCCGGGGATCCTGTTCGTCTTCATCCAGTGGATGCGGCGCTTCTTCCTGCCGCTGCGCGACCTCTCGGCGAAGTACTCGGTGATGCAGTCCTCGATGGCGAGCGTCGAGCGCATCTTCCAGCTGCTCGACCGCGAGCCGGCGATCCGCGACCCCGACCCCGCGCGGGCCGCGCGGCCCGCGGCGGACGGCGGCGCGCGCGGCGCCGTCGAGTTCCAGGACGTCTGGTTCAGCTACCAGGGCGTCCCGGCCCGCCCCGAGGACTGGGTGCTGCGCGGCGTCTCCTTCCGCGTCGCGCCCGGCGAGCGGGTCGCGTTCGTCGGCTCGACCGGTGCCGGGAAGACCACGATCATCAAGCTCCTCACGCGGCTCTACGAGGTGGGCCGCGGCCGCATCCTGCTCGACGGCGTCGACGTCCGCGCGCTGCCGCAGCGGGCGCTGCGGCGCCGGGTCGCGACCGTCCTGCAGGACGTCTTCCTCTTCAGCGGGACCGTGGCCGACAACGTCGCGCTCGGGCGCGCCGACCTCGACGAGGCGGCGGTGGAGCGCGCCGCGCGCGCCGTGGAGGCGCATCCCTTCATCGAGCGCCTCCCGGGCGGCTACGCCGCGCCGCTGCGCGAGCGCGGGGGCAACCTCTCCGCGGGCCAGCGCCAGCTCCTCTCCTTCGCCCGCGCGCTCGCGCACGGGGCGGACGTCCTCGTCCTCGACGAGGCCACGAGCTCGATCGACACGGAGACCGAGGCCGCCGTCCAGCGCGGGATCCGCAAGCTGATGGAGGGCAAGACCGCGCTCGTGATCGCGCACCGGCTCTCCACGATCGAGGACGTGGACCGCATCTTCGTGCTCCACCACGGCCGCATCGTGGAGTCGGGCAGCCACGCCGAGCTCCTGGCCCAGGGCGGCCTGTACGCGCGGCTGCACCGGCTGCAGCAGGCGGGGGAGCGGGCCGCGGCGGAGGGGCTGGCGCCCGCGGCGGCGCGGTGACCCACGGCCGCCGGCCGCGCCCCGCCGGCGCCGCGCGTGGCGGATGCGCGAGCGCGCGCCGGAGCGCCCCTTCCGCTCGTTCTTCACCTCCGCGCTTGCGCCGTCCCGGGGCGGCGGGGATAATGCCGGCACCCCCCCAGGCGAGCCGCCCCTTCCTCTGCGCCGCGCGGAGCTGCGCCGCGTCGAAGAGAGGCCTCGTTGCGCATCCGCTCGCTCGAGATCGCCGGGTTCAAGAGCTTCGTCGACCGGACGCGGTTCGAGTTCCGTCCGGGGATCACCGCGATCGTCGGGCCGAACGGCTGCGGCAAGTCGAACGTCGTCGACGCCATCCGCTGGGCGATGGGCGAGCAGTCGCCGCGCCGCCTGCGTGGGAAGGGCATGGAGGACGTGATCTTCGCCGGCGCGGAGGAGCGCGCGCCGGTGGGGCTCGCGGAGGTCGTCCTCGCGTTCGAGAACGGGGACGGCAAGGCGCCGCCCGCCTACGCGGCCTACGAGGAGATCCAGGTCGCGCGGCGGCTCTACCGCGACGGCGAGTCGGAGTACCTCATCAACAAGGTGCCGGTGCGCCTGCGCGACGTGCAGGACTTCTTCCGCGACACCGGCATCGGGACGCGCGGCTACACCATCGTGGAGCAGGGCCGCATCGCGGAGATCGTCTCGGCCAAGCCCGAGGACCGCCGCGCGATGATCGAGGAGGCGGCGGGCATCAGCAAGTACAAGGCGCGCCGCCAGGAGGCGGAGCGCAAGCTCGAGGCGACCGAGGCGAACCTCGTGCGGGCGAACGACGTCCTCGCCGAGATCCGCCGTCAGATCGGCTCGCTCGAGCGCCAGGCGCGCAAGGCGGCGCGCTATCGGCGCCTGCGCGAGCTCCAGCGGCTGCTCGATCTCTCGCTCGCCGCGGACGAGCGCGCCGCGCTCGTCGAGGCGCTGCACGAGGCGCGCCGCCGCGCGGCCGTCGCGCGCGAGGCGGCCGGCGCCGCCGAGATCGAGCTCGCCGACTGCGAGGCGCGCTTCCAGGCGTGTCGCGTGGCGCTCGCGGAGGCGGAGCGCGCCGTCGCGGAGCGCAACGAGGCGCTCTTCGCGGTGCGCTCGCGCATCCAGGAGCTCGAGAGCCGCATCGGCTACGAGCGGCGCGAGCGCGTCGCGCTCGGCGAGGCGAACGCGGCCCGCGAGCGCGAGCGCGAGCAGCTCGCGGCGCAGCGGGCGGCGGCGGAGGCCGAGGCGGCCCGGATCGCGGACGAGCTCGCCGCGCTCGAGCGCGCGGTGGAGAGCGAGGAGCGCGCGGCCGCCGAGGCCGAGGCGCGCGCGCGCGCCGCCGCCGAGGCGCTGCGCGAGCGCGAGCGCGAGCGCGACGCCGCGAGCGCCGTGCTCGTCGACGTCCTCACCCGCGTCGCGCGCGGCGAGGACCGCCGCGCGGCCTGCGAGGACCGGCTCGCGGAGCTCGACCGCCGACTGCGCAGCGCCGAGGCGCAGCTCGAGGTGCAGGCGGACGAGGAGGCGCACGCGGAGCGCGAGCGCGACGGGCTGGAGGAGGGGCTGCGCAACCTCCTCGCCGAGCGCGACCGGCTGATGGGGGCTCTGCGCGAGGCGCTCGACCGCCATGCGCGCGCGGCCGAGCAGCAGCGCGCGGCGACGGCGGCGGCGCGCGACGCGCGCGAGCGGCGCGAGGCGCGGCGCGCGCGGCTGGCGTCGCTCTCCGAGCTGCTCGAGCGGCGTGAGGACCTCGGCGAGGCGGCGCGCACGCTGCTCGCGGAAGGCGAGGACGCCGCGCGCGCGCGCGGCATCCGTGCGCTCGTGCGCGACGTGCTCGAGGTGGACCGCGAGCACGAGGCGGCGGTCGAGGCCGCGCTCGCGGAGCGCGCGCGCGGGCTGGTCGTGGCCGGGCCGGACGCGGCGCTCGACGCGCTCGAGGCGCTGCGCCGCGCGGGCGCGGGCGGGGGCGTCTTCGTGCTCGAGCCGGGCGAGGAGACGCCGGCGACGGGGTTCGTCCCGCTCGGGCGGCCGCTCCTCGACGCGGTGCGTCCGCGGCCCGGCTTCGAGGGCGTCGCGCGGCGGCTCCTCGAGGGCGTCCTGCTCGTCGACGACCTGCGCGAGGCGGCGCGGCTCTACGGCCACGGCCGCATCCCGGCGAGCTTCGTGACCCGCGCGGGCGACTGGCTCGGGCGCGACGGCGTCGTGCGCGGCGCCTCGCGCGGCGGAAGCGCGGTCCTCGCGCGCGTGCGGGAGGTCCGCGAGCTCACCGAGGAGGTGGCCGCGCTCGAGCGCGAGGCGGCCGACGCGGAGCGTCGCGCGCAGGAGGCGGAGGCGAGCTTCGCCGCGGCGAGCGACGAGCTCGAGAACCTGCGCAACCGCCACCACACGGCCGCGCTCGCGGTCGCCAGCCACGAGAAGGACCTCGACCGCTCGCGCGAGCGCGTGAAGGCGCTCGGCGAGGCACGTGCGGGGCGCCGCGAGGAGCGCTCGACCTACGTGGCGGAGGCGGAGGCGCTGCGCGAGGAGCTCACGCGCACGGAGGAGCTGCTGGCGGCCGCGCGCGCGGAGCGGGTCCGGCGGCAGCGCGAGCTGGAGGAGCTCGGGCTGCGGGTCGGCTCCGCCGGCCGCGAGCTGGCTCGCGTCGAGGCGCTCGCCGGCGAGCGCCGCGCCGAGCACCGCGCGCGGCTCGAGGGCCGCGACCGCCTGCGCGCCGGCGCCGAGCGCAGCCGCAGCGCGCTCGCGGAGCTCTCCGGCTGGATCGCGCGGCGGGAGGAGGAGATCGCGGCCGCGACCGCGCGCCGCGACGAGCTCGCGGCGTCGATCGCGGCGGCGGAGACGGAGCTCGCGGCGGAGATCGCGCGGGAGGAGGAGGCGCGCCGCGGCGCCGACGCCGCGCGCGACGCCTACGAGGCGGTCGCCGCCGAGAGCCGCGCGCTCGAGGAGACCGCGCGCGGGCTGCGCGCGCGGCTCGGCGAGGAGCGCGAGCGCGCGCAGGCCCTCGAGCTCGCCCTGCGCGAGCGCGAGCTCCAGCTCGCGGCGCTCGACGCGCAGGTGCGCGACAAGTGGAACGTGGACCTCGCGCAGTGGAAGCCGCCGGTGCCGGCGCTCGGCGCGGAGGACGCCGCGGGCGGCTCGGGGGAGCCCGACGCCGCGGCGGCGGACGCCGAGCCGGCGCACGAGCGCGACGCCGCGGCGGGCGGCGAGGCGAGCGAGGAGTCCGACGCCCGCGACGCGGCGCGCGAGGCGCGCGCCCAGGCCGAGGCGCTCGCGCTCGACGGCCCGGGGCGCCGCGCGAAGCTCGAGGAGGTGCGCGCCGCGCTCGAGGCGCTCGGCGAGGTGAATCTCGGCGCCATCGAGGAGCACGAGGAGCTGCGCGAGCGCTTCCGCTTCCTCGCGGAGCAGAAGGCCGACCTCGAGGCCAGCATCGCGCAGCTACGCGACGCGATCCAGCGCATCAATCGCACCAGCCGCAAGCGCTTCCGCGAGACCTTCGAGGCCGTCGACGCCCGCTTCCAGGAGAACTTTCCGCGCCTCTTCCGCGGCGGGAAGGCGCGGCTCGTCCTCGGCGAGCACGAGGACGTGCTCGAGGCGGGGATCGACATCATGGCGCAGCCGCCGGGGAAGAAGCTGCAGAGCGTCGGGCTCCTCTCGGGCGGCGAGAAGACGATGACCGCGGTCGCGCTCCTCGTCTCGCTCTTCCAGGTGCACCCCTCGCCGTTCTTCCTGCTCGACGAGGTCGACGCGGCGCTCGACGACGCGAACGTCGGGCGCTTCAACGAGCTCGTGCTCGACCTCGCGCGCGAGTCCCAGTTCCTCCTCATCACGCACAACAAGCGCACGATCGAGGTGGCGGACCTCCTCTACGGCGTCACCATGGAGGAGCGCGGCGTGAGCAAGCTCGTGAGCGTGGAGCTGCGCTAGACGAGCGGGCTCGCGCGAGGGCGGACCGGCGCCCGGCCGCGCGCAGCGAGCTCGGAGAGCGCGCCGGACCGGGCCCGCGGCGTCCGGTATCCTCGCCGGCTCCATGGACGCGACTGCGCTCGTCGAGCTGTGGCGGGAGCTCGAGCTCTGGGCCGCCGCGAACCCCGAAGCCGCCGCCGCGGCGCTCGCCGCGGCGGCAGGGATCCCCGCCGCGCTCTTCGCGTGGCTCGGCGTGCGCCGCGCGCGCCGCCGGCGCGACGCGACCGCGGAGGCGGCCGCGCCGGCGGGCGCGGTCCGCGCACCGCGCGAGGCGGCTGCGACGATCCCTGCGGCGCCGCCCGCCTCCGAGACACCGCCCACGACCGTTCCGACCGCCGCCGAGACCGCGCCGCCGGCGGCCGTGCGGCCCGCCGTGGAGACGGCGCCGCCCGCAGCCGTGCCGCTCGCCGAGCCGCTCGCACCGCCCCCGCCCAGGCCCGCGCTGGCGCCCGCCGCGGAGCCGGTCGCGCCCCCCGCGCCTTCGCCGGCCGCGCCGCCCGTCGCCGTGCCGCCCGTCGCCGTGCCGCCGGCAGCGGCCGTCGAGCCGGCGCCGCCGCCGCTTCCCGTCGCGCCGCCGCCGCGGCCGCTGCGCGAGCGGCTCGCGCGCACGCGCGAGGCGCTGCTCGGCGGGCTCGGCCGCGTCCTCGGGACGCGCAAGGTCGACGAGGCGCTGCTCGAGGAGCTCGAGGCCCTCCTCTTCTCCGCCGACCTCGGCGTCCGCACCGCCGAGTCGCTCCTCGACGCGGTCCGCAAGAACGCGAGCGGCGCCGACGCCGACGCCGTGCGCCGCGTGCTGCGCGAGCAGATCCTGGAGCGCCTGCGGCGCGTCGAGCCCGGGGAGCCGCCGCCCGGGCTCGACGGGCGCGCGCTGGAGGCGCGCCCGCACGTGATCCTCGTCCTCGGCGTGAACGGCTCGGGCAAGACGACCACGATCGGAAAGCTCGCCGCGCGCCATCGCGCCGCGGGCCACGAGGTGGTGCTCGGCGCGGGCGACACGTTCCGCGCGGCGGCGATCGAGCAGCTCCAGATCTGGGGCGAGCGCACGGGCTGTCCGGTGGTCGCGGGAAAGCCGGGCGGCGACCCCGCGGCGGTCGCGTTCGACACCGTCCAGGGCGCGCGCGCGCGCGGCGCCGACGTGGCGATCGTCGACACCGCCGGCCGCCTCCAGACCAAGGCGCCCCTCATGGAGGAGCTGGGCAAGATCGCCCGCGCCGTGGGGAAGGGCCTCCCGGGGGCGCCGCACGAGACGCTCCTCGTCCTCGACGCGAACACCGGGCAGAACGCGCTCTCCCAGGCGCGCCTCTTCACGGAGGTCGCGCCCGTGAGCGGGCTCGTCCTCACGAAGCTCGACGGGACCGCGAAGGGCGGCGTCCTCGTGGGCCTCGCCGAGGAGATCGCGGTGCCGGTCCGCTGGGTCGGAGTCGGGGAGCGCGTCGAGGATCTGCGCCCCTTCTCCGCGGCCGACTTCGTGGACGCGATCTTCGCCTCCTGACCCGGCTCGGCGCCGCGTCGGCCCGACGCGCCGCGCCCGCGGCGGCGCCGGCCGGGCCCTGCGGCGGTGGTACGCTCCGGGCCGATGTCCCGCTACGTCCTCGCTCTCGACCAGGGCACGACGTCGTCGCGCGCGCTCCTCTTCGACGCGCGGGGCGCCGTCGCGGCCTCGGATCAGCACGAGTTCCGCCAGCACTTCCCGCGTCCCGGCTGGGTCGAGCACGACCCCGAGGAGATCTTCGACTCGCAGCTGCGGGCCGCCCGCGGCGCGCTCGCGCGCGCGGGCGCGACGCCGGCCGACGTGGCCGCCGTCGGCATCACGAACCAGCGCGAGACGGCGCTCGTGTGGGAGCGCGCGACGGGCCGCCCGATCTACCCCGCGATCGTGTGGCAGTCGCGCCAGACGGCGCCCATCTGCGAGGCGCTGCGCGCGCGGGGGCTCGAGGCCGAGGTGCGCGCGCGCACCGGGCTCGTGATCGACTCGTACTTCTCCGCGACGAAGGTGCGCTTCATCCTGGACGCGGTGCCCGGCGCGCAGGCGCGCGCCGAGCGCGGCGAGCTCGCGTTCGGGACGGTCGACAGCTGGCTGCTCTACCGCCTCACGGGCGGGCGCGTGCACGCGACGGAGCCGTCCAATGCCTCGCGCACGATGCTCTACCACATCCGCGAGCGCCGCTGGGACGACCTTCTCCTCGACGCCCTGCGCATCCCGCGCGCGCTCCTCCCCGAGGTGCGCGAGTCGAGCGGCGTCCTCGGCGAGACCGAGCCCGGGCTCTTCGGCGCGCCGCTTCCGATCGCCGGCATGGCCGGCGACCAGCAGGCGGCGCTCTTCGGGCAGGGCTGCCTCCGGCCCGGGACCGGCAAGAACACGTACGGCACGGGCTGCTTCCTGCTCGTCAACACGGGTCACGAGGCCCCCCACTCGAAGAGCGGCCTCGTCACGACGATCGCGTGGAGCCGCGGCGGGCGCGTCGAGTACGCGCTCGAGGGGAGCGTCTTCGTCGCGGGCGCGGCGGTGCAGTGGTTGCGCGACGGGCTTCGCATCCTCGCCGACGCCGCCGAGAGCGAGGCGCTGGCCCGCGCCGTCGAGGACACCGCGGGCGTCTACGTCGTCCCGGCGTTCGTCGGCCTCGGCGCCCCGTACTGGGACGAGTCGGCGCGCGGCGCGATCGTCGGCCTCACGCGCGGGACGACGCGCGAGCACCTGGTGCGCGCGACGCTCGAGTCGATCGCGTACCAGACCCGCGACGTCGCCGAGTGCGTGCGCCTCGACGCGGGCATGGCGCTCGGCAGCCTGCGCGTCGACGGCGGCGCGTGCCGCAACGACTTCCTCATGCAGTTCCAGGCGGACGTGCTCGGCGCGCCGGTCCTGCGGCCGCCCATGCTCGAGGTGACGGCGCTCGGGGCGGCGGCGCTGGCCGGGCTCGCGGTCGGGTTCTGGCGCGATCCCTCGGCGCTCGAGGCCGTGACCTCCGCCGGGATGCGCGTCTTCGAGCCGCGGCTCTCGGAGGACGAGCGCGAGGCTCGCTACGCGGGCTGGCGGCGCGCCGTCGAGCGCGCGCGGGACTGGGCGCACGGGTGAGCCGCGCGGGCGCGCGGCCGCTCGTGATCGCCCACCGCGGCGCCTCGGGGTATCGCCCCGAGAACACGCTGCCGGCGTACGAGCTGGCCGTCGAGATGGGCGCCGACATGATCGAGGTGGACCTCCACCGCACCCGGGACGGGGCGATCGTGGTGACGCACGACGAAGACCTCGGCGGGCTCGGCGGCGTCGGCGAGATCGCGGACGCGACGCTCGACGACGTGCGCGCGCTCGACGCGGGGGGCGGCGAGCGGGTCCCGACGCTCGACGAGCTCCTCGACCGCTTCGGCGCGCGCGTCCCCTTCAACCTCGAGATCAAGCGCGGGACGGTGGCGGACTACCCGGGGATCGAGGCGGCCGCGCTCTCGGCGGTCGAGCGCCGCGGCCTCGTCGGGCGCACGCTGTTCTCCTCGTTCTACGATCCCGTGCTCGCGCGCCTGCGGGCGCTCTCGCCCCAGATCCGGCTCGGGCTCCTGGTGTCGCCGCGCTTCCCCGACGCCTGGGCGGCGCGGGCGCGCCGCGTCGGCGCCGAGGCGCTCCACCCGGAGGTGACGCTCGTCACGCCCGGGCTCGTCGAGGCCGCCCACGCCGAAGGCCTCGCCGTCCACGTGTACACGGTGGACGCCCCGGGCGAGCTGGCACGCGTCGCCGGGCTCGGCGTCGACGGCATCTTCACCAACTTCCCGGATCGGCTCCGGGCCCTCCTGGGACCCCGCGGGGAGATCGGCTAGCCTACCTCCCGATTTGTCTTGACGCGCGCCGCCCCCATACCGTATTCATTCGGTCGGGAGGCCGTCCGCTCCTAATGAAATTCGAAGATCGCGCCGCCGAGCTGGACCTGATCGACCACCTCATCCTGGCGCAGCTCCAGGAGAACTGTAAGCGCCCGCTCGCCGCGATCGGCGAGAAGGTGGGGCTCACCGCGCCCTCCGTCCTCGAGCGCATCCACAAGCTCGAGGAGGCGGGGATCATCCGCGAGTACGTCGCGGTGCTCGACGCGCGCCGGCTCGGCAAGGACGTCACCGCGTTCATCGGCGTCTCGATCGCGACGCCGCGCGCGCTCGCCGGCTTCGAGCAGGCGATCGAGCACGTCGACGAGGTGCTCGAGTGCCACCACGTGACGGGCGCCTGGTCGCTGATGCTGAAGGTGAAGACCGACGACACCGAGGGCCTCGAGCGCGTGATCGACCAGATCCGCGAGATCGAAGGCGTGACGCGCAGCGAGACCATGGTCGTGCTCTCGACCCACACCGAGCGCACCCGGATCCCCCTCCCGGTGCCCGACGCCCCGCCGCGCCGGCGGGGACGCAACGGGCAGCGGGCGCGCCGGGCGGGCTCCCCCGAGCGGGAGCCTCGCCGGGAGGACGGCGATGACGACTGAGGCGAAGCGCACGCGCGTCCGCGAGGGCCTCTACGACGCGAGCTTCGAGCACGACGCCTGCGGGGTCGGGTTCGTCGCGAACGTCCGCGGCGAGCGCTCGCACGACCTCGTCCACAAGGGCATCCAGGTGCTCGTGAACCTGGAGCACCGCGGCGCGTGCGGCTGCGACCCCGAGACGGGCGACGGCGCCGGCATCCTGATCCAGCAGCCGGACCGCTTCTGGCGCGCGGAGGCCGAGCGCCTCGGCATCGAGCTCCCGCCCGCCGGCGCCTACGCCGTCGGCAACGTCTTCCTCTCCACCGACCCCGCGGAGGGGGAGTGGCAGATCCGGCGCTTCGAGGACATCGTGCGCGCCGAGGGGCAGCGCGTGCTCGGTTGGCGCGACGTGCCGCACCACCCCGAGGCGGTGGGCCCGGTGGCGCGCGCGGCGCTGCCGCGCATCCGCCAGCTCTTCGTCGGCGCGGCGCCGGGGCTGGACCAGGACGCCTTCGAGCGCAAGCTCTACGTGCTGCGCCGCGTGATGGAGAACGCCGCGGCGACGCGCGACGCGTTCTTCTACGTCTGCAGCCTCTCCACCCGGACGATCGCCTTCCCCGGCATGCTGAAGGCGACGCAGATCGAGGCCTTCTATCCCGACCTCGCCGACCCGCGCGTCGAGTCGGCGCTCGCGCTCGTGCACTCGCGCTACAGCACGAACACGATGCCGAACTGGTCGCTCGCCCACCCGTTCCGCTACCTCGCCCACAACGGCGAGATCAACACCCTGCGCGGGAACCGGAACTGGATGCACGCGCGCGAGGGCACGCTGCGCTCGTCCCTCTTCGGCGACGACCTGCGCAAGCTCTATCCCATCATGAAGGAGGGGGCGAGCGACTCGGCGCAGTTCGACAACGTGCTCGAGTTCCTCGTGCTCACCGGACGCGAGCTCCCCGAGGCCATCCTGATGATGATCCCGGAGGCCTGGGAGAACCACCCGTTCATGGACGAGGACCGGCGCGCCTTCTACGAGTACCACTCGTTCCTGATGGAGCCGTGGGACGGCCCGGCGTCGATCGCGTTCACCGACGGGCGCAAGATCGGCGCGGTGCTCGACCGCAACGGGCTGCGCCCCTCGCGCTACGTCGTGACGAAGGACGGTCTCGTCGTGATGGCGTCGGAGGTGGGCGTCCTCGACGTCCCGCCCGAGCAGGTGCTGAAGAAGGGCCGGCTGGAGCCGGGCCGCATCTTCTTCGTCGACCTCGAGGCGGGCCGCATCATCGAGGACGAGGAGATCAAGCGCCGCTACGTGACGCGGCGTCCCTACCGGGCGTGGGTCGAGAGCCAGCGCGTCCGCCTCGCGGACCTGCCGCCTGCGGAGGTGCCGGAGCCGGTGCTGGCCCCGGAGCTGCGCTTCCGGCTGCAGCAGACGTTCGGGTACACGCTCGAGGACCTGCGCGTCGTGCTCGCGCCGATGGCGGCGAGCGCGAAGTGGCCGCTCGGCTCGATGGGCGAGGACGCCGCGCTCGCGTGCCTCTCGGACCGCCCGCGCCTCCTCTACCACTATTTCAAGCAGCTCTTCGCGCAGGTGACCAACCCGGCGATGGACTCGATCAACGAGCGGCCGGTGATGTCGCTCTACTCGACGCTCGGCGCGGAGAAGAACCTGCTCGAGGAGACGCCCGAGCACGCGCGGCTGCTGCGCGTCGAGCACCCGGTCCTCACCGACGAGGAGCTCGAGCGCATCCGCCGCATCTCGCTCCCGGGCTTCGAGGCGCGCACGCTCTCGTGCGTCTTCAAGGTCGCCGAGGGCGGCGAGGGCCTGGTCGCCGCGCTCGACCGCCTCTGCCGCGAGGCGAGCGAGGCGGTCGCCGCCGGCGTGAACGTCCTGATCCTCTCCGACCGCGGCGTGACGCCCGACCTGGCGCCGATCCCGATGCTGCTCGCCACCGGCGCGGTGCACCATCATCTCGTGCGCGAGGAGTCGCGCACCCGCTGCGGGATCGTGTGCGAGACGGGCGACGCGCGCGAGGTCGCCCACGTCGCGCTCCTGATCGGGTACGGCGCCGGCGCCGTGAACCCCTACCTCGCGTTCCAGACGCTCGCCGAGCTCGCCGAGGACGGGAGCTACGTCCCCGAGGGCATCGACGCCGAGACGGCGAAGAAGAACTTCGTGAAGGCGTGCGACAAGGGCCTGCTCAAGACCTTCGCGAAGATGGGGATCTCGACGCTCCAGAGCTACCGCGGCGCCCAGATCTTCGAGGCCGTCGGCCTCCACGAGGACGTGATCGAGCGCTGCTTCGCGGGAACGGCGTCGCGGGTCTCGGGCGTGAGCTGGGACGTGCTGGCGCGCGAGGCGGCGCTGCGCCACGCGCGCGCCTTCCCGGGCGACGCCTGGACCTACCCGGAGCTCGACCCGGGCGGCCTCTACCAGTGGCGCGCCCGCGGCGAGCGCCACACGTTCAACCCGGACACGGTGGCGAAGCTCCAGCACGCCGTGCGCCGCAGCGACGAGGGCTACGCCACGTTCAAGGAGTTCAGCAAGGCGGCGGACGACGACGCCGAGCGGCTCTGCACGCTGCGCGGCCTGTTCCGCTTCCGCTGGGCCGAGCGGCCGGTGCCGCTCGAGGAAGTGGAGCCCGCCACCGAGATCGTGAAGCGCTTCTGCACCGGGGCGATGTCGTACGGATCGATCTCGCTCGAGGCGCACCAGACGCTCGCGATCGCGATGAACCGCCTCGGCGGGAAGAGCAACACCGGCGAGGGCGGCGAGGACCCGGACCGCTTCACGCCCGATCCGAGCGGGGACCTGCGCCGCAGCGCCATCAAGCAGGTGGCGTCGGGCCGCTTCGGCGTCACGAGCTGGTACCTCGTGAACGCCGACGAGCTCCAGATCAAGATCGCCCAGGGCGCGAAGCCGGGGGAGGGCGGCGAGCTCCCCGGCCACAAGGTGAACGAGACGATCGCGCGCGTGCGCCACTCGACGCCGGGCGTGGGACTCATCTCGCCGCCGCCGCACCACGACATCTACTCGATCGAGGACCTGGCCCAGCTCATCTACGACCTCAAGAACGCGAACCGCTTCGCGCGGGTGAGCGTGAAGCTCGTCGCCGAGACCGGCGTCGGCACGATCGCCGCGGGCGTCTCCAAGGGGAAGGCCGACGGCGTCCTCATCAGCGGTCACGACGGCGGGACGGGCGCCTCGCCGCTCGCGTCGATCAAGTACGCGGGGCTGCCGTGGGAGATCGGGCTCGCCGAGACGCAGCAGACCCTCGTGCTCAACGACCTGCGCGGCCGCATCCGGGTGCAGACGGACGGCGGGCTCAAGACCGGCCGCGACGTCGCGATCGCGGCGCTCCTCGGCGCGGACGAGTTCGGCTTCTCGACGGCGCCGCTCGTCGCGATGGGCTGCATCCTGATGCGCGTCTGCCACCTCAACACGTGCCCCGTCGGGATCGCGACGCAGGACCCGGAGCTGCGCAAGCGCTTCGCCGGGCTGCCCGAGCACGTGACCCGCTACATGCTCTTCGTCGCCGAGGAGCTGCGCGAGTACATGGCGAAGCTCGGCTTCCGCAGCGTCGACGAGATGGTGGGCCGCGTCGATCGGCTCGAGGTCGACCGCGCGGTCCAGCACTGGAAGGCGAAGGGTCTCGACTTCTCGGCGCTCCTCCACAGGCCCGACGTCCCGCACCCGATCCGGCACTCCCAGAAGCAGACGCTCGAGGAGGAGCTCGCGCGCGTCCTCGACACGAAGCTGCTCGAGCTCGCGGCGCCTGCGCTCGAGCGGGGCGAGCGGGTGGAGATCGAGCTCCCGATCCGCAACACGGACCGCACGGTCGGGACGATCCTCGGCTCCGACGTCTCGCGGAAGTACGGCGAGCAGGGTCTGCCCGAGGACACGATCGTGTGCCGGTTCCGCGGCTCGGCCGGCCAGAGCTTCGGCGCGTTCGTGACGCGCGGGATCTCGCTGCTCGTGGACGGCGACGCGAACGACTACTGCGGAAAGGGGCTGTGCGGCGGGAGGATCGTCGTGCGCGTGCCCGAGGGGGCGACGTTCGAGCCGACCGAGAACGTGATCGTCGGGAACGTCGTGCTCTACGGGGCGACCTCGGGGGAGGCGTACTTCCACGGGCTGGCCGGCGAGCGCTTCTGCGTCCGCAACAGCGGCGCCGACGCGGTCGTGGAGGGCGTCGGCGACCACGGCTGCGAGTACATGACGGGCGGGCGCGTGGTGGTCCTCGGCCGCGTCGGGCGCAACTTCGCGGCGGGGATGAGCGGCGGCATCGCCTACGTGCTCGACCTGGACGGGGACCTCGACCGCCACGTGAACCCCGACACCGTCGACCTCGACCCGCTCGGCGACGACGACCTGGAGACGATCCAGCGCATGGTGCGGCGCCACTTCCAGTACACGCGCAGCGCGCGCGCGGACGAGGTGCTCCGCAAGTGGAACACGTACGCGCCGCTCTTCGTGAAGGTGTTCCCGCGCGACTACAAGCGGGCGCTCGGCGATCGCATCGCGGCGGAGAGCGGCAATGGCTGATCCCCGGGGCTTCCTGAAGCACGACCGCGCGGGGACGGCCTACCGGCCGGTCGAGGAGCGCGTCCGCGACTGGCGCCTCGTGCAGGAGGACTTCCCGCCCGAGAAGAGCAAGGAGCAGGCGGCGCGCTGCATGGACTGCGGCATCCCGTTCTGCAACAACGGCTGCCCGCTCGGGAACGTGATCCCCGACTGGAACGACCTCGTCTTCCGGGACAAGTGGGAGGACGCGCTCGTCCGCCTGCACTCGACGAACAACTTCCCGGAGTTCACGGGGCTCGTCTGTCCGGCGCCGTGCGAGCAGGCGTGCGTGCTCGGCATCAACGCGAAGCCGGTCGCGATCAAGCAGATCGAGTGGGAGATCATCCGGCGCGGCTTCGACGAGGGGTGGGTGAGGCCGGTGCGCCCCGAGCGGCGCACCGGGCGCTCGGTCGCCGTCGTGGGCTCGGGCCCGGCGGGGCTCGCCGCCGCGCAGCAGCTCAACCGCGCCGGCCACACGGTGACGGTGTTCGAGAAGAGCGACCGCATCGGCGGCCTGCTGCGCTACGGCATCCCCGACTTCAAGCTCGAGAAATGGGTGATCGACCGCCGCCTCGAGCAGCTGCGAGAGGAGGGCGTCTTCTTCCAGCCCGGCGTCCACGTGGGCGTCGATCTCTCCGCGCGCGACCTGCGCAAGGGCTTCGACGCGGTGCTCCTGTGCACGGGCGCCGAGGCCCACCGCGAGCTGCCGGTTCCCGGACGCGAGCTGGCCGGCGTCGTCCCCGCGATGGAGTTCCTCTCGCAGCAGAACCGCCGCGTGGCGGGCGACGCGATCGACCCGGGGACGGAGATCACGGCGACCGGCAAGCACGTGATCGTCCTCGGCGGCGGCGACACCGGCTCCGACTGCGTCGGCACGTCGCATCGCCAGGGGGCGCGCTCGGTGACCTCGATCGAGCTCCTCCCGCGGCCGCCCGAGGGGCGCCACGCGGCCGAGCCGTGGCCGCTCCCCATGCGCATGACCTACTCGGTGTCGAGCTCGCACGCCGAGGGCGGGGCGCGCGAGTACGCGCTCCTCACGAAGGAGCTCGTCGGCCGCGGCGGGTGCGTCACGGCCCTGCGCGCGGTGCGCGTCGAGTTCGAGCGCGACGCCGAGCAGCGCCCGCGCATGGAGACGATGCGCGAGGTGCCGGGCTCCGAGCACGAGCTGCCCGCCGACCTCGTCCTCCTCGCGATGGGGTTCGTGGGCCCGGTGCGCGCGGGCCTCCTCGAAGGACTCGGGGTCGAGCTCGACCCCCGGGGCCACGTGAAGGCCGACACGCGCAGCTTCGCGACGTCCGAGCCCGGCGTGTTCGCCGCCGGCGACGCGCGGCGCGGGCAGTCCCTCGTGGTCTGGGCTCAGTGGGAGGGCCGCGAGGCCGCGCGCCACGTCGACGCGTATCTGACCGGCGCCTCGCGACTGCCCGCGCGCAACGCCTACGTCTGAGGGGGCGGGCTCCGAGGCCGCGCGGCCCGTCGACGCGACATGCGGGCCTTTCCGCTTGACTGCGCGGTTCGGCGGCGGATACCTTCGGACGGCCTTCCGGCTTCGGGGGTGGGCGATTCCCGAGCGCGCGCAGCCCGTCGCGACCGCGGCTCCGACGCCGGAGCCCGCCGACGACCACCGCCGGCTGGCGCAGGCGGTCGAGGCGCTCGTGGAGCGCTTCCACGCGATCCGCGCCGAGAATGCGCGGCTGCGGCGCGACCTCGCGGAGCGCGAGGAGCGGCTGCGCGAGCTGCACCAGCGCCGGCAGGACGCGCTGAAGCGGATCGACGACCTGGTCGCGCGCCTCGACGCGCTCGCCCCGCGGCTGGAGGAGTCCGCGTGACGGGCGCCGAGGCCGGCCCGTGGCCGTGAAGCGCACGATCCCGGTGCGCATGCTGGGCCAGGAGTTCCGGATCCGCAGCGACGGCGACGCCCAGCGGGTGCGCCGGGCCGCGGCGCTCGTCGACGACACGGTCGCGCGGGTGCGGTCGCGCTCGGGCTCGGGGGCGGGCCCGGTGGACACGCTGCACGTCGCCGCGCTGGCCGCGCTCAACCTCGCCCATCGGCTGCTCGCGCGGGAGGAGGCGCGCCCCGGCGACGGGTCGGGGCTCGGCCCGCTGATCGAGCGCATCGAGGCCGCGCTCGCGGAGGAGGGCGGGGCCCGGGCCGGCTCCTGAGTGGAAGGCGCGCGCGAGCTGGGCACGCGCAAGGCGCTCCTGCGCCGCGCGCTCGCGGCGCGCCGGCGCGCGCTCACGGCCGAGGAGGCGCGCAGCGCGGGCGAGGCGGTCGCGGCGCGGCTCGCGGCGACGCCCGAGTTCGCCGCGTGCCGCCGGATCGCGCTCTACGCGGAGGCGGACGGCGAGCTGCCCACGGCGGCGCTCTGGCGCGCCGCGCGCGCGCGCGGGCTGCCCGTCCTCTGGCCGCGCCTGGTCGAGGGCGAGCTCGAGTTCGCGCGCTGCGACGAGGCGCACGAGCTCACCGAGGGCCGCTTCGGAATCCGAGCGCCGGGCGCCCGATGCGAGCGCGCGGCGCTCGGCGCGGGCGACCTGGTGGTCGTGCCCGCGCTCGCGCTCGACCGGGCCGGGCGGCGCCTCGGCCGCGGCGGCGGACACTACGACCGCGCGCTCTCGGCGCCCGGCGCGCCGGCGTCGCTTCGCGTCGGCGTCGGTTACGATTTCCAGCTCTTGGTCGGCGTGCCGGCGGGAGAGGGGGACGAGCCGGTGGACCTCGTGATCACGGAGCACGCGCTGGTGCGGACGCGCGCGCGGGAGGCGCGCGCGTGAGCGCCGCGAAGGGCTGGCTCGACGAGCTCGCGTGGCGCGGCCTCCTCTACCAGCGCACCGCAGGCCCCGAGCTCGACGCCCACCTCGAGCGGCCGGGCCGCGTCGGGTACTGCGGTTTCGACCCGACCGCACCCAGCCTGACGCACGGCAATCTCGTGCCGCTCATGATGCTCGTGCACCTACAGCGCGCGGGTCACGTCCCGATCGCGCTCATCGGCGGCGGCACCGGCCTGATCGGCGACCCCTCGGAGCGCGACGCCGAGCGGCCGCTGCTCTCGCGCGAGGAGGTCGAGGCGAACGTCGCGGGCCAGCGGCGGATCTTCGAGCGCCTGCTCGACTTCGACCCCGCCCGGCCGAACGCGGCGCGTCTCCTCGACAACGCCGAGTGGCTCTGCCGGCTCGGCTTCGTCGAGGTGCTGCGCGACGTGGGGAAGCACTTTTCGGTGAACGCGATGATTCACCGCGAGGCGATCCGCGCCCGCCTCGAGGACCGCGAGCAGGGCATCAGCTACACCGAGTTCAGCTACGCGATCCTCCAGGCGTACGACTTCCTGCACCTCCACCGCGCGCACGGTTGCACGATCCAGGCGGCCGGCTCGGACCAGTACGGGAACGTCGTCGCGGGGATCGACCTCGTCCACCGCACGCTCGGACACGAGGCGGAGGCGTACGGCGTGACCGCCCCGCTGGTGACGCGCTCCGACGGGAAGAAGTTCTCGAAGTCGGAGGGGACGGCGGTCTGGCTCACCGCGGACCGCACGAGCCCGTACGCCTTCTACCAGTACTGGCTCAACGTCCCCGACGCCGACGCCGCGCGCTTCCTCAAGATCTACACGCTGCTGCCGCGCGAGGAGATCGAAGCGCTCGCCGCGCGCCAGGAGGCGGCGCCTCACGAGCGCCCCGCGCAGCACGCGCTCGCGCGCGAGCTCACCGAGCGGCTGCACGGCGAGGACGAGCGCCGGCGGGTTCAGCAGGCGAGCGAGGCGGTCTTCGGCGGGGGGGACCTGCGCGCGCTCGACGCCGCGACGCTCGCGGAGGTCGCCGCCGAGCTCCCGCGCAGCGTCGAGCCTCGCGCCGCGCTCGAGGGCGAGGGCGTCGCGCTCGTGGAGCTCCTGCCGCGCACGACGCTCGCGAGCTCGAAGCGCGAGGCGCGCGAGTTCCTGCGCAGCGGGGCGGTCGCGGTGAACGGGCGCCGGGTCGAGGAGGGCGCCCGGCTCTCGAAAGGGGACCTCCTCCCGAACGGCGCCGTGCTCCTTCGGCGCGGGAAGAAGGCGTGGCACGCGACCCTCTGGGAGTGACCCCGCGGGGCGGCGGGCGCGCCCGTCATCGCCCCCGCACCACCCGGGCTTGACGCCTCCACCGCGGTCCTTACAGTCCGTTTCCCCCCGGCGAGGAAGCGTTCCGCGTCGGGGAGGGGGCCGGTGCGGCCTTGACGGACCGTCGAAAGGCGCTTACAGTACGGCCCCTTGCTCGACGGGATTGCCGTCCCGTCGGTCCAACTCAGAACGGACGTCCCGCGGGACCCGCGACAGGTTCCGAGGGGCTTCGATTCGGTCTTTGAAAACCGAATAGCGTGCGGTTCGGCGGGTCCTGCAACCCGCCCGGACGGTTACGGGTCCCACAACACAAGCGGGTTTCGGGAGTGCAGCGCTCCCGGGTCTCGCACTTCCGAACAACGAGTCGGGGGCGCGCGCGCTTCGGCGAGCGCAGCTCCCGGTTCGGCCAAGTTCAAACTGGAGAGTTTGATCCTGGCTCAGAACGAACGCTGGCGGCGTGCTTAAGACATGCAAGTCGTGCGGGAGAGGAGCTTCGGCTCCGATCCAGCGGCGCACGGGTGAGTAACACGTGGGTAATCTACCTCCAGGTCTGGAATAACCTCGGGAAACTGGGGCTAATGCCGGATGAGACCACGAGATCCTCGGATCTCGCGGAAAAAGATGGCCTCTGCTTGCAAGCTATCGCCAGGAGATGAGCCCGCGCCCCATTAGCTAGTTGGCGGGGTAACGGCCCACCAAGGCGACGATGGGTAGCTGGTCTGAGAGGACGACCAGCCACACTGGAACTGAGACACGGTCCAGACTCCTACGGGAGGCAGCAGTCGGGAATTTTGGGCAATGGGCGAAAGCCTGACCCAGCAACGCCGCGTGAGGGATGAAGGCCTTCGGGTCGTAAACCTCTGTCGGGAGGGAAGAAAGGCGCGCGGGTGAACAATCCGCGTACTTGACGGTACCTCCAAAGGAAGCGCCGGCTAACTCCGTGCCAGCAGCCGCGGTAATACGGAGGGCGCAAGCGTTGTTCGGAATCATTGGGCGTAAAGCGCGTGCAGGCGGCTTGGTAAGTCGGGTGTGAAAGCCCGGGGCTCAACCCCGGAACTGCACCCGATACTGCCTCGCTCGAGTCCCGGAGAGGATGGCGGAATTTCCGGTGTAGAGGTGAAATTCGTAGATATCGGAAGGAACACCAGCGGCGAAGGCGGCCATCTGGACGGTGACTGACGCTCAGACGCGAAAGCGTGGGGAGCAAACAGGATTAGATACCCTGGTAGTCCACGCTGTAAACGTTGGGTGCTAGGCGTCGTGGGTATTGACCCCCGCGGTGCCGAAGCTAACGCATTAAGCACCCCGCCTGGGGAGTACGGTCGCAAGACTAAAACTCAAAGGAATTGACGGGGGCCCGCACAAGCGGTGGAGCATGTGGTTCAATTCGAAGCAACGCGCAGAACCTTACCTGGGCTTGACATCTGGGGAACCTCCCGGAAACGGGAGGGTGCCTTCGGGAACCCCAAGACAGGTGCTGCATGGCTGTCGTCAGCTCGTGTCGTGAGGTGTTGGGTTAAGTCCCGCAACGAGCGCAACCCCTGTCACTAGTTGCCATCGGGTCAAGCCGGGCACTCTAGTGAGACTGCCGGTGTTAAGCCGGAGGAAGGTGGGGATGACGTCAAGTCCTCATGGCCTTTATGCCCAGGGCTACTCACGTGCTACAATGGTCGGTACAGAGGGTCGCGATCCCGCGAGGGGGAGCTAATCCCAAAAAGCCGGCCTCAGTTCGGATTGAAGTCTGCAATTCGACTTCATGAAGGCGGAATCGCTAGTAATCGCGGATCAGAACGCCGCGGTGAATACGTTCCCGGGCCTTGTACACACCGCCCGTCACACCACGAAAGCTGCCTGAACCAGAAGTCGCTAACCCAACCCGCAAGGGAGGGAGGCGCCCAAGGTCTGGGTAGTGATTGGGGTGAAGTCGTAACAAGGTAGCCGTAGGGGAACCTGCGGCTGGATCACCTCCTTTCTAGGGAGCTCAAATGGGGAGCCTCGTGCTCCTCGAGCAACCCAGGTCAAAGTCGGTCTGGACGGCGGGCGCGAGCCCGACCGCCACGAAGGTCTGAATCCCGGGTTCTCCCGGTCACTCGTTCAATCGGGGGATCTTCCGACCGACTCTCGTAACCGTCGCCGCACGCCATTCGTTTTTCGGGGACCGATCGACTCGGTCGAACCCGCAACCGCTCGGGCGCGCCGATCTTCGGGTCCGCGGCCGAGTGCCACGGGCCTGTAGCTCAGCCCGGTTAGAGCGTCCGCCTGATAAGCGGGAGGTCGGTAGTTCAAGTCTACCCAGGCCCACCACCCTTTCAGGGGCTGTAGCTCAGCTGGGAGAGCGCGGGCTTTGCAAGCCTGAGGTCGTCGGTTCGATCCCGATCAGCTCCACCCGATGCGCCGGCGCGAGACGCGAACCTCGCAGCTCGGGCCGGTGTCTCCATGCGAACGGTCCTTCGGGACCGCCTGCCCGCGACAGGCAGGTCGTTCGCGAGCGGTCTTTGACAATCGAATAGCTTTCCGGGTCCAAGTGGACCGCGCTTTTGGCAATCGACGAGCGCGAGCTCGTCGTGCGTTTTGCTCTGGGTTTTATGGTCAAGCTGTGAAGGGCAAACGGTGGATGCCTTGGCGCCAGGAGGCGATGAAGGACGTGGTTAGCTGCGATAAGCCACGGGGAGCTGCTAAGCGAGCTTTGATCCGTGGATCTCCGAATGGGGAAACCCGGCCGGGGTCATGCCCGGTCATCCTGCACTGAATCCATAGGTGCTGGAGGCGAACCCGGGGAACTGAAACATCTCAGTACCCGGAGGAAGAGAAATCAACCGAGACTCCCCTAGTAGCGGCGAGCGAAAGGGGATCAGCCCAAACCGGCGGGAAGCAATTCCTTCCGGGGTTGTGGGACTCCGTCGTGGGACTCGAAGAGGTAGCGGAACGGTCTGGAAAGGCCGGCCATAGAGGGTGATGGCCCCGTACGCGAAACTTCGACGAGCCCTAGGAGCATCCCGAGTACCACGGGGCACGTGCAACCCTGTGGGAATCTGGGGGGACCATCCTCCAAGGCTAAGTACTACCTGGCGACCGATAGTGAACCAGTACCGTGAGGGAAAGGCGAAAAGAACCCCGGCGAGGGGAGTGAAATAGATCCTGAAACCGTTTGCCTACATTCAGTGGGAGCCCTATGGCGTGGCAACACGCAACGGGTGACCGCGTACCTTTTGTTTAATGGGTCCGCGAGTTACTCCTCGGCAGCGAGGTTAAGCCGTTAGGCGGAGCCGTAGCGAAAGCGAGTCTGAACAGGGCGTTCAGTTGCCGGGGGTAGACCCGAAACCGGGTGAGCTAGCCATGGCCAGGGTGAAGCTCGGGTAAGACCGAGTGGAGGCCCGAACCGCAGCAGGTTGAAAACTGCCCGGATGAGCTGTGGCTAGGGGTGAAAGGCCAATCAAACTCGGAGATAGCTGGTTCTCCCCGAAATATATTGAGGTATAGCCTCGCGTGATCACCACCGGAGGTAGAGCACTGGATGGGCTAGGGGTCCTACCAGATTACCGAACCCAACCAAACTCCGAATGCCGGTGAGTGCAGCGCGGGAGTCAGACTGCGGGTGATAAGGTCCGTGGTCGAGAGGGAAACAGCCCAGATCGCCAGCTAAGGTCCCCAAGTCCGTGCTAAGTGGGAAAGGAAGTGGGAGCGCTCAGACAACCAGGAGGTTGGCTTAGAAGCAGCCACCCTTTAAAAAGTGCGTAATAGCTTACTGGTCTAGTGAGCCCGCGCCGAAAATGTAACGGGGCTCAAGCACGGCACCGAAGCTGCGGGATTGCGACACCTTCGGGTGTGGCAATCGGTAGGGGAGCGTTCCAGTCGCCTGTGAAGCTCGACGGAAACGACGGGTGGAGGCCCTGGAAGTGCTTATGCGGACATGAGTAGCGATAAAGTCGGTGAGAAACCGACTCGCCGTAAACCTAAGGGTTCCTGAGTAAAGCTAATCTGCTCAGGGTTAGTCGGCCCCTAAGCCGAGGGCGGAAGCCGTAGGCGATGGGAAACGGGTCAATATTCCCGTACCACCAGGAGAACGTTCGACCGAAGGGGGGACGGAGAAGGGTAGCTCGGCCGGGTGCTGGACATCCCGGTTCAAGCCCGTAGGCGGGTGGCGCAGGCAAATCCGCGCCGCCATTCAAACGCCGAGAGGTGACGTCGAGGGCCTTAGGCCCACAAAGCGAGTGAGCCCATGCTTCCTAGAAAAGCCTCGTAGGGAGTTGTTCTGGTGACCGTACCGCAAACCGACTCAGGTAGGTGGGCAGAGCATGCCAAGGCGCTTGAGAGAACTCTGGTCAAGGAACTCGGCAAATTGACACCGTAACTTCGGGAGAAGGTGTGCCTCGG